>Ga0209736_1000135_pt1 | contig 23061 bp, 19 predicted proteins | sample BlaSpr_A8_Ref_M3_FD_187992 | JGI IMG/M metagenome (GOLD analysis project Ga0209736, IMG submission 187992) | Forest soil microbial communities from Thunder Bay, Ontario, Canada - Black Spruce, Ontario site 2_A8_Ref_M3 (SPAdes) (version 2) | ecosystem: Environmental > Terrestrial > Soil > Boreal...
TCGATGATTCAGAAGAAGATTTGCATGCTGGGCTCTTTCGCCGTCGGAAAGACGAGCCTCGTTGCCCAGTTTCTGACCCGGGGCTTCTCGGAGAAGTATCACACTACCGTCGGCGTCAAGATCGACAAGAAAACCCTGGAAGTCGCCGGCGATCCGGTGGACTTAATCTTGTGGGACATTCAAGGCGAAGACAGTTCCCAGCAACTTTACCTTTCCTACTTGCGCGGTCTGTCCGGTTATCTGATCGTAATCGACGGCACGCGCCGCAGCACTCTGACCACCGCCATCGGTATTCAGGCGAACGTGACCACGCTGCTGGGGCCGCAGGTGCCCTTCGTTGTGCTGGTGAACAAGCAGGACTTGGAAAGCGAATGGGAGGTGCAGGAGAGCGATTTGCAAGAACTCGCCGCGCGTTCCTGGTACGTCGCAAAAACCAGCGCGAAAACCGGCGAAGAAGTCGAGCGGGCATTTCTGCATCTCGCCACCCAGATCCTGCCGAGGAACCTGAATGCAACTTCCGCCTCAAGTTCTTAAGATTCTCGCCGATCAACTGGTGGCCAGCCGCTATCCGGCCTATCTGGTTTGCGATCGCGATGGTCGCGTAACCAATTGTGGAGGCGAGCTCCAGCGATATGGACTGGGCGGTTTACGCGCGGGAGAAATGGCTGCGGAAAGGGCGCTTTTTCTCGCAGGACTCCTTCCTCTCGATGGTGCCAGCCTCTTCCTGCCTTCCGTACTTGCCAAGCAATCGGCAGCCGACGTTTACGCCGCCACATTCGAGAGTGCGGACTGGGTGATTTTGCTGGGCTCCGGCGCCAGCGACGCACAGAAAGGATTGATTCAGCAGGAGAGGAACGAACTAAGTTTGCTGCAGGAGCGCTTGGCCGCTGTGAATGCTCTGCTCGAAATCAAGAATCGGGAACTGGATCGCGCCACGCGGCTGAAAAGCCAGTTCCTGGCAAATATTAGCCACGAGCTTCGTACTCCGTTGACCGCGATCCTAGGCTATAGCGGCCTGCTCTTGAAGCAAATCCCGGGCCAACTCAACGAAAAGCAACACCGCTTCGTGGCGCACATGGAAAACGGCGCGAAACATCTTTTGGCGCTCATCAACGACATTCTGGATCTATCGAAAATCGAAGCCGGAGAGCTCGAACTGAAGACCGAGGATTTTTTGGTGGCGGATGCCGCGCAGGAAGTTCTGTCGATGATTGGTCCGCACGCGCGGGCCAAGAGCATCGCTCTGGAAAGTCACATTGCCGAAGGGATCGCCGTGCACGCAGACTTTTTGCGATTCAAGCAGTTGCTCACCAATTTGTTGAGCAACGCCGTGAAGTTCACGCCCGAGAGCGGCGCCGTGCGTCTAGACTCGCGTGCCGACGGAAAGTTCGTGCTCACTTCCGTTTCCGACACCGGGACCGGAATCTCTCCCGAAGAGCAGCAACGCCTGTTCCGCGATTTCTTTCGCGCCACGAATGCCAAAGAAGGAGCTATCGATGGCACGGGTCTGGGCCTCGCCATCACCAAGCGCCTGGTCGAGCAGCACGGCGGCACTATAACCGTGAAAAGCGAACTCGGCAAAGGCAGTTGCTTCGCTTTTTCGTTGCCGTTGGTGGAGAATTACGCGAAATCCGCGCCGCAAGTCCCGGCGCGTGCAGAATCCGCGCCGAAAATCCCAGTAGGGGCGGGGCTCGCCCCGCCCGCTGCAACCAAGAGCAACACCGGAGTGTGACCACGGCTGCCGGTGGCAGTCATCACGGTTCTCGAAAGGATGGAACCATCATGTCGCCAACCGCCAGGCGCAATAGCAACGAAAAGTCTTCCAGCAAGCAATCTTCGAAACGCAAGGAAAGGAGTCGGACCGTGAACAACGCAGAAGAAACCAAAGGCGCAAATGGAGCGCTCGCAGGAGATGGCGCGGCAGGCGGAGAGAATGTCGACCGCATCCGCGAGATCCTCTTCGGGACGCAGCAAAGAGAGTTCGAGAAGAAGCTCGCGCGCATGGAGGAACGCCTCGCGGGAGAAGCTGCTGCCCTGCGCGACGAGTCCAAAAAGCGCTTCGATTCGCTCAACCTCTATTTCAAGAACGAAATGGAATCCATGGCCGAGCGCGTCAAAGCCGAAAAAGAGGACCGCGTCGAGAAGCTTGGCGAGATTGCCCGCGAGCTAAAAGAGCTTACCAAGGCGATGGAGAAGCGCTTCACGCACGTCGACGAGCAGGTTTCCAGGCAGCAACGCGATCTTCGCAAGCAGATCCTCGATCAAGGCGAAGAGCTTTCCGGCGAATTCCGCGGGCTGCATCAGGAGCTTAAAGCCGCCGTCGAACGCTCCGTCCAGGAGCTCAACGCCGACAAGCCCGGCCGCGCCGCGCTGGCCAACTTGTTCACCGAAATGGCTATGCGGCTGAACAACGAATTTAATATTCCCGGGACGGAGGCTTTGTCCGCAAAGGCCGGGCGAAGCAAATAAATAATGAGCGCAGATCTTCCGGAAGCCCAGGAAAAGGGCCGCTCCGATGGGACCAACGGCTCCGCCGCTCCCATCGAAGAAATTCGCCGGCTACTGGTGTCTCCGGAACGCTTGCAGATTCGCCAGCTGCAGGACCGCGTCGAAGACCCGCAGTCAAATACGGAAATGGTCAGCCGCGTTCTTCCCGAAGCCATGGCTCTTCGCTCGCAGCGGGACAGCAAGCTCGCTGCGTCCTTTCTTCCCACGGTCGAAACCGCGATCGCTCTCTCCGTAAAGAAGCGCCCCGAGGTCTTGGCGGGTGCCATTTTCCCGCTGCTCGGTCCAGCCATCCGCAAGGCCATCGCGGCAACCCTCGGCGCCATGTTGGTTTCCTTGAACCAGACGCTGGAGCAAAGTCTTTCTCCCCGCTCGCTGGGCTGGCGGTGGGAAGCCTGGCGCACCGGCAAATCCTTCAGCGAGATCGTCCTCCTCCGCACCCTCGAATATCGCGTCGAGCAGATTTTCCTCATTCATAGCCGGACTGGTCTGCTGCTGCAGCATGTCTCCGCCACTACTATGGCTACGGGCGCGGACATGATTTCCGCGATGCTCACGGCCATCACCGATTTTGTCCATGACTCCTTCAAGCTAGAAAAGACCGAAGACATCGACGCCCTGCAAGTGGGCGAACTAAAAGTCTGGATCGCGCGCGGCCCGCAAGCTGTTCTGGCGGCCGTCATCCGCGGTGAAGCTCCGGCCGATCTGCGCGTCCAGTTGCAGGAAACCATCGAACAAATTCACCGCGAACACGCCCACGACCTCGCGGAGTTCGAAGGAAACTCCGCGCCGTTCGAATCCTGCCGTGCCTTGCTCGACGCCTGTCTCACGTTCCGCCTGCAGGAGCGAAAAGCGCAATCGTATCGTACGCTGAGTTTTGTGGCCGCGGGCGCCGCGCTAGTCGTAGCCGCACTCTTGGTTCGCCCACTTCTGCAAGAACATCGTTGGCGCAATTATCTGCAAACTCTTAGAGAGCAACCCGGAATCATCCTGATTGAAGCAGACGCCCGCCACGGGAAATACCATCTCACCGGCTTGCGCGACCCTCTGGCGAACGATCCTTCCGCGCTGCTCCACGATGCCCATCTGGCTCCGCAAGATGTGGAAGCGCGCTGGGAGCCTTATTCAGCCTCTTATCCCGACTTCGTCCTGGCTCGCGCCAGGGAACTCCTCTTTCCTCCGTCCGGCGTTTCCCTGAAAGTGCAGGACGGTGTTCTGTACGCCTCCGGCACGGCTCCGCAAATCTGGATCACCAGCACTCGAAAGCAAGCCCGTTTCGTGGGCGGAATCACCAAATACGACGACTCGCAACTCGCCGCCGAAGAAATCGCTCAATTGCGCCAGTCCGCTCAGCGCCTCGAGTCCACATCGCTTGATTTTCTGTCTGGCACCACCGCCCTCGCCCAGGGAGAATCCGATAAAGTGCTGACAATCGTCGAAGAAATGAAGGTGGTTCTCTCAAGCGCGGCCGCTGCGAACAAAAAAGCTCAAATCACCATCATCGGCCATGCCGACAAACCCGGCGACGAACATTTCAACGAACAGCTCAGTCAGTTGCGCGCCGACGCCATCCTGAGGCGCCTGCAGTCCAGCGGCCTCCCCCGCGGCTATTTCATCGCCCGCGGCGTAGGCACCCGCGTCGAACCCGGCGACACCGTAACCCGCTCCGAACTGGGACCGCGGCGAGCCGTATCGTTTCGTGTAGTCCTGCAGGACAACTGAAAGGCAAAAAGGGCGCCGCTCCGCACGCACAGCAGAAAATGCCATCCAAGAAAATCCTTGTTGTAGAAGACCAGGAAGAAATTCGCGAAATCATCGCGCTCAGCCTCGAAGAAATCGGCGGCTGGCAGGTTTTCTTCGCCGAGCCTGGCCCCGAGGTCATCCTGCGCGCGCAAGCAGAACAGCCCGATGCCATTCTGCTCGACGCCAACATGCCCCGCATGGACGGCCCTTCCACCTTTCAAGCCTTGCGCGCGAATCCGCAGACGCAACACATCCCGGTGATTCTGCTGACCGCCAGCGTGCAGAAATCGGACGCTGAAAGATTCGCCGCATTCTCTTTCGCCGCGGTCCTGGCCAAGCCCTTCGATCCTCTCACCTTGCCCGCCCAGATATCCGCCGCTTTAGGTTGGGAGTCCACCTGATGGCGGGAGCGATGCAAGATCCTCAAGCGATCAAGGCACTTTTGGCACGACTTTGGGAGCAGAAGAAAGATGTGACTCTAAGCCGCATTGCCGTCGTAGAGCAGGCTTCGTCCGCTCTAGCGTCCGGCCTGCTCACTCCGGAACTGCGCGCCCACGCGGCTGGCGAGGCCCACAAATTAGCCGGCTCGCTCGGAACCTTTGGCTTCCCAGAAGGCTCCCGGCTGGCCCGCGCCGTGGAAGAACTTCTCACTGCGGACGCCGATCTGGACCGCGACGACGGCGAACGCCTCGCGCAACTTTTACTCCAGCTACGCAACGAATTGCAGCCGCCTACCAAATAAGTCTTCGACAAACGAGACAACCGAGGCCCGGCAAAAATAATCCGGCCGGTCACAACTCCTCGCCTGCATGAACTTGCGTCTACTTACCCAACGACACACCCGCGGGACCGCCCGCAAGCCTCCGCGATTTATCCGCAAAGGGGGAACTCATCGCCGCATCCGCCATCGCGTACAGCTCGCCCGCCCACAGCAGAATATCCAGCAGCCTTCCTCGTTCCAGATTCGATAGCCTCTCGGCTTGCAGACAAACGTTCAGCGCTTGATCCGAGCACTCTTCCACGAAGTCGCGTACTTTCGCCCGCTCCACGTCAGCCACCGTCCGGCTTCGCCCCCGCGGGTCGATCCGATCGAGCTGATCGTAGCAATGCGCCACAAAATGATTCAGGCACAGAGCCTGTTCAGCCAGAGAAGCAACCGAGCCGCATTCACAGCGATCCACACTGCAATTCCGCTCTGCACGTATCGTGTCCATTTTTCCCAAGCCCAGAAAAGTTTGTTCATGGTGTTTCGCTATTTCAAAAGCCTGCGTTCTCATGCCGCGAACCGGGCATTCGGCTCGCCATCCGTGAACGATGGAATCAACGAGTGCACATCGGTCTCCCCATTGCTGCGCATCTCGATCATCTCCGCCCGGTGTGCCGCAAACGTCCGCGTCCGCAAGCAGCCTTCAATGTACGGCGCCAGCAATTTCCGCAGCCACCGTTCATTCTCGTGGCAGCTTTTGGCGCGCCGCTCCCCGACCCAGAAGGTGATCACCGTAATGAGCCGCGCCTCCTGATCCGACGCCATCACCAGACAACCCGCATACCCGGCCACGCCCTTCAGCGTGTTGCTCACCGCACCGGGAATTGCCGCTTGCGCCCGCTGCGCTTCCGCCGGCTTCGCCACAAAGTCCATGCTCAGCGCCGTCAGACTGGCTGCCGCAGCATGGCAAGGGGTCACGCCGCCCGTCGGCGCGAATCGATCCTTCGCATCACTTCTAGAAAAACGTGTTTGCGACTCTCTTTCCACAATTCCTCCAGGGTCCGGCCCAATCCCCGAAATAAGGGAGGCGCATCCTCGCCGGTTCAGGGGACGAAGATGCGCCCGGTGGGGCACACGGGGAGGGGATAGTTCCCCGTAGATGAGAACTCCCAATTCGAGGGGGTTCTATTTCAGTAGTGCGCGATCCTCCTCCTCCGTTTCATGCCACGCCACCATCGCGAGCCGAACCCCATCCGCCACCGACCCGGATCCGCTTTTGTAGGGGCGACTTTACGTCGCCTTCTTGATTCAAAACCGTAGATTTATTGCCCCGTACGCCTAGCCTAGCTATACTCCCCACCCAGCAGTAGGGGATATCCGAGGGACATTTTGGAACTTTTCGCGTTCGACCGTTTATACGTCGATCGTCTGCGCGACGGTGATCCTGCCGTCGAACACCACTTCTTCGCCTATTTCGAGCCCTTTCTTCATATGATGTTGCGCAGCCGCGCCACTCCCCCCGATCTAGTCGACGACATCACCCAGGAAAGCTTCACCCGTGTCCTGGTCAACCTCCGCAAGGAAGGCGGCATCCGCCAACCCGAGCGCTTCGGCGCCTTTGTCTGTTCCATTTGCAAAAATGTCCTCCGCGAACGCCGCCGCGCCGACGGCAAGGGCGATTCCCTCGAAGAGTCGCATCTTGAGATTCCAGACAAAGCCGTCGACCTCGACCGCGCCCTCGCCTCCAAAGAGCTCATGGTCGTCGTCCGCGAAATCCTGGCTGAACTCTCCGCCCGCGACGCCGCCATCCTTCGCGCTATCTTCTGGGAAGAAAAGGAGAAAGACGAAGTCTGCCGCGATTTCGGCATAGACCGCGACTACCTCCGCGTCTGCCTCCATCGCGCCAAAGAGAAGTTTCGCGCCCACTACGAAAGGCGCCAGCGGCCTAGGCCCCCGGCCAGCCGCCAGACCTCCTGAGCAAACCCCATGAAACGAAACCCCTTCGCCATGCACTATTTACCGGGATGAATAAAATGGACCATACCGAAGCCCTACGGCTGCAAGCCGCCGAGAAGTACTTATTGGGGGAGCTCGACGCTACCCTCCGCGACCAATACGAAGAACATTATTTTGACTGCGCCGCGTGCGCCCTCGATCTCCAGGCCGCCGCTGCCTTTGCCGCCACCACCCGCCAAGTCTTCCAGGAAGACGCCAACGCCGCCCTCGCCGCAGCCGCCGCTGGCCACCGCGCCCCAGCCAGCTCAACCCCCGACCAGCCAAGCTGGATCCAGCGTTTCCGCTGGGCCTTCGCCGCCGTACCCGCCTTTGTCGCTCTCGTCCTGGCCACCATCGTCACCTACCAGGACACCGTCCTCATTCCCCACCTCAAGAACGCCGCAACTCCAGCCGTTTCAAGCCTTTCCGCCGCCGTCCTCGATCTTCCCCCGACCGGCACGCGGAGCGGCGCCGATGCCCCCGCCAACGCCTCCCCATTCCAAGTCCGTCCCGGCGAACCCTTCTCCGTCCAATTCGATTTCACCCCGTCCGCCGCCCTCCCCGCCTACCTCTGCCAACTTCAGGACGCCAGCGGCCGCACACTCCTGCAAGTAGCCGTCCCAGCCGATAAAGCCAATCAGCGCTTCAGCTTGGCCGTTCCGGGAAGCCTTCTTCCCGCCTCCGGCAACTACCGCATCGTCTTTCTCGGAGCGGACCTCGCTTCCGGCCAGCCGCTCCCGGGCAGCAACACCCAAAGCTTTACGATAACCGTTGCATTCCGTCAGTAGCTGGATAAGATTCTAGGTCACAACTTTACCGTCGAGGTGCTGTCCCCATGCCCCACTTGCACCGTATTCCGTTCCATTTCCACGCCGAAGGCCACGCTTTCAGCGGCGAATTTCGTCATCCGCTGTGGTCCCTGATCCCTGCGCAAGCCTCCGCTTCGCTGCCCACCATCGGCGGCCACGCTGCGTCGCAGGTCGAAGGCTTCCATTTCCAGGATTTCGCCTCCTTCCGCCTTGGCCACACGCACATCTCCGGCAAGCAACGCCGCGACGGCACCTTCGCCACCCACGCTTCCGCCACCGTCCACGACCTCAACATCCTAGGCCGGGTTACCGCAGATCGTGTCGTCTGCCGCCTCACTTCCATCCACAATCCCGACGACCCCGAAGGCCACATCACCGCGGACGACACCCGTTTCGAAGGCCTCAAGATTGACGGCAGGGATGTCAACGTCATCCTCCGCCACGACCTCCTCGTCAAATGCAAGACTTACGACGCTCTCGCGCAATCTATTGCATCGGACACAAAATCCGGCAAAATAGCTCCCATCCATAAAAACCGTAAGGTGGCCATTTGCTCGCTCGTGGAAAAGATCGAGACCAAGCTCCCCGGCGTCGATGCCAAACGCCATCTCATCGAAATCAAGGGTTTTGGCAGAATCTTCTTGGCCGAAATTTTCGCCGAGCCCGGCACCATCACCCTCACCATGATCCGCCTCGAACTCGGTTCTCCCCACGTAGCCGACCTCACCGTCGCCGAGTCCCGCATCAACGGACAACAACCCCCGCCGTTCCCGTGAGGCGGCTAGCTGCCCTCGCTTGCCTCCTTGCATTTTTTACCGCTTTGCTCACGTCGGGATGTGGTAAGTCCGATAGCCCGGAACGAACCGAAGAGCGAATCGCTTGGACAATCAAGCACGGCGATCTCTCGCTCGCTAGAAAAGGCGTCGATCAGGCCATCGAGCGGGATGGGCGCAAGAGCGTGTATTGGTTGTGGCGCTTCCGTGTCATGAAGGCCCAGATTCTTGTGTCTCAGCTCGCCTGTTCGGACGCGCTGGCTATTCTCCACGGCGACCTACCTGCGTCTCTGGCGGCCTCTGATACCGCCGTACGCAAGCTTCTCTTTGAAGGCATCGCATACAGGATTTGTCAAAACTTCGATAAGTCCGGGGGTGCCCTCGCGAGGGCCGAACAACTCGCAGCGACATCCCAGGCGCAACTATTGCCGGCCGTTTTGACTGCCAGAGGCGGTCTGGAAGTAGATCAAGGACGCTACACGGCCGCAGACGACACGTTTCACCGGGCCCTTACTCTTGCACGCGAACGCCACGATAGCGACCAGGAGGCGAATCTACTTGTATCCCTGGCGCGCGTCGCCACCAGCCAACAACACTTTGATGAAGCGGTTGACCGGAGCCGCACAGCACTCGACACCTCTCGCTCGCTCAATCTGCCTGGCTTGGTCGCTACCAGCCTAGGTAACTTGGGTTGGAGCTACTACGAACTAGGCGATTTTGAAGAGGCACTGAGATTGTTCAAGGACGGAGCCGAGAGTTCGGAGAAGAGCAATTTCACGGGGTACAGCCACTACTGGCTGAGCGGCGTTGCCGATGCCTCGCGGGCCCTTCATGACTTCGGATCTTCCGAGGCTCTGTCCAAGCAAACCCTGGACCGCATCGGCGGCTTGAACCAGCCTCAGACTGAAGTCGAGTGTCTTAACAACCTGACGGACCTTATGTTGCGGACCGGTCGGCTCGAAGAATCGCAGAAATATAGTCAACGAGCCCTCAAGATCGAAGAGGACGGTAGAGACAAGTTCGGCGTGCTCGACTCCCAGGTGCTCGCCGGCCGCATCGCTGCCACCGAAAAGCGTTTTGGCGACGCCGATAGGTTCTTCCATCGCATCTTGGCTGAACCAAGCGCCGGACCGCCCCTGCTATGGGAAGCGCAGGCCGGACTAGCTGGAGTGCGGGACGCCGAGGGCAAAGCGGGCGAAGCCGACAATCTCTACAGGCAATCCATCGGCATCATCGAACAGGCCAGAGCCTCCATCGATCACGACGAGCTCCGCCTCAGCTTTCTCTCCAGCGGCATCGAAGTCTACGGCGAATACATCGATTTTCTGATTCGCCGCAACCGCGCCAATGACGCCTTGCATCAAGCAGACTTGAGCCGAGCACGCACCCTGGCCGAAGGACTCTCCCCGAAGATCGTTGCGGCCACCCAACCCACTCCCCGCGCGAACCCGCAACAACTTGCCCAGCGCCTCCACGCCACCATCCTAGTCTACTGGCTCGGCGAAAAGCATTCCTATCTCTGGGCCATCACCCCGACGAAAACCGAATACTTCACTCTTCCGCGCGCCTCCGAAATCGATCCCCTCATCAAAACCTACCGCGGCCTAACCCTCAAATCCACCGACATCCTCGCCAGCGCCACCGAAGCCGGAAAAAAGCTATATACCACCCTGGTCGAGCCGGCGAAAAAACTGCTCCCCCCCGGCTCCCGCGTAATCCTCCTCCCAGACGCCAGCCTCTACGGCCTCAACTTCGAAACTCTCATCGTCCCCGAACCGCAACCCCATTTCTGGATCGAAGATGTGACCGTAACCACCGCCAGTTCGCTCTCTATGCTTGCCTCCGCCGCCAATCGCCCGCCTTCCAAGCAGAAAAGCCTCCTGCTTGTCGGCGACGCCGTCCCCGTTCCCGAATTCGGCCCCTTGCCCCAAGCCGCAACCGAGATACAGAAAATCCAGCCTTACTTTCCGCAGACCCGCCGCACCGTCTTGCAAGGCCCGCAAGCCACCCCCAGCGCTTACCTCAAAAGCCAGCCCGGCCGCTTCTCCTATCTCCACTTCGTAACCCACGGCACCGCCAGCCGCGCCCGCCCTCTCGAATCCGCCGTTATCCTCAGCAACGAACCCGGCGCCGAGTCCTACAAACTCTACGCTCGGGAAATCGTAACCCATCCCCTCCACGCCGACCTCGTCACCATCTCCGCCTGCAACGGTTCCGGCACCCGCGCCTATTCCGGCGAAGGCCTCGTCGGCCTCTCCTGGGCTTTCCTCCGCGCTGGCGCACACAACGTCATCGGCGCCCTCTGGGAGGTCAGCGACGTCTCCACCCCCCAATTAATGGACAAAATGTACGCCCAACTAGCCGCCGGCAAAGACCCCGCCACCGCCCTCCGCAACGCCAAACTCGCCTTCCTCCACTCCCACAACGTCTTCGCCAAACCCTTCTACTGGGCCCCCTTCCAGCTCTACTCCGGCTCCTAGCGCCATCAAAGGCGCGCAGCGCCTGTAGAAGCCGTCCTTTTAGGGCGGCCTCTCCGAGGTTTTCTCTTCGCTGGACAGCAGCGACCGTCGCCGCTTTTCCACAGCCGTTCCTATCAGTTACCAGGTATTCTATTACTTTACAGTAGACAAACCGCCCAATTCGTGCTATCCTTCCCTATGACCCTCAATACTCCCTACTCCTCTCTGCGCCCTCTGCACACTCTGCGTCTCCTCCCCTCTTCCCTCTGCGATACTCCTATGACTTTCGTGACTTTCGCTTCGCTCTTTTGCGCTCTTTTGCACTCATCTACAAAAGAGCGCAAGCTTACTTCTTTCCTTTCAATCGCTTCCGCGCTCTTTGCAAAAACACCGGGGGTGGCACCAGGAGATCCCTTCCCGGGTCCGACATCCTCCCCAAGAATCCTCCATAAGTTCTTTAGAATGAACACTTACAAAACTGTATCAAAACAAAGGACTTTAACTGGCTTTAGAATCAACACTTACACAAAACAAGGGGGAGGGAGACCATCGCTAACGAGCTTTTGTAGGGTCCGCCTCCTCAGGCGAACCACGCAAAACTTAGCCGTCCAGCCCCACCTTCCGATGATATATTTCCGCTGCATCGACTCCCTCTCCCCTGGAGCGGCCCACGCATGTCCAATCGAAAACGCAATCTAGCTCTGCTAGCTACCGGCGCGGTGGCCCTACTCGCCATCGCCGTCCTGGCGGCTCGCGCTCAGGACAAAAATCCCTACGCCGGCGATCCCCAGACAGCTAAAAAGATGGCACAACTCGGCGAATTCCAGTTTCGCGCCAATTGTGCCTTCTGCCACGGCCTCGGAGCCCGCGGCGGCGGCCGTGGACCCGACCTGACCCGCGCCAGGAAAAAGCACGGCAGCGCTGACGCCGATCTCTTCCACACTATCAACGACGGCGTTCCCGGCACCGCCATGCCCCCCAACGGCGCCACCCAGCAAGGCGTTGGCATGACTCCCGAGGAAATCTGGCAAGTGATCACTTACATTCGCAGCGTCGAGAAAAAAGCCTCCGCCGAAGCCACCGGCGACGCCGCTCGCGGCAAAACGCTGTTCAACGCTTCTGCCTGCGCCACCTGCCACATGATCAATGGCAAAGGCGGCCGCCTCGGTCCCGATCTCACCTCCGCCGGCTCCGCGCGCTCCTTCGACTACCTGGTCGAATCTGTCCGCAAACCCAGCCGCCGCCTGGCGCAAGGAATCTCCGAAGCCATGAAAGAATTTTCCCAGGAATACGAGACCGTGAACGTCGTCACCGCCGACGGCACCAAACTTCAGGGCGTAGTCCTCAACGAAGACAGCTTCACCCTGCAAATGATGGACTCGCGCGAGCAAATCCACCTCTTCGACAAAGACAAACTGAAATCGTTCGAGAAAACCCGCGAATCCCTGATGCCTGCCTACGACACCAAAACCCTGAGCGACAAAGATCTGCAAGACCTCGTTGCCTACATGCTGAGCGTGAGCGCGCCCCAATGAAAAAACCATCGAGGAATGTATCGGGAAAAATCAGGAGAGCGAACATGAAGCACGCTATAGCCGTCTCGCTGCTCTCGGCCACCGCGGCGCTCGCTCCGTGCGCCGCTCGCGCCCAAGTCTCGCCGCAGCGCCTGCTCGATTCCGCCAAGGAACCGCAAAACTGGCTCATGTACTCCGGCGACTACGCCGGCCGCCGCTTCAGCACGCTGGACCAGATCAACACCAAGAACGCCGGCGCAATCGCTCCGAAGTGGGCCTATCAAACCATGGCCGGAGGAAAATTCGAGGCCACGCCTCTCGTCGTCGACGGCATCCTCTACGCCACCGGCCAGGATGATCGCGCCTTCGCGCTCGACGCCCGCACCGGCCGCCCCATCTGGCAATATCAGCGCGCTCTTCCGTCCGACGTTCGGCCCTGCTGCGGCCGCGTCAATCGCGGCCTGGCCATTCTCGGCGACAAAGTCTTTCTGGGCACGCTCGATGCGCACGTCGTAGCCCTCGACGCGAAAACCGGCAACGTCGTCTGGGACGTCAGCACCTTCGATTATCGCCAGGGCTACAGCATCACCCTCGCTCCGCTGGCCGTCAAAAATCTCGTGCTCATCGGCGTCTCCGGCGGCGAATACGGTATTCGCGGCTTCATCGACGCCTACGACGCCAACACCGGCGACCGCAAGTGGCGCTTCTACACCGTCCCCGGCCCCGGCGAGCCCGGCCACGAAACCTGGGAAGGCGATTCCTGGAAAATCGGAGGAGCTCCTGCCTGGATCACCGGCTCCTTCGATCCCGCCACCAACACCACCTTCTGGACCACCGGAAATCCTTCGCCATCCAATCGCGGCGAAGGCCGCGCCGGCGACAACCTCTACAGCAATTCTTTGCTAGCGCTCGACCCCGACACTGGAAAACTCAAGTGGTATTACCAATTCTCGAAGCACGACGAGCACGATTACGACGCCACGCAAGTTCCCGTCCTGGTCGATCAGGGCGGCAAGCACTTGATCATGCAAGCCAATCGCAACGGATTCTTTTACCTGATTGACCGCACCACCGGAAAAGTCATCTTCGCGAATGCTTACGCCAAAGTGACCTGGAGCGATACGAAAGACGCTTCGGGAACTCCCATCGCCCGCAAAGACGCTTCGCCTACGCCCGAGGGCACGCGCGTCTGCCCCGGCGCCGCTGGCGCAACGAATTGGATGTCCCCAACCTACGATCCGCAAACCTCGCTCTTCTACGTTACCGCGCGCGAACAATGCGACATTTTCAGCACCGCGCCCCAGCCCTACGAACAAGGGCACGCCTACTACGGCAGCGCCTACTTTCCCAACGACGACATGGCTCCGTTCTGGGGCGCGCTCCGCGCTCTCGATCCCGCCACCGGCAAATTAAAATGGGAATTCAAGCATCCGTCGCCGACCTGGGCCGGCGTCCTGTCCACCGCCGGCGGCCTCGTCTTCACCGGAGACGCCGAAGGCAATTTCATCGCGCTCGACGCCGCCTCCGGCAAAGTGCTCTGGCACTTCCAGTGCGGCGCCTCCGTCTACGCCTCGCCCATGTCCTACGCCGTCGACGGCAAGCAATACGTAGCCGTGGCCGCCGGCTCCGCCCTGTTCACGTTCGCCCTGCCATGACGCCCGAAACGAAAACTATAAAGCTACTTCGCCAGCAGATTTTTCCATCGTACCCAGGCGTCGGCGCGCGCTTTTTTGTTGGGGTCGTTGGCGTCCGGCGCTTCGCCGGCGCGCATGAAGCCGTGCCCGGCGCCGTCATACGTCACCGGCTCGTAGCTCTTGCCCGCCGCTTTCATGTTCGTGACGGTGTCGGGAATGGTTGCATCCACGCGTGCGTCGTTGCCCGCGTAAAAGCCGTAGACCGGCGCTTTGATTCGAGCGAGCGCATCCTTTTCCGGCGGCGTGCCGTAGAACACAAAAGCCGCGGCGAGACTCGCGCGGTTGGTTGCAAAACGAAACGTTTGCGCGCCGCCCCAGCAGAAGCCCCCAACGAACAGCTTGCCGTTCGAGGCGGGCAATTTCAGCCCATAGTCCGCGGCTGCATTCAGGTCCGCGGTGATTTGGTCGGGATTCAGCTTCTGAATGGCTTCGATCGCCGCGTTTTGCGCCAAGTCTTTGGAACGCCCGCCACTTGGCGCCATGCCGGAGAGCAAATCCGGCGCGACGGCGATGTAGCCCGCTTCGGCTACTTCGTCGGCCAGTTCCTGGACCCAGTCGGTCATGCCGAAAATTTCGTGAATCACCAGAACCACGGGGCGCTTATCTTTCGACTCGGGATACGCGACGAACGTTTCCACGGACCGCCCATCATGCTTGATGGTTACCCACTCGCGGTGCCGCGGAGATTTTTCGACACGCGCGCTCGCCCAGTCCTGTGCCGAAGCGATAGGCACGAGAAAAAGGATCAAGAGAGGGAGAAGGGAAGTGCGTTTCACAGGGACCTCCGATTTTGTCGGTACGCAGAAATACGAGCAGCTGAAGGACTGCGGCCGCTTGATTTCGCTCGCAGTGATTCTAACGAGTGAGCGAGGTCTCGCGCAACGCCAAGAAAGCATTACGCCGAAAATGGCTCGCCCACGGTCAGAACGTTCGTTCGGATTGTTGTGGTGAGCTAGGAGAGGCGCTCGGGCATGAGCGCCTTGGTCATCTTTAGTACGTGTTCGTAATAAGGCTTCTGCGTGAGTTGCGCTCCTGCTTCTTCGTCGACGATGAAGGTAACGTCGCGGTGCAGTTGCAGCGCCGAAGCGGTCACCGACGCGGCCACTGGCCCTTCGATCGACTTCGCAATGGCCTCCGCTTTGGATGCGCCGGTGGCGAGCAGGAGAATGCGCCGAGTTTCGAGGATCGTGCCGATTCCGACGGTGATGGCGCATTGCGGCATTTCTTCGCCGGGCGCAAACGCTTTGCGATTGTCCTCGATGGTTTCCGCGCTTAGCTCCTTCATGCGCGTGCGTGAGCCCAGGCTGGACATCGGTTCGTTGAAACCGATATGCCCGTTGCGTCCGATGCCCAGAAGTTGCAAGTCGATTCCTCCGGCGTCACGGATGGCTTGCTCGTATTTTTCGCAGTACGCATCGTAGTCGCGCTTTATGGTGCCGTCCGGAATGTGAATGTTCGCGCGCGAAATATTCACATGCGCAAAAAGGTGCTGTTGCATGAAGTGATGAAAACTCTGCGGATGCTCTGGCGCCACGCCGAGATATTCGTCCAGGTTGAAAGTCACCACGCGCGAAAAATCCAGCCCTTCTTCGCGATGCTGCCGGACCAGTTCGCGGTAGACGCCCACCATCGTGCCTCCGGTGGCCAGGCCCAGCCGCAGCGCAGGGTTGCGCCGAATGGCGCCCGCAATCATGCGCGCGGCTTGCAAGCTCACTTCTTCTTTGTCGCGCTGTAGAACGACGAGCATGGTCAGCGGAAGCGCCGGATCACCAGGTTGTGGCGATCGGAGCGGTAAAAGCCCAGAACGTACATGATCGAGCGGCCCTTGGTCGAATAGATGACTTGGCGAATGCGCAGCAGCGGGTCGCGCTTGGGAATGCCCAGCAGATCCGCGATACGGGCGTCCGCCGCGGTGGCGTCGACTTCTTCGTCGGCGTACGCGATAACGGTTTTGTATTCGCGTTCGAGCAGCCCGAAAAGCGATTCGCGACCCAATGGCGCGGACACCAGCCCCGGAAAGTCCGCCGCCGGCAAATAGCACGTTTCCAGCGCAAAAGGCTCGTCGGCCGTTTGCCGCAGGCGTTCAAGTTTGATGATGCTGGTCTTGGGCGGCAACGACAGGCGCGCGGCCGCTTCCGGTTCATCGTCACTGATCTTCGCTACCAGCACTTTGGAGCCGCCGCTCAGGCCGCGGCCGGACATCTGCTCGGTGTAGCTCATCAGCTTATTAAAATGAATCTTCGGCGCTGCGACGAACGTGCCGACGCCGCGCCGCCGTTCCACGACGCCCTCATGCTCGAGAAATGCCAGGGCATGCCGCGCGGTCATCAGGCTGACGGAGTGAATACGCGCGAGGTCGCGCTCGGAGGCAACGCCGTCGCCTGGGCGCAACTGTCCCGCTTCAATGCGCTTGCGGATGGAACTCTGTATGCGCTGGTAGGCCGGCACGCCGGCTCGGCCGTTTCGGTTCTTCTGCGCCACACCACTCTCCTCGACGTTGTCCACAGCTTACAACGATCTCTGCGCCAGCCCGGTGAACGAATTCCGCGACTGGCCCCGGTTCGCCAATTCCGTTCCCAGGCGCCCTCGCCGCCGTCCTGCAAGAGCTGCGCCGCGACAATTCCAGTACTTTGCCCGGCGCTGCGCGGTATATAGCACCCCGCGCTGCGGTGGAGCGGTGTTATAGAGCGCGTGCCAGGCAGCCACAGGGCGCAAAGTTCATAAAGCTTGGACTTCTTTATAAAACACAATTTTTCTGTTGACAAGCATTATTTCGTGCTATATAGCTATGCCCAACTGGGCCATATAGCTGTCAGGGTACTGGTTTTGCATGTCGGGGGAAACGGCGGCCGCCGCCAGTTTACTGGACGATCGGCGGCTTCGAAACTTGGAGGCATGAACGTGAATATCAAGAATGTGAAGTCCGTGGTTGTTTTGTTGTCGCTGCTGATCGCGCTTTTTGCTGGCGCGTCGCGTACGCCCGGCCAGGAAGTCTCCGCGGCCATCACCGGCACGGTTGTGGACCCGGCTGGCGCGCCCATTCAGGGCGCGTCCGTTACCGCCAGGGACGTTAATCGCGGAGTCGTCTTCACCGGAGAGAGCAACGGCGACGGCGTATATTATCTAGCGCGCGTCCCGGTCGGCTTCTATGAAGTCCGCGTGGAATCCAAGGGCTTTCAGACCGCGCTGCGTCCCACGTTCGAACTGGTGCTCAACCAGGTCGCGCGCATCGACGTCCAGATGGTCGTCGGCTCCGTTTCGCAGACCGTGGAAGTCACTAGCTCAACCCCTCTGCTGCAAACGGAAACCACCGAGCTCAGCACGCATATCGATCACGTGGTTGCCGAAGATATCCCGCTGCTCACCAGAAACTATGGCCAACTCACGCTGCTTACGCCAGGAGCGGTAAGCACCAATCCCGGGGCTTTTACCTCCGGCCAGAACACTTTTCAGGTCGGCCGTCCTTATATCAACGGCAACCGCGAGCAGACCAGTAACTACATTCTCGACGGCATCGACAACAATCAGCACGACAACAACGAAGTGGCGTATTCGCCGAGCCCCGACGCCATCCAAGAGTTCAACCTCATCACCCAGAATCCTTCCGCGGAGTTCGGCAACTTTCTCGGCGGCATTCTCAACGCTACCATCAAGTCCGGCACCAACTCTCATCACGGTAGCGCCTACGAATTTCTGCGCAACGATAAACTGAACGCCAATTCCTGGAGCAACAATCTCATCGGCACTCCCAAGCAGGCTCTCCGCTACAACCAGTTCGGAGCGACCGTTGGCGGTCCAATCATCAAGAACCGTCTGTTCTTCTTTGCCGATTACCAGGGGCTACGCAATCCCACTTCGTCGACGCAGACAGCGCAGGTTCTTAGTGCGGCCGAACGCGGCGGAAATCTTGGTGAGTTGTGCCCAGCCGGGTTTGACGCCTCGGGCCTGTGCACCAGCGGGACCAATGGGAACGTTCAACTATACAAGCCACAAGCCGGCCAAGCTCCTACCGCCCGCGCGTTCATCCCCTTCAATAATTTGACTGCCGCAGGCCTTACTCTGAGTTCGGCGGCAAAGGCGATTGTCACGTCTCCGCTCTACCCTGCGGCAAATTTCGGGACAAATCTCTTCAATTATTCGCAGACGGTCGGCAACAGCGCCGACCAGGGTGACCTCAAGATCGATTGGACACCCACCGACAAGGACCGCGTCTCCGGCCGCTATTCGCAGCAAGCCGTGCGCAATCCGACCTCGCAAACCTACTTGCTCGCCAACAACGGCTTCACCGACTTCAAATATCCGCTGCGCAATGGCGTGATCGACTGGACGCACACCATCGGTCCATCGCTGCTCAACGATCTGCGACTGGGTCTCAGCTATTTTCCCGTTAGCCAGGGTTATACCAACCCCACTGGACAGAATCTTCCTCAAACGTTCGGCATTCCGGGCTCCCCGAGCACGTTCGCTCCGGCGATCGGTGGTCTGTTGAGTGGAGTTACGCCCATCGCCAACAATCTGGCTCAGTTCAACACTTTCGCTGACACCGTCATCCAGGTTGGCGATTCGGTGCTAAAGACCTACGGGAACCATGAATTCAGGGCGGGCTTTCAATTCAATCGCTATCGCGACAATTTTCTCTACCCGGGTAATGAGGGATTGGCTGGGTTTTTTAGTTTCAATGGCCAATATACAAATAACCCCACTGCACCGGACCCCGCTGACCCTAAAAAGATTCGCCTCAGCGGCTCCGGCTTAGCCGATTTTCTTCTCGGGTTTCCCAATAACCTCGGCATCGGCCAAGGCGTCGGCGACCGCCACATGCAGAACAGCCTCTACTCCGTCTATGGCCAGGACAATTGGCGCATCCGGCGCAATATCACGCTGAACCTGGGCCTGCGCTGGGAGGTCAACACTCCGCGCGCCGCTGCCGAAGGTAATGCCGTGAATTACAAGCTCATCGGCGGAGACATCATCACGCCAACCGTCAATAACATGGGCTTGGGCAAGGCGCTCTACCACCAGTACAACGGCATCACCAACTTCCAACCGCGTATCGGCGTCGCCTGGCAACCCGACTTCATCAAGAACACGGTGGTTCACGGTGCGTTCGGTGTTTCGAACTTTACCGAGAGCAACGGCGTGAACAACTTACTCACGCAGAATCCGCCATTCGAGCAGGCCAACAACGTCACGTTTCCTTCGGTCGGTGCAGGCTCAGACTTGCCGGCAAGCACTTTGGACCAGGGCTTCGTCGGATTTCCGACCGGTTGTACGCTTGCTTTGGCCCAGGCGTTCTCTCCCACCTGCTTTTCGGGCGTGAACATTCATGCTTTCGACGTCAACCTCCGTCCGGCGGTCCACTACCAGTGGAATTTGGCGATTCAGCATCAATTCGGCAATGCCACCACGGTCCAGATCGGTTACGTCGGTCAGGAGAATCAGCATCTGGCTAACATCATCATGCTGCAGCAGAGACAATTGAATGCAGACGGCACAGTTTCTCCGAGCCCCTTCCTCAATCCAACCCTGTTGAGCGAACCTGGCCAGCGGAGGTATACGTTGTCAAACGGCGTTTCCAATTACCACGCGTTACAAGCCATCTTGCAGGAGCGCTTCCACAACGGGTTGCAGGCGCAATTGAACTACACTTGGTCCAAGTGCATGAGCGACACGCCTGGGTTCTTCGGGCAGTTCGGCGACAACGTGGCCACCGAATCGCAGACCATCGCCGGATGGGCCTTTCCGCAAGATCCGTACAATCAGCATGGCGACTATGGCCGCTGCCCGCAGGACGTCAAGCACCTCTTCAACGGCTACGTCGTTTACGAATTGCCCTTCGGCCACGGCAAGCGCTACGCCAACAACGTTGGCCGCGCGGCAGACTTGGCGATCGGCGGATGGCGGGTAAGCTCCAGCTTCGTCTTCCATACCGGTTTCTCGCAAACGATTTTTGCCAGCAGCGATACTTCCGGCACCGGCGGTTTCTCCACGCGCGCCGATTGTGTTGCTGGAGTTCCCGCCAGGGTTCCCATGACCTTCGATCCGAACACGAACGGTGTTCACTTCCTGAATCCGGCTGCGGTCACCAATCCTGCGGCTGGGTCTTTCGGCTCGTGTCCGGTCGGCGCTTTCGATGGCCCCGGTTACAAGTCCGCGGACCTGAGCATTGCCAAGGTTTTCTCTATCACCGAACGGCATAACCTCGAGTTCCGCATGGATGCCACGAACTTTACCAACACGCCGATCTTCAACTTCGGCCAGGAGTTCAGCGGACAGCACACCGCAACCGCCAACAACTTCGGCGAAATATTCTCTTCGCAAGGCTCGCGCCAGATTCAGTTCGCTCTCAAGTATCGCTTCTGAGAGCGGCGCTTCGGCTTTTACCCCGACCACCCCGCGCAGAGCCGTTATGCTTCTTGTAACGGCTCTGCGTTTTTTTCTTGGCTTAAGCGGCTTGCTATTGGAACGCGCGAAGGATGTTAGAGTACGCGGCAGTATTCGACGGTGCTGCGGCGCGAATGCTGAAGGCGTGATTTTCGGAGGACCACTAAGACCATCATGGCTCTCACCGCCACCGACTGGATTGTCATCGCCGTCTATCTGCTGCTGAATCTGCTGATCAGCCTCTATTACCGCCGCCGCTCTTCGGGCAGCACCGAGGAGTTTTTTGTTTCTGGGCGCAACGTTTCCTGGTGGCTTGCGGGAACCTCCATGGTGGCGACTACGTTTGCGGCGGACACGCCGCTGCTCGTCACCGGCCTGGTTGCCAAGAACGGCATTGCGGGAAACTGGCTGTGGTGGTCGCTGTGCCTTTCCGGCATGATGACGGTTTTCTTTTTTGCGCGTTACTGGCGCCGCGCTGAAATTCTGACGGACGTGGAGTTTGTCGAGTTGCGCTATGGCGGGAAGCCTGCAGCATTCCTCCGCGGCTTCCGCGCGCTCTATCTAGGCGCGCTGATGAACTGCCTGATCCTCGGCTGGGTCATCAAAGCCATGATCAGCATCACCACCGTGCTTCTCGGCGACGCCATCGCGCAGGGCCGCGTCCTCTCTATCGGATTTGGCGGCCACTCACTGTTCGATTACACGCTCGGCGCCCCCGAGCACACCGCTCTCTTGATCTGCGTGCTCATCCTCGTTCCGTTCACCGGGATTTACACGTTCATCGGCGGACTCTGGGGCGTTCTGGTCACCGATCTTTTCCAGTTCATTCTGAAAATGTCCATGATTATCGTTCTCGCGTGGGTTGCTGTTTCCAAACTTGGCGGCATCGCGCTCCTCAAGGTGCAGCTTTCGCAAGTCGATGCTGCCACGCGCGCCTCCGGCCAGACCACCGGAAATATTCTTTCGTTCTTTCCTTCCTTTCATCTCGGCTGGACCACGGACGCGCTCTGGACGCTGCCGGTGCTCACGTTTGTTCTGTATCTTGCCATGCAATGGTGGGCCAGTTGGTATCCCGGCGCGGAACCCGGCGGCGGCGGTTACGTCGCCCAACGCATGTTCAGCGCGAAAGACGAAAAGAATTCGCTCGGTGCCACGCTGTGGTTCAACATCGCGCACTATGCGTTGCGCTCGTGGCCGTGGATCATCACCGGGCTGGTCGCCGTAGCCGTCTATTCCGCGCACGGCGGCTTGCATCCCAGCGCCGAATTTGCCGCTGAACCTGAAAAAGGCTACGTCATGGTGCTCCGTGATTTTCTTCCGCCCGCGTTGCGCGGCTTGATGGTCGCTGCGTTCCTCGCCGCGTTTATGTCCACCGTGGGCACGCAGCTCAATTGGGGCACATCGTATCTCATCAACGATTTCTATCGCCGTTTTCTGGTTCGCAAGGGAAGTGAAAAGCACTACGTCTTGGCTAGCAAAGTCTTCATCGTGCTGCTCGTGATTCTCAGCGGCTATACCGCCGCGCACATTAATTCCATTCAATCTGCGTGGCAATTGCTGCTCGGCATGGGCGCCGGCACCGGCGGCGTGCTGCTGCTGCGCTGGTATTGGTGGCGCATCAATGCGTGGAGCGAAATCTCATCGATGATCGCCGCGTTCATCGTGTCCACTGCGCTCACGCAGGTGCATTTTTCCGGCAACGATTCGGTGGTCTTCGCTAAATCCGCAATGATCACCACCGGAGCCACCACGCTGGTCTGGATCATCACCACGCTGCTGACGCCCGCCGAATCCGAAGAGCGCCTCCTTAAATTCTATCGCCGCGTGCAGCCCACCGTGCACGGTTGGAAACATATCGCCGCTCTCGCGCCGGACATCAAGCCGGTCCGCGATCTCGCCGCTAACACTTTCGATTGGATTATGGGTTGCGCGCTGGTCTATTGCAGCATGTTCGGCATCGGCGAACTGGTCCTGCAGGAATGGCTACCCGGCTTCGTACTGCTCGCCTGTGCCGCCGCTGCCGGTTACTTCATCTACTGGTCGCTCTCCCGCCGCGGCTGGCAAACCCTCTCGGGCACCTCGTAATCCCGCGCCGTCTTACGTCCTTACTTCTTTCCTTCCTCTCTTTCCGCAAACACTTCTTCCGCCGCATGAAACGCCGAGTTCGCCGCCGGCGCTCCGCAATAAACCGCCGTCTGCAACAACACTTCCTGAACTTGCTCCTTCGTCAAACCAATCCGCAGCGCCGCCCGCAAATGCAGCTTCAATTCCTGCGTCCGGTTCAACGCCACCAGCATCGCCACTGTGATCATGCTGCGCGTCTCGCGCGGCAATCCCGGGCGGCTCCAGATATCGCCCCACGCATACCGCGTAAGCAAATTCTGAAACGCTTCGTTGAAATCCGTACGCTTCTTCAGCGAAGCGTCCACATGCGCGTCCCCCAACACCTCCCGCCGCACCTTCATCCCTTGCTTATACC
>Ga0209736_1000136_pt1 | contig 23033 bp, 17 predicted proteins | sample BlaSpr_A8_Ref_M3_FD_187992 | JGI IMG/M metagenome (GOLD analysis project Ga0209736, IMG submission 187992) | Forest soil microbial communities from Thunder Bay, Ontario, Canada - Black Spruce, Ontario site 2_A8_Ref_M3 (SPAdes) (version 2) | ecosystem: Environmental > Terrestrial > Soil > Boreal...
CCTTCGTGCGGAAAGTACACCAGATCACCGTCTTCACTCCAGAAAGCGCCTTCGACTTGGCCTTGCGTGAACGTAGTGAGCGGCTTCGGCTGGCCGCTGCCGTCGGCATTGGCGATGTAGAGATTGGCGACGCCGGCGCGGTCCCAAACAAAGGCGACGAGTTTGCCGTCGGGTGACCAGAGGGGATCTGAGGGATGCTTGATGTCGATTAATTGTTCGATGGTGAGCCTTTGCCTTTGGCTGGAGGTTTGCGCCAAGGCAGTGCTCGCACTTATGAGCAGGATGATTGCGAGTGCGACTCTGACGCCGTGAACTGCCTGAATCTGAATATGCATTGCGCCTCCCAAAAGACCGGACAGAGAAATCTTAGTTCCCGAAACCAGACCGGCGGATGGGGCGAAAGTATCACCCAACCCGCCGAGCAGGGAAGAACGATTTAAGTGTGAACGCGACCGCTCCGGTCAGAATGTAAAACGCAAACCGAAGCGGGTTACGAACGGGTTGATGGCCAGTGATGGTCTCAGATAGCTGCCCCCATTGGCAGCGCCAATGGTGTATTGGGTCACTTCCGAAATCACGGTTTGAGAGTTTGTCAAGTTGAAGAAGTCCACAGTCGGAGTGAGACGCCAGCGTTCATTAAGCACGAACTCGCGCGAGAGGCGCAGGTTGAGTTGGTTCACGCCGGGCAGGCGCTGAAGGCCTGCGGGCTGAAGGATGACGGTCTCTCCGATTGGAACACCTTGTCCATCCGGTACGCTGAAGGTCGCCGTTGGCTGGATGGGGAAGCCCGTATAGTGCTGGAAGTTGACGCTGGTACCGAACTTCCAGGGCAGTTCGTAGGTGCTGTCCACTTTGAAAACGTAGGTCGAGTCGAGGTTAAGGTAGTTGTTGTTGCGGTTGATGTTGTTGTTGGGATCCGTGAAGTTGTCGCCGGTGGCTTCGTCGGAGAAGCCGCGGCCGAAGGTGCCCTTCTGGCGCTGAATTGTGAAGCCAGCGAGAACTTGCCATTTGTTGGAGAGGCGTTTGACGGCAGTGAACTCGACGGCGTTGTACGCGTTGTTGTCGAGCTGCGAGAAGTTGGTTACGGAATTGCTAAACTTGCCGTATTTGGTGGTGTCGGTTGGCTGAAAGCTGAAGAGGGTCATGGGCTGGTTGGTGAGGGGATTGACGATCGGGCTGCCGTTCAGGGTGGTGATGGGAACATAGTCCGACAGCGAAACCGCGGCGTTCTCTGAGCCAAAGAGGTTTTTCTTGGTCCGGTAGTAGTAAGTCGCTCCGACGCGGAGGTCGCGCCACAACTGCTTCTCATAGCCTGCGCTGATTTCTTCGGAATAGGGGCGGCTCATATTGCGGTTAATCGTCGCGCCGCCCGAGGAAGCGACAGGCGTAGCATTGGCAGGGAGCCATTCGCTGAGTTGCGGAATGTGGTCGTTGTTTGCATCACATTGGGTGCAACCTGGAGTGAAAGGTGCCCATGGGAAGGTCAGCGTAATCAGGCCGTTAGGATTGGACGTTTCGGCAAGGCCGGTTCCCTGCATAATATAGTAGATACCGTAACCGAAGCGGATGACGGAATCCCCCTTGCCGGTTGGATCCCAGGCCACGCCAATGCGCGGAGAAACGGTGTTCCAGTCCACCAGGTTGCCCGATGCAGGGAAGGTGTGACCGGCCTGGAAGAGCTGAGGAAAGGTAAGGTTCGGGGCCGTTGTTTGCTGGGGATAGTAGGTTGTGAAGCGGTCGTAACGCAAGCCCAGGTTGAGCGTGATATGCCGTTTCAGATTCCAGGTGTCCTGCAGGTAGAAGCTGGTGTCGCGAAAATAGTTCTTTTGCGTGGTTGGCGTATTGTAGGCCACAACTTCGAACGGCGTGGTGAAGGACTGCGGGCCGGGACTTTGGAAGACAGCGTTGATGCCCTGGCTGACCTTGTAGATGTAGGAGTTGTAGTTGTCTCCCCACTCGAATCCGAACTGGAAATTGTGGGAGCCGCCCCAGTTGGGCTTGTACCAGGAGCCGCTTGCAGACCATTTGAGGACCCAAGCCGGGTTTTGAAATTGATAGGGAGCGGCCCCCGATTCTGTGGATGTTCCGATGTCTTGCAGGTTGAGTCCCGTGGAATTGGCCTGGTAACTGAGGGGGAAGATGATTTTGTTCCAGCCGATGCGAAAATCAAGAAGGAGATTGTTGGTGATCTGGCTGGTCCACAATCCCTGCAGGATATAGGCTGGCTCAATCTGTTTCCAACTGGCGTTTTCAGTGACGAACTGGAAGTTCGTGTCGCGACGGAAGAAGCGATTCTGTTCGTTGTAGAGCCAAATAAAGCTGAACTTGTTCTTGGAGTTGATCTGCCAATCGCTGCGCAGATCCGTGTTGGTCTGGTGATTGACGTCAACGACGGGACTGCCTTGGTCGGTCACGGCAAGGATGCGTTGCCGCAGGTCGTAACGTCGATAGGAGCCAAAGAGCCACCACTTATCCTTAATGATGGCGCCGCCAAGACTTGCCGACGCGTCGAGGGTCATGTCAAACGGGGAGCCGGTGTTCACCACGGCATTCGCAGGCTTCTTTACGTCGGCTTGAAAGGCAGCGGTCAAATAGTAGACTGCAGCCTGGCCATGCAACTCGTTCGAGCCTGACTTGGTGACCATGTTCATGTAGATCCCGCCAATGGGCACGGAAGCGGGGGCATTGTCCGCAACAACTTGAAACTCATCGAATGAGTCATGATTGGTATAAAACTGCGTATAGCCGCCACTTGAGCCGGGCCAGTTCAGGTCCAAGCCGTTATAGCTATAAACCTGCTCTGCCTGCGTACTTCCGTGCACTTGCATGGCAGACTGCTGGTAGCTGTTGTTGCCTGCTACATCGAATGTGCTGGATGTGACCCCCGGCATCTGCGCCACGGTAGACCAAGGATCGCGGCCGCTCGGAATGTCTTGTAGAAGCGTTTGGTCAAAGGTCGTCGAGGTCTGCACGCTCTGTAGGTCAACCACCGGTTCCCCTTCCACCTGGATGGTCTGGGTGACTTCTCCTACTAGTAGTTTGGAGTTGACGGTAGCGGTAAAGCCGGCTGTAAGGACGATGCCGGTTTCGTTGACCGTTCGGAAGCCGCTCGCCGTAACGGTGACTTCATAGGTTCCCGGTGGCAGAAGGTCGAAGAGGTAGGCGCCATCTGCGGAAGTGTTTATAGTGCGCGGAGCCATTAGCGCCGCGCTTTTGACCGTAATCGTTGCGGTTGGCACTGCCGATCCGGAGGAATCGGTTACAACCCCTGTGATTTTTCCGGTGACGGCGACCTGTGCCGATAGGATTGCGGGAAAAAGACTGACTAAAACGAATATAAATAAGATGCGATTTCTCATTGCGCCTCCCAGAATTCATAGATCGAGCAGATCGCCCTTTGGCATGCAACTTGGGAATCGACGTCCTTCCCTCCAAAATCGAAGCTGCGTTGACTACGAGACGCTATCTGTAAAGCTTGGGATGGATTCTGTACAAGATACTGGCTGAGTCAAATGAAGAATTCAGATTCCCCCCATCGAAAGGACGCGTCCCGGTTATGGGTAATAGACGGATTTGGGAGCGATTTGTTCTGTACAAAATTGTTCCCAGGTCAGAAATGAGGTGGATTCCAAGGAACCACTCCATGGGCAGGAGGCGAAATCAATGTTGGAGGCGGGTTTTTGAAAGCGTACTACAGGCGGTGAGGCTTTAATTTGCGGGGAGGCGATTGACAATGAAATCCGAGATGCGGCTGGCTGCGGGTGGATCGAGATTGGAGAGCACCACGATGACGTAGCCGGACTGCGGAAAGATTTGCAGTTCGCCGTTCATGCCGGGTGCGCCGCCGCCGTGGCCGAAATGGCGCGATGGGGTGCCTCCGCCGTTGTCCATGAAACCGAAGGCGTATTTGTCGCCGCGTGGCGTATCGACTTTTCCTGTGGTGAGGAGGTCGGTGTTTTGAGCGTTTAAGAGCTTGTGATTTGTCAGGGCGTTCGCGAAGCGGAGGAAGTCTTCGACGGTGCAATAGCCGCCGCCGGCGGAGGTGCCGCGATAGGGAAGCGTATCTGTGTTGGGCCGAAGAGCCTCGCCGCCGAATTGCGTGTAGCCAACGGAGCGATCCGGGACGATTTGGTCTTCCGGCCAAGATCCCGTGGAAGTCATGCCTGCGGGCTTATAGATGTTTTCGCTGACGTAGTCGTAATAGCTTTCTCCGCTGACGCGCTCGACGATCACGCCGAGCATCAAAAATCCATAGTTGCTGTACTCCCACCGGCTGCCGGGCTCGAACTCCGGGGCGCGCTCGCCATAGAGTTTCAGGTAATCCTGCAGTGTTTTTAATTCGAGGCGATGGGCCTCAAACTGTGGCCCGAAGAAATCGCCGGTTCCGCCGGTGTGAGTCAGCAGGTGCTGGATTGTGACTTTTGTGGCGATATCTTTGTTCGGATAGTCGGTGAGGTATTTACCGACAGAATCGCTGAGCGAGATTTTGCCGGCTTGCACGAGTTGGAGAATCGAGACGGCGGTGAACATTTTATTCATCGAACCGATACGGAATTTCGTGTTAAGCGTGTTTGGGATTTTCTTTTCGCGGTCGGCCATGCCGTAAGCGCCGGTGAAAATCGGCTTGCCGTCTTTTGCCAGGAGCATGGCTCCCGCGAATTTGTCGGTTGAGGCCTCCTTTTCCAGCTTTGTGCGAAGCGCCGCGATCAGGTCGCTCTGGCTCAAGCGAGCGAGCGCGAATTCCGCGGGCCGATCGACGGCTTGCAATTCTAGATGCGTCACCTTGAAGGGCGCGGCAGCCTCGACTTCGATTTTGAAGCGAGCAAATTGATCGGAGCCGCGCTCTTGAACCAGCCCGGTGAGCTGTGTAGCGGTGGAATCCTCGATTTTCCTAAGATCGAACCCTCCGGTCTGTTGCCGGAAGGCGAAGATGCCCTCGACTTTATGCTCGTCGGGCTTTGCGTAGTGGCTGCGGAATTTTTCGAGCTGGTCTCGCTCGCCGCTGTTGAAAGCAGCAAGCCAAGCCGAGAATTGTTCGCCCGGAGCAGTCTTGGGAATTTCGACGGCCGCGGACTGGGCTTGGGCAGTTCTGGTCGCGCCGATTATGAAGCCGAGCCCAGTGAGCGCGAGGCCCAAGAGAAGAATTTTGCAGAATCCGTCTGAGCGATTTGCCATGTTCGGGACTGCCTCCGAGATTGCGCTTGCCAAAGTCTACAGGGTGTAGACGTGAGCGGAACGGCTTTGTTTTCAAGTAATAGCGCTGCCTGGGGCTGGGATTTAATAGCAAACTGCTGCAAGTGCGGGATACGATAGAGTCGGCGTTCACGATTGTGGCCACAATTGCTGCCGAAGCGATCATCGCCTCACTCGTCCTTTCTACGATTCGCATTGTGTTCGTGAGGGCACCTCTTCGATTCCGAGGCCACCTTGGCCTTGGCTCTCAAGGATATAGATTTAGAGCATAGTCAGACCATGAGCAGATTATAATTGGGCCATGATGTGATTATAGTTTGACTATAGTCTACAATTCTAGTAGTATTCGTTCAGGAGCTTGCCACATGGAAGAGATAGCTATTTCAAAATTCAAGGCCACTTGTCTGGCGGTACTTGAACGTGTTCGTAAAACTGGTCAGCCGATTCGCGTTACGCGCTTCGGCCACATCATCGCGGAAATCAAGCCACCATCCTCCCCACAGCCACCGCGTCGCTTCGGGCATCACGTCGGGAGTGGCGTGATTCTTGGAGACATCGTGGGTCCCATCGGTGACGAGTCCGATTGGGAGGCCGCGCAGGACCCAGGGTCTGGCGAAACCGAAAATCAGAAATGAATCTGCTTCTGGACACTCACATTTGGATCTGGAATGATCTCGAACCATGGAAGATCACTTCGGAAATCAATCGGGAACTCGCGAGCCCGGACAACCAACTGTGGCTATCCCCTGTGAGTGTCTGGGAAACAGTCGCATTGTTGGAGAAGCGGAGGATCAGTCTCAAGCAAGATTTTCGACAGTGGGTGGACGAGTCCGTTAAAGCTCTTCAACTGCAGGAAGCCGCATTCACCTGGGAAGTTGCGCATGAACTGCGCTTCACACTTTTGGGCCATCGCGACCCGGCGGACCGGTTCCTGGTCGCGACGGCCAAAGTCTATGATCTGACACTTGTTACGGCCGACGAGCGGTTGATCTGTGCGCCTGGCGTCAGCATCATGGCGAATCGCTAGACCGTTGCGCGCCAAGTGTGCATGCCAAAATCTCAAATCCTGTAACGATGCGCCGGGTGAACTTCGAACTTACTTGGTTCCGCCGGCCTGCAGTTCCGTAAGTGCCGCAAGGACTTCCTCGCTGTGCTGCTGCGGTTTTACGTCGAGATAGACTTTGCGCACGATGCCGTCTGGATCGATCAGAAACGTGTGGCGCGCGGAGACCTTGGCGACGCCGAAATTCATCACCGCGTCATAGAGTGTGGAAACTTCCTGCTTGGTGTCCGCGAGCAACTTGAAGTTCAGCCCTTCCTTGGTGCAGAACTTCTGGTGGGAATCTTCGTCCTGCACGCTGACGCCAACGATTACGGCGTGCTTTTGCTCGTATTGCGCCAAGTCGCGCTGGAAGTTGTGGGCTTCCACCGTGCACCCGCTCGTAAAATCCTTCGGGTAGAAATAGAGCACCACCCACTTGCCCTTGAAATCGTGCAGGCTAACCGGCTTGGACTCTTGCGAATTCAGCGTGAAGTCCGGTGCGGAACTTCCGACGGCTGGTGCCTTGCTATCCGCGTGCAATCTGCGGATTCCCAAGCCCAATGCCGCTAACAGCAACAATCCGACAGCGATTTTGGTTATTTTCATAGTAGACCCCTGTACTTTAGACCTGCTTTAGTTCGGATTTATTCCAAGAAGGAAACTATTCCTGCGAATTGCGACGCTCCCTTGGGCTGGATGGGCTTCATCATACCGTTCCGAAACATGCATGCTAGTGCGAATGCGTGAAGCGGCCAAAACCCAGCCGCAGTTGAAGTGTGTTAATCCCGGGATTCAGATTGGCAAGCGAGGCGTTAGAAATATGCATGAAGCGAAGCTCGGCGCTCCAATTGCATTTGCTTTGCAGAAAGTGAATGCCCAGCGCGCCGCTCGACGTGAAATTTACGCGCGAGGTGCCGGGAGGGACATTGTCATTCGTGAAGAGCGTGCCGCCTCCGAGTTCGAAATAGGGAACAACCTTGCGTGGCTTTCTAAAATTCCATTTCAGCGCGAAGGGATTCAGACCGAAGCCATAGGCGGTGCCGCCGCGCTGAACTACCATGAACACCGGCACCACATCCACCGCGTATTCGAATTGCCCGCGCAAAAAGCCCGGGCCGTGCGGCGCGGTCAAAATCCAACCGTAGCGTGCGCCGACGTTCCACACGCCGCTGTCGGAGGCACTTCCATTCAGTCCGCGTCCGCCGCCGGTCCAGATTTGTAGCTCATGCCCGCCGTCTTCCGGGCCCGCCTGAGCCCATGATGCTGGAACACAGAGGAACGCTACAAACAGCAGGCTTGCGAACACTCGTATTACTGGTCTTGTCACCGAGAGATCTCCCTACGGTTTTCGATTCGCTTCCTCAAGACTTGGGTGCACGGAAGATATAGAAAAACAGCCGCAAACGCGACTGGCTTCTGCACGACCGCTAGTTACTTCACTTCAGATAGGTTCGGACGATTTGAATGACGTCGTCGGCAGCTTCTTCCGAGGATTTCGAATTGCGAGGCATGTGATTTCGGATGTGGTCTTCCATCAGCTCGCCCATGAGGCTGTTGATAGCGCCGCGAGCGGCGGCCAGGCGCTGCAGCACCTCCGTGCACTGCTCATCTTCATTGAGGCCGCGGAGGACGCTTTCGAGCTGGCCGATGACTTTCTTTGTGCGTGTGACGAGGTCGAGTTTTTCGCGAGAAGTATGCGACATTGTGCTTGTCTACCCTAGAGGGGTATGGTATCAAGTCAGGCACGAAACCGCAATGGCGCTCAGCACAGTAGAGCAAAAAGCTGTCTCATTCCAACGTCTGCGTGTCCCGCGCGGCGTTCATCGTATTGTAATAGACCTTCTTTTACCCTCCCAAATGGCATATTTCAGTGCGGCAGAATCGGAACAGTGAGACGAACATGTTTCGACATGCCAACGGCGTACCATTGCCCAAAAAACTCCACTCACCGAATAGGTCTTCAACACGATTGCTGCTCGATCTCCTAAGGGCAAAAGCAGCCTTTCGCAGCGTGCGACTCACTTACTTGAATCTCGCTGCTTCGTATTTTGAGGCAGCGGAACGAACTCAATCTTGCGGCGGGTGACCTGATGATGAGTATTTTTCTCTTACCGACACTCTACGTCTGGTTTGCGCAAGATGGTGATAAGCTTCCCAACCTGAGGAGGCCGTCTGACGAATTTCTCGATTAACATAGGGACGGCCATCGGCCAAAAGCGCAAGTGGAGAGCCTTTGTTTGTAATGGCGGCGTTCCGTCCGGCTTGAAATGAGACTTCCGCGGCCATCGGAAAGACTCGCATCATGAAAAAAGCTGAAGTGTGCGCTCTCATTAAGGAGATCGGTATTGTTCCAGCGATTCGAATGTCCTCTGCGGAAGACGCGCACTTTGCCGCAGAGTCGATCACGAGCGGAGGAGTTCCCATTGTGGAAATCACGATGACGGTCGCCGGCGCGATTGACTTGATTTCGCATCTGGTTCGTTACCATCCAAAGATGCTCGTCGGCGCCGGAACGATTATGGACACCGAAATGGCGCGGCAATGCGTCGAGGCAGGAGCAAGTTTCTTGACCAGTCCCGGGTTTGATCTGACGCTCATCGAGTTCGCCGCTAAGAAAGACGTCGCAGTTCTGGGTGGCGCCTTGACACCCACCGAGGTCATTACCGCGTGGCGGGCGGGGTCCGACTTCGTCAAAGTGTTTCCCTGCGCGCAGGTTGGCGGCGACAGCTACATCAAAGCTCTGAAGGCCCCTCTGCCGCAGATTCCCCTGATCGCCGCGGGAGGCGTGAATCAACAGACCGCCGGCAATTTCATTTTGGCGGGAGCCACCGCAATCGGCGTCGGGGCGGAGCTAATCCCAGCGGAGGCCATCGGACGGCGCCAAGCAGCGCGGATCCGCGAATTAGCGCAGCGCTTTGTGGGATTCGTGAAGGACGCGCGCTCCCGGCTGGATGCACGAAAACCAAGGACAGCCGCTATGAAGTTCGATGGAGTTGAAGAGTGCGAGGAGAAATAACACGTTCCGGGTTGCATCCCACCTGTTAGTAACGTCCATGCGATTGCGTACCAACGGAGCTCTGTACTTCTTCTGGCGACGATTACCCAGACATCGAACCATCCTTGCCTGGACGTGCCTGATAAGTTTTGTGTTTGCCGTGCCCGAGGCGCCAGCGCAGGATCCGGCACCGGCTCAACAGAATACTCCGGCTGACGCCGAGTCTGCTCCTTCCTCCGATCCGCTGCCCATCATGTTTCCGCATCCAGAGATGGACCGGCTCTGGCTGTCCGGCCAAGTCAACATCATCTCGCAGTGGCATCCAGCGTTTCGTTCGCCGTATCAGGGACCCAATAGCCTGACGCCTGAGGCGCAGGACGCCAGCTCGCGTGTGCTGACGCTTTTCACAGGGCTGCGGCTTTCGAACACGGGCGAATTGCTTTGCGACATTCAGGAAGCTGGCGGACACGGAATCAGCGAAGCGCTGGGACTTGGGGGTATCACGAATCTCGATGTTGTGCGAAATACAACCTTGAGTAAAGCTCCGTACGTTGCGCGATTGATGTGGCATCAGATCATTCCGTTGAGCAGCGGGAGGGAAGCTTCTTCGCGCACGCCACTGTCACTCTTCAGCTCGCTCCCCGAACGGCGTTTAGATTTTCGCTTTGGCAAGTTCAGTATGGTTGATTTCTTCGATCTCAACACCTTCGGCAGTGACACCAATTTTCAGTTCATGAATTGGACTGTCGATAACAACGGGACCTATGACTACGCAGCTGACACACGGGGTTTCACGTTTGGCGCGATGGTCGAATATCACGACCGTTCGTGGGCCGTGCGTTTTGCGGAAGGGTTGATGCCCAAAGTGGCGAACGGAATTAACCTAGACGCCGATGTCGCCCGTGCCCGAGCGGAAAATATCGAGTTCGAATTTCACAGGCAGACCATCCTGCACCAGCAGGGCGTGCTTCGTCTCCTGACTTTTGTGAATCACGCCAACATGGGGGACTACCAGCAGGCCATCGACAATTTTCGAGCCGGCCTCACACCCAAGCCGGATATCACCGCACACCCGCTTCAAACCACGATCAAGTACGGCTTTGGCGCGAATTTCGAGCAGCCTCTAAACGACTGGATGGGCGTATTCGGCCGCTGGGGATGGAACGAAGGACAGCACGAGTCATACGCGTATACAGAAGTGGATCAAACGGCGCAGCTCGGCGCTGGGTTCAATGGAAAAGCCTGGCATCGCAAGTGGGACCGCGCAGGTGTTGTTTTCGTGTCCAACGGAATCTCCCGTGTCCATCAGCAGTATTTGGCCCTGGGTGGCGACGGCTTCTTGTTAGGCGATGGTCGGCTGAACTACGGCCGGGAAAACATCGTCGAAGCGTATTACACGCTTCACGCTTGGCGCGGAATCTACCCCGCGTTCGGGCTGCAACATATCAACAATCCCGGCTACAACCGCGACCGCGGACCTGTGCTCGTGCCGACGTTGCGGCTGCACGTCGAGTTTTAGTTCTATACGGCGCGGGCGACCAGCGTCGAAGAAGAGCAAGACGTATTGCTCGGAAATCCATTCAAGCCAATTCCAATCGAGCCGGTTCGCCTCGCCTATCTGCACGAACTGAAATAGCACTTTCTAAGGATCAGAGCGAACGTGTGCGCATGAAAGTCTCGCGCTCGCTGCGCACATCATCGCCACGCAGTTCTCGCAAGGCACAGGTTACAAACTCACCAGTCATTTTTTTGCGCCAGCTCATATGGAAGTCCGTGTTGTCGAGCGGTTTGGCGATGCGAGCCGCGAGAGCGGCAGCTTCTGCAATCGAGTCTGCATTCAATGGACGGCCTATAAGGGATTTTGCTGCCTCCACAGCAACCAGCGGACGAGAAGCAGCGGAGCCAATCACAATGCGGGCCTCTTCAACCGCGCCGCTGCCGGAAATACGAGCGGCCGCTGCAACCGACAACACCGGAAAGTCGAACGAGCCTCGCCGCCTCAGCTTCCAGTAAGTGCTCCTCCAGCCGTGTAGCGAATCCAATACGACTTCCGCCAGAATCTCGTTGGGCTTCCGCTTGATGTAATCCAGACCGTCGTTGTTGTAAAGGTCCGCGAGCAAAACTTCGCGTTCCCCCGATCGCGAGACCAGCCTAACGCGCGCACCGAGAGCAATCAGCGCCGGTGCCGTGTCCGTCGAAGAAACCGCCATGCACTTTGAACTTCCCGGAGCCACCCAGCACGTGTCGCCATCTTTTTTCAGGCAAAAGTTGATCGCCTTTCGCCACTCATAATTCTGATTGTAGTAGTTGCATCGCGTATCCAGGCAAAGATTGCCGCCGAGCGTCGCCATGTTTCGAATATGCGGCGTGGCCACCAAAGAAGCCGCTTGCGCAAGTGCCGTCAATCCGTTTCGAAAGCGTTCGTCCGCCGCGATGTCCGCAAGCGTGACACAAGCGCCAAGCCGCGATACCGAGTGTTCCAGTTGAACGTGATTCAACTCTTCGATGTAACGCAGACTCATCAGCATCCGCGGAACTTGTTGCCGCCGCTTCATGTTGGGAAGAAGGTCTGTGCCGCCTGCCAGCGGCATGGCCTTTGCTCCCTCACCGTCCAAAATGAGCGCCGCTTCCTCCAAGGTACGCGGCGCGCGAAACTCGAAAAGCGGCAGCCGCATCATGAGCTGAGCACCTTTTCTTTCTCAGGGCTCCGCTTCGCCGGTCGCGGAACATCATTCACCGCGTGCCCATCGCCGCCCTCCCACGGTGGAGGAACGCGCAGCGCTTCCGGCCAATCGACATGCGGGAAATGGCTCGGCCCAAAACGCGGCTCACGTCCCGCCTTCTTTTCCGCGAGCGCTTTCATAATTTTCTCCGGCGTGATGGGCACTTCGTCGATCCTCACTCCCACCGCGTCATACACCGCATTCGCAACCGCCGGCATGATCGGTAAGAGCGGTCCCTGACCGACCTCCTTCGCCCCAAACGGCCCGCGCGGATCAGGTTCCTCAATCAACTCGGTGACCACTTCCGGCATGTCCAGCGAAGTCGGGCTCTTGTACTCCAGCATCGACGGAAATTTGTGCACCAGCGCGTACGATAGCTTTTTCGGCAAACGCCGAAACTCCTGCTCCTCCATCAAAGCTTCGCCCAGTCCCATGTAAACGCTTCCCTCAACCTGTCCGCGCACAAGCGTAGGGTTCAGCGCGCGCCCAATGTCGTGCGCAATCCAAATCTTCGGCACAGTGATCCATCCAGTCGTCGGACTGACGACAACCTCGACGACCGCTGCGGTGTACGAGTACGTCGGCGACGGTCCGACACCGCCTCCTTTATAAAGCGCCGGCGACTTCGGCGGAGTGTACGATCCCATCACGCCAATCGTGCCGAAGCGCGCCTCCGCCAAGCACACCGCTTCCGCAAACGTGACACTCCTCTCCGGCGCACCCTCATCAAGAACGCGCTTGTCCGCAAAGCGCAATCGCTCTTTCGGGACCTCAAGTTTCTCCGCGACCGCTTCAGCGATGATCGCCTTCCCGCGTTCCGCCGCCTGCAAGGCCGCGTTCCCCGCCATGATCGTCACTCGACTTGAATATGATCCCAAATCCACCGGTCCCAAATCTGTATCGCCCGTGTACAAACGAATGTCAAAAGTCTCCAATCCCAAAACTTCAGCAACAATTCCTGCCAGAACATCGTCGGAACCTTGGCCAATTTCAGTTGCGCCGCAAAACACCGCCACGCCGCCGCCCCGATCGAACTTGATGTGCACCCCCGAGTGCGGCATCTTGTTCCAATAAATCGGCAATCCCGCTCCCGTCAAATACGCAGAGCAAGCCAGCCCCACTCCCCGTCCCTCCGGCAGCTTGCGAAATGTGTCCTTCCAATCCGAGATCTTTACGACGCGCCGGATGCACTCCGAAAGATTAACGACACTCAACCGAAAAAAATTCGCCGTTACCGCGTTCGAAGTTTCCGCGATACGCAGCCGCAAGTCCGCGGGATCGATGCTCAGTTTCTCCGCAATCTTATCGAGCTGCACTTCCTGGCCGAATCGCGGCTGCACCGTGCCGTGGCCTCGTTTCGGCCCGCACGGCGGCTTGTTGGTGAACGTGCGGCATCCCTGAAATTTGTATCGCGGAATGCGATACGTCGTCGTCTGCAGCGCCCCCGTATAAAACGTGCTCGCAACGCCATACGAGCCATATGCGCCGCCGTCGATCAGCGTTTGCAGATGCATCCCTGTGATCGTGCCGTCCTTCTTCACGCCGGTCTTGAATCTCATCAGCACCGGATGCCGGCCTCGGTGACAATAAAACACTTCCTCGCGCGTCAAACAAATTTTCACCGGCCGGTCCAGCATGAGCGCAGCCTTGGCCACCACGATTTCGTGATTAAACGGATCGCTTTTCCCGCCAAAGCCTCCGCCGTTGGGCGTGGCGATCACCCGAATATGTCCCGGCGGCATTTGCAAAACTTTCGCAAGAGCCCGATGCAGATAATGCGGCGTCTGCGTGCTGCTCCAAATCGTCAGTTTTCCCTCAGGATCTTTTATCGCCACCGAAGCGTGCTGCTCGATGGGAAGGTGCGTGTTCCCCTGATAAAAAAAAGTATCCTCAAAAACTTCGTCCGCTTCCGCAAACCCTTGCTCCACATCTCCAAATTCCAGTGACACGCGCTTATGAATATTTCCTTCTTCGCCGTAGTCGTGAATTCGCGGCGCAGGCGTCGCCAGCGCCTCTTCCGGGTCGGCGATCGTCGTCAACAGTTCATACTCCACATCAATCAAGTCCAGCGCTTCGAACGCCGTCAACTCTTCGCGCGCGACAACTGCCGCCACCGGATCGCCCACGTGCCTCACGTGATCCACGCAAAGCGCCTGCTCGTCCTGGCTGACCGGCAATATCCCATATTCGATAGGGAGATCTTTTCCGCTAAGAACCAAATAAACTCCGGGATGAGCCGCTGCCCGCGACGCGTTGATCTTCCGAATGCGCGCATGTGGATGCGGCGATCGCAGCAACTTGCAATAGGCCATTCGTGGCAAAAAAAGGTCGTCCGCGAAGCGCGTTTGCCCGGTAACTTTCGCGCGCGCATCGACTCTCCTTCGAGCAACGCCGATGATGCGCATTTCTTTCGGATCGACTTTCAAATTTTCCCCGGCCGCTTTCGCCAAATCTTCTTGATTGGCCATCCATGCTCCCGCGCGCTTTCCGTCTCACACCTCGCTCTAAAATTTCAAGCCAAAGGTGTTTCTTGCCCCGCGATCTTGATCATGGCCTCTTCCACAGCTTCAAAAATCTGCTGATAACCCGTGCATCGGCACAAATTCCCAGACAACGCCTCGCGTATCTGGTCGCGCGAAGGTTTCGGATTTTGATCAAGCAAAGCTTTCGCCGTCACCAAAATCGCCGGCGTGCAATACCCGCACTGCGCCGCCCCCAAATCGGCAAACGCACTCTGCAAAGGATGCAGCTTCCCGTCCGTCCCAAGGCCTTCGACGGTCAATACGTTTTTCTTGTCACATTCGAGCGCCAGTAACAAACAAGAAAGCACCGGCTTGCCCTCCACCAAAACCGCGCAAGCTCCGCATTCGCCAAGTTCACATCCATGTTTCGTGCCCGTATGCCCCAAATCTTCGCGCAGCACTTCCAGCAAAGTTTTGTACGGTGCGAAGGAAACGTCTGTTTCCTCGCCATTCAACGTCAGCCGAATATGCGCCGTCTTCTGCGATTCGTTAGGCAGCGTAACCAGGTTCATTCCTCTCTCCCCAGAAAATCACCGCACCAACGCTCATGGCGGAAACAGGCGTGACGCATTGTCATACAAAATCTTGCGCTTCGCTTCCGCCCCGATTGGCAGCGCATGAAACTTCTCGATGTTGCCCTTGATCTCCGGCACGCCCGGCCCAGGCCAATCCGTTCCCCACAAAACCTTGTCCGCTATATCTTCAATCCGCGGAAAATATTCCATCAATTTCTGCGGTGGAATCCCGGAAATATCCATGTACATATTCTTATGCCGCCGCACCAGAAAAAACGCCTCGTTCATCCAAAGCGGCCTTCCGCCGTGCGCGAGAATCACCACAAGATTCGGGTAATCGATGCTCACGTCGTCGCACAACATCGGTTGTGCATGTAGATTTCTAGCACCCGGGAAAATCGAAGTCCCCGTATGAATCATCACCGGCATTCCGTTCGCCTGTGCCCGCTCGTAAATCGCCGCCAAATCCCGGTTTCCGTTCATGTATCCATTCGGCGACATCGCCTGGTGCGATGGATGCAGCTTGATCGCGCGAATCCCCAGCTTCGCCATGCGATCCACCTCGGCGCCCGCATCTGGAACGGTCCCCGGCAACACGCCGCCAAATGCGATCAAACGCTCCGGCGCTGCGCTGCAATATTTCGCGCTCCAATCATTTACCTCCGGCGTGAACCCGATGATTTTCGGCGCAACATAGTTGATCAGCCCCGCGCGTTCGATCCCCAGACTATCCAGCAATCCGAGAAATGCCTTTGGGTCGTCGCAATAGCGAACCACCTCCGCATAGTCCTTCCGCCCACGCTTCATCAAATCCATCGCGGACGGCTTCATCATGTGGTACGGCATGATGTGAATATGGATGTCGATGATCGGTTGCACGAATGTCTGTCCGTGGAAAAAAAGGATCGCCGTCCGTCAGTTGAACCGCACATATTCAAAATCTAGAGGCTTGCTGTTAATTCCGCGAAGCGGCGGCGCAATCCAGTTCGCAAATTTCCCCGGCTCCACGACACGTCCGGTCATCAGCGACTGCACGAATTTCTGATCCTCCGCGCTCGGCAGCCATTCGTCCTCGTGTTTCTTCCAGCCGTCCGCGTTTAGCACCTCTCCATTAATGCCGATGTGGTGCCCCGCAAAATTGCCAATCGCGCGGTGAAAGCCTTTGTGCGGCAACGTCAACTTAAACGGAATGCCCGCTTCATCGATCACACGTTGCCAGCGCCCCACACCATCCGCAATCTCCTCGATGTAATCATCGCGCAACCGCTCGTTCAAAGCAGTCAGCGCCGGAACATTCTTCTTTACGATCTTCTCGCCAATCACTTCGTACACCGGGTACTCGGCTTCGCTCAGTACGTGATCGTCCTCAAGCTTCGTCTCCCGGAAGCGTCCTTTCAGCCCGCTCGTAAAATAATTCGCTGCGTTCGAAGAAACATCCGAGCCATAGAGATCAAGCGTCACGCTGTAATGAAAATTCAAATATCGCTGAATCGTCTGCAGATCAATCACTCCGAGTGCACGAACTTGCGCCGGGTCTTCAAGCTTGTGTTCCTTCATCACTTCACACGTGCGCTTAATAATTCGCGTAACGCCTGTTTCTCCCACAAACATGTGGTGCGCTTCTTCGGTCAGCATGAACCGGCAAGTCCGCGCCAGCGGATCGAATCCAGACTCCGCCAAAGCGCACAATTGAAACTTGCCGTCGCGATCCGTAAAAAATGTGAACATGTAAAACGCCAGCCAGTCTGGCGTAGGTTCGTTGAACGCCCCAAGAATGCGCGGATTATCCGCGTCCCCAGATCGCCGCGCGAGCAATGCCTCCGCTTCCTCGCGCCCATCGCGCCCAAAGTAGCGGTGCAGCAAATACACCATTGCCCACAAATGTCGCCCTTCTTCCACGTTCACTTGAAAAATATTCCGAAGATCGTACATCGAGGGACACGACGACCCCAAGAGGCGCTGCTGTTCCACCGAAGCCGGCTCCGTATCTCCCTGCGTCACAATCACGCGTCGCAGCGTCGACCGGTATTCTCCCGGCACCTCTTGCCACGCCGGCTGCCCTTTGTGCATCCCAAAATTTACCTCGCGCTTTTCATCGCGCGGCTGCAAAAAAATTCCCCAGCGGTACTCCGGCATCTTCACGTAATCAAACTGCGCCCATCCATCCGCTTCCACGCTGATCGCCGTCCGTAGGTAGACCTCATAATTGTGGCTCTCGTTCGGCCCCATGTCGTACCACCAGCCCATGTACGCCGGCTGCCAGTGTTCCAGCGCGCGCTGCAAACCGCGGTCTCGCCCCAAATCCACGTTGTTCGGAATTTTCTCGGTGTAATCGATCATGGCCTTCTCCTCAGTAATCTCGGAAAAACTCGCGCTTCAGCGCCTAAACTCTCTCCCAATTAAATTTTACGGGAGCTCCCGTTCCATACACTTTCAGCGCTCCGTTCGTTCCCACTGCGTTCGGACGAATGAAAATCCAGTTTTGCCAGGCAGACAAGCGTCCGAAAACACGTGTCTCAAGAGTCTCGTTAATCCCGAATCGCAGATTCGCCTCGAGCCCCGTGAGCGCATCGGGCGAAAGCGCCGCGCGCGATTCAAGCGCTTGGCGGATTTCATCTTCCCAATCAAGGTCATCGGGCGCGGCCGTAACGAGCCCCGCGTCCATTGCTTCGTGAACTGCGAGTGTTTTTCCGATCAAACTCCGCAACCTCTCGATCTGTGCGGAATCCTGATAGAAGCGCGCCGCCATTCGCGAAAGCCCATTCACCATGGGCAACGCCCCAAAATTCATCCGCGATAGAACGACGGTGGACACATTCTCGCCGTCCTGCGAATCACGCATGTAAATCCGGTCGGCCGCAAGAGCCAGTTCGAATAGCGTCCCCGCAAAACACGAACCCGGCTCAACAATCGCGTACAGCGAGCGCGAGGAAACATCAATTCGCGCAAACGTCCGCCGCATCATCCCCAGAACTTCTCGCACAAACCAATTGTCTTGATGATTTAAAAGGAACTCGTCGGCTGCCAGAACGGCCTCGGGATTCCCCGCTGCCTTGATGATCCAAAGACCCAAATCAAGTTCCGCCGTCCGTAGCGTCAGGATAGCGTCATCGAGCTCCCGCGCCATCTGCAGCGGCCACCAGCTCGCGCCCGCCACAATCGCATTCTCAATCGTGTAAGCATGCACGGACTCCGGTGCGCGAACTGTCAAGGCTACCGTTCGCGCCTCGCGATTCACCAGCGCGTCAACAAATTCATAGTGCACGCCAGCTGCATCCACCGTTCGCTTCACCGGCGTCAGCGACACGCCCTTCGCGTTCGAAGGACGATCGCTCTGCTCTGCCAGCTTCAAAGCGCGCTGCTTCACTTGCTCGGCAAACTGCTGCGGCTTGACCACTTCATCCACCAACCGCCAATCTTTCGCTCGTTGTCCGCGAACGCCGTCCGGATTTGTGCAGAACATATCGGCATAGTCCCGCCGAACTTTTCGCTTGTCCGTGATGCGTGTCAGACCGCCGGTCCCCGGCAGCACGCCCAACAGCGGAAGCTCCGGCAAACTGACAGCTGACGAGCGGTCATCCACTAAAATAATCTCGTCGCACGCCAGCGCCAGTTCGTAACCGCCTCCTGCCGTCGTTCCATTGCACGCCGCGATGAATTTCAATCCGGAGTGAGCGCTCGAATCTTCAATTCCGTTGCGCGTCTCATTCGTAAACTTGCAGAAGTTGACTTTCCACGCATGCGAGGAAAGCCCCAGCATGTAGATGTTTGCTCCCGAACAAAAAATACGGTTCTTCGCGCTCGTGATAACCACCGAACGAATCTCCGGATGCTCAAAGCGAATTCGCTGCAAAGCGTCATGCAGTTCAATGTCCACGCCAAGATCGTAGGAATTCAGTTTCAGTTTGTAGCCCGGCCGGATCCCGCCGTCTTCCGCCACGTCCATGGTTAGCGTCGCCACGGGACCGTCGAAGGAGAGCCGCCAATGTTTGTAGTGGCTTGGCTCCGTCCGGTAGTCCGGCGGTTCCACTTTTGTTTGGAGCTGTTCCGTTGCAGCAACGTTCACGTCATCCTCCTACTTCTCGTTCGTCTGCAATGCAGTTTTCAATTGTGCAACACTTTGGTCCACAGAATTTCCCGACGTGTCGAGATACATGTCCGCCTTCCGGTACAGCGGCTCGCGCGCTTCAAGAATCCGGCGCAAATCGTGCATCGCCTGATTGCCGCCTGCAATCGCGCGCAAATCGCCTTGCGCGATTACGCGCGCCATGTGCTCCTCTGGCCGCGCCTTGATCCATATCGTGTAGCAATTCGAAAGCAGATAGTCGTAGGTTTCTTTTTCGGAGACAACGCCACCGCCCACCGAAAGAATTGCACGCTCCTGTTCACGCAGCACTCGTTCCAGCGATCGCCGTTCGATCGCGCGATAACCCGTTTGTCCGTATAGCGAGAAAATTTCCCCGAGCGGCATGCCTGTATCTTTTTCAATCTCGCCATCCAGTTCGATAAAAGGGATATTCATCTCCTGGCCCAACCGCAATCCCAACGTCGATTTACCGGCGCCGCGCAAGCCGATAAGCGCCACGCGCTTCCGCCGCGCCACTTCTTCGTCGCCAAATTCGCGCATAAGCCGGCTCATCGCGTCCTCGACGCGATGAGCCGGAAGCCGTTCCAGAAATCGTTGGATCAAAAGTTTTTCATGCCGCGTTTCCGCCTCCGCCGCGAATAATTCCGCCAGTGAGACATGCAGCGCGGCCGCAATCCTCCGCAACAGCACGATCGAAATATTCCCCTCTCCAGCCTCGAGCTGCGCCAGATGCCGTTCCGATACGTGCGCCTCACGCGCCATCATCTTGCGCGTCAGCCCGCGCCGGTTCCGCAATTCCCGCACCCGCTTCCCAAGAAACAGAAGAAACCCGTCGTTCGAAACGGGCGCAATCCCTGATCTGGGGGTATCTTTAGAATGAGCACTAGTCTGCATAGGCTGTATATAAGGATAGCTCGGAGAACACCTGCAGTATACCGCATGTACTTGCTCCACCGTCAAGCAGAACAAGAACGTCACCGACTTCACTAGCTAAATCGCTTCGCGTCCCCTCATATGTTGTGCTAAGAGTCTATATTTCATATATTTGAGGTCAGTTCCGGCAGCCGTTGCCATCTCCTGGTCTCGCGGAAGTAGCAGATGAAGATGCAGTATTATGCCAATGCCATGATACCATCTTCGAATTCGCGCGTTCGAATAGCCCTGAATTTCCAAGCGGCTTCGAACTATGCAAAGATTCGAATCGGCGTCACAACCTAGCGGAGGATCGCAAATGAAACTGCCGAACTATGTTTCCGGTCAATGGAAAGAAGGCGCCGGCGCGGGAGAGCCGCTCGTCGATCCGGTCACCGGAGAAGAATTAGCGCGCGTCTCTTCGCAAGGCGTCGAGGTTAAAGCCGCGCTCGAGTTTGCCCGTTCGAACGGCGGCCCAGCCCTTCGAACGCTAACCTATCGTCAGCGCGCAGACTTGCTCGCCAAAATCGCCGAAGTGTTAACCGCAAATCGCGACGAATATTTTCGAATCTCTCTCCTCAATCTTGGTGCGAATCAAGCCGACGCGTCTTTTGATGTGGACGGCGCGATTTACACAATGAAGTATTATGCAAAAATTGGCCAGGCGCTGGCCGATGGAAAAATGCTGAAAGAGGGAGCGCCGGTTTCCATTTCGAAGACCGGGGTTTTTGTCGGACAACATTTCTTATTGCCGACAAAAGGCGCGGCGGTTTTTATCAACGCATTTAATTTTCCGGCATGGGGCGTGTGTGAAAAGGCCGCTCCAGCGCTTCTCTCCGGCGTTCCGATTGTGATCAAGCCAGCTTCTCCGACGGCCTGGCTTGCTCATCGAATCGTGGAAGACATCGTCAAGGCGAATATTTTGCCGCCGGGCGCGATTTCGATTCTGTGCGGCTCGGCGCGCGATATTCTCGATCACGTCGGCGAAAGCGACATCGTTTCGTTCACCGGTTCGGCTGACACGGCTGCGCGCATTCGCTCGAATCCAAATGTCTTGCGCCGCTCCGTTCGCGTGAACATTGAAGCGGACAGCATCAACTCTGCGATCCTCGGGCTGGATGCCGGTCCGGGAACGGATTTGTTCGACCTGCTTGTCAAAGAAGTTGTGCGTGAGATGACGCTGAAAGCGGGACAAAAATGCACCGCAATACGGCGCGTGCTGGTTCCGCGGCAACATCTGAAAGCGCTTGGCGATGCGGTCGTCGCGCGATTGAGTTCCATGAAAGTAGGCAATCCGCGAAATGCAGAAGTGCGGGTCGGGCCGGTCGTGAACAAGGCGCAACAAACTGCTTGCCTCGAAGGACTGAAGCAGTTGAAAGAAGAGTGCGCGATGTTGTTTGGCGGCGATGAAAATTTCCAGCCGATCGACGCCGATCCCGAAAAATCAGCATTTGTGCAGCCGACGCTGCTCTCTTGCGAAAAAGGTCTCGACGCAAAATTCGTGCATGACGTCGAAGTGTTCGGCCCGGTGGCGACGTTGGTTGCCTACGATGGAGTCGACGATCTCATTGCGATTGCGCGCCGCGGCCTGGGATCACTTGTCGCTTCCATTTTTGCGAACGATTCCGTCTTCCTCCAGAGCGTTGTCCTCGGCATCGGCGATTTGCACGGCCGCATCATGATTGTTGACTCCAGCGTCGGCACTCAATTCACCGGGCACGGCAACGTAGTACCGAGCTGTCTGCACGGCGGTCCGGGAAGGGCGGGCGGCGGCGAGGAGCTTGCCGGGTTGCGCGCGCTGCTGCTCTATCACCGGCGTTTTGTCGTGCAAGGTCCGACGACTTGTACAACTCATCTTGCGGGCTTGTCCGCCGACACCACTCTTTTTTATTCGTAGATATGTTTCTCGAAGAACTCCTTTTCACAAAAACATTCGCTCCTATAAATCCTCTCTGTAGAAACTCGGCAAACGCTACGAAGCATCGTGAGCCTGCCTATCTTGTAGCTCACGCAACTTGAATCGCTGGAGTTTTCCCGTGGCCGTCTTGGGAATTTCGGACAGGAATTCAATCCAGCGAGGCCGCTTGTAGCCGCCAATTTTTTGCCCAACCAACTCTTGTAATTCCAGAGCCAACTGCTCGCTCGGTGCAAACTCTGTGTTTAGCACCACAAACGCTGCCGCTTTGGTGAGTCCGTCCTGATCGTCGCGAGCGACGACTGCGGCTTCGCGTACCGCCGGATGGGTGATCAGCGCACTCTCGACTTCCGCGGGACTCAGCCAGAGGCCGTGGACTTTAAAAACATCGTTTGAGCGTCCGGCGTACCAGAAATAGCCTTCTTCGTCTTGGAAGTATTTGTCGCCGGTGCGAAACCAGTCGCCGACAAAAGTCTCTTTCGTTTTTTCGTGTTTGTTCCAGTAGCCCGAGCAGGTGGAATCTCCTTTGATGAGGAGATCCCCAATTTCGTTGAGAGCGACGGCGTTGCCGCGCTCGTCGACTATTTTGGCTTCGTAGCCGGGGATTATTTTTCCGCTCGAGCCGGGCTTGGCTTCGCCGGGCCGGTTGGCGATGACCATCTGCAAAGTTTCCGTGGAGCCGAGCGAATCGAGAATTTCGACGCCAAAACGTTCTTTGAAGCGATGAAACAGCGGCGCGGGAAGCGATTCGCCGGCGGAGATGGCATGGCGGACGCTCGATAGATCGAACTCTTTTCCGTTTTCGAGGTGATGGGCAAGCAGCGCTGCAAAATTTGTGGGAACGGAGAAAAAAAGCGTGGGGCGGTAGCGCTCGATGTCCGCGTAAATCGTGGCGGGGGTGGGGCGGCCGGGAGAGAGAATGGTTGTGGCTCCGCACCCGAGAGGGAAGTAGCCGGCGTTTCCGAGGCCATAGGCAAAAAACAGACGCGCGACGCTGAAGCAGCGGTCGCTCTCGTTCATTTGCAAAATGCCCTTGGCGTACAACTCGCAGCACACGACCATGTCGTGATGAAGATGGACGCAACCCTTGGAGGCGCCTGTGCTTCCGGAGGAGTAGAGCCAGAAAGCG
>Ga0209736_1000137_pt1 | contig 22984 bp, 18 predicted proteins | sample BlaSpr_A8_Ref_M3_FD_187992 | JGI IMG/M metagenome (GOLD analysis project Ga0209736, IMG submission 187992) | Forest soil microbial communities from Thunder Bay, Ontario, Canada - Black Spruce, Ontario site 2_A8_Ref_M3 (SPAdes) (version 2) | ecosystem: Environmental > Terrestrial > Soil > Boreal...
GACTCCCTGAGCCGCCAGCGAGCGAACCACCCGCTCGAGCCGCACATCCATTTGATGCTCGACCAGCGATTGCGGCACCGGAATGTCGTGCAGCTTGATCAGTTCGGCGAGGACTTTCTCGCGCTGCAGTTCCTTCTGGCGATGATCGCGCTGGTGCTCCAGGCCTTCCTTAACTTTGGTCTTCAGCTCGTCCAGCGTCGGTGAATTGCTGACGTCCTTGGCGAATTCGTCGTTCAGCTCGGGAAGCTTCTTAGTCTTCACGCCGAGAATATCGACGGCGTAGTGATAAGTCTTGCCGGCGAGTTTGGCGTCGGGGTAATCGGCGGGATAGACGACGTCGAAAGTCTTATGATCCCCGGTGTTTCCGCCGCGCAGATTCTCGTTGAACGGTTCCATGGTCTCTTCGGCGCCGATATGGCAAAGCACGCTGTCGGCTTGCAGCGGTTCGCCCTCACCTTCCGGTGTGCCCATGAGCTTGAGCTGCGCGTAGTCGCCGTTCTCGATGGCGCGGCCCTCGACCGGAGCAAACGCCGCGGCGCGTTCGCGCATTTCATCGAGCGTCTTGGTGACGTCTTCGTCGGTAATCTCCATCGGCGGCATTTCGAGCTCGAGATTCTTGTAATTGCCGAGCTCGAATTCCGGCAAAACCTCGAAGACCGCGCGAAATTTCAGCGGCTGGCCCTCATTGAAATCCAGCTTATCCACTTCGGGACGCGAGACCGGGGTGAGCTTCTGCTCGGCCACGGCTTTTTCCACGCGGTCGGGCACCAGTGTTTGCAGCACTTCGCCTTTGATATCGTCCGCAAAGCGGCGGCGAATCAGCGAAATCGGCGCTTTGCCCGGCCGGAATCCCGGCACGCGGGCGACGCGCGCCAGTTCTTTCGCGACGCGCTCCATCTCTTTCGATACTTCGTCGGCTGGAATCTCCAGCTCCAATTCGCGGCGGCAGCTTGCGGCTTCAGCCATGCACGGTTCCTCTCTTCTGATCAGGTCAACTCAGGTCAACTCAAGTCAACGGCTTGGTGGTCTGGCGGCTCGCGGTCGGGAACATCTGCGGCCAGCAACGAAGGCGGCTACAACCAGCTTCCTCTCGAACCATGTTCGTGGAAAACCCGCACAGGACCTGCTGGAACAGTATAGGAAAGGTTTCAGGCATCGTCAATTCGCCCAGGCGCCGTCAGCCGTTGAGTTTCCCGGCCAGCCGGCTAACCAACGGTTCGCTTGTCGCTGCCAGGGTAGGGCAGCACTTGCCGGCAATCGCAGGGGAAACGCTTTCAGTAAGCTGTCTACAATTGCATAGCCCCCCGCCTTCGTCGTCGCTAGTATAGCTCCGGGCTATTTCACAGTGGTCAGCCGGGGCCGCAAAAAGCGACGCTGAACGTCGCGTTCCTCTCAAAATTTACGAGACCCGGACTCGGCATCTGAAGCTATCGACGTTTCCAAGGAGTTTTTATGCAATTTGCGAAAGTACAGGGCGGCGGCCTCGCGGTGTTGGGACTTCTGCTTCTCGCATTGCAGCTGTACATTCTGTTTTCTTCGGCACAGCAGTCCGGCAGTCCCACGCAGGCTCCCGCAACTCCCACTCAGGGAGAACGGATAGTTAAGTTCATCCCCGGGATCGTCGGCTTACTGGCGCTGGCTGGCGGCGCCTATTTAGTCCTGCTGCAAAGAAAAAAGGGAAGTAATGAAGAGACCCAGCCGGAGAAAACCCGATCAGGCTTTCCCATGTGACCGAATTGCTTGACAGAACTGCTGGCCCTGGTCACGCGGACAATATTGCTCCCGCGTCGCGTGATGGGCACGTCGAAAACCTCATCCTGCTCTACCGCAACAAAACCGTGGTGCTTCCGTAGAGGAGAATAGGCTAATCCGCAGCCGCGGGGCGCCCCAGTGCGCGCGTGAGATCCGCGTGCAGCAGGCGATGAAACAAATGCTCACCCGCTTCGCGTCGCAGCGATAGCCTCCCCGCGACGTACGCTCGCGACGCCAGCCCGCGCTGCACCGAATCGCAAATGGCCATGTCTTCGTCTTGCACCTTTTCGCTCACCTTGATGCTCGCCTGGTTTTTCTTGAGCGCCTTCTTGCTCACGTCCGCGAAGTAATAGTCAAAAATCACCGCGCACTGATCCACGCCCATCGGCAGCACCAGGTTCGTGTCCATCACCCCTTCGTACGCGTTGATCATGAAGTTCGGATAAATCCACAAGTAAAACGCGCGCCCCTGCCGCGTCGCGGCCACGCCGGACTCCGATTTCTTGCCGGAGCTGAGCGGACTGGATTGCAGGCACGCGCGCTCGAAATTCTCGATGGTATATTTCGTGTACTCGATCACGCTGCTTAAGCCTTTGTGCGCATGCGGCACGTGGTACCCACCGTCCAGATAATTGTCCACGTACACTTTCCAGTTGCACTTCAGGGTGTAAACGCGCCGGTCGAAATAGCGCAGCTTCTTCGCCAGCTGCAACGGCGCCACCAGATCCGGCACTTTCCCCAGAAACTCGCGAAGCGGCCCGGCTTGCTGGTCCAAATTCACAAACACCAGGTTTTCCCAGGTCTCGACGCTGATCGGCACCAGCCCATTCTTCCCGCGATCGAAATTGCATACTCCTTCGAACTCCACCATGCCCTTCAGCGCGCCATCGATCCCGTAGGTCCAGCCATGATAAGGACACCGAAACTGCTTCGCGCAGCCTTCCGCTTGCGGCACCACCGCGGCCGCGTGATGCCTGCACACGTTGTAAAAGCCGCGCAGCGTTCCGTCGTCTCCGCGCACCACCACGACCGGCTCTCCGGCCACCTCCGCGGTGAAAAAGTCTCCTTTGCCCCGCACCTGATCCACGCGCCCGGCTACCTGCCAGGTCTTGCCAAACACGGTTTCATTCTCGAGCTCTGCAATGCGCGGCTCGAAATACCAAGGCGAAGGAATGGTCCATGCCTTGTCCAGCGTGTCGTGCGGATTGTACAAATTCAAAAGCGATTCGACGCTTCGCTCCATAAGCTGCTCCTTGATGTTGCGGCCCTCGCGGAAAATCACCGCTCGTGGCTAGCCGCCTGGCCAGCCCGAAACCAGCCTTGTTCATATCGCGAAATGCGTCCGGAGAAAAGAGGCTATCCTGCGCACCGGTGGGCCTGCGTTTCGGATGGTATTTGTGTGAGCGGGCAACTACTGGGTAACTTCAGGCTTATTGCCCATCGCCCGCAGCAGCCACTGGTTCAACACGCTCACAAAGTGCGGCTTCACGTCTTCAAACTTCACGCCCATGCCCATGTTGTGCTGCGAATACATCACCGTGGCCAGCGCTTCAAAAAACTCCCCGTCCGTGAAAATCTTCACGAGCACTTTGGTGCCCTGCGGGAACGGATTCATCATGTCCAGGTAACACCCGTGCAGCCCCAGCTCGCTCACGCGCGAAGACATGCGCGTGTCCGAAGCTTGTTCCACCAGCTCAGCCGTGGCCACGAAGGGATATCGCGGCGAGCGCCGCCGTTCCTGTTCCACGTGTTGTTTCCTTTCGAACCCGAGGGAAAGCTTTTTCTCATGCTACTCCCGTTCCCCCATCGCGGCACGAAAAACGCCAGCGCGTATGCCTTTGGTTATACGGGCTCTGGCCGGTATTACGGTACCGAACCGTACCATTGCGCCCGGCCACCTATGGTGGGAAAATAGCCCCGTTAGGAAGCGTACCTCGGGAACTTGCCGGCCCCCGCCGGTGTCTAATTCTTAGAATTGGACATCGGGTTCGGCTCGCAATTCGCCGTTCCCGGTCGCGCCTGGCATTCGAGCAGGGAGGCCCGAGCGCCGCATCCCTCCGGGTTTCAGGGTTTGTACTCGCAAACCCTGATTGAGCCGGGTTCCGGGTTTGTACTTGCAAAACCCTGATTGAGAAGGATGTTGGACGGTTTCGGGTCGGAAAGGCCGGCAGTGTCCGACTGGGCCAGTGCCCTTCCTTGGGGCCGCGATGAAGCTGAACTCGTCACCGAGCTGCAAGCCGGCTCGGAGTCGGCGTTCGACTGGCTGGTGACGCACTACCACGCGCCGGTCTACAACCTCATCGTCAGCATGCTGGGCGACCCCGCGGACGCGGCCGATGGCTCGCAGGAAGTGTTTTTGAAGGCGTTTCGCGGGATTCGCAATTTCCGGCAGGGCAGTTCGCTGAAGACCTGGCTGTATCGCATCGCCATCCGGGAAGCGCTGAATCACAAGCGTTGGTTCAAGCGCCACCTGCAGAAGAATGTCTCCATCGACGCGGAAGTCGAAGAAGGCCACGCGCCGATCGAGATTGAAGACCTGGGCGCCACGCCCTTCGAGCAGTTGGCCACGCGAGAGATTCAAGCCGCCGTGCAAGACGCGCTGCAGCAGGTGCCTGGCGTGTTTCGCACCGCGGTCATTCTCCGCGATCTCGAAGGCCTGAGTTATGAGGAAGTCGCCGAAGTGCTGGAATGCAGCGTGGGCACGGTGAAATCGCGGATTCTGCGCGGACGTCGCGCGCTCAAGGACCTTCTTGAGCCCATGCTCGGCGAAGCCGCCCATCCAGCGCACCCAAGAGTTGCTCAACAAGTTTCGCAACCAGATTCGTCGCAGCATTCTATGAACACGATGAACGCCGCTCTCACATCCCATCCGCTTGCTTCCGAGAGCGCATCCCTGCAGGCAGATGCTGCCGGGGAGGGAATCCAATGAAGTGCACCACTGTACGTACCAAGCTCGCCGGTTACCTCGACGACGCCCTCACCGGCGCCGCGAAGGTCGAAGAGCGCATTGCGGTTCGCCAGCACCTCGACGGCTGCTCCGTCTGCCGCGCGGAACTGCAGCGCTTCCGCAGGCTTTCGGTCCTGCTTTCGCGCGTTCCCAAGGCCGCGCCTCCGGCCGATCTCGCCGTGCGCATCAAAGTCGCTGTTGCGCAAGCCCAGCCCGTTCCCACTTGGGCCACGCGTTTCCGCAAAATGCGCGACCGCGCCGAGATTCTGCTCGACAACGTTCTCCGTCCGCTCACCCTTCCCGCCACCGGCGGTTTCCTTTCCGCCATGCTCATCTTCGTCCTGGTCTTCCAGATGATCGCTCCCGGCATCACGGTCGGCGCCGTGGAAAACGATGTGCCCATCAATCTCATGCGCCCCGCGGAACTTATTTCGATCTCCGACTATCCCCAAGCCTGGGCGCCGGAGCAGCACGATACTGAGCAGTCTCTTCCTCACGGCTTGCTCCTCGACGTCACCGTCGACGCGCAAGGCCACATGGTCGATTATCAAATTCTCGCCGGGCCGGACAGCGCCGATTTGCGCCACCAGCTCGACCAGATGCTGCTCTTCTCCCGCTTCAGTCCGATGCTCAGTTTCGGCCGGCCCACTTCCGGCGGCCACGTGGTTCTCAGCTTCAGCTCTGTGCGAGTTAGCGGCTAACGCTCCGTGAACGGGAAGGCCGCAGCTTTTCGGCGCTTCATGCTTCCCGCGCTCTTTTTCGTCGCGCTGCTCCCTCTTTCGCTCGCGGCACAGAATCGGCCTCCCAACGCTTCTCGTCATTCGGCCGCTGCGCCCTCCGGCTCGGAAAAAATCCTCTTTGACGCCGCCAACCGCGAGCGCGCCGCCGAAGACTTGCCGCCGCTCCTGTGGGATCCCGCTCTTGCCGGCGCTGCCCGCAAGCACGCCTTGCGGATGGCCGAAGAGCGCCTCCTCGAACATCAGTATTCCGGCGAAGACCCGCTGCGCGACCGTGTCGCCGCTGCTGGAGCGCATTTCTCGATGGCCGCCGAAAACATCGCCATCGGCAAAGACGCCGAAAGCATTCACATGAGCTGGATGCATTCCCCCGGCCACCGCGGCAACATTCTCGATCCGCAGCTTACTTCCATCGGCATCGCCGCCGTCGAACGCCGCGGCTATGTGTTCGCCGCGCAGGATTTTTCGCGCGCCGTCGAAGCCCTCTCGCTCGACCAGCAGGAAACTCGCGTCGCCGGCATCCTCAAAGCCAACGGCTTCCAACCGGTCACCGCCAGCGAAGACGCCCGCAAGACCTGTGCCGACGATTCCGGCTATTCCGGCAAACCCACCACTTACATAAGGTTCGAAACCTCCGACCTCACCCAGCTCCCCGATAGCGTCGCCACCCGCCTCGGCAACATCCATTCCCGCTCCGCTGCCGTCGGCGCCTGCCTCACCAAACGCACCTCCGGCTTCACGAGCTACCGCCTAGCCATCCTCTTCTTCTAGCCGCGCAGAGACCGCCTTCTGAGGCGGTCCGCAGTAGTAGGGGCGCAGCACGGCTGCGCCCCATCTCGGCACGATCGCAAATTCCCGCGCCGTTCCGGCCCTGGCAACCCGGCGCACCGCATTTCTGTCTGCCCTGCCTTCCCCAAGCCAAAAAACACTTGCCTCCCCGCCCGCCAACACTCTAAACTCTCCTCCGTAAGAAACATGAACGCCTACGCCACCTCCTATCGCTGGTATCGATTTACTTGGACCACATCCAGGCGGCGGGGGGCGTTTCTCTAAGCAAAGTTCCAGCAAGTACCGAGACCCGACCCACTCGCAACCGAGTGGGTTTTTTGTTTTTTTAGGCCATTTTTTCGTAGGGACCGCCTTCTGAGGCGGTCCTTCGATCGCCAACGAAAGGAAGCTGTGGCCGGCACCTACGGCCACAAACAAAAGGACAAAAGGATGATCATCTCCATGAAACTCCACTCCACCCGCGAACAAATCGACGCCGTCCGCAGCATCGTCGAGCATTTCGGCTACAAAGTTCATTCCATCGAAGGCGAAGAGCGCGTGGTCATCGGCGTCGTCGGCGTGGGCGATGTCACCGCTTGCCTCGAATCCGTCGAAGCCATGCCGCAAGTCGAAAAAGTCGTGCGCATTTCCGCGCCCTACAAATTCGTCAGCAAGGAATTTCGCCCCGGCAAGACGCGCATTCGCATCAATGGCGCCGAAATCGGCGGCGATCAGTTCGTTGTCATGGCCGGACCCTGCTCCGTCGAATCCGAGCAGCAAATCCTCGCCGCCGCCGAAGGCGTAGCCAAAGCCGGCGCCAAACTCCTGCGCGGCGGCGCGTTCAAGCCCCGCACTTCGCCCTACGATTTCCAGGGCATGGAAGAAGCCGGCCTCAAGCTGCTGCAAAAGGCCAAGCAACTCACCGGCCTGGCCATCATCACCGAAGTCATGACCGACCGCGACGTCCCGCTGGTCGCTGAATACGCCGACGTCATGCAAGTCGGCGCCCGCAACATGCAGAATTTCATGCTCCTCAAAGCCCTCGGCAAATGCGGTCGCCCCGTGCTTCTCAAGCGCGGCCTCAGCAGCACCGTAAAGGAACTCCTCATGTCCGCCGAATACATCGTCGCCCACGGCAATCCCGACGTCATCCTCTGCGAACGCGGCATCCGCACCTTCGAAACCGTAACCCGCAACACTTGCGATATCGCCGCCATCCCCGCCCTCAACGAACTCACGCACCTGCCCGTAATCCTCGACCCCAGCCACGCCACCGGCAGACGCAGCCTCGTTCCCGCACTCTCCCGCGCCGCCGTAGCCATCGGCGCCGACGGCCTAATCGTCGAAGTCCACCCCCAACCGGAACGCGCCATCTCCGACGGCGCCCAATCCCTGGACCTCCCGCAGTTCGCCCAAATGATGCACGACCTCCACCCCTACATCGCCCTCTGGCAGCAGTCGCGCCAGGACCAATCCGCCTCCCTCGCCGCGGCTGGGTGAGCAGCGTAAAGCAAACCGCTAGTTCAAGGGCAGCAGCATCCGGAAGGTTTTGTTTTTGCTCCAGCGATAAATTGCGAAGTCCTTATCCAGCGTCAAGATATCGCCGGTTTCAAATTCATCTGCCAGGCGAATCAGGCAGGCGTCGGCCAGGTCGATTCTGCGGTCCCGATATTTTCGCAGAACCTGCTTCACGCCAACTGCTTCCCGTGCCAGCTGAAAAGGGAGCTCGAAAATCCCAGCCGCGACGTTTTCGATCACGGCTTCGGCCGCGCCAGGAAGATTCCGCAGCAAGAAGCAACTTTCCGTAATTACCGCTTCGCAGGTTATCAGCGGTGCTTCCAGTTCGCGGACCGCCTTGGCGCACTCACCATGATACTTTTCACTTCTGTCCAGAAGTCCTACGATCACGCCGGTATCGAGCAGAACCGGTTTCACCTGCCAAATTCCCGTAGATGTTTCTTGTTTGATCCCAAATCAGACACACCCGAACGGAACTTTCCCTGACCGATGACCCCTTGTTTTTTCCGGCGCAAATAGCTGGCTTCCAGAATGCGCAGGCCTTCCCTTACCACCTCCGAAGGCGTCAAGCCCAGCTCGCGGACCAGTACCGCCAGCCTCTTTCGCGACTTGTCATCCAGCCTTGCTTGAATCGCATTGCCCATGCCTCATTGTACTACAAATTGGCAGTTGTATGACACAGGCGTTTCCGAGATTATCCACCTCGGCCCGAAAGTTCCTCCAGTAAGTCCGCCAGCAAGCAGCCTCGATTATCTGTACACAAGAAGAAAAACCACACTCGCAAAATGATCGTACTGGATGCCAACATTCTGGTGCGCGCGGTGCTCGGCCGGCGGGTTAGGTTGATTCTAGAAACGCACGCCGCACAGGGAAAACTCTTCCTCCTCCTTCTATTCTTTTGCCTCGTTCACTGAGTACTGGTAAGAACTCTTCGGGCACACGACACCCACAAATCCGCCAAATTCCCTGGACATTTGATGCGAAATGTGTTATTATCACTACCGATAATTGAGCCAGGGCGGAGGACTGGATCTCACCATGTCCGCCCAGACACATCCAATTCAACCGCAGCAGCCGCGTCCCGAACTCGTCCTTTCCCGCCCTCTTTTGACGATCTTGACCACGAGAACGAAACGCATCCCCCGCCATTTCAACTACTTCCGCACTCCTTTGCGAAAACGCCGGGATGGCACTCCCGAGCGCCTTCTTAGACTCTTCAACATCGAACTCTTCAACCTCCCATCCTGTAAGTTCTTTAGAATCCGCACTTACAGCCAAACACCGCGTTTTGCCGCGTTTTGGCCGAAATCGTCCGCCCGCAAGTCCTTTAGAATCAGCACTTACAAGATCTGGCTCTGTAACCCCTTTAGAATCCGCACTTACGAAGAAACCCGGGGGGTGGGGGACATTATGTTAACCACGTTCCCGGGAGCGCCAACTCTCCTCCATCCCGCGGGTTCAGCGGGATGAATCTCCCGATTGGCGTCCGGCTACCATGTAGGCGCCGTCCTTTTAGGGCGGCGAGCTCTGCCTTCTGCGGCTAGCAAGACGCGCAGGAAACTGTCTCCGCGGCTGCCGCGTAGTACAGTGTGGAATCAGAATGACGGATCGGCGGGAAATACTGCGGAAGGGGGTGTCGCTGCGCGAGCCTGCGCTGGTGGCGCTGGAGACGCTGCGCACCCACAAGTTGCGGTCGTTTCTGATGCTGCTGGGCGTGATTCTGGCGGTATCCACCCTGATCGTGGTGGTGGCGCTGATCAGCGGCGCGAACCAGTACATTGCCAGCCGGGTGGTGAATCTGGGCTCGAACGTGTTCCTGGTGACGCGCTTTCCGCTGATTTCCACCCTGGAAGATTTCGTGAAGTACACGCGGCGCAACCGTATCGTCACCTGGGAAGACTACGAAGCGTTGAAGGGAAACCTGAAGCTGCCGAAAAATGTGGGCGTGGAAACGCGCACGAATGGCCGTGCGCGTTTCGGCAATCAGGTGCTCGAGGATGTGAATCTGCGCGGCATCACTGCGAGCATTGGTGAAATGGACGTGGAGCAGGTCGCGGAAGGGCGCTACATTACGACCACCGACGAGGACCACCGAACCACCGTGACCGTGCTCGGTTCGGAGGTGGCTGCGAAACTCTTTGGCACCGTGGACCCCGTCGGCAAGTCGGTGGAATTGGACAGCCGGCCGTATGAAGTGGTCGGCGTGATGAAAGAAATTGGCAGCGCGCTGGGGCAAACGCAGGACCGCTACGCATACATCCCGGTGCAGACGTTTCTGAAAACGTACAGCGCGAACGGCCGCAGCCTCGATATCAACGTGCAGGCGAGCAGCCCGGAATGGATGATGCGCACACAGGAAGAAGCCCGGGTGCTCATGCGCGCGCGGCGGCACCTCCGGCCCAACGAGGAAGATACTTTCGGGATGCTCAGCTCGGCGGTGCTTTTGGATTTGTTTCACCAACTTACCGGAGCGATTGCCGGTTCCATGGTGGGCGTGGCCGCGATTTTCCTGGTGATTGGCGGCGTGGTGATCATGAACGTGATGCTGGCAAGCGTGACCGAACGGACCCGGGAAATCGGCATTCGCAAATCGCTGGGCGCGCGGAAATCGGACATAATGTTGCAGTTTCTGGTGGAGTCGGCGGTAATGGCGGGAATGGGCGGCGTGATCGGCGTGATTCTCGCGTATTTGATCAGCGCGGCGGTCACGGCGCTGACGCCGGTGCCGATGTCGGTACCGCCGGTCGCGGTGATTGTGGCCATTGCGGTGTCGACCGGAGTGGGCATCTTTTTCGGATTGTATCCGGCGCGGCGCGCAGCCCAGCTGGATCCAATTGAAGCGCTGCGCTTCGAGGCTTGAGTCCTACCATGCGTCTATTACTCGGGGAAAATATGCTCATGGCGCTGGACGCGCTGCGCCAGAACAAAATGAGATCGCTGCTGACCGTGCTCGGCGTGGTCATCGGCGTGACCACGCTGATTCTGGTAGCTTCCATTCTGGTGGGCCTCGACCGCGATATTCGCGCGTTCTTAAATGACTTCGGCGAAGAGACGCTTTGGGTCTTCAAGATCAATCCATCGTTCGGCACCGGCGGCCTGACGGCGGAAGAGCGCGCTCGCAAATCGCTCACGTTTGAAGATGCCATGGCCATCCAGGAGCAATGCCCAGCCGTGAAAATGGTCACCGTGGACGTGTTCCCGCGCGTGAATTCCCGCGAGCCGATTATTTCCAACGCGCGCTACAAAGGTAAGGAAGTGAGCGGCGTGCAGTACAGCGGCGCGCTGCCGGAATCGGAACTGGTCTACAACTTCCGCGTGGCCAAAGGACGCTTTTTCAATGAAGCGGAAACGCTGCATCGGTCGGATGTTGCCGTCATCGGGTGGGATTTGGCCGCCGCGCTTTTCCAGGACAGCGATCCGCTGGGAAAGCAATTCCTGGTCGACAGCGTGAACTACACCGTGATCGGCGTCATGGAAAAGCACAAAGGGCAATTCTTCCGCGATCCGAGCGCCGACAAAAACGTGCAAGTGCCGTATCGCAGCTATCTGCGGCACCATCCCAACAACGACGAATATTTTATCGGCGCGCTGGCGTACCCGGGAATGAAAGCGCAAGCGGAAGACGAAGTGCGCGGCCTGTTGCGGCAGCGCCGGAGAGTGGCGTATGCGGCCCCGGACAATTTCGATATTTCGAGCGCCGAGTCCGTGGCGCGGCAATTCCGGCAGATTACCGGAATGGCGGCGATTCTGATCGGCGTAGTCAGCTCCATCGGCTTGCTGGTCGGCGGCGTGGGCGTGATGAACATCATGCTGATGTCCGTAACGCAGCGGACGCGCGAAATCGGCGTGCGCAAAGCCATTGGCGCAAGACGGCGCGACGTGATCTGGCAGTTTCTGACCGAGGCGATGACCCTCACCGGAGTCGGCGGCGTGATCGGCGTGCTGCTCGGCGTGGGATTGAGTTTAGCCTTGAGCGCGGTGTTTCCGTCGGCGGTGCCGCTGTGGGCCATTTTTCTCGGTGTGCTCGCCTCGATGGGCGTGGGACTTTTCTTTGGCCTGTATCCCGCCGTGAAAGCAGCGCGCCTAGATCCCGTCGATTCTCTGCGCTACGAGTGAAAAGGACGGTCGGCGGCGTGGGTTGCGCGGGAGGGAATTGCCGTGGCCGATCCGCGAACTCTTCCGGCGATAAATCGATACCAGCCGAGTCATTTATGCCTGTCTTGTGGAGGGTTCTTGTCGTCCTCGATGAGTTTCAGCACCAGGACCTGCCCGGAGGAGTGAAAGGTGCTGCCCGTGGCGGTCTTGGCTTCCTTCATGGGATTGTTGGGCAGGAAGTGCGTGATTTCGGAGACCAGGCCGGTGGATGCGAGGGTCTTTTCGACGTAATCGCGTTCGAGGTCGATGTCGGGATCGATTTTGTGAGTGAGGCCGTTGTTGCGCTGGTCGCGCTCGAAGCCAATGTCGTGGGTGGCGGCGCCGATCCACACGGTCTGGCCGTGCAGCTGGAACGGCGCTTTCCAGATGCGCAGATGATTGCGCGACGCCACGACGCTGATGGGTTCGGCGTGCGCCCAGCCGTAATCCTGGGTGCGCCCAAAGAGATAGAGCGGGCTCATGGGCATAGTGAGGTAGGACTCTTTGGAAAGGCTTTCGAGAATGCCGTGGAGCACGGTGCCGCGCACGTCGGCATCGACTTTCACCCAACCCGCGGTGGTGAAAACGCGCTGCATGGATTCTTCGGAGCCGAGAATCAGGAAATTGACCATGTCACCGGCGTTGCCTTCTTTGTCGCCGATGCGCCGAGGGATTTTCGCGAACACGGAATTATCGATCCCGGGCAGCGAGGTGACGGTGCGGGCGATGGTGCGCGCCGCGCCCGCTGCCGGCGGGTAGACTTCGACGCGGACGATGTAGGTGCCGTCGCCGGTGTCGCTGGAGGTTTGATTGATGCCGATGGAAAGGCGTCCCGTGACCGGAGCGAGCAGGTCGCGCTTTTCGCCGACGAGAAAGGCTTGCGCGACATCCTGGTCGCCGATGCGGCCAATGACGGCGCCGCGGCCGGCGTCGTTGAAAGGAAGAATGCGGAGAAGGTCTTTGAAGCCGCGTGGGAGGCCTTGCGGGCCGTTGTCTTCTTTAGCGTCGAGGTAGCGCAGCGTTCCGGTTGCGGTAATCAGAACGTGTTCGCCGGCTTGAATGTCGATGCCGGTATCGAGCCAGGTGGATTCGCCGGTGAGTTGCAGTTCCTGCGAGAGGCGGGCGGCGCCGGAAGTTGTGGCGACGGCGACCTGCGTCTGCTGTTTCGGGGCGGGCAGAGCGTCTTCGCGAACGAGCTGAGCGTGCAAAGAACTGGCGCAACAGAGTCCAGCGAGGAGCAAAGCAGCGCTGCGGGCGGGTTTTTTGCGGTGGTTTGCGATCCAAAAACTAAAGGTTGGCGCAGCATGCTGCGCTACTACAAACCGAAACAGTTGCGTGGTGAAGCGCGAAGATCTCCGGTGGTTTTGCATGACGGCAAGCCATCCTATCTGGTGATCGGGCGCATCTCCACTGTAAGCAGATGGCTGCGGAAGTGGCAAGAGTTGTTCGAATGCGCGGCCGCGAGCTGAGCGGCGGCTAGTGGCTCTGAATTCTTGACGCGGTGTGCGAGGGCCTTGTAAATTGACAGGATGCAGCAGGGATGCGGGACGCCGTTGGAAGTGGCGAGACGTCCGGCGCGTTCCGTTGATAGCGCGGCGGCGCCCCAGTTTTTCACTTGTGGATCACCTGGAGCGGACAGCCAGAAATGGCTGTCCCACAAGGTGGTCTTGGCCAGCCCGGGCGGGAACTGCGGCAACAGCATGAAACCAATGATGCGGCGATGGATTCTGACGGGTTTGTGCGCGGGCGCGGTTGCGCCGATGCTGTCGCCGTTGTGCGCGCAAGAGGCTGCGCCGCCGCCGGCTCCGCAGGCGCAGGTGCCACGGGTGCGCACCGCCCCTCCGCCGAGCGCGACGGTGGACGGCAGCGAAGCCATGTTCACGACCATGTGCGCGCTGCTGGCGGCGGGATTTGAGTCGGACATCAGCGGGGACAACTGGTCGGCTTTTCGCGCGCAGATGCGCGAGCGCATGCAGCACCAGGACGGTCCGGCGGTGCAAGCGCTGCGCGAGTTCTACCAGGCGCATCGCGTGCGCGACGAGGGTGTGATGCTGTCGCGCTATCTGTGGTTCGGGCTGGTCTCCGGACCGGCTCCGAATTTCTCGATGACGCTGCGGCGCGACGAATTGCCGCCGGAAGTGCTGGCTCTCGAAGGTTTCAGCGAAATCCTCTCAAACTACTATAAAGAGCAGCAGATCGGGCCACTGTGGCGGCAGGCGCAGCCGATCTACAATCGCGAGATTGCGCGGCTGCACGAAGCGGTTTCGCAAGTGGTGTTCGTATCTTCCAACTATTTGCGGGAACTGACGGACACCTCGAGTCCGCGGACGTTCACCATTGTGGTCGAGCCGCTGGTGGGGCGGATCACGAATGTGCGCAACTTCGGCGATCACTATGCGATCGTGTTGAGTGGGGCGCAGGAAATTCCGGTGGATGTGGTGCGGCACGCTTATCTGCACTATTTGCTCGATCCTTTGCCGCTGCGATATCCGCGGGTAATCGCGGTCAAGAGGCCGGTGTTCGAGAAAGCGGCGCTGGCGCCACGGCTTTCGTCCGGAGTGAAAGAGGACTTCCCGTCGTACTTCGCGGAGTGCGCGGTGCGAGCCGTGGAGCTGAAGCTGAAGCGAATGTCGCCGGGCGAGCGCGATGCGGCGTTGCAACGCAACGATGAAGACGGGTACGTGCTGGTGCGGCCGCTGTTTTTGGCACTGGTGAAATTCGAGGGGTCGGAACCTTCCATGAAGCTGTTTTTCCCGGACTGGGTGCGCGCGGTGGATACCAATGCCGAAGTAGCGCGGGCCGCGACGATCAAGTTCGCCGAAGGGGCGCCGGCGCGCGAAGCCGATCTTTCCGAGGAAGAGGTGGCGCGCCGCAAGCCGGCGCCGACCACGGTTCCGAATGATAGCGAGGCCATTGCGTCGCTGACTGAAGGAGAGCGGCGCATCGCGGAGAAGAATCCGCGCGCGGCGGAGGTGGCGTTCCGGCGTGTGCTGGCAAGATATCCTGAGCAGATTCGCGCGTGGTATGGTTTGGGGCTGGTGGCGCTGATGGATCATGATGGACCGCGAGCGAAAGTGGTGTTCGCGCGGCTGACGTCGGGCGAGCACGCGGCAACGCAGGACCCGATGGTGCTGGCATGGTCGCACGTGTATCTGGGGCGCATGTATGACGGCGACGGCGAGCAGGAACGCGCGAAAACGGAATATCAGGCGGCGCTCGAAGTGCAGGACGGACCGGATCAAGCGCGGCAGGCGGCGGAGCGAGGACTGGCGGATGTGGCGAACGAAAAGCCGGTGGCCCGGCCGTAGGATGCAGGTCTTCTGGATGCAGGCCGAAACGCCGAATTCGTTTTGGGGTGGACAAAAAAATGCACTGGCGGCTTACGCCAGAGGGAGAAATAGGAGAAAAGGTCATGACAGGGAACCGAAAAGTGAGAATGGTGACGACGCTGGCGGCAGCGCTGCTCGGGATGAGCGGCGTGGCGTCGGCGCAATACCCCAAAACGGGGCAGCAACAGAGTCCGCCCGCGCAGCAGGACAAGTCCAAAGTGCAGGACTTGACGCTGGACAGCGCGGCGCCGGCAGGACCGGTCAACGCGGAAGAGGATGCGGCTTACAAAGCGCTGATGGATGCGTTCGGCGACCCGAAGAAGAGGATCGAGCTGGGCGAGGCGTTCGCGCAGAAGTATCCGCAGAGCCGCTACAGCGGACCGGTGCTGGCGAACTTGACGGTGGCGTATTTGCAGACCGGCGATGTGGCGAAGATGGAGGCCACCGGGGATAAGGAAATTGCGCTGAACCCGAACGACGGGCAAACGCTGGCGATTCTGGGTCAGACGATTCCGCGATCGTTCAATCCGAGCACGCCGGATGCCGTCAAGCGATTGGATAAGGCGGAGCAATACTCTAAGCGGGCGCTGGAAGTGGTGCCCACCATGCCGAAGCCCGAAACGATTACGGACGAGGCGTTCACGAGCGCCAAGAACCAGACGCTGGCGATGGCGCACAGCGGGTTGGGGCTGATCGCGGTGCGGCGGGGCAAGTATGCGGACGCGATTGCGGACCTGGAGCAGTCGGTCAAGCTCGATCCGAGTCCGGACCCGGTCAACTATTATTTGCTGGGACTGGCGAACGAGAAGGCTTCGCACTTTGATGATGCGGTGGCGGCTTTCAACAAGTGCGCGACGTTCCCAGGCGGCATGGCCAACACTTGCAAGAACGGCGCAGAGGAAGCGAAGAAGCTCGGAGCCACCGAGTTGAGCGCGCCGAAGTAGGCGCGTCCGCGGCGCAGCTGAGGATGATGCGGGAGAGCCCCAACGACGAAGCAGGATTGCAAGAGCGGCTGGGATACTCGTTTGGGAGTGCCTTGCTGCTGGAGCGGGCGCTCACGCATAGTTCCGCGGTACCGGAATTGCGCGCGGCGGCGGGCGAGGACGCGGCGAAATCGGCGGCCGTGGAAGACAACGAGCGGCTCGAATTTCTGGGCGACGCGGTGCTCGAGTTGCTTGCCAGCGAGTACCTGCTTTCCAACTTTCCGGAGTGGACGGAAGGGCAGCTCTCGAAGAGCCGCGCGCACATGGTGAACGCGCGCTCGCTGGAGGCGGCGGCGCGGCGGCTGCAGCTTGGGGAACACTTGCGGCTGGGCCGCGGCGAGGAGAAAACGGGCGGCCGCGAAAAACCGACACTGCTGGCGGATGCTTTTGAAGCTGTGGTCGCCGCAGTGTATCTCGATGGCGGGCTGGCGCCGGCGCGCAATTTGCTGAAGCGCACTTTGTTCGAGCATGCGCTGCTGGAAGACGGCGAGCGCATGGCGGAGTCCGACCGCAAATCCGCGTTGCAGGAATTCTTGCAGGGCCGCGGTCAGCCGGCGGCGGAGTACCGGCTGGCGGGAGAAAGCGGGCCAGATCACCAGAAGATGTTTCAGGTGGAGGTTTGGGTGGGCGGGGAGTGCCTGGCGGACGGATTGGGAAGCACGAAGAAGGAAGCGGAGCAGCGGGCCGCGAGCAGCGCTCTGGGCCGGTTGGAGCGTTTGGAGCAGACGAAAGCGGGAGGCTGAGCGGCTATGTCCGATGAAGGCGTAACGCCGCAAGCCGCACCGCCGGCCGTCGATGAGATGTCCGAGCCAACAGAGCGCGGCGATCGTCCGCTGGAAGCGACCGGCGGGCACCCGCACACCACTTTTCCGGAATATCTCGAGTCTCTATTAGTCACCGTGCTGCTGGCACTTTTCGGCACCAGTTTCATCGTGCAGGCATTCAAGATTCCGTCGCCTTCGATGGAGCGCACGCTGCTGGTGGGCGACCATCTGCTGGTGAACAAATTTATTTTTGGCGGGACGGGCGCGTGGTACGACAAGCTCCTGCCGTACCGGGCGCTGCAGCGCGGCGACATTATCGTCTTCAAGTATCCATACGCGGATCACCAGCATTTTGTGAAACGCGTGATCGGATTGCCGGGCGATCATCTGAAGCTGGTGGATCAGGACGTGTATATCAACGGCAAGCGTTTGAACGAGCCGTACGTGGTGCACGATCCGCTGGCGCCTTACGATCCGCTCAACTATTCGTTTCCGCCGCCCGCGGCGCAATACTTCACTTCGGCAGTGCTGCCGGAATGGGCGCACGAAATGCAGAAGCACGTGCAAGGAGAGGAGTTGGTCGTGCCGCCGGGCGAGTATTTCGCGATGGGAGACAATCGCGATCGTAGCCTGGACAGCCGCTTCTGGGGCTTCGTGGATCGCGACGCGATTATGGGGCGGCCGGTCTTCATTTATTGGTCGATCGATGCGACCACCGCCGATTATTCGGGTGAAACCACTTTTCTGAGGCGGCTTGGCGGCGTGCTCGACACTATCGTTCATTTGCCGCAGCGAACGCGCTGGAGCCGCATGCTGCGCACGGTGCACTAAACCGTGGGCCGGCTGCCGGCTAAGCGCCCAACCGCGGCTGCCCTACCTTTTTACGCTTGAGTCTGCGAGACTTTTTGCCGGAATGAAAGCACTGCGAAGATGGTGGAAGCTTGCGCTGGCGATGGCCGTACTGCTGATCGCGGCGCAGATTGGCGTCTCCTTGCTGGTGCGCACGCACCGGGTGCACAACTTTCTTGTCGCGCAGTTGAGCAGGGCGTTTGGGCGCCCGGTGGAAGTCCAGCATTTCGGTGCGCAGCTCTTGCCTTCGCCGACGCTGGCCGCTTCTGGGATCACCGTGGGAGAAGATCCGGCGTTCGGCAACGAATATTTTCTGCGTGCCGAGAGTTTCAGCGCCGGACTTCGCTGGACCGGGCTTTTGCGCGGCCGCTTTGAATTCGGCACGCTGGCTTTCGCGCGGCCCAGCTTGATTCTGGTGCGCAACGCCGAAGGGCGCTGGAATCTGGAGCGTTGGCTTCCGCCGGCGAAGAGCGTGTCTGCGGATCGCGCGGTGTTTTACGGCCCGACCCAGGCAACGCCCTCGAATCATCTGCAGAAAATCGAATTCGACGAAGGGCGGGTTAATTTCAAGGTCGAGTACGACAAGCAGACGTTTGCGTTTACGGATGTTTCCGGCAGCGTCGAGCAAGTCGCACCGGGCCGCTGGGAGCTGCAGCTCGCGGCGACGCCGTGGCGCAGCGGTGTCGCGTTGCAGTCCACGGGAAGAGTTCGCGTGCGCGGCGATCTGGCGGGCACTTCGACCCGCTTGCAGCCGGCGCAAGTCCAGGTGCACTGGGACGAAGCTTCGCTGGCGGATATTTTCCGGCTGTGGAGCGGGCAGGATTATGGCGTGCGCGGAGTATTTGCGCTGGACGCGACGCTGCAGAGCGGCATTGCTGCGCCGGACGCGGCTTCGGAGGCGCCACTGGCGCCGGTGCCGCGGCCGGGCGGATGGACTTTTTCCGTGCAAGCGCGCGCCACGCGGATTCATCGCTGGGATTTCGCCGAACGCGCGGACAATCCGCGGCTTAACGCCATCGTGAAAGGGAATTTCTTTTCAGATACGCGGGCGGTCGAACCCGCGCATTTCTCGGTGGAAGCGCCGCAATCGAATCTGCGCGGCTATTTTTCGACTGGCGGCTTTGCGCACCCCGATATTCTTTTGCGCGTGGATTCGATGGGAGTGCAGGCGGCGGATTTGCTGGCGTGGTGCCGCGCTTTTCAGAGCGACATCGACGAAGGGATCTCCGTGCAACAGTTCTTTACCGGGAGCGCGATTCTTCGTGGCTGGCCGTTGCAGCTCGAGTCGGCTGGATTTTCGAGCGCAGGTGGTGCGCTGAAGATTCCGGGAATCGACGGCGGTGTGCAGCTCGGGGCGTTGCGCGGCGGGCGCGAGCGTTTGAAGCTGGCCATCGAGCCGGTGCGAATTTCGTGGAGCAGTGCGGCATCGGCCGCTGGCGCGGCAGAGCCATCCACCGCGGCGGTCAAACGCAAAGCTGCCGATGCTCGCAGCGCGGTAAGCATTGGACTCACGCACGATTTTACGAGTGGTGAAGGTGCGCTAACGCTGGACGGCCACGCCGCCAAAGCCGAACAGATTCTGCACATCGCGCGGGCTTTTGGGCGGCCGCTGAACCGCGGCTGGGAGTTGACGGGTGAAGCGAACGCGGCGCTGCAGTGGAATTGGTCCGCGGGAAAACGCGGGCGCTGGAACGGCAAGCTGGGCTTCAGCCGCGCGCAGCTTCAGGTTGCGGGCCTGAACCAGCCGCTGCTGCTCGACGAAGCGGAGCTCGACTACAAAGACGGACGGCGCATCGCTGAAATCGCCAAGGCACAAGGCTTCGGCGCGAACTGGAGCGGCGAGATTGCGCAAACGCTGGCCGCAACTGCAGCGGTGGCTAACGATGCGGAAACGAGATGGCAGTTTCAATTGCATGCCGACAAAATCGATGCGGCGGATCTGGACCGCTGGGCCGGGCCAAGGGCTCGGCCAGGCTGGTTGCAGCGAGTGATGAATTCGTTGCTGGGCGGCGCGAATGCGAATTCTGCCGCGGCTATTCCCGCAAGTGAACTGCTCCGCCGCGTGAACGCCGAAGGAGAACTGCGCATAGACGACCTGACGGTTGAAAAGTTGACGCTGCGTGACGTGCACGCGACAGGCAGCCTGCACGATCTGCAAACGGAAATCCGCGAAGCGGATGCACAGTGGGCCGGCGGGAGCGTGCGCGGAACGGGCAAGGCGCAGTTTGCGCCCAAGCCCGGTTACGAAGTCAGCGTGGACTTCGATGGCGTGAACCTGGCGCAATTGCCGGACGCTTTTGCCGCGCGGCTGGGCGGGCTGGCCTCGGGTAAGCTGCATCTGGCGGCTGCGGGCGTCGGCAGAGAGGTGCTGCTCAAATCTCTGGAAGGCACGGCGCAAGTGCGCGTGAAAAATGTCGAGTTGCGCGGCTGGGACGTGCCCGCCAGCATGGCCGACGGCACGGCGCATGCCGGCGTTTCACGCTGGACGGCGGGCTCAGGCTCGCTGCGCTTTCGCGATCGCGGCGTGCTGCTCGACGATTTTCATCTCGAGAACGGCAAGGAGCTCACGCTTATCAATGGGCGGGTCACTTTTGGCCAGGACGCGGACCTCTCGATGGAGACCAGCGCAGCCGGAAAACACGTTAGCAATTCCGTCGGCGCAGGACGCGTGCTGAAAATTTCCGGGCCGCTGGACCTGCCGCGCGTCTCGGTAGAGAATGCCGTGGCCCGGCAACCCGCGGATTGAAGTTATCGGTTGCAAGAGGAAGAGTTGTTGCGCCAGAAAAGTATTCTCGGGGGAAAAAATCGATGAAGCGATACTCGTGGCTTCTGGTTGCGGTCTTTTTTGTGCTGCCCGCGCGAAGCGCCGCGCAAAGCAGCGTTTCCATCGAGACGCTCCTCAGCGCGCCCTTCCCGGAAAATCTCGTCGCCGCAAAATCAGGCAATCGCGTTGCCTGGACACTGAACGAGCAAGGCCAGCGCAACGTGTGGGTCGCGGAAGGGCCGCAGTTCTCCGCGCGGCGCCTCACGGCCTACTCGGAGGATGACGGCGCGGAACTCTCGGGCCTACGTTTTTCCGACGACGGCAACACGCTCATCTACGTCCGCGGACAGGGCAAAAATACCGCGGGGCAATACGCCAATCCCACCAGCAATCCTGCAGGCACGCAGATGGCGCTTTGGGCCATCGACTGGCAAGGCGGCGCGCCGCGAAAGATCGACGAAGGAGGCGATGGCGCAACCATCTCCGCGAAAGGCGTTGTGGCCTATACGCGCGATGGCCATTTATGGATCGCCGCGCTGGCCGGCAACGAAAAACCTGCCGAAATCGTCGCGCGCGGAAACAATTCCGATCCGCAGTGGTCGCCCGATGGTCAAACGCTGGCCTTCGTCTCCGGACGCGGCGATCACTCTTTCACCGTTCTCTACACGCCCGGCGCGAAGTCGCTCCGCTTCATCGCTCCGTCCGTCGATCGGGATTCCGATCCGCAATGGTCGCCCGACGGCAAGCGCATCGCTTTTCTTCGCCGCCCCGCGCAGCAGCGCGACTCGCCGCAGGGATTTTTCCTCGAGCCGGATCGCCCGCAGCCCTGGGCGATTTGGCTGGCGGACGCGAGCGATACCGGCGCTGCCCACGAAATCTGGCACAGCGGGACTAAGCCCGACGCATCGTATCCCGGCATGGCAGCCGATACTGGCGGCGGAGTATTGCATTGGGCCGACGGCAATCGCCTGGTCATCGCCAGCGAGCAGGATGGCTGGCAACATCTCTACGCGCTGAGCACGGAAGGCAGCGCCGCGCCGCAACTGCTCACTCCCGGCGCTTGCGAAGTCGAGCAATGGTCTTTCACTCCGGACAAAAAGTCCGTGGTCTTCAATTCCAATTGCGGCGACGTGGATCGCCGCCATCTCTGGCAAGTCAGCGTCGCGGGCGGCGCGCCGCAAAAAGTTTCTTCCGGCGAAGGCGTCGAGTGGAGCCCGCAGGTTCTGAGCGACGGAAAAACTGTCGCCTACTTGGGTTCCGACGCGCGTCATCCGGGCCGCGCCATGATCAAGCCGCTAGCCCCGGACACCGCCGCTGCTCGCCCGCTCGCCGCCGAAAGCTGGCCGAAAGATTTTCCCTCCGAGCAGCTCGTTTTACCGCAGCCGGTAACTTTCCATTCCGCCGATGGCCTCGAAATTCACGCGCAACTTTTCCTTCCGAAAAATCTGCGCGCCGGTGAAAAGCGTCCCGCGCTCGTCTTCATGCACGGGGGCCCGATTCGCCAGATGCTCCTCGGCTGGCACTACATGTACTACTACGCGAATTCCTACGCCATGAATCAGTATCTCGCCAGCCGCGGCTATATCGCGCTCTCGGTCAACTATCGCAGCGGCATCGGCTACGGCCGCGCTTTTCGCGAAGCGCCCGGCCGCGCCGGACGCGGCGCCACCGAGTACCAGGACATCGTCGCCGCCGGAAAATATCTGCAAGCCCGCGCCGACGTCGACGCCAAACGCATCGGCCTCTGGGGTGGCAGCTACGGCGGCTATCTCACCGCGCTGGGCCTGGCGCGCAATTCCGATATTTTCGCCGCGGGCGTCGACACTCACGGCGTGCACGATTGGCCCACCGACAATTGGGACGGCAAAAATATTCCGCCCGATCTCGTCAAGCTCGCGCACGAATCTTCGCCAGTCACCTCCGTGGATTCCTGGAAATCGCCGGTACTGTTCATCCACGGCGACGACGACCGCAACGTTTACTTCGCGCAGACCGTCGATCTAGTCGCGCGTCTCCGCGAGCGCGGCGTAGAAATCGAACAACTCATTTTCCCCGACGAGATTCATGACTTCCTGCTGCATCGCCACTGGATCGAGGCCTATCGTGCGACCAGCGATTTCTTCGATCGCCATTTCCAAATGTCGCAGAAGCAGTAACGCGATACTCTTCACCGGTAGGGGCGCAGCAGTGCTGCGCCCCTACTGCCCAGGCGTAACCGTGTCCGTCATTCTTCTTTCGCTCCGCCGCTATTTCACCGTCGCCTGCGCGATTCTGCTGGCCACTACAAATCCCGCCGCCGCAGAAAATCGCGCCAGTCTTCTTCCGCAACTGCATCCTGGCCAGACGCTCACCTATCAAATCCGCCTCCGCGTCGCCAAACACATCCGCAGCCAAAGCCGCATCGCCACTCCCGCTCCGCCCGGCCTCGCCCCGGTGGAC
>Ga0209736_1000138_pt1 | contig 22798 bp, 21 predicted proteins | sample BlaSpr_A8_Ref_M3_FD_187992 | JGI IMG/M metagenome (GOLD analysis project Ga0209736, IMG submission 187992) | Forest soil microbial communities from Thunder Bay, Ontario, Canada - Black Spruce, Ontario site 2_A8_Ref_M3 (SPAdes) (version 2) | ecosystem: Environmental > Terrestrial > Soil > Boreal...
TCAAGACCAACTGTTGCAAGGCTCATGGATGTCCCTCCCAGGACTGCGACGAAGCTTAACGCTTCTCGCAAAACCGGGATGGGTCCATTCCATTAGATCCAGCGGAGGACGTGCCTAGGGGACGTTTCGGTCGGGTGCATTGGACAGATTTTCGCGCCGGGACTGTGAACCACCCTCCCCCGGTTTTGCGTAAGTGTTCATTCTAAAGTGCGTTAAAGCCCTTTGTTTTGATACACTTCTGTAAGTGTTCATTCTAAAGGACTTAGCTCTACTGATTCGGCGGCTTGGATTCGCCAGGCTAAGGCCCGGCGCTACATCTTCCTGGGCTCCTAGGGTAGGAGACCGTAGACAGTGAGTGTGGATTGGCCGGCGACGTAGACTTTGCCGTTGGCGACGGTGGGGAGGGTGAATTTGACGGCGCCGCCTCCAGTGTCGCGGCCACCGGTGGCTTGAGTGCTGTCGTAGAGGAGCGTGGCCAGGTTGGTGGCGTCATAGGCGTAGAGTTGCTGGCTCGTGCTGGAGCCGGTATCGGAGTTGTCGAGAGCCCAGAGAATGCCGTGGGAGGCGCCGCTGGAGGAGATGGAGGGCGTGGCTCCGGGATAGCCGTAACTTCTGGAGGTGGACGACGTGGGGCCGGTGGAGAGCAGGCCGCTATTGCCGGCATTGAACGAAAACGCTTTAACCTGATCGCCGTTGCCGCCGAAATAGACATTGCCGTTCCAATATGCCGGGGAGGCCCACATACCGCCGACGGCGCCGGGGAGTTCCTGAACGATTTGGGAGTCGTCGCTGCCGCAGTTGGTGGCGCACATGCGGCCCAGATTCGTCTGATCCACGAGGTAGATTTTGCCCTCCTTGCCGGCTTGCACAAGGAGCTTAGGATGCGCGCCGCTGCCCAGATCCGGGAGCAGGAGCAAACCGCCTGAGCCGAGGTCAGTGTCGCCGTTGCTCAAGCTGTTTTGGTTGGTGGGCGTGAAGTAGTCGATGGGACCAAACGAGTTGCCGTTGACGGGACCGAGGCGAACGATGCTGTCGCCGAAAGCGTCGGTACCGTTCCAGGAGCCGTTGCCGCTGGCGTAAAAGATGTTGCCAGAGGAATCGGCGGCAGGCCCGCCGCCGGCCATCCAGATGCCGTCGAGTGCGCCGTTCGGGGAGACGTTGTGAACGGCTTCCTGCGCCAGGGTCGCGGCATTGTAGGACATCACCCAGCCGTGATACGGGCCGTTGTCGCAATGGGAGGCCCAGGCAATGATGATGTGGCCGCCGGTCAGGAGTAGCGCGGAACGCTGGTTGTTGATGAGCGGATCGAAGGGAACCAGGCCGCCGGAACTTTCGTTGCCGGTGCCCGGGACTTTGGCTTGAATGTCCTGGGGAGTGACCTTCTCGGCTCCGGTGGCGAGGTCGAGGGCATGAAGGCGCTGATGGAAAGTGGGGGTGCCGGAAGTGCTTTTGGATTTGCTGACGATAAAGATGGTGCGGCCCACGGGATCGATGACCGGAGTACTGACGATGCCGATATCGGGAGTGAGGTCGCCGCAACTTGCGTCGCTGCTGGTGACCCACGTTTCGCCGGAAGCATTGAGGCTCTTGGGCGCGCCCCAGAGATTCTGGCAGGACGGGCTGTCGGCGTCGAAGGCGTAGACAGTGTTGTGCTGCGAGGCGACGTAGATGACGTTGTGTGGAGCGCCGTTGACGGAAAGATTGGCGACCCAGAGAGGCTGGGCGTAAGCGCTCGCGTCGATGGTGCAGGAGAAGAGCTTGCCGAAGGTGGCGGTTTTTACGGTGGAGGTGGTGAGCGCGTATTCCTTCGTGTTCTGGCCGGTCCGGGAAGTGTCATTGTGATGGGTGAACACGCCAACGAGGTCTGTTACGGCAATGGTGGCGGTGGCGGCAACGGTGGAATCGGCGACGCTGCGGGCGGCGACGGTGTGAGAGGCGCCGATGGTACCGGAGGTGGGCGGCGTGTATTTGCCGTTGGCGTCGATGGTGCCCAGCGAAGCCGCATTGCCGCCGGGGATGGTGTCGACTTCCCAAGTGACCGAGGTGTTGGCGCTGCCGGTGACGGTGGCGGCGTAGGTCTGCGTCTGGCTGGTGGTAATGGCGGCGCGTTTGGGAGTGACGGAGACGGTGACGTTGGAGGATCCGCTGGTGATGGTGATGGTTGCTGAAGCGGATTTGCTGTTGTCGGCAATCGAGGTGGCTTTCAAGGTGACCGTGGCCGGGTTGGGGGCCGCAGCCGGAGCGTTGTAGGTCACTGAGCTGGTGGTGACGTTAGTCAGCGTGCCGCACGCAGCGGCGGTGCAGCCGGTTCCTGAGAGCGACCAGTTCACTCCTTTGCTTTGCGTGTCGTTTTGTAATTGGGCGGTAAACGGTGCCGTGAGTGAGACTTGCACAGACTTGGAGGTTGGGCTTACCGCTACGGTGATGGGCGGAGGAGCGGGAGTTGTGATGGTGATGGTGGCGGAGGCAGATTTGGTGTTGTCGGCGATGGAGGTGGCTTTCAGAGTGACCGTGGCCGGGTTGGGGGCCGCAGCCGGAGCGTTGTAGGTCACCGAACTGGTGGTGACGTTAGTCAGCGTGCCGCACGCAGCGGCGGTGCAGCCGGTTCCGGAGAGCGACCAGTTCACTCCTTTGCTCTGCGTGTCGTTCTGCAATTGCGCCGTAAATGGTGAGGTGAGCGAGATTTGCACGGATTTGGAAGCTGGGTTTACGGCAACGGTAATAGGCGGCGGCGCAGGCATGGTAATGGTGATCATGGCGGAGCCGGATTTCGTGCTGTCGGCAACGGCTGTCGCCTTTAGGGTGACGGTAGCTGGGTTGGGCGCCGTTGCGGGTGCGTTGTAAGTCATGGAAGTGCTGGTGACGCTGGTGAGGGTGCCGCAAGCGGCGGCGGTGCAGCCGGTTCCAGACAGCGACCAGGTAACACCCTGATTTTGCGAGTCGTTTTTGAGGGTCACTGAGAAATTCTGGGAATGGCCGGTGGTTACCTGAACGCTGGCGAGATTGAGGGCGACGCTAATCTCGGCAGGAGTTGGTGCCGGCGTGTTGGTAGACCCGGCACAGCCCGCCAAGGCGACGGCGAAGACCGCCGCGAAGATGGCAACCTTATTTCGATTTCGCGCGTACAAGAATGGACGATGCAGGAGCATGAGCATGGGTCTCCGGGCCCGGGAGGCAGGGTGTCCCTGGCGGTTGCGGGACGCTCCGCGAGGCAGGAGGGGCCTGGCGGCGGTTCGGAAAAGCGAGAACATCCCTACGTATTGAATAGCACGAATTTACGAAGGTAGATAGTTGTGCTGGGAGGCAGGCAGGCCTGTCCGAAAGGACAGGTGGGTGTCAGAGAGGTGCAAGTTGGCTAGGAATTGCGCGACCACAAGCGGCGAACGAAAGTGCGCACGCGATCGACGAAGGAATCGTTGGCGGCAGGCGTGGCCTTTTTTGCGGCGGACTGCGGAGCCGGCGCGATGGCGGGTGAAGGTGCGGCAGGCGCCGGCATGGCGGCGGCAACGATTTGGCCTTGGACGCGGCCCTGAAAGATCAGCGTGGGGCGCACACGCACGCGGCGGACGAGCACAATCATTCTGGGATCGAAGTCCGGCTGAACGGCGGCTTTGGCGTCGTAGATCAACGGCGGAACGAAGACCTGGTAAATGGGCGCGTCCTTGACGGCGGGCGGAACGGGCTTTTCGTCGCGGCTGGCGGGAAGGTTGGGCTTGGTGTCGTGGAGATCGCGGCGGACTTCTTCGGCGGTGGCGAGGCGGCTGACTTCCTCTGTGGGCGTGGAGGCTGCTGGAGGCGGAGGAGCGAGCTTGGCGAGTTGCAATTCGCAAGCGCAGCGGCCAGCGGCGGCGCGAAGCGAATCGAGCTGACCGTTGGTTAGCTGGACATCGCCGGCTTGCGGAATGATCATGCTTTGGCCGGTGAGCTGTTGCTCGATGCGTACGGCGCCGCGCGTAGCGCGAATGCACATGGCGCCGGCGGAGTCGAGGCCGACGAGGGTATCTTGCGGGCTGTCACCGATGGAGAGCGGCTGGGCTTTAATCTGCGCGGTGTAGATTGTGACCGCGGGTTCGCGTTCGATATAAACGTGGATGGTTCCGGTGTCGAGCGCCACGGTGACAGCGCCGCCGGACTTGAGCACGGATAAATGCGCGGGGCCGCAGATGGTGATTTGGCCGCCTTCGACGAGTTCGATGCGAGCGCTTCCGGATTTGACGTGAATGTCGGCGCCGCTGCGCAGCAGCGTTTTGACCTGGCCGCGGACGACGTCAACGCTCATCGGGCCGGTGACGGCGATGGCGTCGCCTTCGATGACTCCGATGGCATCGCCGACGTGCTGGTCGTCTTCACGCAGCGCGGGCGCGGGGAACGCCGGCTTAGGAAGGGCGATGCGTGCGGGAAGCGCCAGGATCGTCGGCGAACAAAGCAATCCCAGCGCCGCCAGAAGGCGCGCGCGACGCGAAGTAAAGCTCTTGGACGAAAGTAACATTTTCTCTCTAACGCTGCGTTGCGAGTTTCCTTTGGCCGGGCAGCGGGCTGCCGAAATTCCCGCCTTATACTATACGACGATGGCTACACCCGAAGCAGTCGATACGCCTGAGCGGCAACCGGCTGAAGTGAATGCGCATTACGACACGCGGCTTCCGGAATTGCGGTGGTCGCGGCGGATGCAGATTCCGCTGATTGCGGGGGCGGTCTACAGCGTGATTCGGCTGCTGGGACCGACGCTGCGGTACGAAGTGCTGGGCTGGCAGCATGCGGAGCGCGCCTACGAAGCGAAGCGGCGATGCATTTTTGCATTTTGGCACCGCGTGATCGTTCCGATCGCGTGGTGGGCGCGGAACCGCGGCATTGTGGTGATGAATACGACGGCCTTCGACGGGCAATGGACGCGGAAAGTGATTGAGTGGCTGGGATTCGGAACCGCGCAAGGGAGCTCTTCGCGCGGCGGGTTGCGCGGGCTGGCGGTTATGGCGAAGCGGCTCGAAGAAGGCAAAGATTGCGGGTTCACAATTGACGGACCACGCGGGCCGCGGTACGTGGCCAAGCCGGGGCCGGTGATGCTGGCGCGGAAAACGGGAAGTCCGATTGTTGTGTTTCATATTGGCGTGGACCGCGGGAAGACTTTTGAACGCACTTGGGATCATTTTCTGTTGCCCGCACCGTTTGCGCGCACGGTTTTGCTGTTTGCGCCGCCGATTTACGTGCCGCGGGAGGCCAGCGCCGAAATGATGGAAGCGAAGCACGGCGAAATGCAGCGAGAGCTCGAGCGCGTGCGGGATATTGCAGAGGTCTGGTTTTCGCTGAGCGAAGAGGAGCGGGAGCGGCATCGGGCGGAGTTTTCGCGGTAATTTGCGGCGAGCTACGCAGGGAATCACCTCTTCGGAAATTCTGATGCGGCGCTGTGCGCCTTTGTGGTGTAATCGCATTTGCAACATTTGTTTCACGGAGGGTTCTCTTGATGATTGGCCGCCGCAACACGAGTGGATTTGCCGCGCTGGGTGCGGCCGTGTGGATCATGTGGATGGCACTCCTTGTGATGGCTGCAGCGTGGGGAACTGTTGCCTGCGCACAATCGGGTCCGCCGGCGGATTTGGACGCTTATGTGACGCGGGCGATGAAAACGTTTGACGTGCCGGGCATTGCGGTGGCCATCGTGAAAGACGGCAAAGTGGTGCTGACGAAAGGCTACGGCGTGCGCCGGCTGGGAGAATCCGCGCCGATTGATGCGGACACGCTGTTTGGCATTGGGTCGAACACCAAAGCGTTTACCACCGCGGCGCTGGCCACGCTCGTCGATGAGGGAAAGATTTCCTGGGACGATCACGTATACGAGCGGCTGCCCGGCTTTCAGATGTACGACCCGTACGTCTCGAAGGAGATGACCATTCGGGACTTGCTGTGCCATCGCAGCGGCATGGGACTTGGAGAAGGCGATCTGCTCTTCTGGCCGCATACCACGTTTACGCGCGACGACATTATTTACCGGCTGCGCTTCATGAAACCGGCGACGAGTTTCCGCAGCCACTACGCCTACGACAATCTTTTATATATTGCGGCGGGGCAAATTATTCCGGCGGTGACCGGGAAATCGTGGGACGACTACATTCGCGAACGCATTCTGGCGCCGCTGGGGATGACGCGTTCGACGCTGAGCAACGCGGGTTTCAAGTCTGGCGACAATGTGGCGTGGCCGCATTCGCGGCTGGATGGCAAATTGCAGTCGATTGCGTTCGTTCCGCTGGATAACGCCGCGCCCGCGGGGTCCATCAATTCTTCGGTGAACGAAATGGCGAAATGGGTGATGCTGCAATTGAATCGCGGCAAATTCCTGGATCGCGAAGGCCGATTGTTTACGGAAGAACGGTCAGCGGAGATGTGGTCGCCGCAGACGATTTTGCCAACCGGGGCGCCCGGGCCGCTGGCGGCGCTGAAAGCGAACTTCGCGGCGTACGGACTCGGCTGGGGACTGCGCGATTATCACGGGCGGAAACTGGTGAGCCATTCCGGAGGCGTGGCCGGGACGGTCACGCGGGTGATGCTGGTTCCGGAAGAAAAGCTGGGCGTGGTGATTCTCACGAATGCGGAAGAAGAAGGGGCGTTCGAAGCGGTTCTGTTTCACGTGCTGGATCATTATTTTGGCGTCGCGGGAAACGACTGGATCGGTATTTTTCAAGCGGCGAAGGAGGCGGAACGGAAGGAAGCGGAGGAAATTACGAAGAGCCAGGCGGCTGGGCGCGCTGGAAATTCCAAGCCGGGGCTGCCGCTCGAGAAATACGCGGGCGTATATAAGGATGCCTGGTATGGCACCGCGACGATGCGCATGGAAGCGGGAAAGATGATTTTTAGCCTGGATCACACGCCGAAAGCGGTGGGCGACGTGGAGCACTGGCAATTCGAGACCTTCAAGGTGCATTGGCGGGACCGCGTGATCGAAGATGCGTTCCTGACTTTTACGCTGACCCCTTCCGGGGCTATCGATCATTTCAGCGTGCAAGCAGTGTCCCCGCTGGCGGACTTCAGTTTCGATTATCAGGATTTGTATTTCACGCCGGCCAAGGCGCCGGCTCCTTAGACGGCATGGCGCTGCCTTTTTGAACAAATCGCGTTTACTCGCGGACGCAATCGATACACAATCTTGGGTAGGCTGTTCGCGGCTTTCGATGCTGGCGCGAGCGGCTTTTGGCCCTTCGGCAAGCCCCCAGTCCTGTTCGTCAAGAGGCATACTCACTAACGGAAGAGGTGTCCCATGTCCAAGGCTTGGAAGAACTGGGAAGGGCAGATCGTCAATGGCCGGTTCCCGCTGCGCCAGTTGCTGGGCGAAACGAGCCATAGCGCGGTGTTTGTAACGGAACGGAAGGATCGCGGCGGTGCGAAGGCTGCGATCAAACTGATTGCCGCGAGCGGCAGCGCCGCTGAGAAGCAGCTGGAGCGCTGGCGCGACGTCGCGCGGCTTTCTCATGCGCATGTGCTGCCAATGTATCAGTCGGGCCGGTGCCGGCTGGGCGAGATTGATTTGGTGTTTGCAGTGATGGAGTTTGCCGACGAGACGCTGGCCGAGATTCTTCCGCAGCGCGCATTGTCTACCGACGAAGCGCAGCAGATGCTGGAGCCAGTGCTGGACGCGCTGGTTTTTCTGCATCAGCAGGGGCTCGCGCACGGAGATGTTCAGCCAGCGAACATTCTTGCGGTGGGCGAAACGATCAAGCTGTCGTCCGACACGATTCGCCCGACGGGCGAATCCGGAGAGAGCGGAAGCGTACAGACGTCGGGAGATATCTACAGCTTGGGGATTGCGATTGTGCAAGCGCTGACGCAGCGCTCGCCCCTCGATACGGGAGCTTCGATAGGCCATGCTGCCGAGCAGCTGCCTGCTCCTTTCGATGAGATCGTGGGCCACGCGCTAGATGCAGATCCGCAACTGCGCTGGACGGCGGGCGCTATCGCCGTGCGGCTGAATCCGGCGTCCCCTGCAGCGATGGCTGCAGCCGCGGCGGCTTCTGCACCCACGCCGCAGGCAAGTGCGCCGCAAATCGCCGCTGCAAAAAAAGAAGCTAAGAAAGAGCCAATTGCCGCGAAGCCCGCGGTGCCGGCAACGGTAGCCGTGCCTGCTCCCGCAGCAGTGTCGGCGTCGCGCTCGCCAGTGGCGGTGAGTTCGCCGGCAGCGGTTCCGCTTTCTCCGGTTGCGCCCCTTCCCAAGCAGGCGCGCACTGCTGCGGCACACACCGGTTCGGTGCTTCGCTATGCAGTGCCGATTGCGGTTGCAGCGATTCTGCTGCTAATGGCTTCGCGGGTTTTCCATCGTGGTGCCGGTCCCTCGGCTGCGGATTCGACGGTGGCGAAATCCGCCACTGGACTGGAAGTGGTCGAAGCCAAAGCGCCGGCGGTATCGACGCCTGCGCCGCGAAGCAGCAAGGTTGTGCCGCCGCCGGCGGAATCGCGTTCTGCGCAAGTTGCCGCGCAGCCGCCGGCTTCAAAATCGGCGATGGCACCGAAGAAATCGGCGGAGCCTGCGCCTGAAGTGGCGCGGGAACCTGAACCCGCGCCGGCTGCGCTGCGCTCTGAAGTGCGGCCCGAGGCAGGTGCGAGTTCCAGGGGCGCTGAAGTCCTGCAACAAGTGCTGCCGGATGTTTCCGAGAAGGCGCTTTCGACGATTCACGGAGCTCTTCGCTTGACGATTCGCACGCAAGTCAATGCTCAGGGGAAGGTCGCGGACGCGCAACTCGAATCACCCAGCGGGAGTTCCTTTTTCAACGATCTAGCGTTAAAGGCGGCCCGGCGCTGGCAGTTCCAGCCGCGCGATTCGTCGGGCGGCGCCGCGCCACGCGCTTACCTTTTGCACTTTGAGTTCACGCAAGCCGGCGTAAAAGCGTCGGCAAACCCGCGGCACTGAGCCGCTCACCTGCTATCTGTTCTTCGGCCGCTGCTCCGTCTGACGTGCTGCTTGCGGCGGCGGGCTCTTCGCGGTGCTACCATGTTGGGACTGGCCCAGAGGAGATTTCCATGCGTTGGACACCCGGCGGTGAAAGCCAGGACATTGAAGATCGCCGCGACGATTCGGGCGGCGGAGGCGGCGGCGGGTTCCAGTTTGGCGGCATGCATCTTGGGATTGGCGGCGCGATCGTCCTGCTGATTCTCAGTTTCGTCTTCAAGCAGAATTTCTTTGCGCTGCTGGGCGGCGGCAACGCCGGGCCCGGACCCGCAACCGCCAGCCGGACCAATCCGGCGCGGCCCAATCTCGCGCGGGACGAGGCGGAAAAGCCGCTGGTGCAATTCGTATCCTTCGTTCTGGACGACACGCAGCGCACCTGGACACAACTGCTGCCCCAGCAAACCAACAAAACGTACCGGCACGCCAAGCTGGTGCTGTTTCGCGATGCCATACAGTCCGGGTGCGGCGGAGCCGAGTCCGCCACCGGGCCGTTTTATTGCCCGCAGGACGAAAAAGTCTATCTTGACCTGGGATTTTTCGACGAGCTGAAGCGGCGCTTCGGAGCGCCTGGGGAGTTTGCCGAGGCCTACGTGATCGCGCACGAGCTGGGGCACCACGTGCAGAAGATCATGGGCATCGAAGGCAAAGTTCACCAACTGCAAGAGCAGAATCCGCGCGCGAAAAATCCGCTGTCCGTGAAACTCGAGCTGCAGGCGGATTGCTTCGCGGGTGTATGGGCGCACTCGACGGAGCAACGGGATCTGATCGACAAGAACGACATCGCATCCGCGTTAGGTGCGGCGGCGGCCGTCGGCGACGACCGCTTGCAGAAAAAGGCCACCGGACACGTAAGCCCGGAATCGTTTACGCATGGCAGTTCCGAGCAGCGCATGAGCTGGTTCCGCAAGGGACTGGACTCCGGCTCGGTCGACGCCTGCAATACATTCGCGCAGACGCAGTAACGGGCGCAGCGTTTCTTTCCAGAGCTGACGCATTCCAACACCCGGGATCAGTGCAGACACCTGCGCTTCGGACGCAGAGACGGCCAACCCGCCGAGCAGAATCAGAAACGCACAGTTTAACGATGAATCGCATCATCGGGTTTCCGTGGCGGAACAATGCACACGGGAGTCCATCTTACGCGGGGCGGTGACGCGAAAAAACCGTTAGATCGATAGCTCGCTAGCGACGCCGGCCCTTTAGCCGCTGAAATGCTCGGCGTGTTGGCGCAGCAGAAACTGATCGGTCATGCCCGCGATGTAGTCGCAAACGACGATGTAGCGCGGCGAGGATTGCGCGAGCTCTTCGTAGGACGCCGGCATGGATCGGGGCATAGCCACGTAATAGCTGAACAGCTCTTCGAGGCATCGCACCGAGCGGTCGCGATCCTCGGTGATGGCGGGATGATTGTAAATGTGCGTGAAGAGGAAGCGCTTGAGTTCGGCGTTGCGTTCGGCGGCGGCATCGCTGAATCCGGCGAGGCGGTTTGGGGCGCAGCGGATATCTTCGACGCTCGCCGGGCCGAACGCGCGGAGACGCTGCTCGGTCGATTGAATCAAATCGGTGGCCAGGAAGTCGAGGATGCGTTTCAGCGCTTCGTTGAATTTAAGTTTGTCGCGCCCGGCCGGATGCTCGGCATCGACGCGAGCAAAAGCTTCGCGAAAGACGGGCACTTCTTCGCGAAGGGCGGCGAGGTCGAGCAAGTCCGCCTCGCGGGCATCGTCGAGATCGGCGGTGTTGTAGGCGATTTCGTCGACCCAATCGATCAGCTGCGCTTCGAGTGGCGGGCGGAGATCCAGCAGATATTCCGCGAGCTGGGGAAATTTCATCGGCGGATAATCCCGCGAATGTTTGATGATGCCTTCGCGAACTTCGAAAGTGAGATTGAGGCCGGAAAAATCGAGATAGCGATGCTCGAACTGCTCGACGATGCGCAGAGCGTGCAGGTTGTGATTGAAGCCGGCCCCGTGGGCGCGCATCATCTCGTCGAGTTTGCGCTCGCCGGCATGGCCGAAGGGCGGATGGCCGATATCGTGGACCAGCGCTAACGCCTCGGCCAGTTCGGTATTCGCGCCCAGCGCGGCGGCTACGGTGCGGGCGATCTGCGAGACTTCCAGCGTATGCGTCAGGCGATTGCGAAAATGGTCGGAGTAGCGCGTGGTGAAGACTTGCGTTTTCGCTTCCAGGCGGCGAAAGGCCCGGGAATGCACGATGCGGTCGCGATCGCGCGCAAATTCGCTGCGGTAAGGATGCGGAGCTTCGGGAAATCGGCGGCCGCGCGAGGATTCGGCGCGCATGGCCCAGGGCGCCAATGGTTGGAGAGTTTGGATAAGCCGCTCCCGGATCGAACTTCGCGCGAGGCGCCCGTGCGCTCCGTGATTCGCGCGCGAATTAAGACTTCGGCGAAATCGTGCTCATCCCCTTATCGGCTTCTTCAGCGATGGAGGTGTCGGGAAACTCTTTTTTAATCTGCTCGTAGACGCTCAGCGCTTCCTTGGGATTGCTCGAACGCAGCGTGTTGGCGAGTTCGAGGAGCACCATGGAGCGGGGCACGAGAACGGATTGTTTATCGGCCAGCGCGCGATAGATTTTCGCGGCATCATCCGATTTTCCGGTTCGTGAGTAGATCACCGCGGTTTGATACTGAGAAAGCGCCGCGATTTCCGGATCGCTGGTGTTGCCGATCTTCTTTAGTTCCTCGAGCGCCTGATTCAGGTGCTCGGTGTCTTCCAGGCAAAGTGCCGAATAATAGCGAGCGAGGCGCCCATAGTAGTTGCTGGGATACTTGTCCGCGACCCCGGCAAACTTTTGCTGCGCGGCGTTCGAGCGCGAGAGCTCATCGAGGAAGGCCGGCTCGCCGGGTTGCGTGGGATCGCCCGGTCCGATCCGCGCGGTGTAAATCTTCATGGCGTCGTTGAATCCGGCGGAAGCGTGCAGCGTCTGGCGGTCGGTGTAAATTCTCCAGCCGCTCCAACTGCCAACCGCCACCAGGACGGCGAGCAGAACGATGAGCGTGATGAAGCGATGGGAAATCACAGCTTCGGCGCCGTGCGCGAAGGTTTCCTTGATTTTGTCCTGCTTCAGCTCTTTGCGCGAAATGTGTTCGGACACGGCGGTCTCCTGGGTCGTCTAGAAACGATAATCGTAGCACAGGCGCGATTGGCGCGCCTGCGAGAGGTCCGGTGGCGCAGATTATCCCGGCTGTAGCGCCTATTCGAGTAACCGATGCGGCATGACGAAGGCGGAGCGGGAGCGATATCTGGCTGAGCGTGATAGCTTGGAAGAATGGAGACAGCGTGCATCCATTGTGGAGCGCAACACGCGCTGAAGGATGCGGATGTGAACAAACATCCGAAAGTAAAGTTCCGCTGCTCGAAGTGCGGCCAGTCCACGGTGGTGGAGATCCACAGGCGAGTGGACGCCACGATGGTGATCTCGCCGCTGCCGTCGTTTGCGCGCGCGAATGCTTCGTCGTCCAACCTGCGGCTTCCGCCGGAAGATCCCGGCCTCAAGCTGCCTGCCAGTGCGACGGTTGCGCTCACCGTATTGGAAGGGCCGGCCAAGGGCGCAACCTACAAACTCGCGAAGGCGCGCGTGGTGATTGGGCGCAAGGGCGCGGACATAGCTCTCGTCGATCCGGAGATTTCACGGCATCATTGCCTGCTCGAAGTGCGCGACGAGCACATCAATTTGAAAGACATGGATTCGACCAACGGAACGTTTTTTGACGGCGAGCGCGTGCGCGCGGCCATGCTGCAGGATGGCAGCGAGTTTCGCGTGGGCACCAGCGTGATCCGGGTAAATTTCCTGCCCAAGTGAATCCGTGCTTTTGACCGTGCCTGCTTTTGACGGTGCCGCCGCTTTCGACAGTGCCCCCGCGTTTGACAGTGTAAGATACTGGCGGCCATTCCTTGCGCGCCGTGCATCCCTCTCAACGCATCTCCGCCTGCTTGATCACGCTGAATGAAGAGCGCAATCTCTCCCGCGCGCTGGCATCGCTCAAGGCCGTCGCGGACGAGATCGTGCTGGTGGACGCGGGGAGCACCGACCGTACCGAGGCCATCGCTCGCGAGCATGGCGCGAGATTTTTTACGCGCCAGTGGACCAACTACGCCGAGCAGAAGAATTTTGCGGCGGAGTGCGCCACTTACGATTGGATTCTCTCCGCCGATGCGGACGAGGAGCTGAGCAGCGCGCTGCAAAGTTCGCTGCTGGATTGGAAGAAGCGCGAACCGAAAGCCGCGGTCTACGAAGTGGCGCGGCGAGCCTGGTACCTTGGGAAATGGATTCACCACTCCGGCTGGTATCCGGATTTCCAGCGGCGGCTCTACCGGCGGGACACAGCGCTATTTTCCGGACTCATTCATGAAGCGCTGCGCTTCGCAGGCCGGCCCGGGCGTTTGCAAGGAGACTTACTGCACTACACGGTGCAATCGTTCGCCGAACATGAGAGCAAGGTCGAGCGCTACACCACGCTGGCGGCGCAGCAGATGTATGCGGCGGGCAAGCGAAGCTGGCGCGGCGCGGTGTGGTTTGCCACGCCATGGAGCTGGTTTCAGAATTATTTTCTGCGCGGAGGATTTCTGGACGGCTACCGCGGTGCGTTGATCGCGCAGATGGCCGCGCGATCGGTTCGGCTGAAATATGCAAAACTTGGCAAACTCGTCGAGGATGGGCGACCTCCTGAAGGAAAGCCGGCGCGATGAGAGTTTTGTATATCGATCTCGAACGCGAATGGCGCGGTGGGCAGAGCCAAGCCCTGCTGACACTGCGCGGCCTGCGCGAGCAAGGGCACGAGGTGGAATTGCTGGCAGCGGAAGAATCGCCGCTGGCGCAACGTACAGCGGCCAATGGAATAAATGTCCATACCGTGCGACGCCTGGGGTTGCGCGGCTGGGCCGCGGGAGCCATTCGCAAGTTCACGGCAACACGCCATTTCCAGCTCATGCACTTGAATGAGTCCCACGCTCTTACGGCCGCATGGATGGCCGGAGCGCACCGGCATGTGCCGCTGCTGCTTTCGCGGCGAATCGGATTCCCCTTGCAGAGAAACTGGATCTCGCAGCGGCGCTTCCGCGCCGTCGAACGTTTCGTCGCCAACAGCAAGGATGTTGCCAGGAGCTTGACGGATTCAGGCATTTCCGGGAAACGCATCTCCATAGTGAACGAAGGGGTGGATATCCCACCGCCGGTGACACCAGAGGCACGAGCGGCGGCGCGAAAGCGCTGGGGCGTGGGTGACGCCGAGTTTTTGTTCGGATGCGTGAGCGTGTTTGTGCCGGAAAAAGGACAGCGGCACGTGATCGAAGCGCTGCCCGAGGTGCGCGCCACCCATCCAGGCGCCAGACTGCTCCTCGCAGGCGATGGGGCGTGCCGGAAGGACCTCGAATCGCTGACTGGCCGGATGGGCCAAAAGGAGGCCGTTCTTTTCCCAGGCTTCGTAACGAACGTCGACGAGGTCTACGCTGCTCTGGACGCCTTCGTGTTCCCATCGGAGTTTGAAGGGCTGGGAACGGCACTGCAAACGGCGATGGCCATGGGTCTTCCGTCGATTTCGACGGCGCGCGGCGCCTTGGGAGAAGTTGTAGACGATGAGCGCACCGCGCTGGTGGTCGAACCGCATGCGCGCGAATTTGCTGCGGCGATGCTGCGCATCATGAGCGACGCAACGTTGCGAACGAGATTGAGCCACGCAGGACGGGATGAGATCATCCAGAGATTTTCCGTGGAGCGTATGGTGGCCAACACGATTAGCGTATACGACGGTGTGCTGCAGAGTTGGATGGCGCCGTGAGCGCGGCAGAACTCACGGTCATCCAGCGGGTGGTGCTCGGGCGCATCGGCACGTTCAACCTCCCGCCGGACGCGCACATTCTTGATGCACCATGCGGCTCGAGCGCCGCGCTCTCATTGGCGTTGCGGGCGAAAGGTTTCACCGTGACCGGGGCCGATTGCGATACGGATGCTGCAGCAGTTCTAGGCCAGGGATTTGCCCGGGTGGATCTAAATAAAACGATGCCGTGGCCCGATTGCACTTTCGACGCCGTCATTTCCACCGAAGGCATCGAGCATTTGGAGAGTCACTACACCTTTCTCGCGGAACTTCATCGCATTCTTCGGCCCGGCGGTTTGCTGATTGTAACCACGCCGAACATCACCGCCTTGCGGTCGCGCGTGCGTTTCTTTGGAAGCGGGTTCTTCGGGCGCGATGGCCGCCCGCTCAACGAAAATGCGCGTCATCCGCTGCACCACATCAGCCTGGCGACGTTTCCGGAGCTTCGCTACGAATTGCATATGTCCGGCTTTCGGCTCACCGAGGTGCGCCATACCCATATCAAGCCGATCAGCTACTTCTATGCGTTTTATGCACCGTGGATGTGGTTGTATACGCGAATCGCCTTCCGCAAAGAGAAAGATCCCGTACAGCGCACAAGGAATCGGGAAATCCTGGCGGACCTGCTGTCTCCGTCACTCCTGTTTGGCGAATGCTTGATGCTGATAGCGAAGAAGGCTTAGCGCTTTTGCGGACCGCTGGCGGCCACCCAAGAATGTCCTGCTCCATACCTTGGAAGGTACTGTAGAAAAAGCTTGGCACAAAAAAGATGAAGCGCCAGGCGTCTCCTTCTCGATACGCCACGGCGCTTCATCTGCGACAGTTATCTGACTTTCCTTGTTCCAGGCGTTTCCTCCTATCCGCTTGCTGGACCTCGTCAAGCTATCTTGGGGATTGAACAACCCATCGCCCTTTGGGCTCGAGGAACTCCACGCCGATTACAAAGCCGTCGCCTTGTAATGCCTGGCAGTAAGCTACTCGTGCTGAGGAGCGAAACTCTCCGGTGCGCGAAACGATCGTCAGTCGATCGTTCTTTTCCCAGCGACGCACGCTCACGACCCGCGCGCCCTTCGCGCTTACGTTCTCCGTGAATGTCGATTCCGTGCCCGGCACCTGACGGTGCCCGTCGAGCATCACCGGAATTTCCATCGGGATGCGGTGATCGGCGCGGTGAAACGGATGGCGGATTTTGCGAGGCAGCGTCGGCATTGCTCCTCACAAACACGCGGCGATCCGGGTGAGATTTCGCACGCTGCTCACGCCGTCGTGCTTCATGCGATAAAGCGCCCGATCGGCCGCAGCTAAAAGTTTTTCGGGAGTGTCGCCGTCCTCTGGGAAGGCAGCGACGCCGGCGCTCGCCGAGAGTGCGGGCTGTTCGGCTTCCGCAGCGAGGCGTTCGCGAATGCGGCCGAGGACGCGCGTGGCGATCTCGGGGCCGGCCTCGGGAAGCACCAGGGCAAACTCGTCGCCGCCGTAGCGCGCAGCCGTATCGATGGCTCGCGAATGATTGCGAAGAATCTTGCCAAGACGCACCAGCGCGCGGCTTCCGGTGAGATGGCCAAACTCATCATTGATTGCCTTGAGGCCGTCCATGTCCAGCAAAATCACGCTAAACGGCCGCTGCGTGCGGCGCGAGCGATCGACTTCCGCTTCCAGCACCCCGATGAGCCGGCGATAGTTGGCCAGGCCGGTAAGCGAATCACTGACAGCCATCGAGCGCACTTGATCGAACAGCCGCGCCTGATCGAGCAGCGCGCCAGAAAGCATCAGGATGTAGCTGGCGACCTTGCTGAGCTCCGCCAAGAAGAACGGCCCGTCGAAAAGCTGCCGCGAAAATGCCGCGGACATGTGGCAGATGACGTTTAGAGACGCCACGGAGAACAGCGCGTAGTCGTAGATGCCGGCGGTACTCTTGCCGCGTTTGGTGTTTTTCAGCCGCTCGCGAAAGCAAATCGCCGCGATCAGAAACAATGCCGCGGGCAGCAAGTCCCACGGACGAGAAAGCAGCCGCTCAGGATGCGCGACCGGAGCGGCAGGCGCGGCGAGAAACGCAGCGCTTGTAGCGTAAGCCGCGATGGCCACAACCAGCAGCGCCCCGGCCGTCTCTTTACTCGGCTGGCGCGCCGTCGGTATCCAGCGCTCCACGGCAATCGCGGCGAGCAACAGCACCGCCAGCAGCGTGCGTGCGACCATCCACCCCATGGGTACGCGAGACAACGCGGCAGGACCCGAAGCCAGCAGATCATCGAGACCGAAGTAGCCGACCGTTTCGATAATTCCGGAAAGCACGAAACCGAACGCTAGAATCAGCGCCGTGCGGTCATGCGTGCCGCGAAAACGCACCAGCGCGTTGGCGGCGTAGCAAAAGCTCAACAGCGTTCCACCGACTTCGAGATAAAGATAGATTTGCGGCGAGCCCGCGATTTCCGGCTGGCGCAGATAGAAAACGGCGGCGAAGAACGCAACTGTGACGGCGGCCGAGAAAGCCACGAGAACGCGCGTGTGCTCTCTCCTGAGAAACCCTACGAGTTTGGCCCAACCGCCCACGAAACCCCCCAAATGCCAACGAAACAAGGACAACTCTCGAAGAAAGCACGTTAGCCTCCGTTCTGGCACAGCACTTTGTTATCTGCAAGTCATTGATTTTATTAAGTTTATATACGCAGACGGACGACGGCACCAACCGTGAGACTCGTTGCGAGACACACGTAATAGACCCGAAACACCCGCGTTTCAGTTGTATGCGCTTTATTTAGTTCGAGTTACGAGAAAAGCAAGGCAGCATAGGCAGTCTGGGCCCCAATTCTCACTGTGAGACTGTCTCACGCATCGCTCGCATGGCTTTTTCCACCGAAACCGCTTCAGATTTTCGGCTTCGGCGCGGGCAGCTCCCGCGCCACCACGGTATCCGCAAAGCTGCACGCCTTGTGGCTTCCGTCACAAAACGGCTTGTTCGCCGAGTGGCCACACCGGCAGAGTCCGATCGTCGTGCGGCCCGCCAATCCGAAGGCCTTCCCTTCCGGGTCCACAATTTCGAAATCGCCTTCGATGCGCAGTGAACCGTTGTGATTCACGGTAATCTTAGTCGCGGCCATGTCTCTCCTGGAATGCTCAGTGGTTGCTGCAATTAGTATTTTGGCACAGATGGGTCGACTTCGTCCGACCACGCCAGAATACCGCCCTTGAGGTTGAGCGTCTTCTTAAAGCCCGCCTTGCGCAGAAAATCCACAGCTTCCGCGGAACGTTTGCCGCTCCGGCAGTGCGCCACAATCTCGCGCGACGAGTCCAACTCATGCACGCGGCGCGGCAATTCCCCCAGCGGAATCAGTTGCCCTTTCAGATTGCAAATCTGGTATTCGTGCGGCTCGCGCACGTCCAGAATGAACAGATCATCTCCGCGGTCGAGCCGCGCTTTCAGTTCGCGCGGCGTAATCTCCGGCACCTGCACATCCGGCGCCGGCGCTTCTTCGCCGCGCACGCCGCAGAATTCGTAGTAGTCGATCAACTCGTGAATGGTGCGATTCGGCCCGCACATCGGGCAGTTCGGATTCTTGCGCAGCTTCAGCTCGCGGAACTTCATCGCTAGCGCGTCGAACAAAAGCAACCGCCCGGCAAGACTATCGCCGCGTCCAATGATCAGCTTGATCGTCTCCATCGCTTGAATCGAGCCAACGATTCCCGGCAGCACGCCGAGTACACCGCCTTCCGCGCACGAAGGCACCAGTCCAGGCGGAGGCGGTTCCGGATACAAGCAACGATAGCAAGGCCCGTCCGGCATTCCGAACACCGTCGCTTGCCCTTCGAACCGGAAAATCGACCCGTACACATTCGGCTTGCCCAAAAGAATGCACGCATCATTCACCAGATAGCGCGTCGGAAAATTGTCCGTGCCATCCACGATGATGTCGAAATCCTTGAACAGCTCCAGCGCATTCGCGCTGGTCAACTGCGTCTCAAAACTCTGAATCTCAATCGCCGGATTCAAATTCGAAAGCCGCGCCCGCGCCGCTTCGCTCTTGTATTTCCCAACGTCGTCCGTCCCGAACGTCACCTGCCGCTGCAAATTCGTAAAATCCACCACGTCGAAATCCACCAGCCCGAGTTTTCCCACTCCCGCCGCCGCCAGATACAAACCCAGCGGCGCGCCCAGCCCTCCAGTGCCAATCAGCAGCACTCTCGCGTTTTTCAGCTTGAGCTGCCCTTCCATGCCAACTTCCGGCATGATCAAGTGCCGGCTGTACCGCAGAATCTCGTCGTTGGAGAGGCTGGTCGCCTTCGCGTCGGTCATCGGTTGTGTTTTCGTCGCCATTTTTTCTTGCTTCCTTATCTCTCTACGTCGTTACTTCCCGCCCGCGATCGACGGTACGATACTCACCACGTCCCCGTCTTTCGTCGGCGTATTCTCTTTCGCCAGATACCGGATATCTTCGTCGTTCACGTACACATTTACGAAGCTGCGCAGCTTCCCATCTTCCGTAAACAAGTGCTTGCGCAAATCCGCAAACTCTTTCGTCAGATGCCCCAGCGCTTCGCCCACCGTAGCAGCGTGGAACTCCGCCGAATCGCGCTTCCCTGCATAAACACGCAGCGGAGTCGGAATCATGACCTTCACCGGCATAGCACGCTCCTCACAAAATGTCGCTCAAATTCCAGCCCGCCATCACGCCATAGCAGCCGCAACTACGCCTGCGCGTGCCGTCCAACTTCAATCTCTTCCGCCGAATACGCTTCGCGGTCATCATTCAGCCGCCACGAAGTCATATCCTTCGGCTCGCCGCTCTGCACGCTAACAATGACGTAGCTGTACCACGGCCACGCATGTTCGCGGTCAAACTCACTCGGCCGCGCCGGATGATCCGGATGCGAATGATACCAGCCGACAACCTCCAGTCCCGCCGCTCGGCCCGCCTTCTCCGCATCGCGCACATCTTCCGACGTCACCGCAAACCGGTTACGCGGCGAATCATCCCGCCGGTTCACCAAAGGGAATAGCTCGCGGACCTGACGCGAACCGTCCTCAGCATCGCTCCCCAGCAGCGCCCCGCAGCATTCATAAGGATACGTTTCCGTTCCGTGTTTTCCGATGCGCTCGGCCAGTTCCTGGCTGATCCACAGTTTTGCGTTCGCGCTCATGCCCAATCACTCTTCATCCCAAAATCGCTCATTCAAATATTTCGCCGCCGAATCCGCAAACACCGTAACGATCAGCCCACGCTCTCCGCGGGGAATCCCCTTGGCCACCTGAAAGCATCCCAGCAGCGCCGCAGCAGCGCTCGGACTAACCAGCAAACCTTCCTCGCGGGCCAGCCGTTTCACCAACCGGTATGCGCCCTCCGTCTCGATCTCCAGATTCTCATCCGCCAGCGTATCGTCATAAATCGCCGGACGCAGCGCCGTCGGCATGTGCTTCCAGCCTTCCAACCCATGAAACGCGCTGTCCGGCTGCAAACTGATGCAGCGAATCCGTGGATTCAACTCGCGCAACCGCCGCGTCGTCCCCACAAACGTTCCGCTGGTCCCCAGCGCCGCAACAAAATGCGTAATCCGTCCGCCCGTCTGCTCCCAAATCTCATTCGCCGTCCCGCGGTAGTGCGCCTGCCAATTCGCCGCATTGCTGTATTGATCCGGATAAAAATATTTCTCGCGGTCAGCCGCCACAATCTCGTGCACTCGCCGGATCGCCCCGTCCGTGCCCTCATCCCCAGCAGTAATCACCAACTCCGCGCCATAAGCCGCCAGAATCCGCTTCCGCTCATGCGAAGCGCTGTCCGGCAAACACAATTTCACAGCGTACCCCAGCGCCGCGCCAATCATCGCGTAAGCAATTCCCGTATTCCCGCTAGTCGCGTCGATAATCGTCTTCCCGGCCCGCAACTCGCCGCTCGCCAACCCCGTCTGAATCATGCTCAGCGCCGCCCGGTCCTTCACCGATCCGCCCGGATTGCACCACTCCGCCTTGCCGCAAAATTCAATGTTGGGAAATTCCCCGCCTGCCCGTTCCAGCCGCAGCAACGGCGTGTTACCGATTTGCTCGAGGAGCGACGCACCGGCACGGCCCCCGACGCCCGCTCCCTTGTGCGACAAACTTTGGTCCACAGAAGCCATCAATCTCCGAAAAATCCGCATCCACAAAAACGGCGCGCCCGCGCGCTCCCGTGAAAGGCAGCGAGTTTACTCCGAATTGGATGCCACAGCCCATCTATCGGATATTCCCCTAGTTTACCGCAACTTAGCGGCATCACCCGCGCGCTAGGACTTCGATTACTCGTCCCGAAACCCGATCATTGGAATCCTATGGGAGCGCCATAGAAGACTAGCCGCCCTCTCGTAAACCGGTTCTTTAGGGGGTCGGGGCTTCAGTTCATCCTGAGATTCGAAGGACCCCGACATAAGGCGCTGCAAGGATTGGGCTTTAGCCCCTGAAGATAGTCTTTGATTTCCATTCCGCATTTGTGAGCTGGCTTAGATGGCTTCTGGCCGCCGTCTTCCCGCCGCCCGCTTTACAGACCGCCCGCCCTAATCGTACTCTGTCAAACACCATGTGGAATGTTCACGAACGCTTTGACAAGAAAGCCATCGAAAGCCTGGCCGCCCTCGGCTTCAGCGTCGGCGCCACCCGCGGCGTCGTCCGCGTCGAAAAATACGGTAGCGGCGCCGAATTTCGCCAGGAACCCGACGGCCGCTTTCAAATGACCGTATTGCCCACCATCATGCTCAACGGCCAGTTCACCAAGCTCTGGGACGCCGGCTACCAGAAGTTCCTGCTCACCGACGACGGCCAGAAACTCCCCGCCCTCGCTACCCACCTCTCCAATCTCCGCAAGTTCAACGAAGAGCTGCGCACCGCCCTCGGCGTCCCCACCTTTTACAACGAAGCCCTCGGCTCCGTAAGCCAGATCAGCGTCTACGACCGCGTCAAAGGCCGCAAAGGCGACATCCCCGACACCACCGTAGGCGCCCACACCCCCGCCGACACCCACTAACTCACCCAGTTCCACCGCTTCGCCAGCTCCAAGTTCGCCCGTTCCAACCCGCGCGGGTGCCCCAGCTTCGATTTGTGAACCTGGGTCTTGGGGTTTCTTCTCTCGGGCCGGGTGCCGACGGGTGGCCCGGAGACATCCCGATGCCTGTTACGACTGCGCGAACGGGAGGATCCGAGTTTTCATTCAGTAGACAAAACTCAAAACGCGGAGGGTGCCCCGCCCTCGGTTTGTGAGGGTGGGTCTTGGGGTTTCTTGGCTTTTTCCTTGGTCACAAAACTGCGTCGATCTCGATCAATCCCTTCTCGCCCTTCATCCACTCCGACCAACTGCTCCACGGCCAATCCTTCGGATGCTTCACCAACCCGCGAATCACCGGATTCGCATGCATGTAATTTAGTTTCTCGTTCACCTTCCCCCGGCTGTACACGTTAAAATCATAAAACCGCGCCTGCCAAAATGACCGCAACTCTTCTCCCTCCCCGTCAAACGCGAACGCCAACTGTCCCTGCCGTCCCCGCCTTTTCTGCTTTCGCATCTTTCGCGACACACGCTGCTTCAACATTTGCAGCGCCGTCGATACCGTCCCCTTAGCCGGCTCGCTCATCAGCACATGCACATGATTGGGCATCACCACATACCCAGCCAGCCGAAATCCACACTCGCGCCGCACTCGCGATAGCTCATTCACAAACAGACTGCGCGCCCGTTTTGTCCCCAACAACGGCAACCTGCGATAACAACTGAAGGTCACAAAATGAAGCTCTCCCCGCCCGTAATACCGTTTCAATCCATCCGGCATCGAGCACTCCCAGCATCACTCCAAGACCCACCCTCACAAACCGAGGGTGGGGCACCCTCCGCCTCTCTCTACTTCCCCTGAATTTATCAAAATGGTATCCTCCCCCTCGGCCTGCCATGTCAAGAAAAACTAAATGCCTCCGGGCCACCCGTCAACTCGCCGGTCTCTTCTCTGGCCATGGCAATCTGCTGGTAGCGCGTGTGAAAATCACAACCTATAATCAACATCGCTCGGCTCCTTTCTTCCGAGCC
>Ga0209736_1000139_pt1 | contig 22754 bp, 18 predicted proteins | sample BlaSpr_A8_Ref_M3_FD_187992 | JGI IMG/M metagenome (GOLD analysis project Ga0209736, IMG submission 187992) | Forest soil microbial communities from Thunder Bay, Ontario, Canada - Black Spruce, Ontario site 2_A8_Ref_M3 (SPAdes) (version 2) | ecosystem: Environmental > Terrestrial > Soil > Boreal...
TCAAAGAGCTTGAAAATCACCGCCGCATGCGCTGGATCTCCATCGTCGGCCGTTTGAAGCCCCAGGTCACTGTTGACCAAGCCCGCCCCGCCATGAAGACGATCGCCTCGGCTCTCGAAAAAGAATATCCCCGCGACAATCCCGGCCGCACCTGCGAACTCTACCCGCTCAACCAATCCGCGCTCGGCATCAATCAGCGTGCCCAGTTCTCCCTCGCCGGAGGCGTCCTGATGGGCGTTGTCGGCCTGGTACTGCTTATCGCCTGCGTGAATCTCGCCAATCTCCTGCTTGCGCAAGCAGCCAAGCGCGAAAAGGAGCTCACTCTTCGCGCCGCTCTCGGTGCTGGCCGTTTTCGCCTCGTCCGCCAGCTGCTGACCGAAAGCACCCTCCTCTCACTTGTCGGTGGACTGGCCGGTCTCCTGATTGCCTTCTGGGGCCGCAAGCTTCTCTGGTCTTTCCGGCCGCCGTTCCTGCCCGACGGCTCAATTGATCTCTCCTTCGATTCTCGCGTGCTCTTCTTCACGCTCGCGATTTCTCTTCTCACCGGGCTCGTCTTCGGCATCATCCCCGCGCTCAAAGCTTCCAACACCGATCTCAACGAAGTCCTGAAAGCCGGCGGCCGTGGCGGAACCATGGGCTGGGCTCACAACCGCCTGCGCAGCCTGCTGGTAGTCTCGGAAATCGCTCTGGCTCTCGTCGCGCTCGTCGGCGCAGGACTTTTCCTCCGCAGCATGCAGAAGGCTCAGGAACTCAATCCTGGCTTCGAGTCGAAAAATCTCTTCCAATACAACTTTGATCTTGGAGCCCTGCGCTATGAACCCGAGCACGGCCAGCAGTTCTTCCGCGATGCCGTCGAGCGCGCCAAGTCCGTTCCGGGCGTTGCCGATGCTACCGTTTCCTCCAATGGCATCTTCGGCGGCGGCTTTGCCGGCACTATCTTTCGCGAAGGCGAGCAATCCGATCCCAATAACCGCGGCACTCTCGTCGATTTTGATGACGTGATGCCGGGCTACTTCGCAGCCGCCCGCATTCCCACGATCAGTGGCCGCGATTTCACGGACTTCGACCGCGACAACACAAAATTTGTGGTCATCATCAACAAGGCCATGGCCGATCTGGTTTGGCCGGGACAGGAGCCACTTGGCAAACGCTTTACGATCGTCGTCGATCCCCATCAATACGAAGTCATCGGCGTTGTCGGCACCACGCTCGTCGGTCAGGTGGGAGAAGATCCCCAGCCCGTAGCGTATTTGCCGCTGCGCCAGCAATACTCTCCTTTTGGCTCTCTCATTATTCGCACCACCGGTGATCCCGAAGCGGCGATGGGCGCCGTCCGTGCTCAGGTGAACCAGCTTGACCGCAATCTCGCCCTGACCAACGGCCAGACCGTCGAGCAGCTCCTCGCGCAGGGCCTATGGGCCGCGCGCATGGGCGCAGCCCTACTCGGCCTCTTCGGCCTTCTCGCTCTCATCCTTGCATCTATCGGAATCTACGGCGTTTTGTCCTATTCTGTGACCCAGCGCACCAGCGAAATCGGCATTCGCATGGCGCTCGGCGCCCAATCGCAACAAGTGCTCAAGCTCGTCCTCAGGCAAGGCATGCTTTTGGCCGGAGTCGGCGTCCTCGTAGGCATATTGATCGCCCTGCCCATCACGCGTTTCGCCTCTACGCTTCTCTACGGCGTCAGCGTCTGGGACCCCCTCACCTACATCTCCATCACAATTCTTCTGATGGTCGTCGCTTTCCTGGCTTGTTACGTCCCTGCGCGCCGCGCCACGCGCATCGATCCTTTAGTCGCGCTGCGCTTCGAGTAACCACCATGGCCCAATGCGCGAAGGTCCGAGCCTTAATCGCTCGAGCCTCGTCTCCACGGACGAAATTTTGTGGAAGCCCGGACGCGCAGACACGTCCGCGTGACACGTCCCCGCCCCCACCGTCTTTTGCGCTTCAGCTAAGACATTTGTTTTCATTATGTTACGGATCGCAGCCGAGTCCATTCAATCGGCGAGCGGCATGCACTCTTCTCGTTCGAGTATGCACCACCATCGATCGCAACGAGGGCTGCAGCCATGTCAGCCAAAAAACTCACCAACGCTCTCCACCGTCCTTCCGCAGCAAGAATTTTTTCCGCGCGTGCTCTAGCAGCGCTTGCTCTCACGGCACTTGCACTAACTTCATGGACTGTCGATCGCCTTTGGCCGCGGCACATGCGCGTGTCCGTGCATCATCGGCATCTCGCTCCGAAGGTCCAGGGCCGGCATGTTTCTCTTCCGATCTCGAACGAAATGGCTTGCGCGGAAATCGCTTCGTTCGACGACCGGATGGAAGCCTTTCTTCGCTACGAATATCTGCGCGGTCGCGACCCGGACGATGCTTCGAAAATATTTCTGACCGCGGATCGGACCGGCAAGCGCGCGAATTACAAGATATTTCTGCTCGTCGAAAACGATCAGCTCACCGCCATCCCCCGTCTCAACCGGATGGAAGCGCACGGCCTCATCACGCACTACGAACTTGTCGCGTGGACCAGGCACGATCTCGCTTTCGCACGGCAGCAAAGCCGCATGTTCGAGAACGCCTACAACGTTCCGACCGAACAAAAACTGGAGACTCTTCCGTCTTTTCAGCTTCTACCCGCACTTGCGGACTTCCTCGTCTTCAAATCGCAAACCGACTGGCGCGTCGTCGGCCAAAGCACGCGCGCGCCTCAGCCGCTCACCCATCATCAAGCCCTGCGGCTGGCTTCCGATATTCTCGATGTCGCCCATTTTTACAATCTGCCGCTCGATTATTTTCTCGGTGTCGGCGCAATGGAAAACAACTATATGGATGTGAACGGCGACCTCACGCACGCCGTTTGGAAAAAGCGCGCGGAGCGTGGCGACATCGTTCTCGAACGCGGCCGCAAACGCGTGCTCGTCAGCGACTACTCGATCGGGACCTGGCAAATCTCGCGCGAAACGCTTCGCGCCGCTCATCAGCTTTATCTCAAAGACAAACGCCACTACGACCAGTTGCCTCCGCGCCTGCGACCTTCGCGCGATCTCGACGTGAATTCGGTCAACAGCGAAGTCCTTACCACTTACGCTGGACTTGTTCTCCGCGATCTGCTGGACCGCTTCGGCGGCGACGTCGATCAGGCCATCGGCGCATACAACGGTGGCATTCGCAATCCCAACCCGGCGTACGCTGCCGGCGTCAAGAACGTCGCCCTCTATGCGCGCCGAGTGCTCGAACATACGCCGCTTCCCGCCGCAAAATCTCCCGCGGCTGCTCTGCCAAACGGCACCGTTCTCTAGCTGCGCCTGCCCGGATGGGCAGGTTCTTGAACCGTGCGAGCCTGTACTTTTTCGCTGTTGCCTCCGTTCGTTGCGCGCGACTAGAGTGATGGCAGCATAGTTCAACCGTTCGCAAATGAAATCTTTCTTGGGAAAATCCGCAAGCAAGCCAAAACACTCGCCTCGCGCGGGCTCAGGCAATTATCGCGTTCTGGCGAATGGCTCCAGCCCGCAGCAGATTTCGCGCCACGAGTGGTGGCTGTGGCTCTCTGCGTTGCTGGTCACCCTGCTCTCGGCTGTCGCCTTTCTGCTCTCCTCGATTCACTCCTTTTTTCGGCACGCGGATTATTTTTACGAAATCCGGTCCGATCAAGCGCGCTGGGCCACGCTCTCCTTGATTCTCATTTTCAATGCCTGGCTGGTCTATCGCCAGTGGTCGTTCCGCCGTCTGCGACGACAATCGACGGAACAGCCTCTCGACTTTCAAGCTCTTCCACAGCAAATAGCGGAGGTTGCCGGCCTCGACCCTGTCACGGGTTTGTGCACGCGCTCTTCTCTCGAGCAGCATCTCGGGAAAGAAGTGGCTCGCGCGCGGCGCCAAAACACAGCGTTGAGCCTCGCCACGGTTCATGTGGATGAGTTCGCGCATCTCAGCGCGCGCTACGGCAAGCCCGCCGTGGACACCGCGCTCAAGGAACTCGGTCGCCGGCTGAAGAAAGCTAGTCGCGGCTCAGACATTGCCGCGCGCTTGAGCGACGATGATTTCCTACTTTTGCTTCCGGAATGTGGCGTGAACGAGGTTAAACAGGTTTTGAACCGTCTTGGCGCTGTGGAAGTGAGTTCTTCCGGTCAAAAAATCCCGCTCAACTTCACCACGGGGTGGGTTGACTACCAGCCGGGCGACCTGCCCGCCGATTTGCTCAAGCGCGCCGCTGATCTTCTTCATCTGTACGACACGGCCGCCCACGACAGCTTTTCGACGACGCTCGCGCCGCACTAATTTCCGCACGCCCTCTTGCACAATTTCTGTTAACACCTTGCTGCTTTTTTGCGTCTTGCACGTTGGTAAAACCAACTTGTGAGGCGTCCATGAAATCGCTTCCTACAAAAACATCTGACTACTTACTGTTCTCGCTGATGCTCGTGCCATTGCTTTGCTTCTCGCGAGCGGGCGCTCCCTGGCCTTCGGGGACGGGCTCGGTGTCGGAAATCGCGGCGATGCACATCGCGCGGGCCAGCCACACTTCCACGCTGCTGCCGAACGGCAAGGTGCTCATTGCCGGCGGATTCGCTGGCAGTGGTGGCGAGCCCCATCCGTATACGACCGCCGAACTCTTTGATCCGAGCTCCGGAACTTTTCAGTCTGTCGCCAGCATGTCCATCGGACGTTCGGGCCACACGGCGACGCTCTTGAAAAACGGCAAGGTGCTGATGGTTGGCGGCTGGACTGGCCATTATGATCGGCCCGGCTCCGCGGAAATTTACGATTCCGCCACAAGTACGTTCACGCCCACCGGAAGCATGGTGATCGAGCGTGCCGGAAACACGGCCACTCTTCTTCCGGACGACCGTGTACTTATCGCTGGCGGCGTGGATCGCCAGGAAAATGCTATTGCCAGCGCCGAGATTTACGATCCAGCGACGGGAAAATTTACTCAGACCGGTAGCATGGCCGAACCGCGTGGGACGCATACGGCCACGGCTCTCAAGGATGGCAGAGTTTTGATCGTGGGCGGAGGTTCTGGTCATTACCCTTCGCAAAATATCCATCGTTCTGCGGAGCTTTTCGATCCCGCGACAGGAAAATTCACTTCCGCAGGCCAGATGACTGTTGGCCGACACAAACACGCCGCGATTCTCCTTCGCAGCGGAAAAGTTCTCATCGTCGGCGGTTCCGACAACCGCGATTGGCACGGAGAATATGCGAGCGCGGAAATTTACGATCCTGCTTCCGGCACATTCACCGCCACGGGAGCGATGAGTACTGCGCGTTTCAAATTGCCTGCCGCTGTGGCTCTGCTGCCCAATGGCAGAGTTCTTGTTGCCGGAGGCGGCGCCTTCGCTGAACTCTTTGACGAAGCCAGCGGTGCCTTCAGCAAAGTTCCGGGCTCCTTAGGACTCGCGCGCTACTACGCCTCCGCAACCAGTCTCCCCGGCGGCAAAACGCTGATTACAGGGGGATACGCCGAGAGCGGCAATGGCCTCCCCGCAACGCCCGCGGCTTGGCTTTATCAACCATGAATAAACGCCTCAATCTTTAGGTGATAGTATGGCCTCGGAGGGAGGCCAGAGCGCAGATGGCGGGGTTTAACAGGAAACGAGTCGAAGAGATTTTTACGAAGAGCAAGCAGGAGAAGTGGTCTTATCCCAGAATTTTCAATGCTCTCAAAGAAGCTGGCGTCGAGTACTACGAAACCGAGGTCGCTACTCACGACATCGTTTACCACGGGTCGGGAGACTCCATCCCTGAGCCTCCGCCGCCGGAGTTCACTCCGTTGAAACCCAGCGTAAGCTTTGATGCTGCGGAGGTTAAACTCGCCATCGAGCGAAACAAAACCAAACCGGATTACATGGTGTTCCTGCAGGAAATTGCTCGCGCCGGAGTCGTTCGATACCGCGTGGATATGTCCGCACGAGACGTGAGCTACTTTGGCTCTGCCGGCCAGGCCTACGTGGAAAAGGTTCCCCAGTTCTAAACCCCGCCGTAACCAAGACTGCGAATTTTCTTCGCTGAATCGCCGGATCCCTCTAGAATTCGCAAGGGCTTAAGAGAGACTGCGCGACGGGCATCGGTCAAAGGAGCGGCGATGAAAGCAACACCAAGAGCAAAATCTCCAAGAGTTCTTGTGATTGACGTCGGCGGCACAAACGTCAAACTCCTGGCGACGGGACAGAAAGAGCCGCGAAAATATCCGTCCGGCCCGACGATGACCCCGCGCAAGATGGTTCGCTTGGTGAAGAAGGCGGTGGCTGATTGGAAGTTCGATTGTATCTCGCTCGGTTATCCCGGGCCGATTATCAATGGGCATCCGCTTCGCGAGCCACACAACCTGGGGCGCGGCTGGGTGGGATTTAACTTTCACAAAGCGTTTGGCTGCCCGGTAAAAGTTCTCAACGATGCGGCCATGCAGGCGGTTGGGAGTTACAAGGGCGGCCGGATGTTGTTTCTCGGACTGGGAACCGGGCTGGGATCGGCGATGATCGTCGACGGAATGTTGCAGCCCATGGAGCTGGCGCATTTGGCCTATAAAAACGGCAAAAGTTACGAGGACTATCTTGGGCTGCGCGGCCTGGAACGAATGGGAACGAAAAAGTGGCGCCGCTGTGTCGCGAAAGTCACAAAGAAACTGAAGGTCGCGCTGGATGCAGACTATGTGGTGCTGGGCGGCGGAAACTGCAAGAAACTGAAAAAGCTGCCGCCAGGAGCGCGGCTTGGGAGTAACGAAAATGCGTTTCTGGGCGGGTTTCGCATGTGGCAAAAAAATCAGGTAGCCAACCCATTCTGAATCGGAAGGGCGGCCGGTCTCCCCGATAGTTGCCGTCGTAAACGCCGGGCTGACCGTACACCTTCCAAACTTTCCATTCCGCTTGTATATTGCACGCGCACATCGAGGAGGCATCGCTATGGAAATTTGGTCACGGCGCAAATTCTTTCTGACGTCTCTTGCCAGCAGTTTTGCCGCGGGGGCGGGCCGGCTTTTTGCGCGCTCACTTCCGGCAGGCGCAGCGGCTTTGCCAGCCGCGCCTGTTCAGGGGACGCGGCCGATCATCATCTCCAGCGCCAACGGGCTGCATGCGCTTGATAAGGGCATGGACATTCTTAAGAAAGGCGGCGACACGCTTGATGCGGCTGTCGCTGTCGTTACTGTCGTCGAAGATGATCCGAACGACGATTCCGTGGGCTTTGGCGGGCTGCCCAACGAGGAAGGCGCGGTCGAACTGGACGCGAGCGTGATGCATGGGCCGACGCACCGTGCTGGGTCTGTCGCTTCGGTGCGGCGGATCAAGAATGTTGCGCGGCTGGCGCAGACGGTGATGGAAAAAACAAATCACGTGATGATCGTCGGCGATGGGGCGCGGCGATTTGCGGTGGCAGAAGGAATGGAGGAGATGAATCTGCTCACCGAGCATTCGCGGAAGATTTGGCTGGCGTGGAAGGCGTCGTCGTCGATGAACTGGCGACCCGGGATTGACAGCCCGGAATGGAAGGAACATGTTGCGGCGATCTTTGATCACGATGAGGAAAAAATCGCTTACGCAGAGCGCGTGATTGCACATCCGCCCACTGGCACGATTCCGTGCATGGCGGTGGATGCGAAAGGAGATATCTCTGCGACGACTACGACTTCCGGACTGGCGTGGAAAATTCCGGGGCGGGTGGGCGATTCGCCGATTATTGGAGCGGGGTGCTGCGTGGATAATGAGGTTGGCGCGGCGGGATCGACGGGGAAGGGCGAAGAGAATATCAAGATTTCCGGCGGGCACACGATTATTGAAATGATGCGGCGGGGAAAATCGCCCGAGGAGGCTTGTCTCGAAGCGCTTGCGCGCATCGCGCGCAATTACAACAACGACAAGAAGAAACTTTCGACGTTTCATATTTTCTTTTATGCATTGAATAAGGATGGGGTGCACGGGGCGGCTTCTCTGTGGCGAAACCATTACGAGGAAAGAGAGCACTCGGTCTATGCGGTGCACGACGGAACGCAGGCGCGGCTTGCCGAGTGCAAACCGTTTTTCGACGAAATCAATGCGCATGGATAGCGCTCGCGGATAGAATGGATTTATGGATCAAGCCAACATTTTGATTATCGGCGGTGGCGTGGTGGGCTGCGCAATCGCGCGCGCCGTTTCTGCGCGCTGGCAGGATGTTTTTCTCGTCGAGCAAAATCCCAAGCTCGGGATGGCGACCAGTTCGCGCAACAGTGGCGTCATTCACTCCGGGATCTACTATCCGAAAAATTCGCTGAAGGCGCGACATTGCATCGAGGGCAACCGGCTGACGTATGAATTCTGCAAGAAGCACAACGTCCCGTTTCGCCACACTGGAAAGCTGGTGGTTGCGGCCAATACGCATGAAGAGGAGGAACTTGCTGCGCTGAAGAAAAAAGGCGAAGACAACGGCGTAGAAGGATTGCGGCTGATTGGTCCGGCGGAGATTCGCAAGCGTGAGCCGCATATCGTGGGAGCGGCGGCGATCGAGGTGCCTTCCACTGGGATTGTATCGGCCGAGGAGCTTGTGCACGCCTATGCGCGCGTTGCTACGGGGCAGGGCGCAAACATCGTCACGCGAGCGCGCGTTGTTTCGCTGGAGCCGGATGCGGGGACGATTCGGGTTGGCATTCTTATTGGCGATGAGGAAGGAGCGCAGGGCGAAACGATTGAAGCGCGTTGCGTGATCAATGCGGCTGGGCTGTACGCGGATGAAGTCGCAGCTTTGCTCGGAAATAATTCGTGGAAGATTTATCCGGTGCGCGGAGAGTATTGTGAAATTCGCGGGGCGCGGGCTTCTTTGATTAACGATCTTGTGTATCCCTTGCCGCATGCGCACGGGCTCAGCTTGGGCGTGCATTTTACTAAGACGCTTTGGGGGACGGTTTTGGTGGGGCCGACGGCGACGTATGTCGAGGGGAAAGATAACTACGAGCGCGGGCGTTTGCCGATCGCGGATTTTGCGGAGAGTGCGAAGGCGCTTTTGCCGGAGATCGAGGAGAGCGATTTGCACCTGGGGTATTCCGGTTTGCGGCCGAAGCTTGTGCCGCCGGATGGAAAGGGGATCGCGGATTTTGTGATTACGCGCGATCCGGCGGTGCCGCAGGCGATTCAGCTTGTGGGGATTGAGTCGCCGGGGCTTACGGCGGCGCCGGCGATTGCGGAGCATGTTGCGCAGTTGGCCGGCGAGATTCTTGCGTAAGGATAAGTAGACGTTCAAGACCAAGACGGGCACGGCGTGCCGTGCCCCTACGAAGTGAATAAAGCCATTGAAAATCTTTACTCGACGATGATGCGAAGAAATCTTTTCTTACCGGTGCGGAGGAGGAATTCTGAGGGCTTACTTAGGTCGATATCTTTGCGGGGATCGTGCACGCGGACACCGTCGATTTCTACGCCGCCTTGCTCGATGAGGCGCACAGCCTCGCTTTTCGACGGCGCGAGTTTTAGTTCCGCTAATAGCGTTGCGAGTTTCTTCGCCGGCCCTCTAGGAATCCGCTGAACTTCTGCTTCTGCTGGGGCTTGGCGGTCGCGGAAGACGCGTTGGAAATTTTCGGCGGCTTTGCGGGCGGGTTCTTCGCCGTGGAAGCTGGCAATCACCTCTTGGGCTAGTCGCATCTTTACGTCCATCGGGTGTGCTGCACCGCTCGCGACTTCTTTTTTCAACGCGGCGATTTCTTGGGGCGTGCGGTCGGTCACCAAGTCGTAGTAGATCCACATCAACTCATCGGGGATGGACATGATTTTGCCAAAGATTTCGCCCGGGGGCTCGGTGATGCCGATGTAGTTGCCGAGGCTCTTGGACATTTTGCGCTGGCCGTCGAGGCCGACGAGGATGGGCATGGTGAGCGCGACTTCGGAGGGAACACCGTATTCGCGCTGAATGTCGCGGTGAACCAATAGATTGAATTTTTGTTCGGTGGCGCCGATTTCTACGTCCGATTTCAGTACGACGGCGTCGTAGGCGGTGAGCAGCGGGTAGAGCAGTTCGTGAACGGAAATGGGCTGATTGTTTTGCAGGCGCGAGCGAAAATCTTCGCGTTCGAGCATGCGTGCGAGGCGGTAGTGGCCGCAGAGGCGTACGACGTCGTAGCTGGAGAGTTTGTCGAGCCACTCGCTGTTGTAGCGGACTTCGGTTTTTTGCGGGTCGAGGAGTTTGAAGACTTGTGCGAGGTAGGTTTTGGCGTTGGCGTCGACTTGCTCGCGGGTCAGCGGCGGGCGAGTTTCGGATTGTCCCGTGGGATCACCGATCATCGCGGAGAAATCGCCGATCAGGAAAATTGCGGTGTGACCGAGGTCTTGAAAATGTTTCAGCTTGCGAAGGACTACCGTGTGGCCGAGATGAATGTCGGGCGCCGTGGGGTCGACGCCGAGGTACGCGCGTAGCGGCTTGCCGGTTTTCAGAGAATTTTCGAGCTTCGCTTTGAGGTCGGCTTCGGGAATAATTTCCGCGAAGCCTTTTTTTAAGTAGGCGAGCTGCTCTTCGACGGATTTGAATTTTGTTTCGGACATTTTTTCAAGTCGTTTGCATTACGCGGCGGCCTTCGATTTTGTATCGACCTTCGAGAACGATTCGAACGGCTTCGGAATAGATTCGGTGTTCCTCCTGCAAGATTTTCGCGGAGAGAGTGTCCTCCGTGTCATCGTCTTTTACGGGCACGACGGACTGCAGGACGATGGGGCCGGCGTCCAGATTTTCGTCTACAAAATGGACGGTGCAGCCTGCGAATTTGACGCCGTATTCGAGAGCTTGCCGCTGCGACTCGAGGCCGGGGAACGAAGGCAGCAGCGACGGGTGAATGTTCAGTATGCGGTTCGGGAACGCGGCCACGAAAAAGGGCGACAGCAGGCGCATGTAGCCGGCCAGGCAGACCAGGTCGACTTTGTGCTCGTTCAGGACTGCGACGACTTGGCGGTCGTACGCTTCGCGCTCCAGCCCTTTCGATGGAATGACGCTCGTGGCAATGCCGCGAGATCTGGCGCGGTCGATGCCGGGAGCGCCCTCGCGGTTGCTGATTACCATCGCGATTTCCGCGTTCGGAATTCGGCTGGATGCGATGCTCTCCGCGAGCGCTTCGAAATTCGAACCGCGTCCGCTCAAGAGCACACCTATGCGCTTCTTCATAAACAAAAAACGTTAACACAACCGCGGGCATCGGCAAAACTTGGGCTGTACCTCTGGCGCATAGGAAGCGCGTCCAGTGCAGTAGCCAATGGCATCGCAAAGTATGCGCCGTCGCGTTAGAATGCCGGTTCGTTGAAAGTAAATTCATCTCGAAAGCGTTGACCATGACAAATCGTAACAATCTGCTCCGCAGACATTATCTCAGCGCAGTGATGTTGTTGCTGCTGGCGTTCGGCTTCTTCGCCGACACTTCCTGTGGGCAGCAGAGCGCGCCAACGAAAGCGCCCACTGTGTCGCACGACCCCAATGAGCCGCAGAACAGACCACATGCGAAGATGCTGCCGCGGCCGGTAGGTGCAATTGCGCGCGCATCAGTGAATGAAAAGACGATGCGCGAGCTTATTCATGAACAGGTCAGCTGCGGGACGCGGTTGACGCTTTCTTCGTGGACAGATCCGAAACGCGGGATCGGGTGTGGGCGCGACTTCATCGTGGCGCGATTCAATGCGATCGCGAAGGAATCCGGAGGAAAGCTGCAAGTCGAGGTGGACAAATTCGAAATGACATCCGAGCGGACGGGGACAAAGCCCGTCCACTTAGAAAATGTGTACGGAATTTTACCAGGCTCGGATCCCAAACTGGCGAAGACGGTGTTCATTGTCGTTGGGGATTTTGACTCGAGGCCCTCGGATGTGATGGATCCCGAAGCGGACGCGCCAGGGGCGGACGACGACGCTTCTGGGACAGCGGTCAGTCTGGAGTGCGCGCGGCTGTTGAGCAAAGCGGCTGCGGCGGGCCGTGGCGGACGCGCGACGGTTTTGTTTGGCGTGCTTTCCGGCGAAGAACAGGGGTTGCTGGGCAGTTCGCACTTGCTGGAATGGGTGAAGGAGCAGGGGTATACGGTCGGCGCAATGATGGACAACGATATCGTCGGAGCGGACACCGCGCCCGGTGGGCCGCACCGCGTGCGAGTATTCTCTGGAAACGGCGAGATCGAAGACGCCGATTCGCCAGCGCGAGAACTTGCGCGGGCGATCGAGGAGATTGACGGGCGTTCGGCGATTCGCATGATTTTCCGGCAGGACCGCTATGGGCGGGGCGGTGACCACTATCCATTTTGGAAGGCGGGTTATCCGGCGGTGCGTTTTACGGAGCCGCTGGAAGATTACCGGCACCAGCACCAGACACCGCGGACGGAGAACGCAATCGAGTACGGCGATCTGGAAAAATATCTGAATTTCACGTTCATGGGGAATGTGGTGCGTGACAATGCGGAGGTGCTACGGCAACTCGCGCTGGCGCCAACTCCGCCTACAAATGTGAAGTTGACGGGCGCCGTCACGCCCGATGCGAAAGTGTCCTGGGCAGCGGAGGACGATTCGGAACGTGCAGGATTTGAGATTTTGTGGCGCGACACGACCGAGGCGCGTTGGAGCGTTTTTGATTTCGCGGAAAAGACGGGCCAAACGGTCTTGAAGAATGTTTCGACGGACAACCATTTTTTTGCCGTGCGTTCGGTGGGAAAGAATGGTGCGCGGTCGATTGCGGTGATCGCCGAGGCGGAGAGGCGTGCGCCGCCGCTGCCGAGCGCGCCGAAACAATGAGCTCGGATTGTTGACTACCAACCGTTTGTGAGCTGACGCCTTGCCAAGTTGGGGCGCAGCGTAGTGCACCCCTACAGCGGTAGATGAGGCAGCGGAAAAAAAAGATCAGTGCTTCGCAGCAGCGGCCTGTTGGGCGAAGGTGATGAAGTGGCCGGCGGGATCCTGGACCGCGAATTCGCGCATGCCGTAGAAGGCGGTGCGTTCGGGCATGACCTTTTGCACATCCTTCATGGCGGCTAGGACGGCGTCCAGGTTGTCTACTTCCAGATAGAGATAGGTGGGACCTTTTCTGGATGCGGCGGCCATGGCGGGCGGGGCGTCTTTTTCCACGCTGGCGTAGGTTTGATACATCACTTCCGCGGTGCCTTTTTGGAAGGCGACAAAGCCGAGCTTGTTGCCGTCGGGGACTTCGATCGTTTTGGTGAAGCCGAGGCGGTCGATCCAAAAGGGGAGGATGGGCTCGATTTCGTTGACGAGCAAGACTGGGGTAATTTTCTTCACGTTCATGGATTTTTTCTCCTCGATTTGATTCGCTTGAGGGGACGGTAAGACGAAAAGAAAAGCGAGCGCGAGAACGGCGCCCTTCAGGACGTCGCGGCGTGGCGGAAAAAGCAGATCTCGCAGTCCGTTGGGGAGGACAGAAAAAACGACCGTGGCGCGCATGTCTAAATTCCTCCTTGTAATTCATGCTAGTCTTATTTAGACTAGGTGAAGATAAGAGAATTGCATCGGATTGTCAAGGAGGTTTTTATGGCCGCACAAGCGCGGAAACTCGCGGACTTGATTTCCATTGGCCCAGCCATGTTGCGGGATTTCGAATTGCTGGGGATTCGGAGCGTGACGCAGTTGGCGAAGCAGGATCCGAGACGGATGCATGAAAGACTGGGGCGAGTGGCGCGGCAGCATCAGGATATTTGCGTGCTGGATGTGTTTTGCGCAGCGGTGGCACAGGCCAGGAATCCGCGGTTAGGAGCTGAGAAATGCCAGTGGTGGTATTGGAGCACGAAGAGAAAGAAAAGGAGTTAGAAAGGTTTTCTATCCCGAAAGGCCAATGGGAGTGAGGGCCCCGTTTCCGATCGGGCAAACGCGGATCAATGAGCGGCCGCGCTTTCCTCCCTTGTACCAGTCGCCAGTCACGAGTTACTCGTCACAGACACTCAGCACACCGTGGAGTGCGGCGGCATGGCGTCATTTCTGCCCCGCGAGTTCGTTCCATTCGCGTTCGCCGCGCTCGATCACGGCGGGCAAATCTTCGCGCAGCAAGAATCGTTCGCGGATCAATCTCATGGCTGCCTCCGCGAATTTGCCCAGGTACTGTTCGCGCGACGCATAGCGTTCTGCGACCGAAAGACGAGGATCGCCGGATTTTTCCCGTTCCGCTGGAGTCCGCGCGAATGGAATGAAAGAGCCGTAAAAGCTGAGCCGCAAGTCGGAAGCACCGATGCTAGGATCGCGCAGATTCCATCCGGTGTATGTGGCCAATGGAACTTGCAATTCCGGCAAACTCACTCCGCCCATGTCGTTTCCGTCGGCGTCCGATTGCGGAACTAGCACGGCGAATGGCTTTCCAACATTTGGAGGTTCAACGCTGACGATCCCTTCTTTCCAGTACCCGCCAAAGTCCAGATGGTATGCCAAGTTCGCTTCACGCGGCTTGTTGACGTTGGGAATTTTCGGAAAGGCCCATTTGTTAAGCGGCACAAGCGTCGCATCAGAGATTTTCGGGTAGGTGCTCGGCGGAGGCGGCGTGCCGTCTTTCACCCATTGATCCATGTCGGTGATCAGTGCGCGCCAGTACCACTGAATGGGATTGGGGTTGTAGCGCTGCTGCGCGTTGGAATCGGGCGAGCCAGGATTACTCTTCTGCGGCGGAAATGGCGCTGAAAAATGCTGCAAGCCAGCGAGCATGTAGACACGAACATTTTCGGCGATCTTTGCATCGTTCGAACCGTCTGGCGAAATGTGAATCAGAGACGCGGCGCGGCCCCAATATTCGTACGAGGTGTTGGTGAAGAATATTTTCGGCGCGGTGTGAGATCTGTTAGTAGCGTCGAGCAGACCAGCGGTCTCGCGGGTCTCCGGATCGGTCTCGGAAAGATCGGTGAACGGAAAAAGATCGGTGGGAAAGAAGATGCTGGAGAGCGGCTGAGCGTCGCGCGACGGCTGCGCGAAACGATGATTGAAACTGCCTCTGCCGGCACCAGCCACGTGGGCGATGACTCCGTCCTCCACTTGCCGGCCTTGCTCGTCGGCGTTGAAATCCTGGTAGAGAAAATGGCGGAGAAAGCGCCCACTCTGCGAAATTCCGACAGCGTAGACGCGCTTTACGGGTGCCGTGGATTGCGGATCGTATTTCAGATAGGAGAGGAAATCGCGGACAGCAGCCAGGCCGAGGCCAGCGACGACTGGATCCTTCCCTTCGTAAACGACTTCATAGATTTTGCCGGGCTGAAATCCGCCGTCGAGATGAATGAAATGAGGATCGGCCGCGAGTTTGCCATCCAGCGCATGGGCGAAACTCCACTGGGTGCGAGGAATCGTTTGGCGCGGGCCATCCGGCGAATCGCGCACCGTCAGAACATTTTTCGAACTGGCGGGATCATCGACAGGATAGCTTTTTCCGCCGGTTGGTCCGAGGAGAGAGTGACCGAGAGGCATGTCTTCCACTTTTTGCGCGGGTGTAAAATCCGAACGCACGAGACCATGAATCTCTTTTCCTCCGGCATCGTGGGCAACCGGAGCAAAGAGCCGGAGGTTTTCTCCGTGGTCGGCGACGTCGAATTCCCAGCCGACCCAGGCAACCGTGTAGCCTTCGCGCATAAGAAAGCCGTCACCGAATTCGGCGTTGGGATCGGACGACGTTACACCGTTCACGAGGCGCAGAATTCCTTTTCCGCCGCGGTTTGAAACTTCGAAAAGAACCGCGTTGTTTCCTTTGTTCATGTCCTTGGGTTTCAGGAGATAGAGATCGGCGGAAAATTCGACTTCGCCTTGCGTGTTGCGCGGCGCTTTATCGAGGTCAACGATCAGCCGGTTGTGAGGATTGTCCGGATTCACCGCAAAATAGACGCGGCCGACGATTTTCTCGTAGGGTCCGGCCAATCCGAACGCCCGGCCGTCCTGAATGTCGGTGCGGGAAATAATCTCGACGCGAGTTACATGCGCATCAGCGCCGGCGGCGAAGAACAAGAGAATGACGAACGACAAAATCCAAGCGACACGTGCGCGCGAAAGATGCATGGACACCCTCCAAGGAGAGCACAGCTTACATCATTGCTTGCCGAAACCAATTCCGCTGATACAGATTTTATACATGGGCGTGCGATCGAATTTCAGTCTTACGACGCTGAGTTTCGCGGGATCGAATGGCCTGGAATTGTCGGCAGACTGAAAAGTGGAGAGTGGGGCCCGCACGGACTGGAACACCGCTTCCCAATCCTGGTGGTATGCAGCGTCATCCATGACGCTGAGCTTTGTAAACTTCTCCCTGAAAGGCGGCGGAATGGAGATGAAGCGGCTGACGGGAGCACTGACGATCGCGCCGTTGGTGGTCACCAGTTCGATGGTGAAATCGGGCGATTCGCGTTCGTTCTTCTTGGATTTTTCTTCTTCTTTTTCTTTTGCTTTGTCTTTTTTCTTGTCTTTTTCGTCATCTTTTTTCTTTCCGGGCAGCGGTGCGTCTTCATCGAGCGGCGCGATCGAAAATTCGATCGCCGATCCGGAGTTCAAATGCCAATTCGCAGCGGCGCCCGCCGGCAAGGTGATCGCGTAAGTTGCAGCAGGAGCGTCCTTGGCCCGGTTCCAACCGAGAAAAACACCGTTGTAGCCGCGGTCGCCGTCGCGCCAAGGGATTTTGCCCTCGTTCCAGATCGAAAGATTTTCGCCTTCGATGTGGCCGCCGGGAGCGCTTGTGGTTGTGAGATCGGCATCTTCGTCAAACGATGCGAGTGAGACGTAGGAGGCGTCCTGAAAGCGATTGAAGTACAAAGTATCCGGCAGCCAGGCGCGAGCGACGCGCCAGTCCTCGAAGACGGGGATGTACTCGCGATGATCCTTGAGCGTGGCTTCGAGAAACGCGGAGATATACGTTTTCGAAATGCGGCGCTGCTCGTCGCCAGGCATTAGCGGTTTGAGATTGAGCAGCCAGCCGAGCGGCTTGCCAGCATCGTCGCGGCCCCACGCGGTGTTGAATTGGCCGTGATTCGCGCGGTAGGCGTAAATCTCCGCTTTGAACCAAAGGCCAGGCCGCGTGTAGCGGACATGATCCCATTGGCGGCTGCCGTCGAACGAGGAAACGTCCATGTCATGCGCGCCTTGCAGGGTTAAATAACTTACGTCTTCAATCCAACGAGGTTGTCCTGCGGGTTTGTATTGGCCGTCGGCTGGAGCGATCGCCACGACAGCTTTGATGGAGAAGCCATAATCAAATTTTATGTTGGCATCTTCGGGAGCGTACTTCATCCGATTGAAAGCGGCTGCAGTGGCCGCGGCTTCGCCGCCGCGTGAATGGCCCATCAACGCGATGCGCGACATATCTACTTTGCCGTGGAACGGATTGCCTTCGGCTTGGTTCCATTCGCGCCAGAGTTTCAGATGTTCAAGGAGCATCCAGCCGCGAACGGCTTGCTGTTTGGGCGGATCATGGAAGAGACCGCTATTCAGAAAATTTTCATCGATCGAGGCGAGGATAATGCCGCGACTGGCGAGCAATTCACCAAGATAGGCGTACCCAGGGTCGGAGAAATCGGCCATGTTGTGATTCCCGTGGACGATGAGAGCAAGCGGAAATGGACCGGGCCCTTCCGGATACCAGACGCGGGCGTTCAGCGGAAGCTTATCAATATCAAAGCCCCAGTATTTTTTGCGCGACCAGCGCTTCCAGCCTTCGAAATCTGGGAAGAAGTCGGAGGAGTCCACGGTGCGGGTTTTGATCGCGACGGTGGATCCATATTCGGGGCGCCGGATGTCGTTGCCAACGCCGTAGAAAAGTTTCAGGACGTGGAACGGGCCAGAGGCAGAGGGATCCGGAGCAGCCAATTTCGCGGGCATGGAAGCGGCTGGAGGCTTCCAGGCGATGAGCTTTTCCATTGAGCCTTCGTGGGCAAAGAGCCAGATTAAATGGACAGTGCTTGCGAGAGAGAGCACGAAGAGCAGTGCGACGATAATTTTCTTGCTGAGTGCAGCTTGACTGAAATTGCTCCAGAAAAAAGTGGCAATTGTGGCGCCCAGGATTCCCGTGGACAGTCCTACGCCGATGGCGATCACGACGCCCAGCTCCGGCGGCCCCCACAGGGCCATGACAATCGTGCAGGAGCCGATGATGATTCCCGTGGCATAACGCGGTAACTTTCGGGCAATGCTGAGGAGCAGCACGACCAGAAGGGCGACCAAGGGAATGAACACTGCGGCGAAGAGGATACAAAACGCGAAATCGAAAATGTAGCCGAATCCCGTTTGGAGGTAGAGGCCGCCGATGATGACGCAAACTGCGGCTGCTGCGAGCGTCCCCCAAACGGCGCCGCGTCCCGCTTCAAGGCCAGGACGGATCGTCGCCCACTGTCGGGAGGACAAATCACGCAGCCTTCGCCAGCGAGATCGCTTGTCAGAATGCGGCGAGGAGTCTGGTGGAACCGATGCTGGCGGTGGAGCGGACAAATCGTCGATGGCCATGAATTACTCCTGAGGTCTAGGGTTAGGAGTTGCGAGCCGACGGCATTGTACATGGAGTTGAGTGTCGTGAGGCCGTTGAGGCACAGCTCAAACATTTAGACGACGTTGCGAAGCGGAGGTCTATTGCTCGTCTGGAAAAGTTTCGTCTTCACGGGCGATGCGGGAGCGAGAATTCGCGCATGAGCCGGCGCGCTTTTACTGATCGTGGGACATTCCGGACATGCGATGGGCTGGTGGCTTGCGACGAAGCGTGGTCATGGCGGCGTCATCCACTGGGACGAAATAGCCGACGACGATGGCCATGGCGCCGTCACGGAGGAGTGTTCCGGTGGTGTTGTCGTAGGTGGCGGAGATTCTGAGGACGTCGCCCGCGGTAAATTTGTAACCGCCTCGGTCGAGAAACAGGACGGTGGGCATGCTGAGAAGCTCGCCGTGATCATCGACGTTGGCGTCGAGGGTGGCGACCGTTTGTTTGCGCGTAACGTCTTCGAGGACAAGCTGCTTCGCGTAATCGTGCATATGCCCGCCAACGCCTAGCAGAATCCCATTGTATTTTTCGGTGACGGTTCCTGTTTGTTCGCTCTTGCCGGCGGGCAAGTCATAGCCGGAATTTCCGCAGGATTTCACGTCCATCCATGTGGGATAGATGCTTTTTGGTGTTGCGCCGCTGTCGGAGGCTTGTTGATAGGGGATAGTGACTTCGAGATAGACGTTGTCGTAGGAAGTGTCGGTGGGATTGTGCACCATGGTTTCGATGCGGATTCTGTCGCCCATTTGGACGCGATAGCCGTAGCCCGGGACTTCGGCCCAATTGGTGAGTTCGCCACCGGCGCCGAAGATGTGCTCCTCCTTGTTGGGACAGAGAAAATCGGCGCGGTTCTCGTTCCAGAAAGCGGTGTGATGAAGGACGCGGCCTGGGACTGTGTTGCCGTTGCCGTCGACGAGCTTAGGAGAATAGGCAAGGAGCCAGCCTTCGATGGGAATTTGCCATTCGAGGTCGGGAGGTTGGGGCATTTTCATGTGATTGGTGTGGGCGGGCAAGGTCATCGGGCCGATGCGCACGACGATGGTGTGACCATCGATTTTTTGTTCGAGCTTTACGCCTTTGGCGATGGCGTGCTGCATGCCGCCTTGCATGAAGCCGCCGTGCTGCATGTGGTCCATTTTGTGAGGAGCATCGGCAGGTTTGTCTTGAGCCAGGAGAGAGCCGGCGATAAGAAGGTTCGCGAGGAAGAGATTCGTTGTTCGCATGGTCTTACCCTCGTACGGTGTGAATGATTTGCACCCCTTCATGATAGCGCCATCTCAGCCATCGCGGGGTCCGTTGGGGAATCGATTGCGCTTATGGACTTCTCGCGGGGAAAAGATACAATGCCGGGCCATGAGGCTGAGGAACTGCGTTAGCACCACTCTTGTGTTTACATGGTTACTCTTTTTCGCCGCTGCGGTGGCCGGGCAAAAACCATCACCAAACGATCTTGTTGTCATCAACAACGTGAATGTCGTCGATGTTCGCAGCGGCGCGGTCTTGGCAGATCAGACGGTCATCCTCGAGCGGAACCGTATCGCGTCGGTCGGACCGAGCAAATCCGCGAAGTACCCGCGTAACGCACCAAGCATGAATGGTCACGGCTACTTTCTCATTCCCGGGCTTTGGGACATGCACGTACACCTCGTGTTCGGCGATTGGTTTCCGGGCGCACAGGGCATCACGTTGCCGCTGCTAATTGCGAATGGCGTCACGGGCGTACGCGATATGGGGAGCGAACTGGAAACGGTGCAGGACTGGAGGAACGAAATCGAAGCGGGCCGCTTGCAGGGGCCTCGGATTTACACGTCGGGGCCGATGCTCGATGGTCCTAAGCCGCGCTTCCCGAGTTCGATCGCGATTACGACACCTGAGGATGGGCGGCGCGCTGTTGGCACATTGAAGCAGGGCGGGGCGGACTTCATCAAGCTGCAGTCTTTGATTCCGCGCGAGGCCGTGTTTGCGATTGCGGATGAGGCGAAGAAGCAAGAGATTGCATTTGCGGGACATGTTCCGGACTCGGTGCGGGCGAGCGAAATGTCGGAAGCGGGGATGAAAAGTTTCGAGCACCTGATCGGGATATTTGAAGGCAGTTCTCCGGATGAAGACGATTTCTTGAAAGGCGGAAAAACGGAAGGGCGCTTCCTCGTGTCCTACGATTCGGGGCGAGCAGTTGCACTTGCGTCGGCGCTGGCCAAAAACCAGACCTGGCAATGTCCCACGCTGGTTTGGGAACGGGGCGGTAACTTGATTGACGTGACCGACTTTGCGAAAGACGGGCGCGCGAAGTATGTGCCTGCATCGTGGAAAAACAAAACGTGGAAGCGGTTCACGGGCGAAATTTTGCAAGGCTATGGGGCGGACGATATTACGGTGCGGAAGAAATTCATCGAGAAAGAACTGGAAGTGGTGCAACTGCTGCACAAGGCGGGAGTGCCGTTTCTTGCGGGGACGGACACGCCGCCCGGGGTGTATGTTTTTCCGGGGTTCAGCTTGCACGAGGAGTTGCAGCGATTTGTGGCGGCGGGATTCACGCCGCTGGAGGCGCTGCAGACGGCGACCCTGAATCCAGCGCGTTTCTTGGGTATAGAGGAGCAGCTTGGAACGATTGAAAAGGGGAAGCTGGCCGACCTTGTGCTATTGAATGCCAATCCGCTGGAGGATATTTCGAACACGCAGAAAATTGCGGCGGTGATCGTCAACGGACATTATTATTCAGGGAAGGATTTGGAAAAGATACTTGCGGGTGTGGAGTCAGTGGCGCGACGGATGAACTAGACGCGGCACTATGCTATCAAACTGGAATTGAGGCGTTGCTCTCGCAATTGGAGGATTCGATGATTCGAGGAGTGATTCGAAAGGCGATATGGTTGACAGGGGTTGCTGTGGCGATGGTTATGTGTTCGATGGCCGCCTTGTCTGGAATAAAAAGAGAGACGGATATGAACCCGAGAGCCGTGCAACAGGAAGGATTTACTGTGATGGGCATTGCGGTGCGCACCAGCAATGCTGAGCAAATGACGGAGGCGCGGCCGATCGGCAAGCAGTGGGAGCGGTTATTTAGGGAAGGAGTTCTGGCGGCGATTCCGAACAAGGCGGACGGGAATATTGTGGCGGTGTATACAGAGTATGCGAGCGATAAAGATGGGGAGTACACGTACTTGCTTGGTGCGCGCGTTACGAAAATGGAGAGTGTACCCGCGGGAATAATCGTGAAGAATGTGCCAGCAGGTCGATATGCGGTATTCACTTCGGAGAGAGGTCCGGTGCAAAAAGTTGTTGTGGGAATGTGGCAACGGGTTTGGGCGACGCCGAAGGACGCGTTGGGAGGGGATCGGACTTACAAAGCGGACTTCGAGGTTTACGATCAGCGGGCGCAGAATCCAGCGGATGCCGTGGTCGATTTGTATGTGGCGGTGCGGTAGAAGCGCCGCGATTCATTAGATTTCCGTTTGCGCACGAGGCTGCTGGGCGGCTAGAAATTCCAGAATGGCGTGATGAGCTGCGGGGGGCTGGTCGGTCTCAAAAATGTGGCCGGCATGAGGGATCAGGACGAGTTTAGCGGCCGGAATTTTTTCCGCGATTAAACGGGCGTTCGCGGGTGGAACGAGCCTGTCGGATTCGCCGTGAAGGACGAGAGTGGGGGCCGTGATTTGCGCGATGCGGCTGTAGGCTTCCCAGCCGAAAATCCCCTGGAGCTGACCCATATATCCTTGCGCGGTGGGATACCACTTCATGCGAATGGCCATGTCTTCGTCGATGCGCTCGCGTGGCGTCGCGGGGTCATAAATGAAGGGGATGATCGCTTCCTTGGATTCTTCCGGAGTGACGTCGCGGCGAAGAAGTGCTTGCAGCGCTTCCGGTTGGGCTTGTACGGCATGCGGACCGCCGGCAGCAGTGCATCCTAGAATCAGCGAACGCACGCGGTGCGGATATTGAAGCGCAAATTCCTGGGCAATCATGCCACCCATGGAAGCGCCGAATATGTGCGCGCTCTCGATGGTCGCCGCATCCAGGACGGCAGCAGCGTCAGACGCCATCAATGCGATGGAATAGACACCTGGAGGTGCATCGCTTTGGCCAACGCCACGATTGTCGAGAGCGATGGTGCGATAATTTTTTGCGAGAACGGGGCGGCTGCGATGCCACATGTAGGAGGGGTAGCTGAGGCCCATGATGAGTAAAAGAGGTTCGCCGGAGCCTTGTTCATCCCAATATATTCTGGCGCCTTTATTTTCAGCGAAGGACATGGAGACTCCGGTTGCGACAGGCACTAGCGGTCAAGGCTTCTTTCGTTTTGTGAACGCACTTCTACGCGCTTTTCGCGGAGATGCTGG
>Ga0209736_1000140_pt1 | contig 22563 bp, 17 predicted proteins | sample BlaSpr_A8_Ref_M3_FD_187992 | JGI IMG/M metagenome (GOLD analysis project Ga0209736, IMG submission 187992) | Forest soil microbial communities from Thunder Bay, Ontario, Canada - Black Spruce, Ontario site 2_A8_Ref_M3 (SPAdes) (version 2) | ecosystem: Environmental > Terrestrial > Soil > Boreal...
GAAGTGTATGAAAGAGCTTCAGCTTGAAGCTCCGATCCATCCCTCCGATCACGTAGTCCATCATCGACATGCCGACTTTTTCCGCCGCTTTCGGATCCTTCCACGCGAAGTCCTCATCGACGAGCCTGGTAAAGCTCCTGGTGACAGTCACCGTTTTGCCCCTCCTCTTGACTGTCACTTTCCTCCGCTCATGCACCTTGATGCTGTCCTCCTTGGGCGTCCCTTGGTAGAGCGCCCACAGGTATCGGTCGATGCAAATGTCCGCTACCAGGCACTCGTCGAGACTTTCGATGGACCTCACAGTCTCCTTGGCGTCGTTTGGAACCGGATCAGGCGTGCTCGCTGTCGCGACCTGCACGGGCGGTGTTTCGGGCGGGAGCATCTGCGACGAAGCTGGCAACGCGGCCTCGACAATCGATTCCGGCTCATCCGATGCCGCCGTCGTGTCGGTGGCCGTCTGCGTCACCGGTTCGGCGGCCGTCGCCACATCGGCGTTAGCGACAACGGCGTTGCTTATTGCGGTCGCCTGGGGGGCGTCCGCGAGCTCGGCATCGGCGGCGAGAGATGGCGCGCGGCGGTCCTCGATTGGCACTGCGCCGGCCCTCTCGATGCCGGCCGAACCGAGGACAGCAAACGAGGTAAGGACCCAAATCGCGAGAACGACCGTCCCGCACAACGCTGCCCCCGCTGTCGGAAATCGCCGCGCGTTCATGATGCCCTAGCCTCCAAAGGCTCCACCTGAGCCCTGCTGCACAGCCAAGCATGCGATGGCGCTGATTTTTGGGATCAAGATATGAGCGCACAATGGCAGAAACTGAAGGTCATCAATTATTCCAAAAAGTGTTGCCCGAATGCAACGAGCCGTCGCAAGCGACTTGCTGTGCTTTTTTCCGACGCAAGCGTATAGGGGAAGTTTCGGCCCCGCCATCAAGCCGACGTTGAGTTACGACGCCAGTGGCCACACCCCTCTCAGGCAATTTCGTCAACGCGATCAATGCTTCGTTAACTCCGGCGGTGGTCGTGCCTCTCCCGGGGCCAGAACCTGTTCACCACTCGTGGCGGCGACGCCAAACCGGCGCCGATCTCGCGGCCGTCAACACCGACGCGGAGCTCCGCATAGCGAGCGGCTTGGCCCTAATGGGGTAAGTTCGACGGCGAGTTAGGCAGCGGCACGCAGACGCACATGGGCACGGCGCGTGCTGCTACGTTCCGTGATATCCACCAGCACTGGATTTCTGATTTCCGGTCATTGGCGTCGTTATGACCGCCCACCCGTCACATCTGGTCTACCCCGATAAGCGGACAGTCCCTGCGCCGGTTGACATGTCTCAACGTGCCCAAACTGAGAAATACTCGGAACGAGCAGATATTTTCCGCTCTTCCGCCGATAACAGACATCCTCGGCGGCCGTTTGGCTAGACTTAGTTCAGGCGGAAGGGAGTGTTTTCATTCCATCCAATATTCCGCGAATGCCCTTGGCGAGCGCCCTGCCCGCGCGTGAGCGGACTGACAAGGTTTTGCGATCTCCTTGCCGGTTGGAAACTGGATAGTTTTCTACTCATTCGTTATCGACACGAGATCCCGTTTGCGTATAAACGGCCGCTTTGCGCCACAAGCGGTCGATCACGAATTCTGTTTGGGTGAGATCCAGACCGCTCGATCGCTACATAGGCCGTCTCGCCGAACCCGAGGAAGTTGGGCATCGGACAGCGCAGTTGCGCTCCAACTTCTCCCAAAGCGAGAGGTCACCGAATTCGCACTATGCGACCTCCGGTCCCGCGAGAATCTCCGGGTGTCAGAACATCGCCCCTTATGGAACCAGACCCACTGTCTTTCGGGTTTCAAGATCCGTATGCGCCGCCCGCGCTTCGGCGAGTCGATATAAAGTTGGGGGCTCTGCCACGATAGTTCCCTCCCGTAGAGCCGCAAAGAGGCGATCCGTCTGTGTCATCAGTTCCGCCTCGGTATCGCAATAGTGACCGTAGTTTGGACGCGAGAGCGTGACAGAGCGGCTGGCGAGCTTATCGATTGAGTGAACACCAACATTACCCGAGGCCTGACCAAAGCTAACGAGATGGCCGCGCACCGCTAGGGCGCGAATCGAAGTTTCGAATGTGTCCTTGCCGACAGCGTCATAAACGACATCGGCGCCGCGTCCGGCAGTCAGGCGCATGACCGCCTCCGCGAAATCCTCCTGGGTGTACAAGATCACATGAGCGCAACCTCTTTGCCTCGCTTGCTTAGCCTTCGCGACATTTGACGTCGTGCCGATGACTGTGGCGCCGAGCGCCGCAGCCCAGCGACACAGAATCGAACCGACTCCTCCCGCAGCCGCATGCACCAACACAATGTCGCCGCGTTTCACCGCATAGACATCGTGCAAGAGGAAACCGGCGGAAATGCCCTTCAGCAGCATAGCCGCGGCGGCCTCGTCGCTGAGAAAATCGGGAAGCGGGAAGACCAGCGCGGCATTCATCGTGCGCATCGTTGTATAAGCGCCGGGCGGCGCGCAGGCATAGCCGACACGGTCGCCCGGTTTCAGTGACGCAACGTCCGGCCCGATGCTTTCGACCGTTCCGACAGCTTCCATACCCGGCACGGCAGGCGGTTGAATGAGGTCGAAACTGCCGTTGCGCGCATAGATGTCAATATAATTGACCCCGATGGCGGTTTGCCTGATGCGCACCTCGCCCGGTCCAGGCGCTTCGACGCGCACCGTGTGCATTTCCATCACGTTCGGTCCGCCATGCCGAGTGACGACGATCGCCGCAGCTTCCACGGCGCCGACCGACGAGGCGACGGGGATGGCGGATGGGTGCCCGGGTGCCGTAAAGCGGCGTTCGCCGCGCAAAAGAGCTCGGACCGACTGAAATCCGGCTTCGAAAATGTCGTGTGCAACAAATCGCGAAAGTCTTTGCTTGTCGGCAGCCGAAGGATCGAAGCGCGCCCACCATTCCCAAAAACACTGCCCGTCGCTGGTCACCGGACGCAGCCGTACGGTGGCATGGTAATTCCGCAGCATCACTGGCGCCTCGATGATGCAATAAGTGAAGCTCGTCTCGACATCGGAGAGGGCCAGCAATTGCTCGCGAATACGCGATCCGTCGTGAAGGCGGAAATCGCGCACGGCGCCGATCAAGTCGCCCGAAGCGCCATCCTCCAGCCGGCTCGCGCCGACCGAGGGATGCCAGGTCTCATGACCGTTGAAATCGCGCAGGATCGCCCACACCTCTTCGATCGGGGCTTCGAGGACGGTGCTGCGGCGCACTTCAACCATCGGCCATCAACGTCCGAACCGGCCCTTCAGCGAAGCCAAAGCCGCGCCAAATACATTGCGTCCGATATCTGCAGCGACCTGTTCTTCGCGGTCGGGCGCCGCGTCGAATTCGGCCGACCATTCCACGAAGGTCTGGTCGCCGTCGGTGACGGGGATAAGCCGCAGGGTGGCCACGTAATTTTCGACGCCCATTGGGCTTTCGAGAATCGAATAGGTGCAGGACATTTCATAGTCCGACAGCGCCAGCAAACGCTCGCGGATCCGCCCGCCGTCCTTCAGCCTGAAGTTACGGATGCATCCAATCTTGTCGGCCGGAAAGTTCTGCTCGATCCGGCTTTCGGCGACGAAACCTGTCCATTCCGGCAGAGCGTTAAAATCGCGAACGATCGCCCAGACGGCGCCTGGATGCGCGGGAATGACCCTGGAAACATAGACCTTCGTCATCTTCCCGCCGACTATCGGTTGCGATCGTCGTCTCGGTCATCCTCCGACCTTGCCGCCGGCTGTACGCCACCTTTTGCCCGTTTTGAGGTCAGGTTTTCGATGTCCTTGGCGTCGCGCAGCACTTCAGTCATCCGACCAAGACTTCCCCCCTCAATGCCGATTTCCTTCATCAGGCTGTCAATCATCGGAGCCTGCACGCGATAGCGTAGCGCCGAATCGATCACCTCATCCGTCACATTGCGATGCCCGCCACCTGCACCGTTGGTGCCGTCGATATGCAGAATCTTGATGCCGTCGATCTTTTCCATCGGGCGCACGCTCTCTCGCACGATGCCTTCGATGCGTTCGAGTAATTTTTCGCGGAAGCGCGAGCTACGCGACGCATCGGAGAGCAGGTTTTCCGCCTCGTTCAGCTGCGTGCGTCCCTTGGCGTCGACGTCATAGCGCGTGGCGGCGGCCAGAGCCTTGATCTTGTCGGCGTTGGCCTCGCCTTGCGCAGCGATCCTGACTGCCTCGGCAAAACTGGTCGCCGCGGCCTTTTCGGCGTCGGCCTTGCTCGTCAGCCGCAACGCTTCGCGTTCATTCTCGCGTCCCGCAGCAATCAAGTCGGTCAACTTCCTGCGCTCGGCGATTTCGCGCTCCCGGACGGTAAAGACCTGTTCCTCCGCTTCCACGGCCCTGGCGCGCGCGGTCTCGGAGGCGGCGACCGCCACGGAGCGCTCGGCGGATTTCTTGGCGACCTCAATGGCCTTTTGCATCTCCGCCATTTCGATCGCCTTGTCGCGTTCGACGGCGAGCTGGCGCAGATCGCTGTCACGGGCGAGCCGCGCGGCGCCAAGCCCGCGCTCGGTGGCTATCCGCGACCTTTCGATCTCTTCGCCGGAAGCGATCTCGGCCTCCTCAAAGGCCTGCCGTTTGGCGATCTGCAGGGCGTCGAGCGCGCGCTCGCGCTCCATGCGCACCTGGTCCAGCGCCTGATCCTGCGCGATGCGCGAACTCTCGATCTCCTGGTTGAAGGCGATCTCCGATCGCCTCTTGTCGGCCTCGGCCTTGGTCAATTCGACGGACTTCGCCGCCAGGGCGATCTGGCGCTCGATGTCGGCCAGTTCCAGCGCGCGGCGGCGCGTCACCTCGAGCTCGCTTTGCTCGCGTTCGCGGTTGATGCGCGCCTTTTCCAGCGCGAGGTCGAGCGCGATCTGTTCATGCTCGGTCTTCTCGCGCGACTTCATCTCCGCCTCATCGATCGCGCGCCGGCGCGCGATTTCACGGTGCTGGGTATCTTCCTGATTCTGGATGCGCGCTTCGGCGAGGTTGCGCTCCTGGATGAAGCGCGATTTTTCGATCTCCTCGTGCGCGGCGATCTGCGCCTGCTCGCCTTCCTGATCGCGAATAGCGCGATCGCGCGCCAGCTCCGCGCGCTGAGCGGTGCGGCGAACCTCGAGGTCGCGTTCCTGTTCGAGCCGGGCATATTCGCTCTCACGATCGATATCGAGCACCTTGCGTTGGGCGTCGAGATTCTGCGCCCTGATCTCGACCTGGGTGCGCTGCTCGATCTGGTTGCGCATGCGGCGGCGCGATTCGATCGTCTCGGTCAGCTGGGTCAAACCCTCGGCGTCGAAGGCGTTGGAGCTGTCGAAAAATTCGAGATCGGTTTGATCGAGATCGACAAGTGCTACGCTTTCGAGATCGAGACCGTTCTGCGCGAGGCCCTCCAGCGCCACCGTCTTGACGCGCTGCGCATAGTCCTGCCGCTGCTCGTGCAACTCTTCGAGCGTCATTTGCGCCGCGACGGTGCGCAGCGCGGAAGCGAAGCGCCCCTCCAGCAGGTCGCGCGTTCCGTCCGGCTCCAGCGTCCGGCGGCCAAGCGTCTGCGCCGCATTGCCGACCGCTTCATGGGAAGAACCGACCTTGACGAAGAATTCGGCCACCACATCGACGCGCATGCGGTTCTTGGTGATGAGCGCCAGCGCTTCGCGGCGGACGATCTCGATGCGCATGACGGTCATGTTGACGAGTGTGACGTCGTGCAGCACCGGAATGACGAAAGCGCCACCGCTGACCACGACCTTTTCGCCGCCGAACCCGGTCCGCACGAACGCGGTTTCCTTGGTCGAGCGGCGATAGAGCCAGCGTAGCAGATAGACCGCGATGACGACGACGATCGCTACAACGACCAACCACAGGATGACTGAGCCGAAGGTTTCCGCGGCCATGATGTTTTCTCCCTTTTCGCCGGTTCACCCGAAGGCGATGGCCTTGAATTTCCTGGTCTGCTCGGTCATCGCCTTTTCGGTCGGCAGGCGTTCCATTGAAGACGCGCCATAGAAACCATGGCAATGCTTGGCGGCGCGTAAGATATATTCGGCGTCTTCTGGCTCGGCGACCGGTCCGCCGTGCGCCAGAACGATCACGTCCTTGTTGATGGCGAGCGCAGCCTCAGCCCATTCGTCGACCAGCCCCGGGCAATTGTGCAAGGCCCTCCCCGTCCGTGCGCCGATCGCGCCGCCTGATGTGAGACCGAGATGGCAGACGATGATGTCGGCGCCCGCTTGCGCCATCGCTTGGGCATTCGCGGCGCAAAAGACATAAGGCGTCGTTAGCATGTCCTTAGCGTGGGCCAAGGCGATCATCTCGACTTCGAGCGCATAGGACATGCCCGTTTCTTCGAGATTGGCGCGAAACAGGCCGTCGATGAGCCCGACGGTAGGAAAATTCTGCACGCCTGCAAAGCCCAGACGCTTCAATTCATCGAGAAACGGATCGAACAGGCAGAACGGATCGGTCCCGTTGACGCCGGCCAGCACCGGCGTCTTCTTCACGACCGGCAGCACTTCATGCGCCATCTCCCGAACGATTTCATTAGCGTTGCCGTAAGCAAGCATGCCCGCCAGCGAACCACGGCCAGCCATGCGATAGCGGCCGGAATTGTAGATGACGATCAGGTCGATTCCGCCGGCCTCCTCGCACTTCGCCGACAGGCCCGTCCCCGCGCCGCCACCGATGATCGGTATGCGGGCGCGTTTCATTTCCTCCAACCTTGCGAAGATCGCCTTGCGCTCAAATCGGGGCATCAGGCCCTCCTCGCGCGGCGGGGATTGATCGCCGAGAACGCGCCGACCACGGCGTCGACGAATTTGGAATCGTTGATGTTGGCGTCGATCCGCTCAATCTTGCGGCGGCCGGTCTGGCGCACCGTCCGCTCAAGGGCTTCGAATAATGCGTTGTCGGCCTCCGGATCACAGAAGGCCTGGCCTACCGCATCGAGCATCGAGACGCCTTTCTCAGGTAGAAGCAAACGGACGGGACCCTCCATCTGATTGAACCTACCGCCCATCCATTCGCCGATCGCGCGATTTTCATCGCGTGTGGTGCGCATAAGTGTGACGTTGGGATTGTGCACGACCAGGCGACGATTGCGGAATTTCTCCGGCACGGTGTCGTGGGGGCCGAAATTCACCATGTCGATCGCGCCGACCGAGCCGACATAGGGAAGCCCCGTACGGATCGCCGCGCCAAAACGATCGCGGTCGGCCGGGAAAATGCCGCCGACCATCATATCGGCGACTTCCGTCGTCGTGAGGTCGATAAAGCCGCACAACAGGCCGGAATCGCCGAGGTTCTCCATCGACCGGCCGCCCACGCCAGTGGCATGGAAGACCAGGCAGTCGTATTGTCCTTCGAAATGCTTGGTAATCGCCTGGACGGCTGGGGTCGTCACGCCGAACATGGTGATGCCGATGGCCGGGCGCGACAGACGGCGCTTCGCTTCGCGAGCGTCGGCGCCGGGCAGCCTCGATATCATGCCCGCTAGTGCATGGGCAGCGTTGCTGAACACCTGCTCGGTGATCGGATTGACACCCTGCACGTCCACGACCGAATACATCATCATGATGTCGGCAGGGCCGACGTACTGGCCGACCTCGCCCGAGGCGACCGTCGAGACCATGATCTTGGGGATACCGACCGGCAGGCGCCGCATGCCGGCGGTGGCGAGCGAGGTGCCGCCCGATCCGCCCGCCGAAATGATGCCCCCGATGTCTCGCTCGCGGTCGATCCAGCGCGCGAACGCGTCCGCCATGGCGCCGACCGCCTGTCCTCGGTCGCCGGAAAAGACTGCATTCGATCCGCCCGGATGCATAGAGGCGACCTGCATCGGCGACACGTCGGCGCGAGAAACCTTGCCCGACGTCGAAAGATCGACGGTGCGTACCTGGATGCCTACGTCGCGCAGCCGGTCGCCGATGTAGCGCAGCTCGGGGCCCTTGGTATCGAAGGTACCGACGACCAACGCCGTGCGGCCGACGCGCTCGGCGATCGGGATAGCAAAAACCTCGCGAGTCGCGGCTTCCGGCCGCGGCGCTTCGGTCAGCGCGCGGGAGGGAGCGATGCGGACGCCCCAGCGGTTCGGCAGGGAATCGGCTCTGTAGAGCGGTTCGGCGATGCCGTCACTCGCCTCCACGCCCTGGCGCGCGACGCGATAGACCTGGGCGACGCGACCGCTGGGCTCGGACGCGACGATGGGCAACGGCTCTTCTGGCTCGGCGTGACGGCCGACGCCAAGCAGCCGCTGCTGCAGATCGCGGTCACGCGCCAGATCGCCAGCGTCCATGATGCGGTTGACGCGGCCGTTGACCATGATCGCGACTTCATCCGAAACAGAAGTCGCCACGCCGATGTTCTGCTCGACGACCAGCACCGACAAATCCTCTTCGCTCGCCAAGCGGATCAGCAGATCGCGCACTTGCGCAACGATGAGCGGCGCCAGGCCCTCGGTCGGCTCGTCCATGACAAGCAGCCTCGGATTGGCCAGCAGCGCCCGCGATATCGCCAGCATCTGCTGCTCTCCGCCCGATAGCTGACCGCCACCGTTGCTCTTGCGTTCGGCCAACCTTGGGAAGGTCGCATAGACCCGCTCGACGTTCCACGCATTGCCGCCGACGCCGGCGCGAAAACACAGCTGCAAGGTTTCGTCGACCGTCAGGCTCGGCCAGAGGCGGCGCCCTTGCGGGACCAGGCCGATCCCCAAGCGTGCAATCTCATGTGCGTCGAGCTTGGAAATATCGCGGCCCTCAAAACGAATGGCGCCCGAGCGAGCGCGCATCAAGCCAGCGATCGTGTTGCAAAGCGTTGTCTTGCCCATGCCGTTGCGACCGACGACGGAAAGAATGCCCCGCGCAAGATCGAGCGAAACGCCTTGCAGTGCGTGGGACTCGCCATAATAGACCTGGAGATCCTGTATTTGCAGGATTGGTTTGGCCGCGGGCGGCAGCCTGCCGTGGCGATTAGCCATGCGCCGCTCCGAGATAGATGGCCTGAACCTCTTCGTCGTTTTCGATCTCCTCCGGAGCGCCCTCCTTGAAGATGCGCCCGTTATGCATCATCGTCACGTAGCTCGAAACCCGCAGCGCGACGTCGAGATCGTGCTCGATGATGATGTAGCCGATATGCGCCGGCAGCGCATTGAGGATTTCGACCAGATCGCGCCGCTCCGGCGGCGAAAGACCGGCGGCGGGCTCATCAAACAGAATGAACCGCGGCGCGCCGCTCAGCGCAAGCGCTATCTCGAGCTGACGTTGCTGGCCATGGCTCAGCACCGAAACCGGCGTTTCGAGAATATCATCGAGATGAACCGCATGGGCGATGAGGTGCGCCTGCGCCATGGTCGTATCGTCCTTGGCGGGGCGCGCCAGTGACAGACGGCCGCGCGAAACGCCGCGGCACGCGACGAAGATGCTGTCGATCACGGTCAATCCGCCGAACAGCTGGCTGATCTGATAGGTCCGCCGCAGACCGCGCCGGATTCGTTCGTGTACGGGAAACACCGTGACGTCTTCACCAAAGAAGCGAATCCGACCCGACGTAGGGGGAAAGTCGCCGGTGACGGCGTTGAACAGCGTGGTCTTTCCCGCGCCGTTCGAGCCGAGCACGGCCCGCCGCTCGCCGGCGCCGACCCGCAAATTGATGTCGGCAAGCGCAACCAGAGCGCCGAAATGCCGCCCCACGCCCTCAAGCTCCAGCGCATAGGCGCCGGTGGAAGACAGACGTGAGGCGACATTGTTTGCTGCCATGACGGTTTCCGGTAGTGCAGCCTACTTGCAATCGGGATTGTCGCGTCCGACAGGCCCCAGCTTGAGGAACTCGGCCTCCGGGATGCCAAGCGTCTGGTTCACGGCGGGCATGACCTTGATGACCTTATTGTACAGATTGCCGTCCGGACCCTTGGCGACCTCGGTCAGATAATTGTCGGCGATCGCCTGGCGATTCTTGTCGAGCTTCACCTTGCCGGTCGGCGTATCGAATTCGAGCTTCGACAAGGCGTCGCGAAACTTCACTTCCTTATCCGTTAGATCGCCGCCGACCTTGTCGAGCGCCAGCAGCACGGCTTTGGTATTGATGTAATAGCCTTGTGCGAACAACGACGGCGACGGGAAGCCGTCCTTGTAAGCGGCCTTGTAGTCGGCAACGAATTTCTTCCATGCCGGATCATCGGAATTATCGGCGATCGGGCCGGCCGACGGCGTCCCGACAACATAATCGCGCTGCTTGCCCTTGGTGCCGAGAACCGTCTGGTCGACGGTGATCGAACCGCCGATCAGCGGCGCCGTGCCGCCGGCCTGCTGATATTGGGTCAGGAAATTGACGCCGTCGGCACCGCCTAGCGCAACATAAATGGCGTCGACCTTGTCGGGAATGGCGGCGATGATCGAGGAATAGTCCTTGTTGCCGATCGGCACCCAGAACTTGGCCGGCACATGGCCGCCAGCCTTGCAGAATCCGGCCATGAAGCCGAAGATCTGGGTGTAGGGAAACGAATAATCCTCCGCAACGGTAGCCACCGTCTTGTATTTCTTGGCGTTGAAGGCGTAGTCGCCCAACCCTGCCATCCATTGCGCACCATCGGTCGAGAATCGGAAGAAATTCGGCGCGGGGTCGCGCAACGTGGTGTCCTGCGCCGCCGAAGTGCCGTTGACAAAGGTCACGTTGGGTTGAGTCTTTGCATAGTCCTTGACGGCGACGCCTTCGTCTCCGGAAAGCGGGCCGATCAGGATCGCGACGTGGTCCTGTTCGACGAGCTTGCGCGCCGCCTTTACCGCGCTGTCGGGAGTCGCATCCGACGACCCCTTGATGATCTCGATCTTCTTGCCGCCGGCCTTGTAGCCGGCTTCGGTCAAGGCAAGTTCGGCGCCGCGGATGCCATCCTGGCCAAGCACCGTGAACGCGCCCTCCAGTGTCGCGAGCAGGCCAACCTTGATGGTATCTTCGGCGAACGCGACATGCGGCGCGATGACGACCGAGCTCAGAAGAGCCAGCACGAGAGGCGTATTGTGGTGCAGTTTCATAGTTCCCTCCGTTAAAACGCCCGCAGCCGGGCTTTGCTTTTGCCGATTTCTAAAGTTCGCGCAGGGACTTTACGGCCAGGTGCGGCGCGAGCCGCCGCCAGAGCCCTAGAATTCCATCCGGCGACGCGAATACGATGATGAGGAAGACAAGACCAATGAGCGTGTTGAAACGATCGGCGCCCGCAAGGTCGATGGCGAAGGTTTTGATGACGACATAGAGGGCGGCGCCGATGAACGGTCCGATCGGATGACGCAGGCCGCCGACAACGGCAATGACCAGAATTCCGATGGTCTCGCTGACGCTGATCGTCCCCGGCGAAATCCGGCCGTTGAACCAGACGTAAAGAACGCCTGCGGCGCCCGCGATGATCCCGCTGAAAAAATAGGCGGCGATGCGATGAAACACGACGTCGTAACCTATCGCCGCCATGCGCCGCTGATTGTCGCGCGTCGCCATCAGCGCGCGGCCGAAGGTCGAGCGGGCGCAGTAGACGACGGCGCAATAGGCGAGCGCCGCCACAAACAAGGTCATATAGTAAAACGGCAGGGGGTCGCGCCAGTCGAGACCCAATACCTGCGGCGGCGCCACGCCCCGAAACCCCGCATGGCCGTTGAAGACCGAATAGTTCTGCTGCGCGAAATAGAAAAGCCCGGTGGAGACCGCCAGCGTGATCATGATCATATAGATGCCGGCGGTTCGAACAGCGATCATGCCGATCAGGGCCGCTGCAACGCCGGCGATCAAAACAGCCATCGGCACATAGAGCCACCACGGCCACCCAAGGCCAAGCACGCCAACGCTGTTTGGGCCGAGGATCGCGACGGCATAGCTTGCGATACCCGCGATGGACAGCTGCGCAAGGCTGACCATCCCGCCATAACCGGCAAGCACCATGAGCGAAAGGCCGATCATTCCAAGGATCAGAACCTGCGCCCCGATTTGGAAAACCAGGAATGGCGTGGCAACCAGCGGAAACAGCACAAGCGCGACCGCGAGCGCGAGCGCACCCGGTCCGAGCCGAGCGGTAATGATATCGCCGGGAATGGCAAGGCGCGCCGCGTCGGCAAAGCGCGTGCGCGCATTGCCCATGATTCCCTGGGGCCGCAGCGCCAGCGTCACCACCATGATGACAAAGGTCAGGACGACTCCGTAAGTCGGGAAATAGACCAGGCCGATCTGTTCAGCCAGGCCGATCAGCAGCGCTCCGATCGCCGCGCCGGTAATCGAACCCATGCCGCCGACGATGACGACAACGAGCGAGACAAGGAGATAACGCACGTCCTCGCCCGGCGCGACCGACAGCGCAGAGCCGCCGATCACGCCGGCAAAACCGGCCAGCGCGCCGCCGATGGCAAATACCGCGACAAAAAGAGTGCGAACATTGACGCCGGCGACCGATAGCATGGCGCGGTCGTCGACGCCGGCGCGTATCATCACGCCAAGCCGCGTCTTGTTGAGGGTGAGCCAAAGCCCGACCCCGATCACGATCGCCGCCGCCAGAACCACGAGCCGATACAGCGGATAGCGCATCGTCACGGCCTGGCCGTTCGATTTCACCGCGGTGATGATCGGCGTCGCGACGGAACCGTCGAGCAAATCGGGGATCGTGAATTGATAGGTCTTGCCGCCCCAGATCGCGAGCATCAGATCGGCGGCGACGATGGAAATGCCGATCGTCACCAGGGTCTGGCGCAGTTCGTCCCCTGCGAGCCTTTGAAAGACGAATATCTGCAGCAAGGCGCCGACCAGCGCAACGGCGATCGTTCCCGCGGCGACTCCGGCAAACCAATTGCCCGTCCATTGCGCGATGTCGTAGCCGAAATAGGCGCCGAACAGGAAAAGGGATCCATGCGCAAGATTGACGTTACGCATCAGGCCGAAAACCAACGTGAAGCCGCTCGCCACCAGAAAGTAGAGGCCGGCCAGCGTCACGCCGTTAAGAATGGCGCTGACGAAGGTCTTCTTGCCGATCAGCAGCCATTCGAGCCAGGACGGCCAAACGCCGAACAGCATCCACAAGATGACGACGCCCAGAAAGAGAGCGGCCGCCGTCCAGCCCTGACGGGCCGTGAAGGTGGGCGCCGTTGGGGTCGCCGTCAGGCTCATGCGCTGATCCGTCGGCGCTGCTCGGACATCCTGGGTGCCTTATGGAACTGGCCGTCCTTCATGATCGCGAGCAGACGGCTCTTGTCCTGCAACACACGGATATTTGCGATCGGATCACCATCGACGAGCAGCATGTCGGCGAGATAGCCCGGCTTGATCTGGCCAAGTTCATTGCCCATCTGCATGATTTGGCCGCCATACTGGGTCGCCGCGATAATCGCCTCCATCGGCGAAAACCCGAGCAGATCGACGAACGTCTCAAGGTCCTTGGCATTGGTTCCTTGCGGCGTCCAGGCGAAGCCATAGTCGCCGCCGATCAGCACCCGAATGCCGCGCTTGTGCATCTTGCGGCTCGTCTCGACGGCATGTTCCAACTCGCGCTCATAGGCTATGCTCACCGGCGAACCGGGCTTGATGCCCCATTCGGCGGCATGGCGCGCGGTATTGATGAGCCAGGCGAGCCCGGGCGCGACAAAATGACGATCCTTGGCCGCCTCGAGCATATCGAGTGCTTCCTCATCGGCGAACGAAGCGTGGTAGATGTTCTGGATGCCGTGACGAACGCATTGCTTCACCGAGCCTGAGGAGCGCGCGTGGGCGGCGAGCACTTTGCCTCGGGCCCTCGCCTCGCTTGCGGCCATCGCTACCTCTTCCTCCGACATCGGCGTCTCTTCCGCCTTCATGCCGGTGATCTCCTCGCCGGACAGATTGAGCTTGATCGAATCGACGCCATATTTGATCAGCATGCGCACCGTGCGCCGCACTTCCTCAGGGCCGGAAACGACGATGCCCAGATTGAGCCCCTCATGGGGAATGTGCGAGGGCGCGGAATCGCCAAGGCCGCCGACCGTCGTAATCTCAGGGCCAGCCGCCCGGTAGCGTGGGCCAGGGATCATGCCCGAATTGATCGCATTGCGGACGACGACATCAAGGCGCGGCTTGGCTGCCGCGGCGCCACAACCCATCGTGAAGCCGGAGTCGAGCACGAGCTTGGCCATTTGCGCGGTGACCAGCGTGTGCTCCTCTGGCGGCATCATCTGGATCGGGTCAATACCCGGGGCATTGTTCCAGGATAGATGGAGGTGCGCGTCGCACAGGCCCGGCATCAAGGTCGCGCCCATTCCGTCGATAACCGTCTGCGACCCGCCGCCGACCGCGCCACTCATGCGCGAGGATCCCTTGGTCACATGCCGAATGCGATTGCCCTGAACGCTGACTTCCCCCGTGTAAGGGTACTCGCCGGTGCCATCCAGGATGCGGACATTGGTGAAGAGCACGCCGCCCGCGCCATTGGTCCCGTTGGTTCCATTGTAGCTGTCCGCCATCGCTATTCCTCCCTTTCGTGCCGCCGACCGAATTTTTGGAGATCGACGGCTGTGTCCAGCTCTTATACCATCAAGCGCCGTACGCCCTCACGTGTTCGCTGAGAAGGCGGGCGCAATCTTGCGGCCGTTCCACCGGGGTCCAGTGTCCGCAACGCTCGAGGACCTTGACTGTCGCACCTTTGATCTTGTCCGCGAGCGCCTGCGTCATGCTGGGTGGGGCTACGACATCCTCGTCGCCCGTGACGAGCAGCGTCGGGCAGCGCAGCAATCGCAAATCAGCGCCCTGCGCGTCCGCCAGCGCCTCGCAGGTCTGCGCGAAGCCTTCCGCGTCCTGTCGCATATGGCTTTCGCGCAGGAACGGCGCGACAAGCGGACTGGCGCTTCTGGTAGCTGAAGGCAACCCGCCGACGACCGCGTCGGCAATGCCTATCATGCCCTCCTGGCGTGCCGCTCGCGCCCGATCCTTCAACCGCTGGCGCGCCGCGTCCGACGGTTCGTGAATGGGGCCAAACAGCGTCAGGCTCGTCACCCATTCCGGCATTTTAGCCGCCACATGCTGGCCAACGGTCGTACCCATGGAGTGGCCTACAAGATGGACTGGCGCGGCGCCGATGACTCGAATGACTTCGCCGATCGTCTCCACCAAACCATCCATCGTCAACTTGCCGACCGGCGTCGGTGAACGCCCCGAGCCGGGCAGATCCGGCCGGACACAGCGAAAGCCATCGAGTGCGCCGAGCAGTGGCTGAAACGAATTCGATGTTCCGCCGAGGCCATGGACGAACAGAATCGTCGGCCCCTCGCCCTCGATTTCGATCATCACCCGTCCGAGGGCGGCGCCAGTCACGAGCGAATCTCTCGAAATTCATTCTGCAGCATGCCGATGCCGGCGATTTCAATACGCGCGACATCGCCGGCGACAACATATTTGGGAGGTTTGAAGCCTATCCCGACCCCCGACGGTGTGCCGCTCGCGATAATATCGCCCGGGATCAGTGACACACCGGCCGAAATGGTCGCGATGATGGTTGGGATATCAAAGATGAGGTCGCGCGTATTCGCGTTCTGGCGCAAGTCGCCGTTGATCCAGCACCGAATCTTGGTGTCGGAGAGATCGATTTCGTTGCGGGTGACCGCCCACGGCCCCATCGGGCAGAAGGTGTCCTGCGACTTGCCGATGAGCCACTGGCTATATCGGCCTTGCAGATCGCGCGCCGTGACATCGTTGATGATGGTATAGCCCCAGACGTGATCGAGCGCATTTTCCGGTTTGATGCCGCGTCCGCCCTTACCGATGATCACGCCGAGTTCGGCTTCATAGTCGACAGCCTCGGACACCGCCCCGTCGATGTAGATTGGCGCGCCATGCGCGACGACGCATTCGGGGACTTTGGAAAATATGATAGGATGTTTCGGCACGACGCCGTTCGCCGCGCTGGAATCGAAACCGCTCGATGCGAATTCCTTGGCGTGGTCATGGTAGTTCTTGCCGACGCAAAAAATGTTTCTGCGCGGACGGACAATCGGCGCTTCAATGTCGGCTTCACGCAGCGGCATGGCGGACAAGACGCGCGGCAAGTCCGCGCGGTCGATCAGCGCCAACACGCCATGAGCCGCATCTTCAGCAGGAATATCGAAGGGCGAGACGGTCTGTTTGTTATCGTCAATGACACCGACACGTCTTTCGCCGCCCATGCGATAGGTCGCAATCTTCACGTCGTCGCTCCTCCCATTATTTGAACCATCTGAAGCGATCCAGGTCCAGAATGCAAGGGAAGAAGAAATTTCCGAAGTAGCCAGGAGCAAAAAACAGACGCAAATTCACAACGAGTTAGGGGACAGCAGCGGGTCCGCTCCGGCTTTCGCAAGGCGGATCAAACATTATGCACCAATACTGATCCATTCGAGCGCAATGAATTCGAGCTTGCGGGAGCAGTTTTTTAGAAATACCGTCTTGGTTGTGAACCAAATGATATATTTGGTTCAAATAAAGCCGCAATTGGCGCAACAACAGGGAGCGAAACAATGAAAGCAATTCTGCCAGTCTCGGCCGTGCTCTTCCTCATGGGGGGCATCTTTGTGGCGCAAGCTGAAATGAAACTGCCCGAACTAAAAAAGCAACCAACCGTCCAGGCCGTGCTGGACGAACACTTGGATGCGCTTAACAAATGCGACTGGACTAGATTGCTCGCGCAATATCCCGAAGACGCCCAAATCAATCTGCCAGGCGGCACGATTACGAAGGGGCGCACGGCGATCGGCGAACTTTTTGCCGGCTTCTGCAAGGACACCAAGGATGGCGGCCTGAAGGGGATTCATTTCGACGCCGTCATCAGCACGACGATCGGGGACACCATTGCAGCTCAATGGGTGGCGACCGCGCCCTTCTTGTCGGAACCCTACAAGGGCTCTGACGCCTACATCACGAAGGACGGGTATATGCAAGCAATGGTCACCACTTTCGACGGCGGCGCACTCAAGATGAAGAAATAGACTGCACTCCTGGCGCGCCGCTCGTCGGCGCGCCAGGAGCCATGGATGCGACTCGGCCTAATCACCACGAAGCGCGATGGCGAGTTGCTTCACCTTCTCTAACTCTGAAGGCTCGCACGCTGAAGGCGCGGTATCTCGACAGAAAACGATGCGCATGCTAATCGGGCCAGCATTTGATTAAGGGTTTGACTTATGCCCAAAAATGTCGCCGCTGAGGTCGCGCATTCGCTTCGACAGCGCATAGACTCAGGCGAATGGAGTGACACGCGCCGCCTGCCGAATGAGCGCGAGCTCGCCGCTGAGTACAGTGTCGCGCGCAATACGCTCCGAAGCGCGATTGACAAGGTTGCCGCCGACGGAACTGTGCTGCGTCAAGTCGGACGCGGCACGTTTTTGCGTCGCGATGCCAAAGATGATTTTTTGAACATCGTTCAGAAGCTTTCAGGCGTGAGCCCTATCGATATGATGGCGGTGCGCCGGATCATCGAGCCGCGGGCGGCCGCGCTCGCCGCGACCAATGCCAGCGCCGGCGCACTTAAGGAGATCGCAGCGGTGCATTCCGCTTCGGTCGCCGCCTACGAAATAGAAGCGTTCGAACGTTGGGACGCTGAACTCCATCAGAAAATCTTCGCCGCGACGCGCAACGATCTTCTCAACCATCTCCACGAAATGCTACGCTTGATTAGGGGCCAGGAGCTCTGGCTCGCAATAAAGCGACGCTCATTCAGCCCCGAACGCCGAAACGCGTACTGCCAGGAGCACGGCGCGTTGGTCGCCGCTTTGCTGCGGCGCGACGCCGAGGCAGCAGCGATTGCGATGCGCGCCCATCTGGAAACAGTCAACCGCAATCTGTTTGCCGGGAGCGAATCGTCTTGAGTCTCACAGCAACGGCTGTTCAGCAAACTCACACCGCGATGCGTCAAGGATCGCCATGATACGCCCGCTCCGGGTTCGCTTCGGTCGCGGCGATGCACAGCGCAAACGCATTCCCCAAGAACCTGCGCAATATTGACGGCGATCGCGCTGATTCATTCCGAGTTGGCGGCGCATCGCCCCCGAGGAACGCGATCAAACTTCATTTCACTCGTGAGCATTCGTCGCACGGGAAATAGCGCAACGCGGTAGCGCTGCGCGACATATCTTCGGGGCGAACAACATGGTGGCGATCGCAAGTGCGCCGAGCAAAATCAGATACCAGGTGCCGAAGTCGGCAAGGTAGTGCTGCATCGCGTAGAACACGATCACGCCGATAGTTGGACCTTCGATCGTGCCGAACCCGCCGATGATGACGATAAACATCACATTCCAATCCAGCACCGAAAACGCAGCTTCGGGCGAAATACGCGCGTTCTGCAAATAGATCAGCGCACCGATCGTCCCGGTCGCGGCCGCGACCAGCACATAAACCCCGAGCTTGGTGCGGAAGCTATCGACGCCCGCACTTTCCGCGGTCGCCTCGGAATCGCAGATGGCGGAAAGCGCAAGGCCGTAGCGCGATCGCAACACGAGAGCTCTCTTTCTGGCACCTAACGGACGACGGTGTTTCGAGCAACGTCCGCTTTGCGCCCACAAGCGGTCGTCACAGAAAAGTACCGCGGGGCGATCATGGTCGCCTCACTAGCCACGCGAGTAGATTTGGGAAGAGCTGTGCGGTGTCTCGACATACGCGTCAATCACCGACACCACGGTAGTTGAGCAATATGGTCGAGGCTCGCTAAACCCAACGACGAGACGCGTACCGGCACCAGTTTCGCACCAGGAACGGCCGCGCCCGAACGCAACGAAAATGCAACAACCACCGGCACTCGAAGCTGATGGGTTTCGCAAGTTCAACCGGTCTTACGAACTGAATGCGGGCAAACACCGTCTCATCTTTCAAGCACGGCTTTTGTCCATACGTTTCGATAGGCGTGCAGGCCTTCAACCGCGCAAGGCGGCGCCGCGATCAGCGGCGGCGGCTGAAAGTTCCGCGGCGGCCATTGCGCCAACAGCGCAGCGCCCCGCGCGGTCCCGGCGGCGTCGGAGCCGGCGAAGACCTGCTGCGATGGGCGGAATGCAGCGAGCAGCGCAGCATAGGCGGGGTTGGCGGCGAGGCTGCCCTCGACGACAAGATCGCCGGCGGTGACGCCTAGACGCGTCAGCATCAAGTCGCTCATAAGCGCAACATAAAGCGTCGCAAGTGCCGGCCGGTCGGCAGGTGCGGTTTCCCCGCGAATTTCACCCTGGCGCGAGGCGAACGGGCCGCCTCCGCCCTGCCCGGCAAAGCATGGCAGCGCCATAGCGCCAGATGCGATCACACGCGCCAGCGAAGCCGGGTCCGGGTTGCCTGGCGCCCCGGCGATTGCGGCATATTCGCGTCCGCCCATGAAACGCGCGGTGGCGACTGGACGGCCTTCAACATCGACATTGGCCAGCGTGTCGTCAGCCGGATCGAGCCCCTTCACGCTCAAGCCCGGCGCCAACAGGATTACCCAGGTGCCGGTCGAAAGAATCGTGAACGGCGCCCGGCGCGAGCTCAGATGCGGGAGCAGCGAAGCGTTGGAGTCATGGACGCCGCAAAACACGCCGACGTCGCGTCCTAGCCCGGCAGCGGCGGCGATGTCGGGCTTGATCGGCGCGAGGCGCTGGTAGGCCGGCTGCAGCGGCGGCATCAATCGGCGCAGATCGAGTGCGGAGACCACGCTGGAAAACTGCCCCTGCAGCGGCGCCCACAGATCGGAATGAGCGCCCAGCGAGGTGACTTCAGCCGCCGCTACGCCTGAAAGTCTCCATGCCCAATATTGCGGATAGGCGAGAAGATATTTTGCCCGCGCGAACGCTTCGGCAAAACGTCGCTGCTGCCACGCCAATTGTCGCGCGAGGTTCAGGCCCACGGGCAAAGCGGGCGAGAACGTTTGCGAAAACGGTGGGCGCAGCGGCGCATAAAACGGCTCGATCTCCTCGACGCCGGCGAACTCGTAGTCCATCACCGGCAGCACCAGGCCGGAATCGTCGATCAGCGCGGCTGCGCAGCCGTGGGTCGTCGGGACAATGGCCGCAATCCCATTGACCTTATTGGCTTCCGCAAGGGCGCCCAGCAGAAATTCCCAGATCTTCTCGACATCCGCATGGAGATAAGGCGGGCCGGGAACCATGCGATTGGGCATGGAGCGCTCCCGCACGAGCTCACCATCGCAAGTGAAGGTCGCGACCTTCACATTGGTCTTGCCGATATCGAGAACCGCGGTCACACCGTTCATGCTGGATTCCCTCTCGGACGGCACGCGTCGTCCGATCCGACGTCTATGGCAGATGAAACATCTCAGTGAGCGGGATCGCAACCGGCGAGCCGTCGGGATGGGTGCTCATGATGTCCCTCATGTGATCCCACCAGCGGCGCATCACCGGATGGTTGGGCAGTGCTTCCATTCGGTGGTCCCCGCCGCGCTCCAGAAAGACGAACTGGATCGAGGTTTCCTGATCGAGATGAATCGAATAATTGGCGACGCCTGCCTCGGTGAGCGGGCACACGAGCTCCGGCCAGATCACGTCATGGCGCCGGCGATATTCCGCGGCGCATCCCGGGTTAAGGAACATCTTGAAGGCGTAGCGCTCGGTCATGGTCGATCCCCGGGCCGAGATTTGCAAATTCAAGTCGTTCACTCTCGTGCCGATTGCAGGCGCAAACCTCGGCCGAAGCGCCGGCCTCTCCGCCACGAGAGGCCGGCACGAACCGCGATCAGAAATCAAAATCCTTGATGTTGTCCTTGGTGAAGATGAACGGCGAGCCCAACAGAATTTCGCTGCCGTTGATGACGTTGAGCTTGCCGAGCTTGCCGGCATCGACCGAGGTCGCGCCGGGTTTCAGCTTGCCGTCGACCACGGCGCGGATCACGTAGGTCGCGGCATAGCCGAGATCTACCGGGTTCCATAACACGACGGACTTGACGCAACCGGCATTGACATAGGGCTTCATCGCATTCGGCGTGGCGAGGCCGACGACGGCGAGCTTACCGCAGAGGCCAGCCTTGGTGACGGCTTCGGCCGAGGCGGGGGTGGCGACCGACGTCATGCCGAACAGGCCGGAAAGCTTGTCGCCATATTTGTTGATCAGGGTGGTGGCCTGGTTGAACGACAGCACGTTGTCCTCCTGCGCCTCCACCGTTTCCAGCCATTTCAGTTTGGGATGGCATTTGGCGGCGTAGGCCGACATTTCGGCGATCCAGCGCGCCTGATTGGGCGTGGTGAACGTGCTGGTGACGATGGCAAACCCTTTGTCTTCGCCGACTTCCTTCGCCATCGCATCGACCATCGCCTTGGCGATGCCGTTGAACTGGGCCTGATTGATGAACCACAGGCGCGCATCGGGCTGCGAGTTGGCGTCATAGCCGACCACGTGAATCCCCTTCGACAACGCCTTCTTCAGAACCGGAGCGATCGCCACCGGATCATTGGCGGCGAACAGGATGCCGTCGACGCCGCGGGTGATGTAATTGTCGATGAACTTGATCTGCTCGTCGATCTTGGCCTCGGTGGGTCCGTCGGTGGTCACCTTGACGTTGCCGATCTCCTTGGCGGCGTCCTGCATGCCCTTGGAGGTGGCGTTGAAGTAGCCGATGCCGATCAGCTTCGGCACATCCACCAGCGTGATCGGCTTGCCGGCCTTGTCGGGCGCACCGGTGGTCTGGCCGCCGTCATAAGGTTTAGCCGCCGCCGCGGCTGCCGGCCCGGCGTCGCATGCGAGCGGGCTGGTCGGAAGATCGTCGCCGCCATCCCACTTGTCGGCGGCCACGGCGGAGCCGCCCGCCATCGCCACGCCGAGGATCACGAGCGCGGCCGTCTTCATCATCCGATGTTTCGTGAGCTGCTTCATTATGGTTTCCTCCCTAAAACGCCGCTTTTGCGGCTTATCACCCCATCAGTCCGCGACCTCGCGGCGTCCGTGGAGAGAACTTGCGATCAGCGTGGACGCGATCAGGACCGCGCCGATGACGATGATGGTGGCGTCGCCCTTGACCCCGGTCAACGCCAGCCCGTTCTTCAACAGCTGAATCATGACCAGGCCGACGACGGTTCCCCAGATCGTCCCAACCCCGCCGAAAATGCTGGTGCCGCCGAGAACCACGGCGGCGATGACGTCGAGTTCGTAGCCGCTTCCCATGTCCGAGCGCGTCGTGGTCACGCGGGAAACCAGCACCCAGGCCGACAGCCCCGCGGCCAATCCGGACAGCGTGTAGACCACGAGCTTGACCCGATCGACCGGCAGGCCGGAAAATCGGGCGGCGGTCTCGTTGTTGCCGATGGCATAGAGCGTGCGGCCGAAGGTGGTGCGGTCCAACGCCACGCCGGCCACGATGATCCCCACCAGCAGGATCCAGAGCTGCATCGGCACTCCGAGCCATTCCCCTTGCCCGGTGAAGAAGAACCATTCGGGATAGTTGCGCACCGACCGCGCCTGACTGATGCCTTCGGCGAACCCCCGATAGAGCGCCAACGTGGCGATGGTCATGATCAGCGGCGGCACCCGGACGCGGGTGATCAGCAACCCGTTGACAAAGCCGGCGACGCCTCCGACCCCGATCGCGAAGGCGATCGCCA
>Ga0209736_1000141_pt1 | contig 22388 bp, 15 predicted proteins | sample BlaSpr_A8_Ref_M3_FD_187992 | JGI IMG/M metagenome (GOLD analysis project Ga0209736, IMG submission 187992) | Forest soil microbial communities from Thunder Bay, Ontario, Canada - Black Spruce, Ontario site 2_A8_Ref_M3 (SPAdes) (version 2) | ecosystem: Environmental > Terrestrial > Soil > Boreal...
GACAACGATGGAGCTGTGGATGTGCTGGTCGCAGTGAACGGCGGAGCCCCTGTCCTCTTAAAAAATGTTGCAGCGCAGGGAAACCACTGGCTCGGTGTGTACCTCGTCGGAAAGCGCGCGAATCCCGACGGCATAGGAGCACACATTACCTGGCAGGCAGGCGACCTGAAACGAACGAGATTGAAAGTCGGTGGCGGAAGCTATCTCTCCTCGCACGATCCGCGCGAGGTTCTGGGGATGGGCAACAGGACCAAAATCGATAAACTGGAAATCCGGTGGCCCCAACCAAGCGGCCGAGTTGAAACCTTCACGGACGTCCCCCTCGACCGCTACATCACCATCGTCGAAGGCTCCGGCATCAAGTAGCACTCCGCCGTTCACCTCCCCAAATCGACCATTCAACCCTCAAATCCAACCATTCCCTGTAAAGTATTTTACTCTCGCGCCAATGCAGTGCTACCATTCCTCATGTTCTCGTCGCGCTTCACACCCGCCCCGCGCTTCTTCCGCCCCAACCGCTCTTACCTCTCCGTGAACTCTGTGCCCTCCGTGTCCTGTGTGTTAAAATCCCCTTTCTTTCCTTCCGCTCAGCCGTCTGTGGCGCATGCCCGAAAAGCAACCGGAAGGCCCCTAACCCCTTTAGAATCCGCACTTGCGCAAAATGTACCCGTAACTCCCTTAGAATCCGCACTTCCAAAAACACAGCACTTAAACCCCTTTAGAATCCGCACTTACGAGAAAACCCGGGGGGAGGGGGCCTTGTTGTTAACCAGAAATCGCGCGAAGCAGTCCTGATCGATCTACCAGATTTGGACTAAGTGGAGCGGAATCCCGCTTTTTGCATCCCGGCCTGCGCTTCGGGATTCTTCATAAATGTGTCCCAGACAAGACCTGTCCGGTGGTTTTCCGCCATGACCATTGTGATGCCAAGGTCGATCCCCAGAACATCCGGGTCGTACCACCCGTCGAGCGGATTGAACGCATCGACAAAACCGTATCGCGTCCAGGCCTTTTCTTTGTAGCGGCCGCGGATGTTTCGGAGGACACGCATGCAATCTTCGTAGAGAAAAGGAAGCGACCCTCCCGTGGCGCACGGCACAATGCTTCCGTCGATCGGCCCTTGCGGCGGCGGGCCGCCCCACGCCGTGTAGCCTTTCGCGTAGTCGGAGGCGCTGATTCCCCACAAGTTTTCGCTGTAGTCCGGGAATTTTTCGTGCAGCGAGAGGCAGAAAAGTTTGTGCGCCTTTGTGGCCTTGATCGAATTCTCAAAATAGTCAGTGTACGCGTCGCGCTTCTTGCGGAAGTCAAACCACGCTTGCGAATACTGGTGCGTGAAAATTGGATCGTCGCCGGAAATATATTCGAGTCCCTGATACTTGATAACGGGACGCGTCCACGCCTTCCAGCTATCCGGAGAAAGCGGATGAGTGGGCGAACCAATGCCCAGGAGATAAATCATCATCAGTTCGCAATAGTGTTCCCAACGGGCGTTCAGGAAGCCCGATTCGGGATGCCAGCCCATGGAGAGAGTGGAGCCGCCATTCAACATCCACGGCCAATCGACGCGCTCGTATATTTTTGTCGCGAGATCCTTGATTTCCTGGTCGGCAAAATATTGGCGAGCAGTGAGCACTCCGCAAAGAAGCAGCGAAGTATCGATTGAGGAAAGCTCGCACTTTTCCCAGCGCTGGCCGGTTTCCATGTGAATGAAGTGGTAGTAGAAACCGTGCTCGTGCTGGAGTTTGTTCGCGAGAAAGCGGAGCGTGTTGCGAACGCGCGCGAGAATCTCCGCGGTCTTGCCAAAACCGCGGCGGTCCCCAATGCAAAGGCTGGTCAGGCCGAATCCGGTGGCGGCAATGCTGGACATGGCGCGCGTATCATTCCCGTTTGCCAGAGCGCGGTCTTTCACTTGGCCGGTTTTCGCGCTAGCCTCGAACCAGAAAAAATCGAAGGCCGTGCGCTGGATTTCATCCAGCAGCTTGTCGTCCGTCCCCTGATAAGGCGTTCCAGCAGGTTCGACGAATGGCTTTTGTGAATTTGCAAAGGAGTTCAGCAGCGGCGCAAACGAGGAAGTTAAAAGCCCGAGGCCGCCAAGCTTGATGACTTCTCTCCGAGGATACGAGCGATTGTCAGTCATTTCTTTTCTCTCGTTCACTTCATCGCGTTTACTTCGTGATCTCGATCTTCGCTTCAGAACCATGCGCGGAGTCTGGGCTGATCCAAATCTTTACGCGCGCAGGTTCGACGACATATTTATTTTGATCGTCCCAAAGTGCGAAGGCATCCGGGTCCAAACGGAAAGTGACGCGCCGCGTCTCGCTTGGAGACAGTTTGACGTGCTGGAAACCCTTGAGGGCGCGAATCGGCTGCGCTGTGCTTGTGCCTTCGAGGCGAATGTAGAGCTGAACGGTTTCCTCGCTCGCGCGGGCACCAGTATTGGTGATTTCCGCGCTGACGGTTAGCCCCGAGTTCGACGGATGCCTTGTGTCCCGAAGACCGTCGTTCAGCGTTGCAGCACGCACTTGAGCGGAACTCGCCTGCGTCGGCCCGTAGCTAAAGTTCGTATAGGTGAGGCCGAAGCCAAAAGGAAACTGCGGACTGTTCTGCTCGTCGATGTAGCGGGAAACAAATTTGTCCGAGCCTTCCCATGGCGGCTTGGTGAGATCGGCATTGCCCGCGGGCCGTCCCGTATTCAAAGCGTTGTAGTAGAGCGGTTCTTGACCGACGCTGCGCGGCCAGGTTACCGGCAGTTTCCCGGTTGGGTTCGAATCTCCAAAGAGTGTGCGCACAAGAGCGGGGCCCGCCTGCACTCCCGGAAACCACGCGGCAAGGACCGCAGGAACATGTTCGAACGCCCAGGGTAGCGTGAGCGGTCTCCCGCTGAACAACACCAGTGTGACTGGCTTTCCAGTGGCAACAATTGCTTCCAAGAGTTGCTGCTGGCGGCCTGGCAGTCCGAGATATGCTCGGGAAGCGCCTTCGCCGGTCATTGCCGAACCATTTTCGCCCAGCGCAAGAATCACGGTGTCCGATTCCTGAGCGGTCTTGACAGCTTCGGCCAATTGCTCGTCGGAGCCTTTGAATATTTCGCTCCCCTTCGCGTAGCGCACATGATCTGCGCCTAACTTCTGGATCAGCGAACCTCGCAGCGTGACGACGTCTTCTGCGCGGCCTTGCGCAGTCCACGAGCCGAGCATGACTGCGGCGTCATCCGCGAGCGGTCCGATGAGGGCGACATTCTTCGAATCGCTGGAGAGCGGAAGGACGGGCGATCCAGCGCCCAGCGGAGAATTTTTCAGCAGCACGAAGGAACGCTCGGCGGCCGTGCGCGCCAGCGCGACGCTCTCCGGCTGAAGCATTGTGCCTGCTTCCTGCTTTTCGTCTGCGTAAGGTTGTTCGAACAGGCCCAGCGCAAACTTGACGCGCAGAACGTGGCGAACCGACTCGTCCACGGCCGATTCGGGGACTTGGCCGGAGCGCACAAGATTCACGAGATTGTCGTGGTAAAAGCTGCTGACCATATCCATTTCCACGCCAGCAAGAATCGCTTTTCGCGCGGCGGTGGCAGGATCATTGGCGATGCCATGGGGGATAAGTTCGGCGACGGAAGTCCAGTCACTGTCGACGATTCCCCGGAAGCCCCATTCTTTGCGCAAAATTTGTTTGATCGTGAAAGGATTTGCCGAAGTGGGGACGCCATTCAGGGAGTTAAATCCGGTCATGATGGTGGCAGCGCCGGCGTCGACGGCCGCGCGAAAGGGCGGCAAGTAAAATTCTCTAAGAGTGTGCTCGGAAATCTCCACCGAGTTATAGTCCCGGCCACCTTCGGCGGCCCCATAACCTACAAAATGTTTGGGGCATGCGGCGACACTATCTGGAGCAGAGAGCCGTTCGCCTTGGTAGCCGAGCACATAGGCCCGCGCCATGGCCTCGCCCAGGTAAGGGTCTTCTCCGGAGCCTTCGGCCATCCTTCCCCAGCGTGCATCACGCGCGATATCAACCATTGGGGAAAACGCCCAGCGGATACCGGTGGCCGATGCTTCTCGAGCAGCCACGCGCGCGGCCTTTTGGACAATCTCAGGGTCCCAAGTGGATGCCAATCCCAGGGGAATCGGGAACTCGGTACGGAAGCCGTGTATCACGTCCAAACCAAACACGATGGGGATCCGCAAGCGGGATTTCTCAATGGCGATGCGTTGAAAGGCATTCGAGTCGTGCGCGTTCGTTATGTTAAACAACGCACCAATCTCGCCCTTTTGGAGCATATCGTTATAGTCGGTGCGCCCGGTGCCGGGCCCAGTCGGTTGTCCGGCCGAGTATTGAACCAATTGACCGACCTTCTCTTCCAGGGTCATCTTGTGGAGGAGGGCATCTATTTTTTGTTCGGTGACGGAATCATTGAGACTGGAGCGGAGTGGTGCGCTATTTGACGCCGCAGCACCCGCGTTTTCTTGAGCAGTAGCAGACTGGCAAAGCATCAAGAAGCAGGAAATGAATGCGAATCGAATGAGCGGGGTGAGCACGTTTTTGAGAACTCCGATGGCGCCGTTGAACGATTAACCAGCCGTTTTTTTCAGCGCTGAGGCATCAACACCTTACTTGAATCTGGCCCAGATGGGGATAAGAATGGCGAGCAATTTTGATTTCCGAGCTTGGGCCACACTGCCAGCAAAATCCTTATTCTTTCGGAATTATTCCGATGGCACGCCCAGACAGAGGCAGCCTTGCCTGGCCCTCCCTCACCGAAGCAGCATAGTAAACCGATTTAGTAGGATACACAAGCGGGGGAAGCGTTCGTTCAAGGCAGGTCAACCGATACCCCATCTTGGACCTTGTTCTGGCTTGGTCGCTTGTGGGAGACTACCAGCCCGGAAGCCCTATGCCCCGTCCAAAACCGAATGGCATCTCCGCCGCGCGGAAAACCACTGGCGGGGGGGTGAGCCTGAAACTTCTCGCCGAGCACCTCGGTTTGTCTCAGGCTGCAGTATCTTTCGTGATCAACCGTTCGCCCGCAGCAAAGTCGATTCCGCCCCGCACCCAGGAGATAATTCGTGCGGCCGCACGGGAGTTAAACTACAGGCCGAATCATCTCGCTAGGTCATTGCGGCAGCAGCGGAGCTTCACCATCGGCGTTGTGGTTCCGGAGATCAGCGAGGGCTATGCGGCATTGGTGATGTCCGGCATAGAGGATCACCTGCTGCAGGAAGGCTATTTTTATTTTGTGGTCAGCCACCGCCACCGGAATGAACTTATCGAAGAATATCCTTTGCTGCTGCAACAGCGGGCGGTGGAAGGCTTGATCGTTGTGGATACGGCCCTTTCTGAGAAAGTGGATGTTCCCAGCGTGGCAGTTTCTGGACACCGGGATGTGCCGGGAGTTACGAACATTGTCCTCAACCACTCGCGGGCGGCATGCCTCGCTTTGCAACATCTTGCAAACCTCGGGCACAGGAAGATGGCATTCATTAAAGGACAGGCGTTCAGTTCCGATACGGAGGTGCGCTGGGAAGCGGTGCGCGAGGCAGCCGAGAAAATAGGCATCGACGTTCGAGAGCAACTGACAGGGCAGCTCGAGGGCGAATCGTCTTCGCCGGTGCTTGGGTATCAGGTCACGCAAAAGCTTCTAGCTTGCGGAGAACCGTTTACGGCGTTATTTACTTTTAACGACATTTCCGCGATCGGCGCCATTCATGCGCTGCGTGAAGCTGGCCGCCGCGTGCCCGAGGATGTCTCCGTCGTTGGTTTCGACGATATTCAGAGTGCGGCGTTCCAGAATCCCGCATTAACCACCGTTCGCCAGCCCTTGCGCGAGATGGGGATGATTGCGGCGGAGATTCTCCTGCGGCGGATTACCGCGCCAGCGAAGACGCCACATCCCAAGGAGATTACGGTCGAGCCTGAATTGATTGTACGTGCCAGCACAGCTCGTCCTCCGAACACTTAGGAACGCAGCGAAATGCCGGGCAAGTTTCGTCGTTGTTAGGGCGCGAGTTTGACGGCGCGGTCGTAGCCGGTCATTTCCAGATAGCCAATGCCGCCGAGCGGCGTCTTTCCGCGGTGGCCTCCAAGAGTGATAGCCCCCTCCCAGTAAGACGGAGCGATTTTCGTTTTTCCGGCCAGTTCTTGCGCCGCCAGAGTTGTGTGTGCTGCGAGTTCGATTTGCAGTCTTGGTATCGCGATCTTCCAGCCGATCGGATACGTTGCGTTCGTGACGGGACTGGTCCAGTTCTCGGTGAGCGGCTCCAGGATAAAGTCAGCCGCTCGCAGATGTGAGGATTTGCCCTGCGCATCAACATACGTGCCCGAGGAAAAGGGATCGAGCGAACCATCTTTCCGGCGGATGCGAAAGAGCATCAGCTCGGTGTTGTCTTCCAGTTGCAGGCTCAGCCAGTCCCAGCCGATTTGGCCGGATTCCAGTTGGTGAGTGAAGAATTCGTGGTCCATCCAGGCAAGGCCGGACACTTCCAACTGCTTGCCGTTTAATTCGAGTTGGCCGTTCGCTGTCAGCCGTGTTAGCGAAATGTAGTAAGACGCGTGGCCCGCGCCTTCCGATTTTTGACTGACGCCGTCTTCGCCATGGATGACCGGCGGCTTTTCCGGATGGAGCGTCAGATTTAATTGAAACTGCTTCTCGACGGCTTGTAGTTTTTGATCCGATCCCTCCCATTGAACTTGCCAATTGCCATTCCAGATGCGGGCGGTCGAAACGCTCACGCCAGCGATTCCGGGCCCGGCGCGGTTTATTCTTTCCGTGTGATAAAACTTCTGGCCATCCAAATCGCTAAGCGCGAGATGCGTGAGGTAAATATCCTTGACGTCCCAAGTCGCTGCTTGCGCCGGATCGCGGCTGACCGCTTGTCGAAAAAAAGTAAGTTCGAATCCGTAGCGATGGCCGTTTGCGGATTTCAGATTTCCCGTGTAGTACCACCACTCCGTCTGAAAGTCGGGGTGATCGAAATAGTCTCTGGGGAATTCGAATTTGTAGCCGGGGACTGCCGTGCGGTACTGCGCGGTAACCGGGTAGAGAATCAAAAGCGCCGCTGCGAGGACCGCCAGCCTATTCCTCACGGACGGCCTCGATCGGATTCAGCCGCACGGCAACTTGCGCGGGATACAGACCTGCCAACACGGTGGCCACAAAAACCACGCTGATCGCGCCCAACAAAACCGCGACCGGCCAATGGAAGCGGATCGTCCAGCCGAAAGACTGTTTGTTTATGACGTAGATGAGGATAAGCGAGAGAGAAAATCCGAGAGCGAGTCCCGCGAAACTCGCGAGCAGGCCCAATAGACCGGCTTCGACGAGAATCTGCTTGCGAACTTGGCCGGCGGCTGCACCGAGAAAGCGCAGCAAACCGATTTCGCGGCGGCGGTCGATGACGAGAGCAAGGAGCGCACCTGCGATACCCATCACCGCCACGATCACAGCGACGGCCTCAAGCGCGTACGTTATGGCGAAAGTGCGATCGAAAATGCGGATAGCTTCGGTGCGCAAGTCCCGGTTGGAAAAGAGCAGAACGCGATAGCCAGCAGCGGCTTGGGTGATCTCCTCGCGCACGGTCTCGACCGAAGCATTGGGAGCGACATAGATGGCCAGATTCGAAGGAGCGGGATCCGGGAGATAGCGCAGCATCGTTTGTCGATCCATCAGAATGCTGCCGCGCTCGCTGCCATAATCGTAATAAACATCCGCGATGCGGAAGGACGGATGGGCGATGCCAAGCGCGAGCGTTATGGTATCGCCGGCACGCACATGATGTTTGTAGGTGAAGGGTTCGCTGACAACGACCGCATCGGCGTTGCGAATCTGCGAGAGGACTTGTTCGGTTGGACGGCCGGAGAAAAAATTCGTTTGGTGATCGGAGCGCAGGGCGCTCAGATCCACCGACGCCAATGTCGCGGGCATTCCGTCGTAGCTGATTTCATAGCCGCGCAGGCGGTCGACCCCCGCGACGCCGGGCAGCTTGGTTATTTTGTCCGCCAATTCGAGAGAAACTGTTGGATGGCGGTCAGGAGCCGGCTCACCGCCAGGCCGCAGATAGAGATCGGCAGGAAGGCGGTCGTTCATCCAGACCACGACTGTTTCGCGAAAACTGCCTACCATGATCCCGACGGAAGTCATCATCGCGATAGCGGTGGAGAGCGCGCCTACGAGGACCGAAGTGCGGCGAAGCGAAGCGGAGAGGCTCTGCGCTGCCAGAAGAGCTTCGACTCCTAGGATTTTTCCAAGCCAGCGGGAAGAGCGGGAGATAACCGCATCCGTGAAAGCCGGGATGGCGAGCGCGGACGCGACGACGAGCAAGACCGCGGCGAGATAGCCAAACACAGGCTTGCCTTCGATCGCAGGAACGCGCGACGCCGCGGCGGCGATGACACCCAGAACCAACGCCAGCCACAGGTCGCGCGATTTGTGCACACGCGCGGTGTACTCGCGCCGGCCGCGTGCCATGGCTTCCACAGGAGACACGAGCGATGCTTCGCGGGCGGGTGAGTATGCGGAAACGATGGCGACTCCCACGCCGATGACGAACGCGAGCACTACGTACCACGCGCTGAGTTCGATAGCTCCCGGACGGCTGCTTACATAAAGCGACGCCACAGTGGCAGCCATGAGTTTCACCGCTCCGGATGCCATCACGCGACCGACCGGGAGACCAAGGGCAGCACCGGCCAAGCCGAAAAAGGCTGCTTCGCCGATGAAAGCCGCAAGCACTGCACCGCGGCTGGCGCCCAGGGCGCGAACGATTCCCGTTTCTGGGCGGCGGCGCACAACAGAAACCGAAATCGTGTTGTAGATGAGAAATGCGCCCACAATCAGGGCAATGTAACTGAGCAGGCGCAGATTCCAGCGAAAGGCGGCCAGCATTCGGCGATTTTCGTTTGTGCCGGTTCCGTGTGCGCGTACTTCCACGCCGGGGGGCAATCCGGCACGCACGCGCTGCTGCCATTCTTCGAGACTCGCGGATTCTGGGACTTTTAGGAGGATGCGATCGACGCGGCCGAACCGGTTCAGAGCGCGTTGCGCTGCTGCTAGATCCATCACGATGGCAGACTCGCTGCCGTTCGAATCCGGATAAACGCCGCGGACTGTGAATTCGCGGACTTGATCATTGATCAGCAAGCGAAGGAGGTCGCCCGGCTTTTTTCCTAGACTCGCGCCAACCCAAATGCTGTCCGGGTTTTGCAAGTACTGCATTGCATCTTCCGGCGGTGGAACAGCTTCACTCGATCTTGATCCCAAGAGCGAGCCGCTTCTGTCGGAGCTGCCTTCTGCGACCAAGTCGAGACCGATGAGCGGGATGGTTTGCCTCGTGTCTGAGATGACCGCCGAGTCTTCGATTCGCGGGGAAATACGAATGGAATAAGGAAGCGTTGCGATAGTTCCGACAATTGATTCCGGCACGCCACCTGAAGCGATGACTTCCAGATCGTTGTCGCCAGCGAGAGCTTCCATTGACGCGTGGAAAGAGCCGGTCGCTGCCGCTCCGGCAAGGTCGATCGCCAGCACCACAGCGACACCGAGAGTTACAGCAAGCACTGTCAGGATTGCGCGCACCGGCTCCTGCAGCAGCGGACGAAGCATCAAGCGATAAAAGAGGAATAGGCGTCCCATGTCAGCGCCGGGTGATCTCTTCTACTTTTCCGTCGCGCAGGCGCACGATGGCGTCCGCCAGCGCGGCGGCTTCCGCGCTATGGGTGGCCATGACCGTTGCGGTGTTTAGTTCGCGTGTGAGGCGCTTCAAAAGAGCGAGGATGATGTTGCCCGTCACCGTGTCGAGATTCCCAGTTGGCTCGTCGGCCAGAAGAATGGCGGGTGATTGAACGAGCGCGCGGGCGATGCCGACGCGCTGCATCTGTCCGCCGGAGAGTTGGTGTGGGTAGCGGTCGCCCAGCCCATCGAGCTCGACCCAGGCGAGCTTCTCACTGGCGGTGGCGCGTGCATGGGGCTTTCCAGCAAGAAGCAGCGGCAGTTCCACGTTTTCAAAAACCGTTAGTGTGTGCAGAAGTTGGAAGGATTGGAAGATAAAGCCGACTTTTTCGCGGCGGAGCCGCGTAAGGCCGGCGTCGTTCAGAGTGGACGTATCGACACCGTCGAGCAGCACGCGGCCGGATGTGGGAAAATCCATCGCGCCCGCCAGATTGAGCAGAGTCGATTTCCCGCAGCCGCTCCGCCCGACCAGGGCAGCAAATTCTCCGCGGTTTACTTCGAGCGAAATACCGTCCAGAGCGTGGACAGGCTGGCCGTCGGTGAGGTAGTCCTTACTGACATTTTGGAGCGCGACGATGGCCATAATTCGTAATTGTACTTTTGCAAGACAACACGCCAGCGATGATGCGCCCCCTGCTACGGACTCGCGCCATTCCAGGTAGTGCCTGGTCACGCGCAGAGGTCCTTTTTTGTTTGCCGCTACCTCTTCGCTTGAGCGAGCGCTTTCTCGATTGCGGCAGTCATTTCCGGCGAATCCGGCGTAACGGCGGGCTCAAAGCGCGCAACCACGCGGCCATCCGGGCCGATCAGAAACTTGGTGAAATTCCACTGAATCTCACCGCCGGTCTGCGGATTGGCAGCTTTGTCCGTCAGAAATTGGTAGAGCGGCGTCTTATCATCGCCTTTCACGGAAACTTTGGACATCATTGGAAAAGTTACGCTGTATTTGGTTTGGCAGAATGTTTTGATTTCCTGATTCGTTCCTGGCTCCTGTGAGCCAAAATTATTGGCCGGAATACCGACGATGACGAATCCGCGGTCTTTGAATTTCTCATAAACCGATTCCAACGCGGTGTATTGCGGAGTGAAGCCGCAGCGGCTGGCTACGTTCACTAGCAGGACGACTTTCCCTTTGTAAGCACCGAGCGGCGCAGGCTGGCCATCGATCGAATTGAGCGTGAAGTCGTAGACGGACTTATCCGCAGCCATCAGCGCGGTCGCAAAGAACACCAGACAAAACAGCAGCTTGATCATAATTCCTCCACACTCTCTTTTACCCTGATCCGGGGATCACGGCAAATCGGAGTGGCAGGACTCCCGTCCTGTAGCGGCAGGAGGACCTTTCCAACCCCTCTTGTGTCGCCAAACACCCATTGAGCCTTGTCGTGGGCTGGTATAGACTGCGCACGCAGAATTCCTGTCTGGGGCGATGGGGATTCCACCGTACAGGTGCACTCCCGAAAACAATCGTCGGTACGGAATGCGCTCTCGCGAAGGCAAGATCAACTGAGCAACAAATCCCAACCGGCCTATGCCGGTGGATGCCAAGGAGGAACGGATGCTGTTCGCATCGCAAGTCACGGTTGCTCACCAGAGCGTAGCCACCTTGGATCTCGTGATTATCGGGATCTACTTCGCCATCGTGTTCGGCATCGGGATGTATTTTGCGAGGAGAGAACGAACTTCGGAGGACTACTTTCTTGCCGGCCGCGACATCGGCTGGTTTTTTATTGGCGCGTCTTTATTTGTGTCGAATATTTCGACCGAACACTTTATCGGTTTGTCGGGGACGGGCGCTTCGTCCGGATTAGCGGTGGGCCATTTTGAGTGGCTCGCATGTTTGATCTTGCTGGTCCTCGGCTGGGTGTTCGTGCCGTTTTACTTGCGCTCGAACGTGTTCACCATGCCGGAATTCCTGGAGCGCCGGTTCAATCGCAATTGCGCCGTTTATCTCGCCGCTATCTCGATCATCGCCTACATTTTCACGAAGATTTCCGTCCAGCTCTATGCCGCGAGCGTTGTACTGGAGCGCGTGGCTGGCTGGTCGCTGTGGAAGACGGCAGTTGTCTTGGTGATCGCCACGGGCATTTATACCGTGGCCGGCGGACTGGCTGCGGTCATCTATACCGATACCGTCCAGACCTTGATTCTGATTTGCGGCGCCGTCGCTTTGACCATCATCGGTCTTCACCGCGTGGGAGGATTCGAGCACCTGCGGACCTTGGTGCCCGCCAGTTACTTTCACATGATGAGACCATCGACCGACAAGGATTTTCCGTGGACAGGCATATTTTTCGGGGCGCCGATTCTTGGGATTTGGTATTGGTGCACGGACCAGGTGATTGTGCAGCGCGTGCTCTCCGCGCGCGATGAGGGCCACGCCAAATTAGGCACCATTTTCGCAGGCTTTCTGAAAATACTGCCGGTCTTCATGCTCGTCCTGCCAGGCATCATCGCCTTCGCACTTTTCCCCGAGCAGGTGAAGAAGCCCGATTTCGCATATCCAACGCTCATCCTGAATTTGCTGCCGACTGGTCTTGTCGGTCTGGTCATGGCCGCGCTGCTCGCGGCGGTCATGGGCGCGATGAGTTCGGTATTCAATTCCGCATCCACGCTGGTGACGCTGGATTTCTACAAAAAGATTCGTCCTCAGGCTTCCGAAAAACAGCTCGTTAATTTCGGCCGCATCGCCACGGGTTTCATGGTGCTGCTTGGCTTGCTGTGGGTCCCTTTCATTCACTACATCAGCAGCCAGCTTTACATTTATTTGCAGAGCGTGCAGGCGTATATCAGCCCGCCGATCTCCGCGTGCTTTGTACTCGGAATCTTGTGGCCGCGCCTGAATGGGACGGGAGCGATCTCGTCCCTTCTGACCGGATTTGTGTTGGGAGCGACGCGATTCATCCTTGAACTTGCTGACCGTGCGGCAGGCGGCCATTTCGAATCGCCGGTCGCGCGCTGGATCATCGACATGAACTTTCTGCACTACGCGATTTTCATGTTCGTGGTCTGCTCGCTCGTCCTCGTGACAGTGAGCCTGATGACCAAAGCGCCTGACCGCAAGCAACTTGCAGGCCTGACTTTTGCGACCGTCGACGACAAGATCGAAACCACGGTCGTTGATCCGCGCCAGCGCAAACCAGCCAAAGAAACTCCGACCGAACATCGCCTCAACGTCTTCTTCAGTCTCTTGTTGCTGGCGACCGTGATTGGCTTGTGGATTTACTTTCGCTAGGAGCCGTTGCGGACTGGAAACGAATGAAAACTTCTGCCATACGGGCTTTGAAACCTAACGTCACGCAGGAAGAAGCAATCCGCTTCTTCCGTTCGGGCCTCTTCAGCGCGGCTTATTGGAGGATTCGGAGCGGTCCGCTGCAGCGCATCGCGGACGCTTACGTCCCGTTCTGGGTTTATCGGGTACGCTACGAAATGGTTGGGGCGGTGAGCACCCGTATTTTCGCGCTGGACGCGGTGCATGGGACACTCGACCTCTATGAATTCCCTCAAATACCTCGCGAAGAGGAATTGCTCGCCATTGAAACGCGGAATCGGCTCTTGCCCCGTTTGGAGCCGGACGCCGCTGAAGAACTTCTCAGGATGAAAGTTCTGCGCGTGCTTTTCCAACAGGGTTTTTTCAAACTGCGCGCTCTGAAAGTGGACATTGAGCGTATGCCGGTTGAACTGCACCTGCCGTATTGGCTAGCCTTTTACGGAAGCAATGGCGCGGCAAAGTGCCGCGTCATGGACGCGGTGCGGCGGCGTATCGAAGGCGCCAAAGCTGCGTCCTTTTTTGAGGAATGGCTCGCAGCATAGCGAAACTCGCTTGCGTGCCGCCCGGCGCGAAGGTGTATTCCAGGCGAAGATTTTTCCAGCAGCCCACGGAGAGGGACAGCATGCCACGTCTTGCCAGTTGGAGCGGAGTCACCCTGCTGTTGTGCGCGATCAGTGCCAGCAGCGCTGCGGCAACGGGCTGGCAGCATATTGGAAATGTGCAGCGCGTGGAAAAGCTTAAGGATGGCGTCGAACTGACGGCCGGTTCCGCCAAGCTGCGCATCACGGCTTTTCGCGATGGCGTGATACGGGTTCGCCTCGCGCCGCAAGGTTCCTTTCCTAAAGATTTTTCATGGGCGGTGATTGAAGCTCCGGACTCTTCTGCATTCAGCGTCGAAGATGGAAAGAACGAAGTACGGATGACAGCGGGACGCGTGGTTGTCATTGTCAAGAAAACGCCTCTATTGATCACGTTCGCGGACTTGGCCGGCAATGTTCTCCTCGCGGATGAGCCGTCTTTGCCTATGGCTTGGGACGGCACGTACATCCACGCCTGGAAGCGAATGCCTGCTGAAGAAAATTACTTTGGCCTCGGCGACAAACCCGGTCCCATGAACCACCGCAATCATGCGTATACGATGTGGAATACGGACTTTTTTGGCTGGCAAGAATCGGACGATCCGCTCTACAAGACGATTCCGTTCTTCATCGGCCTTCACAAAGGCACGGCTTACGGCGTTTTCTTCGACAACACCTACCGCAGCAGCTTCGATTTCGGAAAAGAGTCGCCCGACTATTTTTCGTTTGGTGCAGAGGGCGGCGAGCTGAACTACTACTTTATCGCCGGCCCGGAACCAAAGAAAGTCGTGCAGCAATTCACCGCGCTTGTTGGACGCACGCCTCTTCCTCCGCTCTGGTCGCTCGGCTACCAGCAGAGCCGCTACAGCTACTACCCCGAAGCGCGCGCCCGCGAAATTGTCCAAACCCTTCGCGATAAGAAAATCCCTGCGGACGCTATTTATTTCGACATTGACTATCAAGAGGGCAACACGCCTTTTACCGTTAACCGCGAGTATTTTCCGCACTTTGAAAAAATGATTTCGGATTTTCGCGCGCAGGGCGTGCGTACCATCCTCATCACCGATCTGCACATCAAAAAAGATCCGGATCACGGCTATGCGCCTTACGATTCCGGCACGAAGAACGATGTCTTCGTCAAAAGCCGGGACGGTTCGTTGTACGTTGGCAAAGTCTGGCCTGGCGACAGCGTCTTTCCGGATTTTACGCTGACGCGCGCACGCGATTGGTGGGGCGGCCTCTACAAGAATTTTGTGAATATGGGCGTTGCGGGCTTCTGGAACGACATGAACGAGCCCTCTACCTTTCAGACGCTTTCCAAAACCATGCCGCTAGATAATGTTCACCGGCTAGATGACGGGACGACACTCGATCATCGTGCCATTCACAACGTCTTCGGAATGGAAAACGCCCGCGCGACGTATGAAGGTCTTCTCAAACTCAAGCCTGATGAGCGGCCGTTTGTCCTGACACGCGCAGCCTATGCGGGTGCAGAACGTTACGCGGCGACCTGGACCGGCGACAACAGCGCCACCTGGAATCACATCGGAATGAGCGTGCCGCAGATCATGAATCTCGGGCTTTCCGGATACTCGCTCGTGGGCGCGGATGTCGGCGGTTTTGCTGGCTCTCCGCCAGCCGACCTTCTGACACGCTGGTACGAGTTGGGTGTGTTCTATCCGATGTATCGCGATCACGCCGCGAAGGGCACCGCCGATCACGAGCCGTGGGTGAGCGGCCCCGAACAGGAAGCGATCCGGAAGCGTTACATTGAGCTGCGCTACAGACTGCTTCCTTATATCTACACGGCAATGGAGGAAACTTCGCGCACCGGCGTTCCGTTGATGGAGCCAATCTTTCTCGAGTATCCCGATGCTCAGAATCTCTATGGCGAGGACCACGAGTTCCTCTTCGGCCGTGATCTCTTCGTCGCTCCAGTCGTCACCGAAAAGGTTGACGCCCAGGACGTTCATTTGCCGCCGGGCGATTGGTACGACTTCTGGAGCGCGGAAATACATTTGAGCAAGGACCAAATTTCATTACACCCGGCGCTTGCGGAAACGCCGCTTTACGTCCGCGCAGGAGCGATCATTCCCATGCAGCCCATCGTGCAAAGCACGAACGAGAAGCCGGATGGTCCGCTGGAACTGCGCGTTTATATGGGCGGCGATTGCCACGGGACGCTCTATCAGGATGACGGCCACACGTTTGCCTATCAAAAGGGGAACTTCCTGCGAGTGAATTTCACTTGCCAAGTGTCTTCGCGTGAGCTCACCGTTACCAGCAGTATAGAGAAAAATGCGTACCAGCCATGGTGGAACAGCACGCAGCTAAAAATCTATGGAGCGGGTGCCGAGCCGAAGGAAGCTCGCATCGGCGATCAATTGATTCACGATTGGCGTTTCGATGCTCAAGCGCATTGCATCACGCTCACCGTTCCCGACGCTCTCAAGAACTGGAATGTTCGTTTGATCTTCTGATTCTTCAATCGAGTAGAAAAATAGAAATGGATTGCGCGGGCACGGCGACGCGGGCTTCACCCTTAAGGACGTCGGCTTTTGCCTGTCCAAAAAACAGCGTGAAGCCAGCCGCGCCTTTTGCGGGCGTGTCATGGAGAGGAATTCTCAACTCCCGAGGCTCAGCCGAGTTATTGAAGGCTACAAGCACGCGTTCTTCTTCCGTCTCCCGCAAAAACACATAAGACGTTTCGTCAGAGAAGAGGTGCCAGAGCTTTCCGCTTTGCAGAGCGGGATGTTCACGCCGCAATCGCAAGAGTGTTTGCACATGTGTGAAAAGTTCTTGCTGTCCCGCAGTGCGTCCGTCCGAAGTGAAGGCGTTTTTCGGATCGCCGGGCCAGCCGCCTGGAAAATCGCGCCGGTTGTCCGGGTCTCCGCCCCCGGGCATTCCGATTTCGTCGCCGTAATAAAGTTCGGGGATCCCTCGCAAAGTCAGCGTTAAGCCAAACGCCAGCTTGAGCCTCGCCGGCGAACTTCCCTCCGCGCTCGCAAAGCGCGGCACATCGTGATTCGCGAAAAAAGTCACCAGCGAATCAGGATGGACATACAACGAATCGTGGCGCAAAACATCCGCGATGCGCCCCGCGGGCGCGTCCCGCAACAGGACATCACGAAGCGTGAAAAACAAAGGAAAATCGAACAGCGTGTTTAAGCCCGAGTCGATGCCGTCGAAACGCTTTTGGCCTCCTGCAAAAAATGATGTGACGCTCGGGTCAGGGTGGAAGACTTCGCCGATGGTCGTCAGATATGGATAGATTTGGTGTAGACCCGTATGCCAGGTTGACCAAAACCTACGGGAAACGTACGGAAAAGTGTCCAGACGATAGCCATCCAAGCCCGAAGTCTCCGCCCACCAAATGCTGTCTTGCAAAAGAAATTCGGCAACCACGGGATTTTCAGTATTCAAGTCGGGCAGTATGTTGAAGAACCAGCCTTCCGTCAGATTTCGAGAGAGCCGCGGCGGCGCGTGCGGATCGATGAGCGTCTCGAATGGATCGTTGGCTATTGTTTGTTTCCCCGTTTTTCCGTAAAACGTGCCGCCGAGACCAGCAGAGGAATCCGTGTGGTGCAGCTGCGTGCCGTGAAACCAGTCCGCCAGCGGCGGCTCAGCAACCCAGGGATGTTTCGGACCGACGTGGTTTGGCGCAAAGTCGAAAAAAATCTTCATGCCTTGCTTGTGCGCTTCCGAGACAAGATTTTGATAATCCTGGATCGTTCCAAGATGGGGATCCACCGCGTAAAGATCCACCGCACCATAACCGTGATAGTCCTGGGCCGCGCCGTTTTTTAGGATTGGCGTCAACCATAGCGCGGTCACCCCGAGATCCTTCAAGTAGGGCAGATGCTCGCGAATACCGCGCAGGTCGCCGCCATGATAGGCGCGCGCATTCGAACGATCACGCGTACCACGAGCTTCAGCCGGCTCATCATTCGTGGGATCGCCATCAGCGAAGCGGTCTGGCATGATGAGATAAATCACATCCTCCTGCGAGAGCCCTTGAAATTTTCCGAGCTTCATCGCGCGCGCGGCTAGCGGCAATTCAAACGAAGTTGTGCCTGTCGGAGTTGTGATGCGGCACACGGCGGTACCCGATTTTGCGTCGGCCCCGATCTTCAGCCAAACGAACAAGTAGCGGCCAGCAGCTGTCGCTTGCGTGCGCTCCACTAAAATGCTCGGCAAGTTGCAGACAACACGGGTGGCCTCGAGATTGTGGCCGGAAAGCAGCAACATCACTTCTGGAGTCAGATTGATCCACCACGAAGGAGGCTCGACTTTTGTCACCACCGGTGGATTGGCATCCGGCTTCTGCGCTGGTTCGATCTGACCGGACAGAGCAGTGGAACTCAAGGCGAGTGCAGCCGCAGCTATTGATAGAATTCGAATTCGGTTGAGAACCGATGTCCAGAGTAAAGAAACGGATGTCTTCACGCGAGAAGCATAGAAAAAAAGCAGGCAAGGCGCCAGTGTTGTGTCCGCTGGCTCCGAGCCTCTAGCTAGGTCTCGAATACGAGTTTGTCGAAGGCCTCAGGGACATGGAAATTCGGCACCGGCGTGCCCGTCGGCCGCCATGCCGAGTAGAAACGCGGCTCGGCAGCCCCCTCGACGCGAAAGAAATTAACGCGCCAAACTTTCGTCGGATCGAATTGTGCTGTCAAACTCTTCATGGGCAACGCCATCTCCGCCATCCAAGTCTTGCTCTGCTCGTCGACTATGACGCGGCGCCTCAGTCCACTCTGTAGATTGCGTTTTTCTCCCGGCCCAATATCCAGATCAATCCAGAAGCCGTTAGGACTCACTTCAAACTCTTTGTAATGCGGGACATTTGACCCGGCTGGTTGCAGAAAAACTTCCACAACGTCGCGATCCCACAGTTGGTCCCGCCGCCCACTTGGTTCGGCATCCGGAAAAACCGTGATGCTGCGGTAGTGCGCGAGAAATCTCAAATAAAGAGCCTCGCGAGTCCACAGCAGCCGCACCTCTGTCATTCGCTGCGGATCGCCGTTCTTGCCCTGCCAGTCTTGACTGAAGCGGATCGCCGGAGCGTTTTCCCACACTGCATCCGGAGGAAACCCTTCCGCATCCGTCCCTCCGGCGAACTTCACAGCGACCACCGTCCCGGTGTCACGTGCCGACGAAGTTTTTCCAGCTATCACGCAGTGCACCCCGCGCGAGATAAGAAAGTCGTAGCCCAGCATACCCGCAAACGGAATGCAATACGTGGGAAACCGCTCGATGTGTAGAGAATGGCACGGAGCAAGACAGCAGCCGGCAAATCAACATGCGTGGGGGCAAACCGTTTGCGCACGCGTCCATTCTCTGCTCCAGAGCGCAAAGCTCCCGCGTGGTAGCATCAAATTTGGTTCGTAACGGTCACTGTGGAAAGCACTCCAGCGGCAATTTCCAAGGAGCTCGGGACATGATTGAGCCGGTTGAAGAGCAAGAATATTCGTCGCGACCCGAAAAGCGCACACCAGAGCAATTCGAATTCATCAAGATGCGCATCGACGGCAGCGTCGCGCGCATGACGCTCAACCGTCCCGAACACAATCTCCTCAATGAAGCGTTTCTGCGCGAGCTCTCGGAGGGAATCACCTTCGCGGGCCAGAGCCCTGAAGTGAAACTGGTCGTTCTCGATTCCGCGTGCAAAGTGTTTTGCGGCGGCATCGACATCGGCGAGTACACGTCGGAGCGCGTTTTTCAGATGCTCGACGCGTTTTACGCGGCCTTCACCGGCATGTTGGAAGTGGGCAAACCCGTGATTTGCGTGGTCAACGGCCCGGCCATCGGCGGCGGCGCGGAACTTGCCGCTTTTGGTGATCTGGTGATTGCCACTCCGAAAGCGCGTTTCGCGCAGCCGGAGATTTCTATCGGAGTATTCCCGCCGCTTGCGTCCACGATCCTCCCTTTTCTCGTTGGGCCGAAGCGAGCGCTTGAAATCGTCCTGACCGGAGAAGCCATAACAGCCGAGCGCGCTCTGGACTTGGGTCTCGTCAACCGTCTCGTTCCGGAAGCCAAGCTCGAGCAGACTGTGAATGAGTTGACCGAGCGCATCACCGCGCACTCTGGTCCCGTGCTGACCATGGCCAAGAAAGCGATTCTCGGCGGCATGGGCCTTTCGCTGCGCGATGGCATGAAAAACTCCATGAATATCTTCTTGAACGAGCTGTACAAGCTCGAGGATTCTCAAGAGGGGCTTCGCGCACTCGTCGAAAAGCGCAAACCTAACTGGAAGAATCGCTAAGCTCATTTTGCGACGCCGCTGATGCTGCGCATTGACACTCCCAAACCCTCGGCATACACTGAGCTTCCAATTTGCACGCAAGGGAAGTGGGGAAGGCCGTGAGAATCGGCCGCGGTCCCGCCACTGTAATCGGCTGAAAGAGCCGTAAGCCAGACTACCCTCCCGCGCCGCAGAGGCTAGCGCTTTTCGCGAGAAGAAGCGTCGCCGCAAGCCCCAGGGTGTCTCGTGGGGCTTTTTTGTTGTGCAAAGGATTTGGTTTCGCCGGCGGGGAATTGTGTCGATACGGAAAGACGCACAAAAGAATATAGCGGCGAGAAGCGCTGTTCCCGCGCTGCTGCTCTGCGCCGCGTGCTGGTGTCCCCCATCGCAGGGACAAACGCCACCTGAGAGCCCTGCCGCCGCACCGCTTTATAAGGATTTCGTGGATGAAGCAGGCCGCACCGTTCGCGTCCCCCAGCCCGTGCAGCGCATTGTTTCTCTGGCGCCAAGTCTTACAGAGACCATCTATGCGCTTGGTTTGCAGGATCGCCTCGTCGGAGACACGGATTATTGCGATTATCCGCCTGATGCTCAGAAAAAACCCAAAGTGGGCGGCGCTATCAATCCGAGTCTCGAGCAAATTGTTGCTCTGCGGCCTGATCTCGTTCTCGTCACCAAAAATTTGAACCTCCTCGAGACCGTGCATTCCCTCGATAATCTAGGCATCTCTTCCTACGGTACCGATGCCAACACCGTACAGCAGATCATTTCGTCGACCCAGCGGCTTGCCGAGGTGCTCGGCGTGCCCGATGCCGGAGCCACTCTCAGCGCCGATCTCGAACGCCACCTCGCCGATCTGCGGCAGCGTCTGAACGGCCTGCCTCCGCGACGGGTTCTCTTCATCGTCTGGTCGGATCCTCTGATCTCTGTGGGCAAAGGCACTTTTATCGCCGACGCGCTGCGGCTGGCGGGCGCCATCTCCATCGTTGACTCTGCACAAGACTGGCCTCACATGAGTCTCGAGGAAGTTGTCCGCCTGCAGCCCGACTTTCTCGTTTTTGCCGCGGCCCATTCCGACAGCGGACAGAATGATTTCAATGTGCTCGCCGAGCGGCCCGGGTGGCGCGGTCTTGAAGCCGTCCGCAACCGCCGCTTTGCCGTCATCAGCGACGCTGTGAACAGGCCCGCGCCGCGAATCGTCACCGCTATCGAGGATCTCGCCCGCCAGTTGCATCCCGAAGCTTTTTCCGCGAATCCCGACAACGAAAAGTAAAAGAAAACCCCGCCTCCTTCTCCACAGCAACTCTCTCTTCGGGCAATCGATTCGTCCGGCGGGGATGCCACTCTCTTGGAGGTCTGCGCTTGCGCCCTTTGACGCTCGGCCGCTTGCTTACGCACTGTGCGATTCTCGCCGCCGTCCTCTTCGTCGTCGTGGTGATCGCGCTCAAGCTCGGAGCTGTGCCCGTCTCTCTCTACGGCTTGGGTCACGATCTGCTCCGCGTCCTCTTTCGCCAGACCAGCCAGCTCTCCAGCGAATATCAGCTCATTATTTTTGATATACGATTGCCGCGGATCCTTCTCGCCATTTTTGTTGGTGCATCGCTTTCCGTCGCGGGCGCCAGTTTTCAGGCGCTGTTGCGTAATCCTCTCGCGGATCCTTACGTTCTCGGCGTATCAAGTGGCGCGGCGGTAGGCGCCATTATCGCCCTTATTGTCGAGCCTCATCTGGCTCTCGCGCCGGCTATCGCCGCGCTCTTGACGCCCATAGGCGCTTTTCTCGGCGCGGCACTTACGGTTACGGTGGTCTATTTCCTCGGCCTCCGCGAAGGTCAAATAGACAGTGGCACTTTGCTCCTGGGCGGCATTATTACGGCTTCTTTTTTGCAGGCCATCATCATGTTTTTCATGTCTACGCTGACCGGCGGCAACTACCGCGGCATAGCCTTCTGGATGATGGGTGAGCTCCAGACTCAGCCGCCGCACATTGTGAGTCTCATCCTCCGCTTCGGTTTCTTTCTTGCCGCGGGAACCATCTACGCAACGGCGTCGGACCTGAATCTGCTCCTCGCTGGCGAAAATGAAGCGATGCACCTCGGCGTGGACGTGCGCCGCGTCCGCCTGGTGGTCTACATCGCCGCGTCTCTATTGACCGGGTTGGCGGTTTCCGTCAGCGGCGCCATCGGCTACGTGGGCCTGCTGGTGCCCCATGTCATGCGCCTCCTCTTCGGTTCGGATCACCGCATCCTTTTGCCCACGGCCGCGTTCGGCGGCGCCATTGCTGTAGTCCTCGCCGATACTCTCGCGCGCACCGTCGTTTCTCCCGCCGAACTCCCCGTCGGCGCCATGACCGCCATCGCCGGCGCGCCACTTTTTCTCTATTTAATGCGGAGGAGGCTGGCGTGACCAGTTACGCTCGCTCCTCAGCTTCCGGCGATTCACGACCTATCGGAACCGCCGGAGATTTCAACTCCGACATTCGTCTGAGCGTCGAGCAGGTCAGCTACGCTTACTCTGCAAATCCAACGCAAGCGCCTCTGTTCACGCTCGAGGCCACCAGCTTTCAGGCGCGTCCCGGCGAAATCGTAGCGATTG
>Ga0209736_1000142_pt1 | contig 22273 bp, 14 predicted proteins | sample BlaSpr_A8_Ref_M3_FD_187992 | JGI IMG/M metagenome (GOLD analysis project Ga0209736, IMG submission 187992) | Forest soil microbial communities from Thunder Bay, Ontario, Canada - Black Spruce, Ontario site 2_A8_Ref_M3 (SPAdes) (version 2) | ecosystem: Environmental > Terrestrial > Soil > Boreal...
TCGCAGGCCGTGGCGGTCCGGCCGGCGCGCATACGGATTCGCTATGCCGGCGAGGTGGCCGATGTGGGGACGCACCTTTTGCGCAGCGCGGTGCTGGCGGGAATGTTGAACGCGGTGCTGGATGAAAAGGTGAACGTGGTGAACGCGCCGGCGGTGGCTGCGGCTCGAGGGCTATCTGTCGAGGAAGAGACGAGGCGGCGCGAGCGAGGGTTCCCTAACACGTTGGAAGTAGCGGCTTTACCTGAGACGGCAGGGTCGGCGAAGGGCTTTTCCGCCGAGGGCACGGTTTTGCATGATGGTTCGCCTCGGGTGCTGCAGATTGATGGGATTCCGCTGGAGGCGGAACTGGCGGGGACCATGCTTTATCTGCGCAACCGGGATGAGCCCGGAGTCATCGGGCAGGTGGGGTCGACGCTTGGTAATTTGGGCGTGAATATAGCGACGTTTGCGCTGGGACGGCGAGAGGCTAGCCAAGGAGCGGAGGCTGTGTCGCTGGTGCGGCTGGATGGAGAGGTGTCTGACTCCATCCTGGGGGCGATACGCGGGATTCCGGCCATCACCGTGGCCAGGCTGCTGAAACTTGGATGAAGTCGGTCGGTTTGCTGCTAGCAGGTTGGGTTTCTGTCCGCGAAGTGGCCAGGCGGCTACTTGGTTCCCTGAAGTATCTAAAATCTGGATAAATCAAAATCGAAAGATAATCTAAACATCTTTCCTTGACACCGACAGGCTATTTGGCCTAAAAGCTAGGTCAAAGTTTGGTCGGTTGAGTGGTGGGGAAGGTTGCCCAAGGTCGAAGTTTTTCTCCAGGTTGAGACCCGGCAAAGCGCCGCATTATTTTTGTGTCGGCTTGGTGCTGCCCACCAGTATACAAACCAATTTTAAGTTGGGGTGCGCGAAAGGAGCAGTCTATGAAGTGGTCTATTGCTATTGTGAAGCGGAATCTTCTGATTTCTTCGGTGGCATTGCTTTTTGCGGTTACGTGCGTTTGGGCGCAGACCGGAACGACGTCATTGCGCGGTGTGGTGACCGACAAAACTGGGGCGACGGTCGCAAATGCCAGGGTGACACTTAACAACATTGGTCAAGGGCTGAAGCGCGATTCGACAACGAGCAATGCGGGCGAATACGAGTTTCTCGCATTGCCGCCCGGCACGTATTCGCTGACCGTGGAACTCACGGGTTTTCGCAGGTTTGAACAGAAGAATCTGCAACTGTTGGTGAACTTGCCGACTACGGCGAACGTCACGCTCGAGGTTGGCACCACGACAGAGACGGTGGAAGTTTCGGCACAGGCGGTGACGCTTAACACGACGGACGCCTCGCTGGGCAACGCATTTAATGAGAACCAGGTGAAACAGCTCCCGCTCGAAGGGCGCAACGTGCCGGATCTGCTCAGCCTGCAAGCGGGCGTTCTCTATACTGGCAACCGCGCCGACATCAATACGGATGTTGACACGCGAAATGGCGCGGTCAATGGTGCGCGCAGTGACCAGAGTAACGTGACGTTGGACGGCATCGCGGTGAATGACGCAGGGGGCCACGCCTTTACGTCAGTGCTCCCCGTTACATTGGACTCCGTGCAGGAGTTCCGCGTCACGACCACAAATTACAATGCCGACCAAGGGAGTTCTTCGGGGGCTCAGGTGGCGCTTGTCACCAAGAGCGGAACCAATAGCTTTCACGGCTCGGCGTACGAGTACAACCGCAACACGTATACGAGCGCGAACGATTACTTCATTAAGGCGGCGCAGATCCAGGGTTGCCTCAAAAAAGGAACTCCCCTGACCGCTAAGCAGTGCAATCAAGCACCGAAACTCATCCGCAATGTATTTGGGGGATCACTCGGCGGGCCGATTAAGAAAGACCGTTTTTACTTCTTTCTGAACTACGAAGGACAGCGACGCTTGGAAGAGACTAGCGCAGTGCGCACGATTCCGACCGATTCTCTCCGCGATGGGGTCGTTTTCTATCAGTGCAAGAATACTCCGACAGTAAAGACGGATTGCCCAGGTGGATCCGTGAAGGGCATAAGCGGAAACTCGTACACTATTCCGGCTCCTGTCTTAAACCCGGATAATACCGTTACTGCCTATTTCGCAGTTAACGCTGCGCAGATTAAGGGGATGGATCCGCAGCATCGTGGTGCTAATCCTGCGACCCTGGCCTACCTCAACAGCTTCCCGCACGCCAATGACGGTTCCGTTGGCGACGGGTTCAATTATTCCGGCTTTCGGTTCAGCTCGCCAATTTCGGACACCAGGAACTGGTATATCACGAAATTTGACTACAATATTACCAGGGACGCGAAGCATCGGATCTCCTGGAGCGGCGCCTTGGCCAACGAAGCGAACCCGCAGGCGCAGTACCTACCGAGTTCGCCAACGGGCAGCCTTTTCAATTACACCTCCGCTGAGCAGAGTTTCGTCAATTACAACAAAGGATTTGTGATCAACTATTCTGGTGTGATCTCGAATACCCTGGTTAATAGCTTCCGGTACGGGTTCGTGCGCGAGAGCGTCGGCAACATTGGCGACTCAAATCAGCAGTACATCATCCTGCGTGGCATCACACAAGGCGTCACCCGCACGTCCGCTTTCCAGCGTCCGATCCATACCTTTGCGGATGATCTTTCCTGGACGCGGGGGAGGCACACGCTGCAGTTCGGCGGCTCGCTGACGTATATCCGCAATCCCCGCAACAACACTCTAAATTCATTCAGCGACGGCGCCGCTAATGCTTCCTGGCTCGATGTATCCGGCATGCTCGTGAAGAGCGGATCGCCGTTCAATCCTGCGAATAACGGGTTCCCGGCTGGTGCCGGGTCTTTTGCAAATTCCTATGACTTTCCGATGATGGCTCTTCTCGGAATGGTCACCGAGGACGACGCAACCTATAACTACAAGAAAGACGGAAGTGTGCTGGCGCAGGGCGCACCCGTACAACGGCACTTCGCGGAGGACGGCTGGGAAATGTACGCCCAGGATTCCTGGAAGGTCAAACCGAATCTCACAGTAACCTTTGGCTTGCGTTACTCGCTCTTTTCTCCGCCATGGGAGACCAATGGGCTGCAGGTTACGCCGAGCGAGAATTTGTCTACTTGGTTCAACCAGCGTGCCACGAACATGAACAATGGCATCCCGTCGAACCAGGATCCGTTAATCTCGTTCTCGCTTGGCGGGCCGGCCAACGGTGGCAAACCCGGCCTCTGGAAGTGGGACTACCATGACTTGGGACCGCGCCTTGCGCTTGCGTGGTCACCGAAAGGCAGCGACGGTCTGTTGAAAAGCCTTTTTGGAGATGGGGGCAAGACAGTCGTCCGCGCAGGATTCGGCGTCGTGTATGACAATATTGGCAACGGCATATTGAACACGTTTGATTCGGCGGGATCATTTGGATTGGCGACCACCCTGTCGAATCCAGCCGGGATTGAAACCGCAGGCTGTGCACCGCGTTTGACGGATATGCACACCATCCCCACGACGGACTTGGGCTGCCCAGCCAATAACAACGTACCAGGCCAAATGCTTATTCCGGCGCCTCCTGGGAAGTTCCCTCAGACCTTCCCGAGCACTCTGAACAGCGGAGGATTCGCCATCACTTGGGGCTTGGACCAGAATATCAAGACCCCGTATTCCTATACGCTAGACCTATCCGTCGGTCGCGAGTTGCAGAAGGGATTTTCGCTCCAAGTATCCTATGTCGGCCGACTGTCACATAGGCTGTTAACGCAGTCAGACTTGGCGATGCCTCTCGATTTGGTTGACAAAAAGTCTGGACTTGATTACTTCAAGGCCGTAACGGCGCTGGCAAAAATCTACCGCACCGGCGTATCAACGGATAATTTCAACGCCTCGATGGTGCCAGCAAACGTTGCGCAATACTGGGCCGATATGCTGCAGCCGCTGCAAGGTAGCGACTCCTATCAAACTGGTGCCTGCGGGAACAATCCAACGAAGGCTGCCGTCGTGGCTATCTACGACCTCTTCTGTGGCTTCAATTTGAATGAAACCACAGGACTTTTCGTCTTGGATTACTTCGGGGTCTCCGGTGTTTCCGGTAACTCTTATGTCCCGAGTACCGGCACCAACTCATTTTTCAACCCGCAGTATTCTTCGCTGTATGCCTGGCGGTCTAACGCCAATGCAAATTACCATGCCATGCAGGTGAACTTACAGCACAGAATGGAACACGGAATACAATTCGACTTCAATTATACGTTTTCGAAGTCCATTGACATCTCGTCCGATGCCACCCGGATTGGTGCATGGAGCGGCCTCGGTGGACAGGTCATCAATTCCTGGGACCCCAACGCGATGCGCGCCGTGTCTGATTTTGACGCGAAGCACCAATTCAACGCCAACTGGGTTGCGGAGCTTCCCTTCGGCAAGGGCAAACTCGTTGCCGGAAATGCTCATGGGCTCGTCGATGCCATTATCGGCGGCTGGCAGCTATCCGGGCTTTTCCACATATCGAGCGGCCTGCCATTCAACGTTTTCAATGGTTTTCAGTGGCCGACGAACTGGCAACTGGGGGGCAACGCATTCCTGGTCTCGCCCGTGAACACCGGCGTATTCAAGACCACCAACTCTTCTGGGAACGCCGTCGTCAGCGTTTTCAAGAACGGGATCGCCGGCATCAATGCCTTTACCAATCCGTTCCCGGGCCAATCTGGCGCGCGCAATCAGGTCCGCGGCGATGGTTTCTTCAACGTGGATCTGGGTCTGGCCAAGCGGTGGCGCATGCCATGGTCCGAGAAACAGAGCCTTCAGCTGCGCTGGGAGGTCTTCAACGTCACCAACACGAGCCGTTTCGACGTGCAGTCGATCGCGCCGGAGCTGGACATCTCTTCCACTTTCGGAAACTACACCGGATTGCTGACCAACCCGCGCGTGATGCAGTTCGCGTTACGCTTTGAGTTCTAGGCCGAGAGAGTTTCACTTCAACTTGCCTCCGGGAGGATCGTTCCTCCCGGAGGTTTTTTCTCGGACGGCAGCGGATCGCGCGATTTTGAGTTGGCTGAATGTTTCTTGTCTAATCCGTCTGGAGGCACCTGAAGAGATTGGACGCCCGCGAGCGGGGACACTAGCCGTATGGCCCACTCCGACCAGCTATGCTAATCTGTAAGCCACGCTCTGGGCAGTGGTGCAGGCTTGAGCGTTTCGGTCGGGGCGTAGCGCAGCCTGGCTAGCGCGCCTGGTTCGGGACCAGGAGGTCGATGGTTCAAATCCATTCGCCCCGACCAATCTTTTAGAATCAGCAACTTACAAAATGCGAAAGTCCATTGAGCGCCTAGTGCAGGGCTAAGATGTCGATGGTTAAGGTCCATTTGCCTCACCCATCGTTTGCTTTTCAATTCAATGCGTTACACAGCGTTCTCGACTACGAGTTCTACATCATTTTACGGACAACACGTACAACTTCGGTGTTTTTGCTCGGGAGTGAGGTATTCAAGACATATTGAAGCATTCGATTGAAAGCCGAAGGGGCGCAGTGTTAGTCGGCTCAAATGTAGATTGTTTGCTGGGGCGCTGTCACAGCAATGTCACGCAAATAAGAGCTGGTCGCACTGCGATTTAATCCGTGAGAGCCATTCGGGTTGGCGGCGGTTTGGAAAAACCGCCCAGAGTCTAGGTGACTGCCAGGCATGGGTTGAGATCCTAAGGCCTGTAATTACGAGTGGTGACGCGAAGGAAAGAGGGAGTCGAAGATCAGACCTAGAATCCGGCGAAGGGTCTTTTCGGAGAGGTTTTCAGGTTCGAAGTGACTTTCGAGCATCAACCCCGAGACTATCGGTCCCAATGCAAGCAGCGAGAGATCAACATCTTTTCTCTTCTCCCGGGGAAGTTGTCCAAACAGCTGCTCGTAGAACTTATTATCATTCGTCGCTTTTGACATTTCGAAGGATTTGCGCAGTCGTTCTTTCGATTCTGGGTGGCGGAGTGCGTAGAGTTTGAACTCTAGGGTCAGGGTCGGCCATATCCTGTCTTGCACAAGTCCCACATAGAACTCCCGAAACGCTTCTAGACTCTGTTTCCGATTGGTGCACTTTTGAAGGCTGTCGGCGAGCCGATCGATATACGATCTCGTTCGATGCTCGAACAGCGCCAGAAAGAGATCTTCTTTACTTTTGAAATGCGTATAAACCGCCCCTTTGCTCCTGCCTGCTATAGCGGCGATTTCGTCCAGTTGGGCGTTTTCGTATCCGTCACGTACGAACACTTCTTCAGCGGCATTTAGAAGCCGAGCCTGCGTTTCCGTGGTCCGAAGTCGTTGTTTACTCACCGTTTCCATGGGCACCCCCCATTAAAACACTCTCGATCATTTTGCGCTTGCAAACCTACTGACTGGTCAGTATGTTTCTATTATGGCACAAGCGGCACAACATGAAAACACTCCGCTCTTTCCGTTTGGCTATGGCTTGAGTTACACGACTTTCAGTATTGGAGAACCTTCTCTTGATCGTGAACAAATTTCTGCAAACGGGAGCGCGAAAGTCTCCGTAAAAGTTGCAAACACCGGAACACGAGCCGGCGATCAAGTGGTTCAGATGTATGTGCATCACTCGGTGAGCAGCGTTGTGCAGCCAGTCACTGTATTGCGCGGATTCAAGCGCGTTCATCTGGAGGCTGGAGCTTCCGCCACTGTCAGCTTTGAGGTCGGCCCTGACCAACTTTCGATTCTGGACGCCCAGATGAAGAAAACCGTTGAACCAGGCCCTGTCGAGGTCCGGATCGGCTCAAGTTCGGCGGAGACGTCATCTGTTCGCTTGACGATCTTCGAGTAGTGCCCCGTGTAACTAAATCTCATTGGTATTTTTCAGATTTCGTAAGAAACTTCGCAACCGTGAGGTCATGGCATGATTCGAAAAATCGCATTTGTTTTGTTCCTCCTCTCGCCAGCGCTCCTGTCCGCGCAATCTATCACTCGTGAACAGGCCGAGCAGAGGGCACGCACCCTGATGAAACAGATGACTCTCGATGAAAAGGTTGGCCAGCTCAACCAATCCGCCGGCATCCAGTTGCCGATGTTGGGTTCCGACAAACCCGACGCTCTCATCGCGCAGGGGCGCGTGGGCTCGATTCTCTGGCTCGTCAATTCCAAGGAGATCAATCGGCTTCAGCATATCTCCGTTGAAAAATCTCGCCTCCACATCCCGATCCTATTCGGTTTCGATGTGATCCACGGATATCGGACTGCATTCCCTGTTCCGCTCGCGATGGCTTCGTCGTGGGACCCCAGCGTCGAAGAACAGGCACAACGTTTCGCAAGTCAAGACGCGCGCGCGGCTGGCATTCAGTGGACGTTCACGCCGATGGTCGATATCGCGCGTGATGCTCGCTGGGGTCGCATTGTTGAAGGCGCGGGCGAGGACCCTTACCTCGGCGCCGCCATGGCCCGTGCACAGGTCCGAGGATTTCAGGGCGAGCAACTCGGCCCCAACTCGGTCGTCGTCAGCGTTAAGCACTTCGCAGGTTACGGCGCAGCAGACGGTGGTCGCGACTACGACTCTTCCTATATTCCGGAGGAGTTGTTCCGCAACGTATACTTGCCTCCGTTCCGAGCCGCAGTAGAGGCGGACGCCGGCAACTTTATGTCTGCCTATATGGATCTCAACGACGTCCCAGCGACCGGCAATCACTGGCTACTAACTGAAATTTTGCGCGACGAATGGGGATTCAAGGGATTCGTTGTCTCCGATGCATTTGCTGTTGCTAGCCTGCAAACACACGGCTATGCCAAGGACGGGGCTGACGCTGCGTACAAGGCGTTCACCGCTGGCGTCAACATGGATATGGCCAGCCAGACCTACACGAAGAATCTGGCACAATTGGTGAAGGACGACAAAGTCACGGAAGCCCAACTCGACGCCGCTGTCTTGCCCATCCTTGCGTGCAAGTATCAGCTCGGACTTTTCGATCACCCTTACGTCGACGAATCCAAGGTTGAGGACACCTTGAACCGCCCGGAAGGTCTGGCTCTTGAGCGTAGAGTCGCCGCGCGTTCCATGGTACTTCTCAAAAACGAAAACAAGACCCTGCCACTTTCGAAATCCATCAAGAAGATCGCTGTCATTGGCCCGCTCGCTGACTCCCCTCATGACATTGAAGGTGGCTGGACTGTCGAAGGGCTTTTTGGAGACGGCGGAAAGAGCCATCCGGTCACGGTATTTGCTGGAATCAAGAACAAACTGCCGGATGCGCAAATCACCGTCGTCTCCGGTCCCGAACTTTCCCGCGTCTTCCCCGGATTGATCGACCAGATCACCGGCAAGAAACCCGTGCCGCCGCCGACGCCGGAAGAAACCGTGAACTGGATCGCTAAGGCCAAAGTTGCCGCAGCCGATGCCGACCTCGTCATTGCCGTCATGGGCGAGATCTCTGGCATGAGCAGCGAAGCCGCATCCCGCGCGACGCTCGACCTTCCGGGAATCCAGCAACAAATGCTTGAGGCAGCCGCTTCCGTGGGCAAGCCAGTCGTTCTCGTGTTGGAGAACGGTCGGCCACTTGATATTCGCTGGCCCGCGGAGCATGTTCCCGCCATTCTCGAATCCTGGTACCCCGGCACAGAAGGCGGCAACGCAGTAGCCGACGTTTTATTCGGCGACGTCAATCCTGGCGGAAAGCTCCCTGTGAGCTGGCCGCGCGTAGCCGGAGCTGAGCCGCTCTTCTATAACCACAACATCACGCATGAGCCTGAAGATGGCCCGAACTTCACATCACGCTATTGGGACATCAATTCCAAACCGCTTTATCCCTTCGGTTACGGACTGAGCTACACCACTTTTAAGTTCGCAAACCTCAAGCTGAGCCGCGCCAGTATCAACGGCGCTGGCAGCACCGAGGTTTCGGTCGAAGTCACCAACACGGGCTCCGTCACAGGGGATGCGGTCGCGCAAATTTATATTCATCAGCGCTACGGTTCCGCGTCTCGCCCCGTCCGTCAGCTCAAGGGTTTCCAACGCATTACTCTTCAACCAGGCGAAACCAAAAGCGTTCAGTTCACGCTGGGCAAAAACGAGCTGGAATTCTGGAGTCCGCAAACCAAAAAGTGGGCGGTAGAGCCGAGCGCGTTCGACGTTTGGGCCGGTGAAGACTCCACTGCGACGCTCCACACTGAATTCACCGTGACGCAATAGAGGACGCCAAGTGCAGCCTGAGAATTTGGCCGCACGGAATGCTTAGCGGACCACAATTTTCTCAAGATGCCAAAGGAGGTTGACTTGAAATCGATTCTCAATAAAGTAATCGCGATCTGCATTGTAATAGTCTCGCTGGGGAGTATTCCTCTGTACCCAGCGCAAACACAGACGTCCAGATTGGAGTTGAATGCGGACGCCGATTGGCGATTTGTGCTCGGCGATCCGAGTGGTGCAGAGGCACCGCAATTTGCAGACGCATCCTGGCGCACTGTGAACCTCCCGCACGATTGGAGCATTGAAGGCGCGCCTGCCAAGGACAATCCGACCGGCAGCGGTGGTGGTTTCTTCCCTGCGGGAACGGGCTGGTATCGCAAGACGTTTACCTCGCCTAAAGAGTGGAATGGAAAGCGTGTGAGCGTTGAGTTCGACGGAGTTTACAAAGACGCCACAATATTTCTGAACGGTAAAAAACTAGGGACCCACCCGTACGGATACACCAGCTTCGCCCTTGATCTTACGCATTACTTGGATTTTTCCGGGCCTAATGTGCTGGCAGTGCTCGTGGACAATTCTGCGCAGCCGAACAGCAGATGGTACAGCGGGTCAGGCATCTACCGACATGTCCGAGTGGTAGTGACGGATTCCACACATGTAGCTCACTGGGGAGTCTTTGTCACCACGGCAGAGGTTTCGGCTGGCGCTGCGAAGCTTTCGCTGCGCACGCGCGTGGCAAATGAATCAGCCGAACAGACCGAAGTGAAAGTGCAGACGATCTTGAAGGACCGCAGCGGTAAGCAGACGGGGACAGCACAGTCGACCATAACGATCACGCCCGGAAAGGATATCGAAACAAGCCAGTCGATCGACGTCGCTCAACCTGCGCTGTGGTCGCCCGAATCACCAACTTTGTACAGTGCCACTACGCAGGTTCTTAGGAACGGCAAAATTGTGGACGAGGTCATCACGCCCTTTGGCATCCGGACACTTTCTTGGTCTGCGGAAAAGGGACTTCTCCTGAACGGCAAGAGCATCAAACTCACCGGAGGAAGCGTTCACCACGACAACGGTCCGCTTGGAGCCGCGGCGTTCGATCGCGCAGAAGAGCGCAAGGTACAACTGCTGAAAGCTGCTGGGCACAATGCTGTGCGAACGGCTCACAACCCACCATCACCTGCATTTCTGGACGCATGTGACCGACTCGGGCTGTTGGTAATGGACGAACCAGTCGACTCGTGGAAGGCCAGCAAAGTTAAATTTGACTATGGCCGCGACTTTGACGAATGGTGGCAACGCGATATTTCTTCGATGGTCCTGCGCGATCGCAATCATCCCTCTATTGTGATCTGGGGAATCGGCAATGAGATCCCTGAATTGGAAGTCGAACGAGGCGGGGCGATAGGTAAACAATTAGCAGATCAGGTGCGATCGCTCGACAATACGCGGCCGCTCACGCTGGCGTTTCCCGGCACAACCACTGCACCGAACGCGGAAGCTGTGTTTTCACTCTTAGACATTGCCGGTTACAACTATAACATTCTTCCGAGCTATGCGGCGGATCATCGCCAGCTGCCAAAACGAATTATGCTGACGACTGAGTCGTTTCCAGCGAAGGCATTTCCACTGTGGGAAATTTCGAAAGACAATCCGTTTGTTCTAGGTGATTTTGCGTGGACTTCTATGGACTATCTGGGTGAGTCCGGTATCGGCGCATGGTCTTATGGAACTCCGGAAGAGGCCCAGATCGGAGCGCAGATCATGGGCGCCATGATGAATAGTTCTACAGTGGACAAAATGTTCCTGGGAATGGCGAACGGCGCGGATATGATGGCCGTGATGGACCAGGGCAAAGCCGATCCAGCCATGAAAGCCGCAATGGCGGTCCTGTTTCACGGGTTTCCCTGGCATGCGGCGGCGTGCGGAGACCTTGATCTGACTGGTTTTCGGAAGCCGCAATCCTACTATCGAGAGATTTTGTGGAACGGCGGAGATCGCGTGTACGCCACCGTCCGTTTACCCGAACCGGAAGGAAAGAAGATTATCGCCGTGGGTTGGGCGACTTATCCAACACTGCCGAGCTGGTCTTGGCAGGGACAAGAAGGCAAGGAGATGGAGGTGGAAGTTTATTCCGGTGCCGAAAACGTCCGATTGTTTCTCAACGACAAACTGATTGGGGAGAAGCCAACTGGCCGCGATCAGGAGTTTAAGGCGAGTTTTTCTATACCGTTCACACCAGGTACGCTGAAGGCATTAGGAATACGTGGTGATCGCGCCGTTGCGGAGAGTATTCTCACCACTGCCGGCAAGCCGGTGAAGTTGCGGCTGACCGCGGACCGCACTGTGGTTCAAGCAGACGACCAGGATTTGTCCTTTATCACTGTGGAAGCAGTGGATGCAGAGGGGCGATTCCAACCGAATGCAGACCAAGAAGTGGAATTCGCGATCAGCGGACCAGGTACGATTGCCGCGGTGGGAAATGGGGACGGCGAAGACTCCGCCTCATACCAGGGTGATCGACGGAAGTTGTTTCAAGGGCGCGCCCTCGTCGTAGTGCGCACTTCGAGACAGAGTGGAGCGATAACCGTTACGGCGACAACTCAAAGCTTAAGCGACGGCTCGGTGACGATCCAGACTAAGGCCGTCGGTCAGCGCGCGGAACTGCGCTGAGCGGAACTGTGGGAAAGAAGGTGCACCCGAAGGGCTTGAGGCGGGAATCATTGTTGAACAACTGCTGAACAGTAGACTGCAACTGGGAACCCTACGTACAAGTTACGGACAACTAAGGGAGGGGAAATAAGGTCCTGTGTCCCGTAAGCGACGCCAGATAAAGCGTTTATTGGACTTAAGGACTTGGTTCGGGACCAGGAGTTCGAAGGTTCAAATCCTTTCGCCCCGACCACTTCAATCCCGTTGAATCAACAACTTAGTTACGCACTAGCCTGCGAAGCGCTGGCAATTTGAGTCCGTTTGGGTCCAAATAGAAGCGCTTCGACATTCGCTACGGCCCGGCGCTGATCTTCCGGTATAGCGTGCAAGTACACTTCTCGAGTGAGTTCCGATGTTGAGTGGCCGAGAAGAGACTGGACAGTTCCCAGAGGAGCTCCCGCTGCATCCAGCAGGGTCGCGTGGGAGTGACGGAGCGAGTGCCAGGTTATTCCTAGAAATCCCAGTTTCTCGCATGTCGGTCGCAACTGTCGCCTCAACAGGTTATGCCGATCCAATGGCTGGCCAGTATGCATACTGAAGACTAGGTCGTCAGGTCGCGTACTGGATGATCGTAATTTCCGTCAAAGCCGGAATGTGGCAGTTCCGTGCCTCGGTTGAGTATCTCCAGATAGCGATGATATGTGAAGAGCCGATGGCGCTGTTTGCCGGTAGTCTCCCGAACCATGCCGAGCTTCACCATGTGCTGCAAAGCCTTCGTCACAGTGGGCGCGGAGAGGGAAAGTTGCTCGGCTGTCGCCGGGATGGTGATAATCGGCTTACGCTGAAGGTGCTGGTGAACGCGCAAAACGGACGCAGCGGGGCGGCCAATCTCCTCGATTTTGCGGCGATCTTGTTCGATGAGGGTGAGTATCTCCTTCGATGTATCGGCTGCCTGCTGGGAGGTTTCTTTGACGCCTGTTAGGAAAAATTCGAGCCAAGTCTCCCAATCTCCGTGGGTGCGGACACGGTCAAGCAGTTCATAGTATTTCTGCCTGTTGGTCTTGAAATAGAGGCTGATATAAAGAATGGGCTCTCGGATCGCACCAGCGACACACAGAAGAAACGTAATTAGCAATCGGCCCAATCTCCCATTTCCGTCTAGAAATGGATGGATGGTTTCGAATTGCACGTGCACGAGCGCCGCCTTCACCAATATGGGCAAGTCTTCCTTCTCGCGATGCAGAAACTTTTCGAGGGCATCCAAGCATTCCGTCATCTTCTCAGGTGGCGGCGGAACAAATGCTGCGTTCCCGGGCCGTGTGCCTCCGATCCAGTTTTGGCTTTCACGGAATTCACCCGGACGCTTCTGACTTCCGCGTCCCTTGGACAAGAGAATCTTGTGAATTTCTCGTATCAACCTCAGAGAGAGCGGAAAATTCCCCCGGAGCCGGCGAAGTCCGTGATTCATCGCGGCCACGTAATTTGATACTTCCTGAACGTCTTCCAGAGGGACACTGGGGGCTTCGGCGCTTTCGAATAGCATCAGGTCAGAAAACGAGGACTGTGTACCCTCGATCTGCGAAGAGAGCACCGCTTCCTTCCGAACGTAGAGGTAAATGAAGAGCGAGGGATCGGGCAGAATGGACGCGAGTCCGTCCAGGCGTCCGAGTGCCTGATTTGCCTGCTCAAGCAATGGCAACAGCGGCAGAAGGGCCAGCGTTGGGTCTGGCGGTAATGGTGGTGGGACATAGGCCTTGAAAGACTCGTCCTTAAAGGTCTTGACGACATAAGTCCCGAGGCGGCTGTTCGGTTTGGTTGGTGTCGCCATCACAAAACCATCGTTTCGTTAGGAATTCCCTAACGAAACTATATAGCCTTTTCGTTTCGTTAGCCAGGGAAACGTCAAACCCGGTTTGGGCAGGCTACTTTACAGGCAATGTTCCGGCTCGGGTGCGTCGACCGCGCGTCCAGGAAGCAAAACCATGAGCTCCCGCATTATCACAGCCGAAATTTTCGACGCCTTCTTGAAATGTGAGAGCAAGGCCTACTTCAAATCTTCAGGACAAATCGGAGAGCCTGACGAGCTTACGAACTGGCAACGGGAGGTTAGACAAGAGTTTCGACGGAGCTGCCAGTCGCGATACCGCTCCATTTTCCAAGATGCCTTTGATGCTCCTCAACCATTGCTCCTGGACGAGTTAAAAAGCGGCAAGCATCACATTCTCTTCGATTGTGGGATCGAAGCAGGGCAGTTTCAATCCCGCATCGATGCGGTCGAGAAAGTGACCAGCCTATCGCGCATGAAGTACCGTGGATACATTCCCGTCCGTTTTGTTCCGAACGAAAAACTCAGCAGACACGACAAGCTCTTACTGGCGTTTGACGCCTATACGTTGTCTCTTGCCCTCGGTACGACGCCGACCATTGGGAAGATAATGCACGGAATGGATCAGCGAACGGTGACCATTCGACTCGCACCACTTATCAGCGTTGTTAGGTTAATGGCCGAAAAGATTTGCACCCAAACTACAAGCCCCGAACCTCCACAACTTGTCTTGAACAAGCACTGTATTGAATGCGAATTCAAGGCGCGATGTCGCGCGCTGGCAGAAGAGAAGGGTAGCCTCAGCCTGCTTCCAAGAATGAGCCGATTGGAACGAGAGAAGTTGCACGCGGTTTGGCTAACGTCGGAAGGTGACTTTTTGCGTGTGGCGCTCCGGCTTGGTCTATTTTTTCGCCGATGCGGAGGAAAATTGCAGGCTTAGAGACTCCGTGACGGTTTCATCCAGCTTGCGGCGGACGGCGATGGATTGCTGTCCGAGACGAGCTTCACTTTCCTTGCGGGCTTGCGATATTGCCGTGAGCTCATCGCCGGGCGTGCTTTGCAGAATGTTTTCAGCGTGCAGCAGGCAGGCGAACGCGTAGCGCTCAGGCTGTTGTTGTTTGCGCAAGAATTGCGCGTAGTTGAACCAGTCGGACGCCGTGCTGCGTGGATCGGAGAGCGCTGCATCGAGTTGTAGCGCGCGCTGGTGAGACTGCGCCGCTCCTGCGATGTCGGCTTGTTTCTCTTGCAAATCGGCGAGATGGACTAGCGCCAGGCTTTCCAGCGCCTTCTCGCCAGCCTTTTCCGCGAAACCGGCGGCCGCAGCGTAACCTTTTGAAGCGTCAGCGTTGTGATTGATGGCTGCATCGGCGTCGGCAACTTTTATGAGAGCCGCAAGCACCGGGCCGGTCTCGCTTGGATTTTTTTGGTGGTGAGCGGCGATGATTTGCAGGTACACGCGGTAGTGGCGCGCCGCGGCTTGCAATTGTCCTTGTTGATCAAGAGCTTGCGCGAGATAGAGTTGCGCGTTGGACTGGGCTGGATCAGCGGCGACGGCGCGTTGCCAGTTGTCGACGGCTTCTTCGTCATGGCCGAGGCGATGCGCCAGCATGCCGTAATTGACCAGATCGTCGGCGTTTTGCGGCCAGCGCGCCACGATCTTCTGAAACTGCACGTAGGCATCGGTGTCGCGGCCTGCTTCAATCAAGCTGCGGCCGTAGGATTCTTGCACGGCGAGATTTGCGGGATTGACGGCGGCAGCGCGCTGCATGGCCGCGAGCGCGGCGTCGCGCTGTCCAGCGAGCTCCTCAGCGCGGGCCAGCCGTACTTGCACCGAGCTGTCGTTGGGATTCAACTCTGCGGCGCGCTGGAGCGCAGGGAGAACGCTTGCTTCGCTGGCCCACCAGAAGTGCAACTGGTCCACCCCAGCCCACACGAATAACAATGCGACGGTTGCGATACGGAGCGCACGAGCGACTGGCGCGCGTCCTGTTAACCAGTGCGCGGCGGCTGAAAAACTGCTTTGCTGCTCGTCTGCGGCACGCGGCGATTTTTGTTTGGTGTCTAAGAGCAAAGCCGCGATCCGCGAGTCGCGCAACTTCCAGATGGCGCCGTCGAGAATGAAATGATGAATATTTACGAGAGCCGTGAAGGTCAGGAAGCTCGCGGCGAAATCGGTGTGAAAAACACGGCTGACGATCCATGGTCCGGGGATAAAGAGAGCGATTCCGCCGGCGATCAATGTCACAAGATAGCGGAAGAATGACCAGTTCGAATCGCCGGTCGCCCGGGCCTCTTTTTTCTGATAGTAGCTGGTGATCCACAGATACTGCGTGGAGTGCAGGACGGCGAGCAAGCCGCTGCTGTAACGAGTTTGCGGAATTTCGCGGCCGCTGACGAGCTCAATCACCGCGGGCAAAAGAAACCAAAGGAATTGCGTTACCGTCAGCGTGAGCATCGGAAGAATCGTCCGGAAGCTGCTCCGGCGCGCCAGCGATACTAGGGCCCTGCCACTGGCGCCAACAAAAAACAGCGCCAAAACCGCGCGTGCCGGGAGAGTGAATTTAGCCGCTAGTCCCAGTGAGAGAATAAGCGCATCGCCCGACGCGCCGGTGTGGAAGCTCAGCATCAGCAAAATGTAGGAAGCGATAAACGAAAGGCGCAGTGCGCGGCGTTCCGTTTCCGTGGGTGAGACGCCCGCGCGTCGGGCGAACATCATCAGCAATCCAAAATTTTGCCCGGTGTAGTGCCACGGACTCCAGCAAATATAGAGCGTGAAAATCCAGGGAAGCAGCGCATACCAAAGATGTGTCACTACCCCGGCCAGCGCGAGCAGCAGAGCGACGTGCACCGTATAGAGCCTGTATTTCTCGAACTCATCGCGGGTGTGATACGCGCGATAAACCGTCGCCATGAAGTGCGGATAGTTGGATAGCAAGGCCAGAAAATAGAACGCCACGCTCCAGCCACGCCCGTAGGAATTCGCAAAATAAAATCCCGCGAGCAAGAGCGGTGCGGACCACGCGCCGCACCCGACCGTCAAATCAATCCATGGACGATAAATCCACGGACTCTGCGGCTGGGATGGCGGTGCAGGCGTTGAAGCGCGCTCCTCCGGAGGAGCTATGGTGATTGTTCCCATGCCATTGCAGAGTAACGCAGGCGTGGCCCGGACGAGCCCCGAGGAGCATCCGTGCATGCGGAATCGGTTACTTGTACTTGCGAACGGGCTCCAGGAAACAGTGCTTCAGGAAACAGCGAGGAGGCGGAGGAGCAACCCCGCCAGTGCTCCACCCAGCAGCGGCCCGATCACCGGGATAGGCGCGTAGCCCCAATCGGAGTTTCCCTTTCCAGCGATCGGCAAAATGGCGTGCGCGATGCGCGGCCCCAAGTCGCGCGCCGGATTGATGGCGTACCCTGTCGTGCCGCCCAGTGATAGCCCGACGCCCCACACCAGGCTGCCCACTAGATAAGGGCCCAATCCAGCGGCAGGACCGGCCGCAGACACTTTCTTCGAAAAAATCGCGCCAATGACGAAGACGAGAACAAACGTAGCGCAAATTTCACTGAATAAATTCGCAGCCACGCTTCGGATAGCAGGCGCGGTGCAAAAACAGGCCAGCTTAGCAGCAGGATCCGGCGTTTCCTTCCAGTGCGGGAAATAGTGGATCCAGACAAGAGTGGCTCCCACGATAGCGCCGAGGAGTTGCGCCGCCAGATAAGGAGCGAGCTTCCCGAAGCTTGCGTCACGCACGGCGAAGCCCACCGTGACTACCGGATTCAAGTGTGCGTCATTGCTTCCACCGGCAATCGACACGAAGACGCCCGCCATCACTGCAAAAGCCCACCCTGCCGTGATGACTATCCATCCGCTACCTTCGGCTTTGGAGTGCTTCAAGAGCACTCCGGCGACGACTCCATTGCCTAACAACACAATAATCATCGTCCCGAGAAATTCGCCCACGATTGGGGATGTCATTCAGCAATCTCCTTCAAGTAGAATGAGCCCGGAACAAATGTTTGCTTCTAGCATCACGAATCAACCCAATCGAAGGAGCGCGTGACCGCTTTCTTCCAGTGCCTGTAAAGCTCCTCACGCTCCGCTTCCGTGAAATGCGGCGTCCACGTCCGGTCCACGGCCCAATTCGTTCGCAGTTCTTCCAGGCCTGAAAAAAATCCGACAGCGAGGCCTGCGGCGTAGGCTGCACCGAGCGCGGTCGTCTCCTGAATCACAGGGCGCACGACTTCACGATTCAAAATATCCGCCTGAAACTGCATCAGGAGTTCGTTTACGACCATCCCACCGTCGACGCGCAACGACGACAGCGCGATCTGCGAGTCTTTTTCCATCGCTTCGACCACCTCGCGTGTCTGAAAGGCGGTTGCTTCAAGAACAGCTCTCGCCAGATGGCCTTTGTTGACGTACCGCGTCAGCCCCGCGATGACGCCGCGCGCATTTTCCTTCCAGTACGGCGCGTACAATCCGGAAAACGCCGGAACAAAATAAACGCCGCCGTTGTCTTTCGCGGTGCGGGCCAGCGTTTCGATGTCCGCGCTTTTTTCAATCATTCCGAGATTGTCGCGGACCCATTGCACCAGCGCTCCCGAAATCGCAACCCCGCCCTCCAGGGCGTAGCAAGCCGGCGCACTTCCCATTTTGTACGCGACCGTGGTCAGCAATCCGAAGTTTGAGGGAACGGCGCGCTCGCCTGTATTCATCAAGAGAAAACAGCCAGTTCCATAGGTGTTTTTCACTTCGCCGGGACTGAAACAAGCCTGCCCGACGAGCGCAGCCTGCTGATCGCCAAGGATGCCCGCGATCGCAACGCCTGCGATGGCCGGGAGCGTCGCTGCACCGTAAACTTCGCTGCTCGAACACACTTGCGGCAGCATGGCGCGCGGAATTTCGAACGGCTCGAGCAACTTTTCGTCCCAGTCCAGTGTTTGAAGATTCAGGAGCTGCGTCCGGCTCGCATTGGTCACGTCGGTGATGTGAACGCCGCCCTTCGGGCCGCCCGTCAAATTCCAGACGAGGAACGTGTCGATATTTCCGAAGAGCAGCTCACCCGCTTCCGCTTTCCGTTGGGCGTCGGGGACATGTTTCAACAGCCAGCGCAGCTTGAGGCTGCTGAAATACGTGCTCAGTGGCAATCCCGTCTTCGCGCGAAAGCGGTCTTGTCCACCGCTCTTGGCAAAGTGTCCGACATCTTCCGCGACGCGTGTATCCTGCCAAACGATAGCGTTTGCAATCGGCCGGCCCGTGCTGCGTTCCCACACCACGCTCGTCTCGCGCTGATTGGTTATACCAATGGCGGCCAAGTCGGAAGGACGCAGTCCTCGTTGTTCGAGTGCCTCGCCGATCACTTCTTCGGTTCGGCGCATGATTTCCAGGGCGTCATGCTCTACCCATCCGGGCCTCGGAAATATCTGTTCGTGCTCCTTCTGCGCGACCGCGACAACACGCGCCGCCTTATCAAACACCATAAAGCGCGTACTAGTTGTGCCCTGGTCGATCGCCCCGATATAGCTTTTCACGAGAGCGGCCCTCTCTGGCCGGGATGCATTCTACGACGGAACTCCTTTATCTCACTCTCCTTCATGTACGCCTTTTCCCCGTACCCTGCATCTAATTGTTTGGGATGAGAAAAGGGAGAGCAGTTTATGAATAAAAACATGTATCGAAAAGGGTCGCTATTGCTTGGCGTACTGGCTGCGGCGTCATTTATGCCGCTCGCTTTGAAGGCAGCCTCGAACAGTGCGTCCGCAGCAAAGGATCCCTCTGCAGTTGTTATGACCGTTACGGCTACCGCGAAGAAAAACGCGCAACCACCCGCGTTGTCGAAGAATGATGTCGAACTCTATCAGGGCAAGGAACGTGTCCAGGTCGCGAACTTCAAGCGAGGAGAAACTCTCTATCTGGCCGTGCTCATTGATGATTCGCTCCGGAGCACCATTGCCAGCCAATGGAACGATCTTCGCGCGTTTCTTATGGCCCAACCGAAAACCACCTATGTCGCCGTAGCCTACGCGCGAAATGGCGAAGCCGTGGTCGCCCAGGATTTCACCACAGACCACGAATTAGCGGCAAAGGCCCTGCGTATACCAATGGGCAGCATCGGCGCTGCAACGAGTCCATATCTCGCAGTCCAGGATTGGATCAAGCGTTGGCCCGCCTCTGGAGAACGCAGTTCTATCATCCTGTTCTCTTCGGGCATTGACTATTTCCGTGGAGGTCCCGCTACTCTTGATCCCGATCTCGATACGACCATCGCCCGCGCGCAGAAGCAAAACATCAACATTTGGACCATCTACGCTCCGGATTCAGGTCGTGTTGGCCGCGGTTCGTTCCGTGCCTTCAACTGGCAATCGAACTTGGACCGTCTGTCGCAACAGACCGGCGCCGAGTCTTACTCACTCGGTCTCGGAATGCCCGTCAACCTGAAACCGTATTTCGATCGAATCCAGATGAACCTCAACAACCAATATCTGCTCGCCTTCGTGGGCGATGGCGGCCACAAGGGTAAGTATGAGACCGTGAAAGTAACTTCGGAGCTTCGGAACGTCGGATTTCTGACGCCTTCAGAAGTGTTTTTGCCGGCAGTAAGGTAACTGTCGAGGACTGTGGTTGCACAATTCTCATTCCCAGGGCGCGGGCTGCAAGGTCCGCGCCTTTTCTTTTCCGCGCGGCTCTTGTAGCTTTATTTTTCCATCCGGCCAATAGTCCTCGGCATCTAAGACGGCGAGTAAGAAAGGGAGTTACGTTCATGAACAAGAACCTAAAATGGAAGGGAACCCTGTTGTTAGCGGCCATGGCTGTTTCGGCCGCAATGCCGCTGGCATCAAAAGCAGCTGCAACAGATGCTCCCGCGGTGACGATGACCGTTACGGCCGTGGGCAAGAAAAACACTCAACCGCCCCCGCTCACTAAAGATGATGTGCAGCTCTATCAGGGCAAGGAACGGATACAAGTGGCGGACTGGAAGCGCGGGGAGGCGCTCTTCCTGGCAGTGCTCATCGACGATTCGCTCGAAAGCTCGGTCGCAAACCAGTGGGGCGATTTGAAGGCTTTTTTCATGGCCCAGCCTGAGAACACTTACATCGCCGTGGCTTATGCAAGAAACGGTTCGGCCATGGTGGCGCAGGACTTCACCAAGGATCACGCACAAGCCGCGAAGGCGCTGCGCTTGCCCTTGGGCAATGCGGGCGCGTTTACGAGTCCCTATCTCACCCTCCAGGACTGGATGAAACGCTGGCCCGAATCCGGAGAGCGTAAATCCATCATGTTGTTCTCCTCGGGCGTCGATTATTTCCGTGGGAGCTTCGATCCCATCGATCCCGATCTCGACACAACCATCTCTCGCGCCCAAAAGCAGAACATCAACATTTGGACCATTTACGTTCCCGATGCCGGCCACCTCGGCCGCCGCGAATTCCGCGTGTTCAACGCGCAATCAAACCTCAGCCGCCTTTCGGAAGAGACTGGTGCCGAGTCTTACTATCTCGGTTTAGACATGCCGGTTACTTTGAAGCCCTACTTCGACGAAATCCAGATGCATCTCAACAACCAATACCTGCTCAGCTTTGTGGGCAACGGCGGAAAGAAAGGAAAGTTCGAACGCGTGAGGGTAGTTTCCGAGGTCCCAAACGTGGAGTTCCTAACGCCCTCGGAAGTGTTTCTCCCCGCTGTGCAGTAATTTTGGGCCCACAGGGCCATCCAAAGAGAGCGAGGTGCGGACCGCATGGTTTGCGCCTTTTGCTTTTCCTGGATAGCACTTGTCTCTTTTCTCGCGCACAGGCTAAACTAGCGCCCGTTGACGCCGGCTCGTTCGGCGAAGGATATTCGCCCTATTGAATCGGTTTAAATGCCACCACTTGTTTGGCGTTGAAAAGCACGGTCACCGCGCCGATGGGCGTCTCCGACGTCGCCCACGAGACCGCCGCGCGCGTCACCGTGGAAAACACGGGCTCCGGCCTCGCTTTCCTCGCTCGTCTCCGATTGCTCAAGGGCAAAGACGGCGCGGAGGTCGTGCCCGTCTTCTTCGACGACAATTACGTCTCACTGCTCCCCGGCGAGAAACGCGAAATCACAGTGCATGTCGGAAAGAGCGACCTCAGCGCAGCCAAACCCGTCCTCGCCCTCGACGGCTTCAACGTTGCCCCCACGCAGCTCCCCTAACGCCTGGGTGCGCGTCCCGAAAGATCGCCGCGATTTCGGCAGTCGGTCACTTTCCGACAACGGGGTCTACGAGGAGTTAGCGCGAATACCGTTCATCCTGCAGGTTGTTAGCGATTCAAATTGGCCCTGATTCATTGTTCACCGCCGTTGGTCGTTTTTTTTGACCGCGACGTGTTTGACGAAGTCATCGCACTGTTTGGCCAATCCGAATGACTCGGCGCGAATCATCTCAAGAGCAGTTCCGCCATTGCGGAGGTCGCGCTCGCCCCATTTTGGATCGTATAACTGCGGCTGCGAAACCCAAAAATCGCGTAGCTCGGCAACGGTTTGTGCAGCCGTGGCGTAATGCTCCTGAGCCAACTCACGAATCAGCGATTCAGTTTCAACGAACTTCACGAAGAGCGACGCTCCCGGCTCGATCAATTGGTCCGACCAATTTTGCGTCAACGTCGGTCCAATAGCCTTCCAGTAAATCAGGTCCTGCTGCAATCTC
>Ga0209736_1000144_pt1 | contig 22211 bp, 26 predicted proteins | sample BlaSpr_A8_Ref_M3_FD_187992 | JGI IMG/M metagenome (GOLD analysis project Ga0209736, IMG submission 187992) | Forest soil microbial communities from Thunder Bay, Ontario, Canada - Black Spruce, Ontario site 2_A8_Ref_M3 (SPAdes) (version 2) | ecosystem: Environmental > Terrestrial > Soil > Boreal...
ATCACTGCAGGAATGCTGGTGTACAGATCATGCGTAAAATCGGTGAGCACACGCAGCATCCAGGGACCGGCCGCGAACAAGGTGAGCACCAGCAGCAGCAGCTTCGGAATGAAGCTCAAAGTGGATTCGTTGATCTGCGTCGCCGCCTGAAACATGCCGATGATCAATCCTGCTATGAGCGCAATCAACAGCAGGGGCGCGGCGATCATCGCGGTCACCATCAGCATGTGGTGCGCCAAATCCATGACGTTTTCGGGCGTCATTGGTGAAAGCTCGAGGCCAGCGTGCCGACCAGCAACGTCCAGCCGTCCACCACCACGAACAACATGATCTTGAACGGCAGCGACACCAGAGAGGGAGACAGCATCATCATGCCCATCGACATCAACACGCTGGCGACGACCAGATCGATGATCAAGAAGGGAATGAACACCATGAAGCCAATCTGAAATGCGGTCTTCAGCTCGCTGGTCATGAAGGTCGGGATCAAGACGCTGAGCGGCACGTCGTCCGCGCTGCCAAACTGTGATTTTCCCGAGAGCCTGGAGAAGAGCTGCAAGTCGTTTTCGCGAGTTTGCGCCAGCATGAATTTCTTGAGCGGCTGCAGCGTCCGGTCCAGGGCCACTTCCCCGGCCAATTGACCGTCCAGATACGGTTTGATGCCGTTCGCATACGACTGTTCGATGGCCGCGCTCATGACGAAAAAAGTCATGAACAGTGCCAGTCCCGTGAGTATCTGGTTCGAGGGGGTCGTGGGCATGCCGAGCGCCTGCCGCAGAATCGACAAGACGATGATGATGCGTGTGAACGCCGTCATTGCCAGCAGGATTGCGGGCAGCAGCGTCAGCACCGTCATCAGGATCAGCACCTGGAAGGTGAGCGAGTAGGTCTGCGCGCCGTCGGCCGCCGTTTTTATCGCGATGGCCGGCAGCGCGCCCTGCGCATGTGCCGCATCCAGAGGCAGCAGCACCAGCAGCGTGAGGAGCGCCGCCGCCGCGGCCAAGCGGCGATGCGCCGGCCGATTCACGGGAACGACTTCACGTAGAGCCGCCCGGCCGCTTCATCAGGTCCCGCATGCGCTCCGCGAACGCCGGCGCGGGGGTGCCGCCCTTGAGCACGATCGGCACCGCGAGCGGCGTCAGCGGCACGAGGCCGGAAGCGCTCACGCCGACCAGCACTTGTGATTCGCCGACGCGAATCAACACGATGCGATCTCTCGGGCCCACGCTGAGTTCGTCGAGGACGGAAATGTCCCCCGAGCCGCGAGGCCCCGACATCTTGAGCCGCTTCAGCGCCCAGCTGATGGCCAAAATCAGCGCGACGATGGCGATCAAGCTCAACGTGAGCTGCGTCAAGCTGCCCACGGACAGCGGCGAGGCGGGTTGCGCCATCCCGGTCATCGGGCGTGTTCCATTCTTTCCGTTGCGCTCACGACTTCCGTCAAGCGGATGCCGAATTTCTCATTGACCACCACCACTTCGCCGCGCGCAATGCGCACGCCGTTCACCAGCACGTCCAGTGGTTCGCCGGCGAGACGATCGAGTTCGACGACCGCGCCGGGCGCGAGCTGCAGCAGATCGCGCACCGGCATGCGTGCCCGCCCAACCTCGAGCGCCAGCGTGACTGCGACGTCCAGGATCAGATTCAGGTTCATTTCCTGGCCGCCGGCGCCGGCGGCGTTGGGACTCAAGTCGCCGAATTGCGCACGGGCGACGGCGCCGCTTTTCGGATCGGGCGTGCTCATGTGGAGGCTCCTGACAGAATTTTGAGTGCATTGCGCCCATGCGACACGCCGAAACTGCCGCGATACAGCCGTACATCGCCCGCGAGCAAGGTGACCTGCTGCGGCGCATCGATGGGGATGATGTCGCCGGGCGACAGGCGCACCAATTCGCGCAGGCTGATTTGCGCCTCCGCGAGAATCGCGCGGGTATCGAGCTCGGCGTCCTGCAATGCCGTGGTGAGAACGGGCGCCCAGGCTTCCTGCCTTCGCAACGCCGTTTGACCGCCGTCCGCGGCGAGCGCCTCGCGAATGGGCGCGAGCAAGGCTTCGGGCAGCAACCATTCGATCTTGCCGCTGCGTGAACCGAATTCCACGGTGTATTTGACGACCAGCAACGCCTCATTGGGGGCACCCAACTGCACCAAGCGGGGGTTGGTTTCCTGCTTCACGAGTTCGAGCTCCACCGGCGTGACCGCCGCCCATGCGGCCGCCAAGTCGGCGGCGAAACTGCGCACCAACATTGCGAGAAAACGCTGCGCGGCCGGAGCGATGGCTGCTTGGGGATCGGTCGTGGCTCGGCCGGATCCGCCGAAGAAGCCGTCCAGCAACGTCAACAGCAAGGCCGCTTCGACACTGATGAAGGCAAAGCCAGGCAGAGGTTTGAGACGGACCACCGCGAGACTCGCAGGAACCGGCAACGCCGCCTGAAGGTCAGCGCTCTTCGCAGTTTCCAATGAATCGAACTGCATGGTTGCCTCGCGGCCCAACAGAGCGGATAGCGATGCGCCGGCGCGTTCGGCGAAGCTTTTGCTGACCACTTCCAACAGCGGCAATTGCGTGCGATTGATGCGCTGCGCCGTAAAATCATAGGGCCGGGGTCCATCGGCGGCATTTTTATCGAGTAACGCCGACACCTCTTCTTCCGAGATGGTGGCGGCGGGGGGCGCGGCCGTAGGCATTTACTGCACCACGAAGGTGGTGAACAGCAGGTCGTCCACGTCGGGATCCCGTTCTTTCTTCTGCACCGCGCGAATTTCGGTGAGCGCTTCCTGCCGCAGCTTTTCCTTGCCGTCGCGCGACATCATCGTTTGATAATTGCGATTGCTCATGAGCAGCAGCAGATTGTTGCGGATCAACGGAATGTTTTTCTGCACGCTGTCGATGACTTTTTGATCGTGGGCCATGACTTCCATGGTTATTTGCAGGAAGCGCACCACGGAGCCATCTTCGAAATTGACCACCAGAGGCGGGTCGATGGCGTAGTAAACCGCAGGCTTGCCCGCGCCACCCTCCTCGCCGTGGCCGGCGGCAACGATCGGGACGATCGCCTTGATCTTGCCGTCCTTGTCCAATTGCAGATCGGGGAGCGGGTGCAGTTTCGCGTTGATCGATCCCCCCGCCACCACGGCGACCAGGGTCAGCATGAAGATGCCGAAGCCGTTGATGAGGGTTCCCAAGAGTCCGCCGGATTTAGGCGGGGGAGGAGGAGGAAGAGAATCGTCGGCCGCATCTGCCATGGTTATTCCTGCGCGGTCACATGCCGCAACGAGGAATCAAGCAAGTTCTATGCCAGAGACTCCCTATTGATTTATGTAATAAAATTCAGCGGTTTACACCGCATGATCCATCCTCTCCTTCTTGCCCATGCGGCCGGCCGCCGATTAATTGACGCTTCCGCGGAGCAAACAACCGTGCGCCGCTGCGCCCTCAAAACTTCAGTGACACCCTAAGGCCCGGCCCGGCATCATCGAGCACCAGGCGCGCGCCGTGCAATTTGGTGACCGCCGCCACGAGCGATAGCCCAAGCCCCGAACCCGGAAATTTGCGCGCCTCGTCCAAGCGGACGCGCCGGCCCAGCACGATCTCGCGCTTGTCGGCCGGGATACCCGGCCCATCGTCTTCGACGATCACTTCCGGTTCGCCGGAGGAGCCGCGCAGCAGCACGCGGATGTGGCCGCCGTCGGGCGTGAACTTGATGGCATTGTCCAGCAAATTCGCCAGCGCTTGGGCCAGAAGCTGCCGGCTCCCCAGAACCTGTGCGCCCGCCGCGACCGAGCTCTGCAATTCGATGCCGCGTTCTTCGCTGACCGGAGCGTACAATTCGACCACGCTCGCCACCAATTCCGACAGGTCGACCGGTTCGCGCGCCACGGTGCCGGTTTCGGCGAGTGCAATGCGCAGCAGCGCGTCCAAAGTGCTGCGCATCTGATCGACCTCGGTGGTGACCCGCTCTAGAACGCGCCGCTCGGGCGAGCCGGGCTCAAGTTGGGTTATCGCTCCCTCGGCCGTGGCCTGCAGGCGATTGAGAGGCGTGCGCAAATCGTGGGCGGCGCTGTCGAGCACGGTGCGCATGCCGAGCGTGAGCTGCTCGATCTTACCGAGCATGGTGTTGATTTCGCGGGCCAATGTATTGATCTCGTCGTCCGCATCGCGGACCGGCAGCCGCTGCGACAAGTCGCCGCGCATGATCTGGGTCGCCACCGCCGAGATTGCCCCCGCCTGCGCCAGGATGCGCCGGCCCATCCAAAAGCCGCCGCCGAGGCCCAGCAGCAAAGTCATCACCACCGCAACGATCAGACCGCGCATCATCAAGCTCTTGACATCCTGCCGCTCCTGCACGTCATGACCCACCAACATTTGATAGCCGCTCGGCAACTTGAAATGCTGCGCACGCATCTCATGCTCCCGCGTTTCATCGCCGAACGGCACGGATACCTTGAATAGGAACCATTTACCCGCGCCCGGGGCGATCTTGGGCCATGCCGGCACATTGCCCGCGACGGGACGCAGCTGCGGATCGACCATCAAGTACACCGCGCCGCGCACGTCCTGATCTTGCGAGCGCTGCTCGATCAACTCGATGAAATCACTGCGCGACAGGACCGCCATTTGCTCGCGCAAACCCTGCACTTCGGCTTCGATCAGATTGTCGGTGCTGCCGTCGACCACCCGTGAGACGGCAAAATCGACGGCACCCAGCAGCGCGGCGGCTCCGCACGCGAATGCGATCGAGTAGACGATGGCGATACGGAAGGGTGAGGTATCGAGTACGCCGAGAAACCGCTGATCGGGTCCCACGGTGGGCCGCTTATTCGTCTTCGCGCAAGCTGTACCCGGCTCCGCGCACCGTGTGCAGCAGGGGTTTGTCGAAATCCTTGTCGATCGCCTGCCGCAAGCGGCTGATGTGCACGTCGATCACATTGGTCTGCGGGTCGAAATGATAGTCCCACACACCCTCGAGCAGCATGGTGCGCGTCACCACTTGCCCGCTGTGGCGCATCATGAACTCCAGCAGCTGAAATTCGCGCGCCGTGAGTTCGATTTTCTTGCCGTTGCGCACAACCCGGCGCGTCATTCGGTCGAGTTCCAGATCCGCCAATTTCAGTTTGGTGTTCGCTTCCGCGCTGCCGTTCTCGCCGCGTCTGGCCAGCGCATCGATGCGCGCCAGCAATTCCGACATGTGATACGGCTTGGTCAGGTAATCGTCGCCGCCGGCGCGAAGTCCGGTGATGCGATCATCGACGTCGCCGAGTGCGCTCAATATGAGCACCGGCATCTTGCGCCCCGTGGCGCGCAGCGATTGCACCAGGGCGAGCCCATCCAGCTTCGGCAGCATGCGATCGACGATCGCGAGATCGACGGCAATCGATGAGGCCAGGTGCAGCCCCTCGAGCCCATTCCCGGCGACATCGACCGAGTGTCCTACCTCGCGCAGCGCCTTGGCCAGGTAGTCGCGTGCAACCTCGTCATCTTCAACAATCAAGATGTGCATGGCGTACTATCTTACAGACGTTGAATCCGTGAGGTTGAGGCCAATTCAGTATGCCCGAGCCGATCCCGCAAACCGACGCACCCGGCGCGCCATCGGCCCACTGCGATGTATTGGTGATCGGCGGCGGTCCGGGCGGGTCGACCGCCGCGGGCCTGCTCGCGGAAAAGGGCTACCGCGTCGTCTTGCTGGAGAAATCCCGGCATCCCCGCTTCCATATCGGCGAATCGCTGTTGCCTGCCAATCTACCCATCATGGAGCGTTTGGGCGTCGCTGCCCAGGTGCGCGCCATTGGCCTCGAAAAATGGGGCGCCGAGTTCGTCTCGGATCGCGATGAACGGCGGCAGGAATTCCGGTTTGCACGAAGCTGGGACAAATCTCTGCCCATGTCCTACCAGGTCAGGCGCTCCGAATTCGACGAAATACTGATCAGGCGAGCGGCAGAGCTGGGGGCCCAGGTCATCGAAGGCTGCCGCGTCCGCGACGTGGATTTCCTCACGCGGGGGGCGCGCGAAGGTGTGCAGTGCGCGCACGTTCACGCCGACTGCGACGACGGACACAGCGAGTCGTGGACGGCGGATACCATCGTCGACGCCTCGGGCCGCGATACCTTTCTCGCCAATCGCCTGCAAGCCAAGCGCCGCAGCAAGAAACACAATAGCGCCGCGCTGTACGCGCATTTCTCGGGGGCGCGGCGCGAATGCGGCAAGCGCGAAGGCAACGTGATCATTTATTGGTTCGACCACGGCTGGTTTTGGTTCATCCCGCTGGCGGACGGCGCGACCAGCATCGGCGCCGTCGTGTGGCCGTACTACATGAAATCCCGCAGCACAAGGTTGCGCGAATTTTTCCTCGACACCATAGCCCTCTGCCCGCCGCTCGCCGAACGCCTGAGCGCCGCCACTCTCGTGTCGGAAGTCGAGGCCACCGGCAACTACTCCTATGCGTGCGATCACAGCCACGGCGCGAATTATTTGCTGGTCGGGGATGCCTACACCTTCATTGATCCGGTGTTCTCGTCCGGCGTGATGCTCGCCATGAATGCGGGCGTCGCGGCCGCCGACGCCATTCATACCTGCCGCACGCAACCCGCCCGGGCGCGCGCGGCGCTCGCCGAGTTCGATCGCGTTTCGCGCCACGGGCCGAAGCAATTTTCCTGGTTCATCCATCGGGTCAGCCACCCGACGATGCGCGAGCTGTTCCTGGGGCCGCGCAATGTGCTGCGCATGGAGGAAGCCCTGCTGTCGCTGCTGGCCGGCGACATCTTCGGCGGCACGCCCATTTGGGGGCGCCTGCGTTTGTTCAAGGCACTGTACTACGTCTTGTCGTTCGTCCACTTGGGACGCTCATTGCGGGCCTGGCGCTCGCGCGCGGCCAATATCCGTTCCGAGTCGGAACACGTGACCAACGGTTGATGGCTGCGCCGCTGAAGGCCGCGCTGCTTGCGGCAGCCTGCTTCGCGCATGGCGCACTGGCGAAGGAGGAGCCATTGTACGAATTCGGGCTCGGCGTGGGGGCCATCGCGTTCGATGACTACCGGGGTTCCGCCACGGCGCACGGCTATCCGTTGCCTTTGCCCTACGTGTTGTACAACGGCAAGTTCTTGAAGGCGAATCGCGACGGCATTCGCGGCACCTTGTTCAATCAAGACCGGTTCGAACTGAATCTCAGCTTCGACGCCACCACCCCGGTGCGCAGCGACCGCGAGCGCAGCGGAATGCCCGACCTCAAGTCCACGGTGGAATTGGGTCCATCGCTCGATCTGCACTTGATGCGCAGCGCCGACACCCGGGTCAAGCTGGATTTGCGCATGCCGGTGCGCGCGGCGCTGACGGTGGAAGCCTCGCCCAAAATCATCGGATGGACATTCACGCCGCGGCTGGCTCTCGATCTTAAGGGTCCCTTGGGATACGAGGGTTGGAATCTCGGCCTGTTAGCGGGCCCGTTGTTCGCCGATCGCCGTTATCATGCTTATTTCTATACGATTGCATCGCAGTACGCGACGGCAACGCGGCCCGCCTATCAAGCGTCCGGCGGCTATGCGGGAACTCAGTTCATTTCAGCCTTATCCAAGCGGTTTCCGAAGTTCTGGGTCGGCGCGTACGCCCGCTATGACACCTTATCCGGCGCAACCTTTCTCGAGAGTCCCCTAGTGCAGCGCAAAAGCTATTTGTCGGGCGGCATCGGCATTGCCTGGATAATCAGCAAATCCTCGCAAATGGTCGAAGTTCCCGATTGAGCGGCGGCGATGCGGCGTGCCCTCAAAATCATCTACGAGTATTTCGCGCTCTACAGTTCGCTGACGCTGCTCGGCCTCATTTGCCTGACATGGTCCGTGTTCGCGCTGCCTCTCTATTTCATTCTGCCGCGGCCCGTCGGCACCGCGATCGGGCGACGCGGCATCATGTCGGGATTTCGCATCTATGCGTGGTCGTTGTCCATCACTCGCACCTACCGGCTGGATTTGCACGACATCGACTCGCTCAAAGGTGGGCCGCCGCTGATCTTGGCCCCGAATCATCCCTGCCTGATCGATGCCTTGCTGATCCTGACGCGCCATCCGAACATCGTCTGCGTGATGAAGTCGGCGCTCATGAAAAATGTGTTTCTCGGTGCCGGTTCGCGCCTCGCCCGCTATGTCCGCAATGACTCGTCGCGCCAAATGATCAAAGAATCGGTGGCCCATTTGCGGGACGGCGGCGTCCTGTTGTTGTTTCCGGAGGGCACGCGCACCACCCGGGCACCGATCAATTCGCTGGTCGGGAGCGTGGGTTTGATCGCCAAGCACGCCAATGTCCCCGTGCAAACGCTGGTGATCGAGACCGATTCTCCCTTCTTGAGCAAAGGTTGGCCGCTGTTTCGACGCCCCGAGTTGCCCATCACTTATCGTGTCCGGCTCGGCCGGCGCTTCGACCCTCCCACGGATGTCCCTGCCTTTACGGCTGAGCTCGACCGGTACTACAGGCAGGAACTCGAGGCGGCGCTGCAGTCGCGCTGGCTCAAGCGCTGACACCTGAATGCCGCCTCGATCCGCCAAGCCCGATTCCGCTCCGCCGCAGCGCTCGGGCACTCACTTGGTGCTCATACCCAGCTACAACCCCGGCCCGAAAGTGGATGCGACCGTGCGTGGCGCGCTCGATCAGTGGACTCCGGTCTGGGTAGTGGTCGACGGCAGCACCGATCAATCCGGGGAGCGTCTATTGGCCATGGCTGCGGTCGAACCCGGCCTAACCGTGTTCGTCCTCCCAGAGAATCACGGCAAGGGCGCCGCGGTGTTGTTTGGCTTGCGCCAAGCGCAAGGCGCGGGGTTCACGCACGCATTGACCATGGACTCGGACGGTCAGCACCCGGCGGAGCGGATTAGGGCATTCATGCAGGCGTCGATGAGCCATCCCGGCGCCATGGTGTTGGGTTGCCCGGTATTCGATGCCAGCGCACCGGGCTTACGGGTCAAAGGCCGCCGAATCTCGAACTGGTGGGCCAATCTCGAAACCTTATGGGCCGGTATTCACGACTCTTTGTATGGCTTTCGCGTCTACCCCATCGACAGGCTGATCGCAGTCATGAGCCGGCAACCCTGGATGCGGCGCTTCGACTTTGACGTGGAAGCGGTGGTGCGGTTGTGCTGGCGCGGGGTCCGGCCCATCAACTTGCCGGCACCGGTGCGGTACTTTCGTCCCGAGGAGGGCGGGGTTTCACACTTCAACTACTGGCGCGACAACGCCTTGCTGACTTGGATGCACTTCCGGCTATTTTGTGGATTCATTTTGCGCTTGCCCATGCTGGGCATACGGCGCTACCGCAGCCGCTCTTGAGGTCAGGCGGCCCAGACCTAAGAAAAACGGCCCTGCGGAGGCTCCCTTGGGACCGCGGTCTTGGAACCGGTCACTGCGGGTTGCCGCGGAGGTCCGCACCTATATAATGCCCGCAACTTAAAACCCCAATCGAAAGCTGACCTATGTCCGACAAAGCGTCGCTCATGCAACAGCCGGCGCCCCTGACCGATGTCGGTCTGCAGCGGGAAATCGCCGTCCTGTTCGTGCAAGCGTTGAATCTCGAAGTTCTGCCGCAGGATATCGATCCTGAGGCCCCTCTGTACGGCGAAGGACTGGGGCTCGACTCCATCGATATCTTGGAGGTGGCGCTGATCGTCTCCAAGCAATACGGCATTCAACTGCGCGCGGACGCTTCGGAAAACCAGCAGACCTTCCGTTCTTTGAAGCACCTCGCAGAGTACATTGCGGCACATAGGACCAAGTAGCGATGCGTTGGCGGCGTAGATTGCAGCTAGCTGCCATCATCGCCTTCATCGTCGCCTATGCAGGACTGTCCCATTACAGCAATTCGGCTGCAAGGACCCACAATTTAGGGGTTTGGCTCGCGTTGGGGCCCGTACTCACGGTCGGTCTCCTTCTCCTCTGGCGCTGGACCCACCCCCTCGTCGTACTGCCGGCGGCAGCCGCCGCGGCGCTGCTCCTGCGCAACTACTGGCCGATTCTGGAAATGAATTTCCCCGTGGTCTATTTGCTGCAAGAGGGCGGCTTCTACAGCCTGATGGCCTTGAGTTTCGGCCAGTCGCTGCTCAAGCGAAGGGAGGCGCTGTGCACTCAACTCGCAGACAAAGTGCATGGGCCTCTGACTCCGCAAGAGGTGCTCTACACGCGCCGCGTTACGGCGGCGTGGGCCCTGTTCTTCGTTTTGATCACGGTTGCGACCGTAATCTTGTTCGTCTTCGCAAGCTTGGAGCTCTGGTCGCTGTTCGCCAATTTTTGCGTCGTGCCGCTGATCGGTCTCATGTTCGCGGGCGAATATGCCATCAGGCGCCGGGTGCTGCCGCAGGTGCCGCGCCGGGGCATACTGGCCGCCGTGCGGATTTATTTCGCAAGCTCGCATTAGGAGCCTGTCCGAGTGTTTCCCTAGATGGATACGATCGCGTTGCTGTCCCATGGCTCACCCACGGCGGTGATTGCCTTCCGAGCCGGTGTGCCCGTCACCGCGCAGCGCTTCTTAGCCGACGCCAAACACTTAGGCGAGAGCTTGCCGGCCGGAGTTCACGTGCTCAATGTGTGCGCCGATCGGTACCGCTTCACGGTAGGCCTCGCGGCTTGCCTCATCACGAGGCGGGTCAGCTTGTTGCCGTCGACTCACACGCCCGAAGTGATCGGGCAACTGTTGGATTTCGCGCCCGACGCGTTTTGTTTGACCGACGACCCCGGATGCGACATAGGGCTTCCCAAAGTCTATTATCCCGAGGAACTGCCCGGCGACGATGCCGCTTGGGCCGTCCCGGAGATTCCAGTGACGCAGCTCGCGGCAATCGTCTTCACCTCGGGATCGACCGGCACCCCGCTGCCATTCCGGAAAACATGGGGCCGTCTCGCACGCTGCGTGCGCGACGGGGCTCCCCGCTTGGGGCTATCGGACGGCAAATCGCATGCTCTGATCGGCACGGTGCCCCCGCAGCATATGTATGGCTTCGAATCGACCGTGCTGCTCGCCCTGATGAGCGGCAATTCCTTCGGCGCGGAGCGGCCCTTTTATCCCGCCGATATCGCGGCGGCGGTGGCGGCCGTGCCGCGGCCGCGAGCCTTGGTGACGACTCCGGTTCACTTGCGCACGTTGCTCGCATCGGAGATCGATTTGCCGCCGGTGGAACTCGTCGTCTCGGCGACCGCGCCGCTAGGCCAGGATCTCGCGCGTGCGATCGAAGCGAAATTCCACACGACGTTGCTGGAAATCTACGGCTCGACGGAAACCGGGCAGATCGCGCTCCGCCGCACGTCCGAGTCGGCGGCCTGGCGGCTGTGGCCGGGCGTACGTCTGGAAGTCTCGGACGATCAGGTGTTCGCGCAGGGTGGACACGTCGAACAAGTGACAGCCATGCAGGACGTCATCGAGATTACCGGCGATGACGAGTTTCTGCTGCACGGACGCACGGCCGACATGGTTAATGTCGCCGGCAAGCGCAGTTCGTTCGGCTATTTGAACGCGCAGTTGAATGCCATCCCCGGCGTGACGGACGGCGTGTTCTTCCTGCGCGACGGCACAACAGGGTCCACCGGGGTGGCGCGCTTGGGCGCGGTCGTGGTCGCTCCGACTTTGAGCGTCGCCGCACTGACCGAACACCTGCGCCAACGGATCGATCCGGTTTTCCTGCCGCGCCCTTTGATCATGCTCGAGCGCTTGCCGCGCAACGCCACCGGCAAGCTGCCACAGCATGAACTGCAGCATCTGGCCAATCGCCACATGCAGGCGAGCGAATCGCCATGAAGCCGGGTGCCGCAAGCGTGCACAGCCCGATTGAGATTCCGGAGGATCATCCGTCGTTCGCCGGTCACTTTCCGAAATTTCCGGTGCTGCCGGGGGCCGTCCTGCTCGACGAGGCGCTGCAAGCCATCCAAGCCGCGCGGGGCATTGACCTCCGCAACTGGCGCGTAGCGTCCGTCAAATTTCTCGACGTCGTGCGTCCCGGCGATGCAATGCGCTTGGAACATGCCGCCCCCAAGAGCGGCGTGATTCGCTTCACCATTCACGCCGCTAGCCGACTGGTGGCGAGCGGCACCCTCGCCGAGGACGGCGGCGCATGACCAAGACGGCAAACTTCACGGACCCCATCGGCAAGGCCGATTGGATAAGGCATCGCGAGCGGGGCAGCATCGCACTGCTCCGCCTCATGGCGTTCGTCTCGCTGCGTTTGGGCCGCACCTTGAGCCGCGTTCCGCTGTACGGGATCGCGATCTATTTCTTTTTGTTCGCACCGACCGCGCGTCGGCATTCGCGGCGCTTTTTGCGCCTCGCGCTCGGCCGCAACCCAAGCGTGCGCGACCGCTTTCGGCAAATCTTGAGCTTCGCGACCACCATTCACGATCGCGTCTATTTGATCAACGGGCAGTTCGAGCTTTTCAACATCACGATCGATGGCGAGGACGTGGTGCGTGAGCAATCGGAGAGCGGCCGCGGCGCCTTGCTCATGGGTGCCCACATGGGCAGCTTCGAGGTGATCCACAGTCTCGGCCGGCGACGGCGCGGCCTCGAGGTCGCCATGGCCATGTATGAAGAAAATGCGCGCAAGATCAACGCCACCCTCGCGGCCCTCAACCCGCACCTCGTATCCGACATCGTCTCCCTCGGCCGGATCGACGCCATGCTTCAAATTGCCGAACGTCTCGATCGCGGGGCGTTCGTCGGCGTGCTGGGCGATCGCACCCCGGGGAATGAGCCGGTCCACCCGGTGAACCTGCTGGGCGAGCGTGCGTACTTGCCCACGGGCCCGATGCGTGCGGCGGCCATCCTGCGCTGCCCGGTGTTCTTCATGGCCGGGTTGTATCGCGCCAAGAACAACTATCATGTGGTATTCGAGCGGGTGGCCGATTTCTCCGCGACTCCCACCGGTCTGCGCAGCGTCGCGGTCCGCTCGGCGATCGAGCGCTACGCCGCCGTGCTCGATCAGTACTGCCGCAGCGATCCCTATAACTGGTTTAATTTCTACGATTTCTGGCGCCCGAGCGCCGCCCAACAGAACTCGAACCCATGACGCGGCGGGCGCTCGGACTCCTGATGCTCGCGGGCTTGAGCGCCGGCAGCGCCGCTCCCGTCGCAAGCGATCTCGACACGGTGATGAGCCTGCTCGCGATGCGCCGGCACGGGCGGGTCGAATTTGTCGAGCAGAAGTTCCTGGCCATACTCAGCCGCCCGGTCGAATCATCGGGCGAGTTGCTCTACGACGCACCGGATCGTTTGGAGAAGCGCACTCTGCTGCCGCGGGCGGAGACGCTGGTGCTCGCCGGCTCCAAATTGACGATGCAGCGCGGCGGCCATGCACGTGTGTTGGATTTGCGCCGGTACCCGCAGATTCAGCCGTTCGTCGAAAGTATCCGCGCCACCCTGGCGGGCGATCGAGGCGCGCTCGAGCGGGTTTTTCATGTGGAATTTGCCGGTAACGTGCGGCGCTGGAGTCTGACTCTCACCCCGTTGGACCGTCAATTGTCGCGGACCGTCAAGCAAGTGCAGATCGACGGGTCGCAAGACCAATTGCTGAGGGTTGAAATTCGCCAGACCGATGGTGATCGCTCACTGATGACCTTGCGCTCACCCGCGACGCCATGAACCGGCGGCGCTTGGCGGTAGCGGCACTCTGGGTCTGCTGCGTCGCTGTGGCGTCCGTCATCGTGGCGCGCGCCCGCTATGTCACCGACTTGTCGGCGTTTTTGCCCGCAAAGCCCACCCCCACGCAACAGTTGCTGGTGGACCAGCTGCGCGACGGTCCTGCCTCGCGGCTGATTCTGATTGCCCTCGAGCGGGGCGATGCCCGCGCCCGGGCCCAAGTGTCCGTCGCCATGGCGTCGCGCCTGCGTCGCGACCCGCAATTCTCGAGCGTCAACAATGGCGAGCCGGTGACGGCACAGCGCGATCGCGAGTTTCTGTTTCAACATCGCTATCTGTTGAGCGACAGAGTGACAGCAGCGCGCTTTGCACCCGCGGGGCTGCATGACGCGATCGGGGAGACGATCGACGATCTGGCATCGCCCGCGGGACTATTGCTCAAATCGCTGCTGCCGAACGACCCCACGGGCGAGATGCTGCACATCATCGACCAACTGCAGCGCACACCTCTGCCGGCGACGAGCGAGGGGGTCTGGGCTTCGCCCGACGGCGCGCGCGCCCTGATGGTGGCGCAAACGGCCGCCGGCGGCTCCGATACCGACGCGCAAGGTAATGCCATCGAGGCCATCCGTGCCGCGTTCGCGGCCGCGGTGCGTGAATCGTCCGCACCCGGCGCGCACGCCGTGCAGTTGAAATTGAGCGGACCCGGCGTGTTTGCCGTCGGCGCGCGCGCCAAGATCGAACACGCCGCCGTTCGGCTGTCGATCGCCAGCAGCATCCTCGTGGTGACGCTGTTGTTTGCCGTCTATCGCTCCTTGCCTGCGCTCGCACTGGGTCTCGCGCCCGTGGCGAGCGGCGCGGTGATCGGAATCGCCGCCGTCGCACTGGGTTTCGGCGCCGTTCATGGCATTACCTTGGGGTTTGGCATCACCTTGATCGGCGAGTCGGTGGATTATTCGATTTATTTCTTCGTTCAGTCGCGCCGCGTGCCGCAAAACGAAGCGGCCGGCCCAAGCTGGCAACAAACGTGGTGGCCCACGATCCGCTTAGGGATGCTGACTTCGGTGTGCGGCTTCGCCTCGCTTCTGCCGTCCGGTTTTCCCGGCCTCGCGCAGCTCGGCCTGTACTCGGTCAGCGGATTGGTGGCGGCTGCGCTGGTGACGCGGTATGTGTTGCCGGCGCTGCTGCCGGACGGATTCGCCATTCATGATGTCACGCCGCTCGGTGCCGGGGTCGCGCGCCTGCTCTCCCGGTCACGGCAACTTCGGGGCTGGCAGCTCGCGGCCATGAGCCTCGCGCTTGCGGGGCTGGCGCTCACCGTATTGCAGCGCCACCAAGATTCGCTATGGAATCGTGAACTCGCGGCGTTGAGCCCCATCTCCGCAGCAGATCAAGACTACGATGCCATGCTGCGCAGCGACCTGGGCGCCGCCGACGTACGCACGCTCCTGATCGTCTCCGCCCCCACGCTCGATTCGGCGCTTGGACTAGCCGAGCGTGCGGCCCAGGTTCTAGGGCCGTTGGTGGACTCCCACGTGATCGGCGGTTTCGACAGTCCGGCGAATTACCTGCCTAGCGCGGCGACGCAGGAGGCACGCCGCGCGAGTTTGCCCGGCGCGACGCAACTACGGGAGAACTTACGGCAAGCCACAGCGGGTCTAGCACTCAGCAGCGAGCGGCTGCAGCCTTTTTTGCGCGACGCCGAAGCTGCGCGCAGCTCGCCGCCGATCACGGCGCAAGATCTGCAAGGAACGTCGCTGCGCACCGGCTTCGATGCCTTGATCCTGCACCAAAAGGATCGATGGAATGCACTCCTGCCGCTGCACGCCTTGCCTAAGGCACAGACGATCGGCACCGCCCGGGTGGCGGCGGCGCTGCAGCGTGCAAAGCTCACCGAGGCTCGAGTTCTCGACCTCAAGCTCGAGTCCGACGACCTGTATGCCGGCTACTTGGCCGAAGCGATTCATTTGTCGCTGGCGGGCATCCTGGCGATCGTCGTGCTGCTGTTGATTGCGCTGCGCTCACCCCTGCGGGTCATGCGCGTATTGGCGCCGCTGTTTCTGGCCGTGCTCACGGTGGCAGCGGGCCTCGCCTTGAGCGGGGTGCAGCTCACCATTTTGCACTTGGTGGGCATGCTGCTCATCGTTGCGGTGGGCTCGAACTACGCCTTGTTTTTTGACCGGCAGGCCGGCGTGCATGAGGCGGGCGGTGAATCGCTGACCCTCGCATCGCTGGTCATCGCCAACGCGAGCACCGTGATCGGCTTCGGCCTACTGTCCTTCTCGCAAGTTCCGGTGCTGGTGGCACTCGGCACGACGGTCGCACCGGGCGCATTTCTGGCATTGCTGTTCGCCGCGGTGTTATCGCGTGCGTAGCCTATCCGTGCCCGCAACCGCTTCGGTGGTGGCGCCGGCGCGCATGGTCTGGTTGCCCGGCGCCTACCAGACCGCGCAGGATTTCCTGGCTGCCGGCTTCGCGGAGGCCGCGCGCAGGCGGCAGGCCGTCCTCGACCTCGTATTCGTCGACATGGAATTCGCATCCTTGGGCGATCGCGCCGCGCTGCGGCTATTGCGGGCCGACATCGTGCAGCCTGCGCGCGCCGCCGGTGTTGCGATCTGGCTGGGTGGAATTTCGCTGGGCGGCCTGGTTGCGCTGGATTACGCGGCCTCGTATCCCGGCGAAATCGACGGACTGTGCCTGCTCGCTCCCTATCTGGGCAACCGGATCCTGATCACCGAAATCGCCCGCGCGCCGGGACTTGAGGCATGGCAGCCGGGTGAACTTGCGGAAACCTGCGAAGAGCGCCGAATATGGCGCTATATCAAGAGCCGTGGCACCGATTCGCGGCCGTTGTACCTAGGATTCGGGCGGCACGATCGCTTTTCGGCGGCGCATGAGCTGTTGGCAGCAACGTTGCCGGCCGATTCGGTCGATGTGATCGACGGCGGCCACGAGTGGCCCACCTGGGTCCGGCTATGGGAGAATTTTTTGGATTCACGCTTCATATGAACCGGCGAGAAGGCGCGCGCCAAGCCGGCGTGCCGCAGCGTTGGTCGCCGTCGCCGTTACTGTACGCGTCGGCGGCCGTGCATTTGGGCGCGGCAACGGCGATGCTGGTGCGTCCTCGTGAGTGGCCGTGGGCACTCGGGGCCGTGGCCCTGAACCACGGTGTCCTCGCCGCGGCCGGACTCTGGCCACGCAGCCAGTTGCTGGGACCGAACTGGACCCGCTTGCCGGCGCAAGACGGCATATCGGGACGGGTCGCCATCACCATCGACGACGGGCCGGATCCCGCCGTCACCCCGCGCGTGTTGGCGCAGCTGGCCGAGCACCGCGCGCAAGCGACCTTCTTTTGCGTAGGCGCTCGCGTCGAGAGCTACGCCGACCTAGCGCGCGAAATCGTGAGTCGCGGCCATCACGTCGAGAATCACAGCCATCGACACCGGCACAATTTTTCCTTGCTGGGCCCGCGCGGAATCGCTGCGGAGATTTTGCGCGCCCAAGACAGCATCCTGCGAGTGACCGGCAGCAGCCCGCGGTTTTTTCGCGCGCCCGCGGGATTGCGCAATCCTTTTCTCGACCCCGTATTGACTCGCCTGCAGTTGCGCCTCGCCAGTTGGACCCGCCGCGGCTTCGACACCGTCACCGCGAATGCAGATGCCGTCTACCGGCGTTTGGCGAATTCGCTGCAAGACGGCGATATCTTGTTGCTGCACGATGGCAACGCCGCGCGCAGCCGCGGCGGCAAACCGGTGATCCTGGAAGTTCTGCCCCGGCTGCTCGAGACCATGGCGCTGCACCGGCTGCAGCCGGTGACCCTCCGCTCGGCGTTATCGCCCGCGACCGGATCATGAGTGCCGCGCGCGAACTCGTGAACAGCGCCAGCAAGCCGTACCGTGCCTGCGGCCGCTTCGCCTATCACTTCGCGCGCGGCAAGCTCAGGCAGGATCCGGTTTTCGCTGCCATTCTATCGCGCGGGCTTCTGTCGGGCCGCGCCCGCATTCTCGATCTCGGCTGCGGCCAGGGATTGTTGGCGGCATGGCTGCTCGCGGCCGGCAGCCATGCCGAAATCCGCGGCATCGAACTCGTGCGCCGCTATGCCCTGCGGGCGCGGCGGGCATTGGGCGGACAGGCCGAGTTCGTGATCGGCGATGTGCGCGGCACGGATTTCGGCCTCGCCGACGGCGTGGTGATTCTCGACGTACTGCATTACCTTGAATACGCTGAGCAACGTGGCATTCTCGAGCGGGCACGCGGGGCGCTGATCGGCGACGGCGTGCTGTTGCTTCGCGTCGGCGATGCCGGCAGCGGATGGGGCTTCAAAATAGGCAAATGGATGGACCAAATGACATTGCTGATGACAGGCCGGGGATTCAGGCAGCTGTACTGCCGCTCGGCCGCGGAATGGCGGCAATTGCTGTCGGCCGCCGGCTTCGACAGCGAGACCGTCCCGATGAGCGCGGGAACTCCGTTTGCCAATGTGCTGATGATTGCGAGGCCGCGGTGAGGCCGCTGCTTCTGCGCAATTTCACGGCGACCAGCTGCATCGGCAAGGGCGTTGCGGCGACCTTGGAGAGCCTGCTCGAACAGCGCAGCGGCCTCGCCAGCTGCAAATTCGAGACCGTGGACCTCCACACTCACATCGGCGAAGTAGCCGGCGTGGACGAGGAACGGCTGCCGGATAATTTGCGCACCTTCGACTGCCGCAACAACCGGCTGGCCGAGCTGGCCCTCAGGCAGGATGGCTTCTTCGAGGCAGTGCAGCAGGCGGCCTCGCGCATCGGCCGGCGCCGCGTGGGGGTATTCCTCGGAACCAGCACGGCAGGCATTCTGCAGACCGAGCTCGCCTATCGGGAGCGCGATCCGGTCAGTGGAGCGTTGCCCGCGAGCTTCGAGTACGGATCGACCCACAACTCGTTTTCGGTGGCTGATTACCTGCGTCGGCGCTGCCGGCTGGAAGGGCCCGCCGTTGCGGTTTCCTGCGCATGCGCTTCCAGCGCCAAGGCATTCGGCTCGGCGCGGCGCATGCTCGAGGCGGGTCTCATCGATGCGGCGCTGGTGGGCGGAGTGGATTCACTGTGCCTCACCACGCTGTATGGTTTCCACTCACTGCAGCTTTCGTCGCCTGCGCCCTGCCGCCCGTTCGACGTCGCGCGCGACGGTATCTCCATCGGCGAGGCAGCGGCATTCGCGCTTCTTGAACGCGCACCGGACGACCTGGACGGCGACTCGGTGCTGCTGCTCGGGATCGGCGAATCGAGCGACGCCTACCACATGTCGGCGCCGCACCCCGAGGGCCTCGGCGCGCGCCGCGCGATGCAAGCCGCGCTGGCATCCGCCGCGCTCGAGTCCGGCGACATCGACTACATCAATCTGCACGGTACCGGAACGCCCAGCAACGATCGGTCCGAGAGCCAGGCGGTCACCGGCGTATTCGGCCCGACCACCCCCTGCAGTTCGACCAAGGGCGCGACGGGTCATACCCTGGGCGCGGCCGGCGCGCTGGAGGCGGTCATCAGCGCCCTTGCCGTCAAGAATGGGTTCATGCCGGGCGGGATTCACACGAGCACCATCGATCCGACGCTCACGGCACACTATATAAGGGACAATCGCCGCGCTCCGCTCGCGCGCGTGCTGTCCAATTCATTTGGATTCGGCGGCACGAATTGCAGCCTGATATTTGGTCGAGCAGGATGAGGATTTCGGCTTACCTCGGCGGCCTCGGAGTCCTGGGGCCCGGCCTCGCGAATTGGCCGGAGGCCGCGGCCGTGCTGTCGGGTCAAGCGGCCTACCGGCCGGCGGCCACGGTGCTGCCCATGCCGGTGATTCTCGCGGCCGCCGAGCGCCGGCGCGTCGGGCGCGTCGTCAAGCTGGCGTTGGGCGTCGCGCTCGAAGCCACGTCGCATGCCGGCGAGGATCCTTCGGAACTGGCCAGTGTGTTCTCTTCTTCCGGCGGCGACGGACACAATTGTCATGAACTCTGCCAGGCCCTGTCGCTCGCGGGCCGCGAGATATCGCCGACGCGCTTCGCCAACTCGGTGCACAACGCGGCCGCAGGTTATTGGAGCATCGGCACGGGCGCCATGGCCGAATCGAATGTCTTGTGCGCATTCGACGCGAGCTTCTGCGCGGGTCTCTTGGACGCGATGACTCAGGTCGCAGTCGACGAGTTGCCCGTTCTCCTGGTCGCCTACGACAGCGAATATCCGCAGCCGCTGCACGCCAAGCGCCCCATCCCCGACGCCTTCGGTGTCGCGCTCGTATTGACGCCGGAACGACGCGCCTCGTCGCTGGCGCGCTTGGACGCCGCGCTCAGCGACTTGGGCGCAGATCGATTCGAGGAGCCGGCCTTCGAGGCACTGCGCACGTCGTTCCCGGCGGCGCGCTCGCTGCCGTTGCTGCGCCTGCTCGCATCGCGAAACAGCGGCAGCGCGATTCTCGAGTATCTCGACGTATCACGATTGCAAGTGCAGGTCGAACCATGCGCCTAGACCGTTCCTGGATCGAACGCAACATTCCCCACCATGGCCGCATGTGCCTGCTCGATGAGGTCATCGAATGGGATGCACAGCATATCCGCTGCCGCAGCGGCACTCACCGCTCGCCCAATCATCCGCTGCGCTCGCGAAACCGCTTAAGTGCAGCCTGCGGGATAGAGTACGCGGCGCAGTCGATGGCCGTGCACGGCGCGCTATCGCAGGGCACCGGTGGCGGCGGTGCCCCTGCCGCGAGATCCGAAGTCGGCTTTCTCGCAGGACTGCGGGACGTAGTGTTGCACGTGGCGCGGCTCGACGACATCGAAGCCGATCTCTACTCTGAAGCCGCACTGATTGCCGGGGATCACGGCAGCGCGCTGTACGAATTTGTGTTGACGTCCGAGGCGCGCCGGCTCTTGAGCGGTCGCGCGACCGTGGTATTCGACGCCGACAAGCGGTTCACCCTGTAGCATCATGAGCAAGACGGCGACTCGTGCTTTGGTGACGGGCGGCAGCGGCGGCATCGGCGCGGCCATCTGCCGGCGCTTGGGGAGGGCCGGCCACTTCGTGTATGTCCATGCACATCGCGGCACCGCGGCCGCGGAAACGATTGTCAGCGCGATCGTGACCGCCGGCGGCCGCGCGGCCGCGGTTCAATTTGACCTGACCGATGCGGCTGCGACGCGCACGGCGGTGGAGACGCTGCTGGAGGACGGGCCGGTGCAAGTTTTGGTGAACAATGCCGGCATCCATGACGACGCCGCGTTCCCGGGAATGAGCTCCGCACAATGGCACCGCGTCGTCGACCTGTCGGTCAATGGATTCTATAACGTGACGCAGCCGCTGATGCTGCCGATGATTCGCACGCGCTGGGGCCGGATCATCAACCTATCATCGGTGGCGGCGCTGGCCGGCAATCGCGGCCAAGTGAACTATGCGGCGGCCAAGGGGGCGCTGAACGCCGCGACCAAGGCGTTGAGTCTGGAAGTGGCGAGCCGCGGCATTACCGTCAACGCGGTGGCGCCGGGCATTATTTCGACCGGCATGGGCGATGCCGCCTTCGATGCCGCCGCCATCGCCGCCATCGTGCCGATGAAGCGCGCCGGGACCGCGGAAGAGGTTGCCGGATTGGTGGGCTTTCTCGCCTCCGAGGAAGCCGCGTACATCACCGGCCAGGTCATTTCCATCAATGGCGGAATGATCTAAGCCGTTTCAGGCATAAGCGACGTGCCAGGCGCCACGGCTAGGCGGCTCGGTTGAACTTCAATACCAGGGTGGCGCAACCGAGCAACCCTGCGCCTTCGATCCAGGCCAACCAGCGGTTCATGCCGCTCGACATTCCAAACCTGGCCGAGGCACGCAGTGCGCGATGAGCGAGCCAACCGTAGCTCAGCAGAATACAGAATTCCGGTATCATCGATGTCGCTGCCAAGATCAGCATCTGCGGCACCACGGCACGGGCCGGATCGATGAACTGCGGTAACAGCGCCAAGAAGAACAGCAACGCTTTGGGATTCGCAAGCTGCAGAGTGAGTGCCCCTAAGTAAACACGCCGCCGATCACCGGACTCCGTAAGGCCGCCGGTTTCGCCCAGGACCACCGCGTGACTCGAAGCGGCCGAGCGCAGCGCTTTGACGCCCAGATAGATCAGGTAGGCGGCGCCTACCCACTTGGCAATCATAAAGAAGCGCGCGCTGGCGGCAATGAGCGCACCGAGACTGGTCGCCGAGAGTGCGAAATAAATGGCATTCGCATTGATGATGCCTGCGGCCGCGGGCAGCGAGCGCCGCAGGGCGCCGCGCACTCCTTGCGAGACCACGTAAAACACCGCGGGACCGGGCGACAGCGACAGTGCCGTTTCCATCACCAAAAACAACAGCCAAGTCTTGAATGTCATCGCGATAGCCTACAGTGGCGATGGTGGTTTCGCACCCACGGGCCCTCGCGCTGTGGGGTGCATGCGGTTTGTGCTACCGTTTCGGGTATGCGCACGAAATACATCGTCCTGTTCTTTGCCGCCTGCTGCATGCCCATCGTCGCCGGCGGAGCGTTGGCCGCCCCCCCAACCTTCGAATCGCGTGTCGCCGCTCAGAACGCGCTCGTCGAGGAGTATTACCAATCCGAACTCAAGGCTCACCCC
>Ga0209736_1000145_pt1 | contig 22159 bp, 14 predicted proteins | sample BlaSpr_A8_Ref_M3_FD_187992 | JGI IMG/M metagenome (GOLD analysis project Ga0209736, IMG submission 187992) | Forest soil microbial communities from Thunder Bay, Ontario, Canada - Black Spruce, Ontario site 2_A8_Ref_M3 (SPAdes) (version 2) | ecosystem: Environmental > Terrestrial > Soil > Boreal...
CGCTGGCTTCGGCGTAACTGAATCGTTTTGTTAGGTTGCGGATCTGTGGGCTTCATGTTCGCGAGTTCGTCCCCTTAGAGATGGGCACTTTTGGGGCCAAACACTAAGTACCAGAACGTTTCGAAATGGGACTACTTGCTTCGCCGAAGAGCAAACGGTACGCAAAGTCCAAGAAGCATCGCAGAGCCACCCGGAGCTCGTTATTCGGTCTACTTGCGCGTCAGGTGAAAGACCATGAGAGTGTCTTTGTCGTTCTGACGCCAGGTCCAGGTTTCCGTGATGTGGCTGGCGTCGTCGAAGCGGATGACGAGCCGATGCTGATGTCCTGCCGAGGGTGATTTGAGATTTCCCGCGCCCTGAAATTCAAAGGTGAGCTCTTTGACATTGTCAGAGTCAGGAGTTGCGCGCATGCGGGGTTGGTTGTTCGTGGGGCAATAATGGACCAGGGCGATGGAATCCTGGTCGACGCTATAGAGCGAGACCATCTCATCCATACCGGAAGCGGCAAGCGTTTCCATTACGGCAGTGTTTGAGGCCAAGGTCTTGAAGGTCGTTTTCGCAACCATGCTGTGTTCATCTTTTCCTTCCCATTCACCGGCGAGAGACAGCAGTTTCTTAAATGCTGCCGCGGAATGTGGAGAGGCGAGAAGCGGCGAGGCGGTGATGGACTCGAAGAGAAGAAGCGCCCATGCGAGTTTGCGGCCGATCATGAAGTTCCTCCCACCAAGCTAGTTCATCCCAGTAGGGGCACGGCATGCCGTGCACGTCTGATCCTGTCAGCGGCGTCTCGGCTATCACGGAGGCCGAACTTCATGTTCCGATCTCTCCGTCGGGATATTCGTGGTGGAGCCCGCACCGCTTTGCGCCAGGACTGTATGCTTTGACGGATAGAGAAGAAGAAATGGTAGCAGCGTGCGAGGAGCGAGGGCCGAGAAGCGGGCTAGGAGTTGCGGGGGGAGCTGGTGGCCACTTCGATGATGGGATTGGGGAGCTGGCGCATGGTTCGGACGAACACCTGGACGATGGCCCCGTCAAACTGAGCGTTGGCGCAGCGCTCGAGTTCGGCGAGGGCTTCCGGAGAACTGCGGCCTTTCTTGTACGTGCGGTCGCTGGTGATGGTGTCGTAGGCATCGGCCACGGCGATGATGCGCGCGCCGAGAGGAATGCCTTCGCCGGTGAGAGCATCGGGATAACCGGAGCCATCGAAGAATTCGTGATGATGGAGAACCATCTCGCGAACGCGCGCGAGCGGAATGAGGGGGTCCAGAATCTTTGCTCCAAATTTCACGTGGGCCTTCATGGTTTCCCACTCTTCGGGATTGAGCGGACCGCTCTTGTTCAAAATAGTCTCCGGGATGGCTACTTTGCCGATGTCGTGGAGCACGCCACCGAGTCGAATCTCCTCAATCTCCGTATCGGTCATGTTGAGAGACTCGGCGATGAGCGCGGCGTAGGCGGAGACCTTTTGTGAATGTCCCTGCGTGTAGTGGTCCTTTGCGTCGATGGCGAACGCGAGCGAAGTGACGGTGTCGAGGACCGCTTGAGGCAGCCCTTCTGGGCCCCGCGCGGAAGAGGGCATAGTTGGTTTGCCGCTGGGAATCTCGGTGGTGGCAAGCGACTCGGTGAATTGCTTGAGGCGCGAGTAGATCTCTTCAAAAGCTTCGGGCCCGGTGGCAAAGAGGCGCTTTAGAGTTACGCCCAGATAGGCTTCGAGGACATCGCGCTTCCACTTTTTCGCTTCATTAGGATCGAAATGGTCGGCGGTGGAAACGGCGTTTCCACCCTGGTGCTTGGACAAATACATGGAGGCGTCAGCGACCTGTATAAGCTCTTGCGGCGAGGAGCCGTGGAGCGGATAGCACGCGATACCAAAGCTGGCGCTGATGTTTTTCTCGCGGAGAAGGGGATCGGCGGAAACCCAGCCGCGAAGCTTGGTGGCAAGCTGGCGAGCGTGCTCCATGTTGGTTTCCGGCATGAGAATGACGAATTCGTCGCCACCGTAGCGAGCGACGACATCGGAGCGGCGGCAATTGGTTTCAAGGATGTGGCCGACACGCTGCAGAACGAGATCGCCTTCGAGGTGGCCGTAAAAATCGTTGACGAACTTGAAGCGGTCGAGGTCCATGAGGACGAGGGCGAAAGCGCGGCCTGCGCGGGTGGAGCGTTTCCATTCAGCAGAAAGAGCTTCCATGAAAAAGCGATGAGTCTTCACGCCGGTGAGACCGTCGGTAATGGCCTGCTCCTGAGCCTTCTGGAAAGAGAGTGCGTTATGAAGAGCGCCGGCAATGAGGTCGGCAAGGGTACGAAGAAGCAGAATTTCTTCTTCTGAGAATTCGACGGCGAACGAAGATTCGACATAGAGCACGCCATGGAGCTGCTCGGCGTAGAACACCGGGAGAGCAATGGCGGCAAGGGAATCCGGCAGGAGTGGCTTGTGCGGGGAATCACCGGAGGTGGAAGCCTGGTAGTCGGCCAACTGGCCGCTGCGGGCCACATGGCCGATGAGGCCACTGCCTAGGGGAATGCGGCGGCCCAGGGCACCGCGGCGAGCGCCCGACTCTGCCTGGACGACGAGTTCGCGCGTCGAGTATTCGAGCACGCTGATGCCGATGTGATCGTAAGTTAATCCGGCTTCGAGCTGCTCGGCAATCTTGGCGAGCATTTCGTCGGGATTGAGAGTAGCGATGGCATTGCGAGAAATGGTGTTCAGGAGCGAGAGATGGCGCGCCTTGGTGCGCTCTTCGTGGAAGAGGCGCGCGTTTTCGATGGCGATACTAGCCTCGCTGGCAAGCACGCGCATGAGCTCCAGATGTCCCTCATCAAACGTGCGCTCGTGTTCGGAAAAGACGGCCATGACCCCGATGGCATGGTCGTACGCGACAAGCGGGACGCCGCAGAAGCAGCCATGCTGCAGGATAGGCTCGACACCGAGTTTCTTGACTTCGGCGACGTAGTTTTCGCGGATGAGCACGGGCTGACGCGTGCGGATGATGTACTCCGTAACGTAGTTGCCGGCGGGACGGCTGCGCGCAGGCTTGAGAGTGCCTCCTGTTACTTCTATGTCGAACCGCATCTCGTCGCGAAGTGGGTCCAGCGCGCCGATGTAAAAATTCTCGACGTCGAAGAGGCGGCGGAGCTCTTCCCAAACTTTGCGCAGGAGATCTTCCTTGTTGAGCGTGGAGCTAAGAGCGCGGCCAATCTCGTTAAGGACGTGAAGCTCTTCAGAGCGGCGAGATGTCTGCTGGATGAGGTAGCTATTCTCGACAGCCATGCCGATTTGGTGGCCGAGGGCGAGAAGGAGACGGTATTCGGCGGGAGTAAAGCGCCGGCTGTCCGGTGTGCCCAGAAGAAGGACGCCAAAGGCATGTTCCTTGGCCTGAAGGCTGATGGCCACGATGCTGCGAAGCCCTTGCGCGAGAGCGAGCTGGCGGAATCGGCGAATGGGCTCTTCACGCTCGAGAGCGGCGACGGTGTCGTCGTTGCGAAGGTCGCGGAATCCGAGAAGGCCGCCGAGGCGCGAAACGAGTCCAACGAGATAGTCGTCCAGCCCTTGTTCCTGCGCGGTGCGGCAAAAATTATCGCTCAAGCCGACGGCAACGACCGAGGTTGGACCTTGAGGGTCTCCGTGATGGAGGAAGAGCGCGCCAGCGGGGAGTCGCACAACCCCAAGGACGCGATCGAGGGCCTGAGAGAGCATGCGCTGTATTTCTCCGCCGACGAAACTGGAGGTCGCGAGATTGAGGTTGGAAAGCGCAAGCATGTTGCGTTCGACGCGCCGCTTTTCTTCCTCATACAGGGCCATGACCATGAGCATGGCGACGAATGCGGATGGAACGGCAGCGGCGGTTTGGAAGCTGATGTCGTGGAAGAACGGAGCGGTGCGGAAGAAGGAGAAGATAAGCCCCACGGCCGCCCATACGACAAAAGAAATCGCGAGGAGCCAGTCGGCGAGAGTTTCCTGGCGGCGGCTTTCTAGCCAGAAGATATAGGCTACCGCCAGAAAAATCGCCGCCGCAGGAAGAATCAGCGGAAAGTTGAACCAACGAAGGGCGACAGCACCGGCCCAGAACACTAGAACGCCGCCGGCAGCCGCTGCGGGGATGCTCCAGAGTTGACGCTGGGCGTAAAGCTGGGCGCCCAGAAAGAAAAAGATTCCTGCGGCGGCATAAAGAAATTGATCGAGCGCCGTCTGCACCGGCCAAGCGTCGGTACCGCGGGAGAGAACGGGCCCCAGATAACTCAGGGAGACGACAGCCCATCCAGCCGTCCAATAGAGGAGATAGGGCCGGCGCTTGAGCTGATAAATATAGGCGAAGAAGCCGGCCACCAAAGAGGTAGCCGCCAGCAAAGCCAGTGCGATGAAGCTCTGGTTGGTCAAGGCCTCGGTCAATTCTCCGTCCGACGCGCGAACGGCTCCGTTCACCGTGCAAAGACGGTGAAGCGCATTATGCCTCAAGGCGAAACGATTGCCTCGGTAGTCGCACGCGGGGACAATCGTGCGGCAGCGCGAGGGTGCCACCTCGATGCACAAAGCAAAGTACTTGTGATTATGGATGATGGAAATTTAAGGAAGCAAGCGTACCAGGGTACCGGTTGCCAAAGAGGCAGCAGGCCGGGGGGGTAACAAGTTAGCGACATTTCAACAGGTTGAAATCAGGGAGGCGAGCTCAGCCTAAGGGGGCCGGGTCTGAGACGAGCGGATTTTGCGCGAGCACGACGCTTTGCCGCGGCAAGAGGGCGACACGGAAGTCGCCGATGTCTTCATCCAGGATATTGGAGTAGATGACGAAGAGTGAGAGAGCGCCGCCCACTACGAAGCCGAGCAACAGGAAAAATAGGCTTGCGAAGACCGGGCCGGGCTTAAACAGTCCGATGAATATTCCCATCGGGTAGATCACGAGGGGAAAACTAATCACGGTGTAGAGAACAGTGCGCCACGTAAAAATCCACCAGACACGAAAGGTGCGAGCGAACGTGGGCTTGAGCATTTGAGCGGAAGAAGTGCTGCCGTTCGGAATTAAGCCTAGCCGGAAGTGACGAAAGGTCTTGCCCAGGACGTAGCGCATCACGAAAAAAGCGGCAACGTAATTGACGACATAGCCGCCGTATCTCGTGACGGGAATGAGTGGTTTTGCGGAGACGATGAAATTCTCATAAAGCAGGCGGACAACCAGTCCTAGCAAATATCCCCCCACCACAGTGATGAGCGTTGTCGGCCAGTAATATGCCCACCAGATGCGCATGGCGTGTCCCAGATTTGGTTGTATGTAATCGTCGAGTGCAGAAACAGGATTACTGCTCGGAGGCGAGTCGAACATCGTAGGTAGGTTAGACATCGAGATAGGCGCGGATTCTGCCCGATGGTATCCCTCAAGTCAATAACTGCGTGCCGTAACGAAAGGCGGGAAGAGACTTCGCGCCGGCGCCCGGCACACCCAAAGCCCGATCATTTTTTCGACGAACGGAGGTGTTGGACGCAGCCGGAGGGATTAGCTAGACTGAACAATTAAATTCAGCTTGAGAGAATCCGCAAAGGATGAGTGAGACATTGGGCAAGGAAAACGCGGGGACACGGGTGCGGTTCGCGCCTTCGCCGACGGGGTATCTGCACGTTGGAGGAGCGCGGACGGCGCTATTTAACTGGCTGTTTGCGCGGCGGCAGGGCGGCACGATGATCCTGCGGATTGAGGATACCGACGCGGAACGCAACAAGCCGGAGTTGGTGACGGGGATTCTGGACGGACTTAAATGGCTCGGCGTGCAGTGGGACGAAGGGCCATTTTACCAATCGCAACGGACCGAACTCTATCGCGAGGCCGCAAGAAAATGTCTGGCGAACGGCAGCGCGTTTTTGTGCTATTGCCCCGCGGAAAAGTACGCGGGCGGGGACCACGCAGAACCCGGCCAACATGAAGAGCCGAAGGGCGGTGGGGCGCGGCGCGTGACGCGATGCAGTTGCCGCGACGGCAAGCCGTCGACACCGGGCGTGAAACCTGCGGTGCGTTTCAAAGTTCCTCTGCGTGGAACGACGAAATTTACCGACGTGGTTTTTGGAGAGACGGAATTTTCGAACGACGAAATCGAAGATTTCGTGCTGCTGCGTTCCGGGAAGGGCGACGAAGAGTTTGGCCAATCGATGTATCAACTGGGCGTGGTCGTGGACGACATCGACATGCGCATCTCGCACGTGATTCGCGGCGCGGATCATATTTCCAATACCCCGAAGCAGGTGCTGTTGTACCGCGCGCTCGGTGTGGAACCGCCGCTCTTCGCGCATCTGCCGCTGATTCTTGGAGCGGACAAAAAGCGCTTGTCGAAGCGGCACGGAGCGACCGACGTCAATATGTATCGCACGGAAGGATTTCTGCCCGAAGCCTTCCGCAATTTTCTGGCGTTGCTGGGATGGTCGCCGGGCAGCGATGAGGAATATCTACGGACGAAAGAGCTAATTGAAAGGTTTTCGCTCGAGGGCGTCAGCCGCACGAATGGAGTTTTTGACAAGCCCAAGCTCGAGTGGTTCAACACCCAGTATTTGCAAAAGCTCCCGATCGAAGACTTGCTCCCGGAAGTGGAAGCCGAACTGAAGCGCAGCAAATTGTGGAAGGAAGAGTGGGCCGCTGGTGCCGCACCAGGCCCTGACGGAAGAGACCACGCCTGGTTTTCGCGGACGGTGGATCTGCTGCGGCCGCGAATCCGCTTGTTGCCGGATTTTTCTTCGTGGTCGCGGGCGTTTTTCAGCGATGATTTTCCCATCGATCCCGCCGCAAAGGACAAGTTCTGGAAAGATCCGAAAGTCCCGGAGCTCCTCGCGAAGTTGGCGGACTCACTTGCTGCGCTGCCCGAATGGAATCATGACGCCTGCGACCATGCTTCGCGCGCCGTCGCCGAAGCCGCCGGCGTGAAAGCCGGGCTGCTGATCAACGCGTGCCGCGTCGCCATCGTTGGCCAAGCGGTTGCGCCGCCGCTGTTCGACACGATGGTGGCGCTGGGGCAAGAGCGCGTCGTAAGCCGCCTGCGCAAGGCGCTGGCATAGACCTCACCAAATTTGATGCTCGCGCTTCTCGATCGCGTCGTGCCGAAGGGAGATGCGAATCACCAGTGCATGCGCTGGCTTGCGCCAAGACTGTGAATCCCCCCTGCAAAAATCACAATAGTTTGGATAACTCTTCGATACTCAGACCATCGTCCCGCAAAATGCTCTTCAGAACTTTGGGATGGAGAATCTTCGCGGCATGAAACGGCACCGTAGCGCGTTTGCCTTCCGCGTTCTAATGGATTACGTGGCTGCCGCTCTGGCGCGCGATGGAAAAGCCAAGTTTTTCCAAGACGGAACAGATTTCGCGGGCGCTTAGGCGGGGAAGCTTGGGCATCAGACAGCGATTTCAATCGTGGAGAGACTCACAGAAACTTGAGGAATCTCTTCTCCATCGGCAATACGGTCCTCAATATGCAACCGAACGGTGTCCTTGATGTTCTCGACGGCTTTCTCGTACGTTTCGCCTTGGCTGTAGCAACCCTGAAGCGCCGGACACGAAACGAAGTACCCATCGGCATCACCTTCGATAACGATGGGAAGAGTAATGTTTTTCATAACTAAAGTGATTATAGGTCTGTAAGCGGCGATGGCAAAATGGAATTTAGGGGAGCTATTCGTCGCGCAAAGCCACGACCGGGTCCACACGGGCGGCGCGCTGCGCCGGTATTACGCAAGCCGCGAGCGCCACAATAACCAGCGCCGCCGCTGTGCCCGCATAAACGAGCGGGGCAGCTGGCGTCACACCGAATAACAAAGTGCGCAGCAAAACTCCCAGGACGCCCGCCAGCGCCGCGCCTGCCACTAACCCGATGGCGCTGAGTTTCAATCCGCGGCCCAGAATCATCCGGGTAACGTCGAACGGTCTTGCGCCCAAAGCCATGCGCACGCCGATTTCGCGAGTGCGCTGGGCGACAGAGTAAGCCAGCACGCCGTAAACGCCAATGCACGCCAAAACCAGGGCGAGACCGGCGAAAATTCCAAGCAGCGTCATAGGCCGCTCGCGGTCAGCAACATTTTCCTCCATGAGTTGATCCATAGTGCGAATGAAGGCCACGGGGCGATCCGCATCCACAGCCCAAACCGCGCCTCGTAGCGCATTTACCATGTTTGCGGGATCTTGGGCCGTTCTCACAATCAAGTAGTCCGCTCCCGGCCTCTCTACCTGATTCACCGGGACGTACACCGCTGGTTTCATGTCCAGCAAAAGACCCCGCTCGCGAATATCCTTCACGACTCCTACAACAGTTCGCCACGGCTCTTTGGAGCCGGTGAGCTTCAGACGTTTTCCGACGGGGTCCTGCCCGTGCCAGTGACGTTTCGCGAGGAACTCATTGATCACGACAACCGGCTGGCCAGACTCGATGTCACGATCCTCCAGCAGGCGGCCTGACTCGAGGGTTCCACCGATGGTTTCGAGATAACCTGCGGTCACTTCGCGGTACAGCGCGTCGTTGTCCTGCCCCGGCAAGGTGGGTGGTGCGCCCTCGATGGCGTAGCCTTCGGTGTCGCCGATCGAGGTGAACGGAACATCAGAGCCAAAGCCGACGTTTTTTACGCCGGGAAGAGTTCGCGTTCGATCAAGAACATCCCTATAGAACGCGCGCAGCTTTTCGTTGGTGTTGTATTTCGTGCTGGGCAGCGGCACGCCCATGGTCAAAAGATGGTCCGAACGAAAACCCAGATCAACGCGGCGCAGATTCCACAACGTCTCGATCATCAAAGAGGCGCCCACCAAGAGAGCAAAGGCCATCGCGAATTGCGCGACGACCAAAGTATCCCTCAGACGTGTGCCCCCGCGAGATTCACCAGCGCGCGCACCTTCTTTGAGCGATTCTTGGAGAGAAACATCCGTGGCGCGCAGAGCCGGCACTAACCCGAAGAACACGCCCGCCAAAATAGATACGGCCGCTGTAAACAACAGCACTGGTGCATTTAGCGCAAAGCCGTTCCCAGCGATCTGCGAGGGCACGAGGTTTTTGAACACCCTCCAGCAAAGGCGGCCGACGAGAAGGCTTGCCACTCCTCCGCCGACCGAGAGCAACAAGCTTTCCGTAACCAGTTGCGCAGCGATTTGTGCGCGGCTCGCGCCCAGTGCGATGCGGACGGCGATCTCACGTCGGCGTCCGGCGGCCCGGGCCAAGAGGAGATTCGCCAGATTCGAGCAAGCAATCAGCAGGACCAGGACGGCTGCGATTTGCAATACCCATAACCCCGTGGCGGTGTCGCCGGCAAAATTCTCACGAATAGAAACGACCACGGCGCCGATATTTGTGTTGGAGGCGGGGTACTGCAGCTGCAGGCGCTTGGCGATCACTTCCAAGTCGCGTTGCGCTCGTTCGCGCGTGACACCAGGCTTCATCCGTGCGACGACTTCGAGGTAGTGACGCGTACGCCGGGCGAGATCCTCTGGTGTGAAATAAGCCGGTACCCAGTACTCCGTAGCGTTGTCCGGAAAAAAGAAACCACGAGGCATGACGCCCACGACCGTCGTCGCTTCACCGTCCATCAAGATGGAACGTCCTACAACGGAGGGGTTGCCGCTAAAGCGCCGCTGCCACAGGGCATAGCTGAGCACGACGACCTTTCGCTTGGCGGCATCCTCCTGGGCCGTAAATGGCCGCCCGATCGCGGGCTGAACGCCCAGCACATCGAAAAAATTCGGCGTGACGCCACGACCAAGGGCTTGCTCGGGGGCTTGGTCACCGTTGAAGGCGGCATTGGAGTAGCGCAGCGCGACAACGTCTGTAAAGACCTGGTTTTGGGCCCGCCAGTCCACGTAGTCGGCCGCGGACAAATTGTTTTTCGGGAAGCCCACATAGGATGCGTCTTCCCAGAGCATCACGAGCTGGCCTGGATCGGCATAGGGCAGCGGACGGAGGAGCACTCCCTCTACCGCGCTGAAAATGGCGGTGTTAGCGCCGATTCCCAGCGCCAGGGCAGCCAAGGCTATCGCGAAAAAGCCGGGATTGCGTTTCATTTGGCGAAACGCGGAGCGAAGGTAAGCGTAGAGGTTCATACCCTAGAAGACGTTATACGGGCTAAAAGGTTCCTGACCTTTTAGACAGGTGAAGAGGCCATTGGCGAGAGCGGGTTGGCCGGTCCAAAGTTTACTTGAACGAGGATCTGGCGTCGCCTAGCTTTTTCTCGACAGTCTTATGAAAGATGGTAACGCCAACCATTGCATGTTCGCGGGTGCCGGTGATCGAGATTGGTATGAGTGCTCCGGCGCCATCTTTCATGAAGAATGGATCTACGGCTTTCAGGAAAAAAGATTTTGCTCCGGTGACGGTTTGCGATAGTTTCGCCTGAAGACGCAGGTGGCCGTTGAAATCGAGCGCGCCGCCTACGAGTTGGTAGGTGCCCGTGAGGTCGATGCCTGCGCCGGGAACGCGGAAAGTCAGGCTGGAAAACTTGACGATACCTTTTTCCATGTGGAAGTTGCCGTGAAGATCGGAAACCGCGCTGCCCGCATCGTCGTCTGCTGGTTTGCCCTCGGCGCGACGACTGAGGGCCTGAAGCTTGTCCCGCACTTCCTGGCTGGCCCAATGTGCATCATCGAGCCCAAACTCCCCATCCAGAATTAGCTTTTCCAAAGATTTCGCACGCGAGGGAGGCACAACTAATTTGCCTCTTATCTTGACGGTGCCCGTCAAAAAAGGCTTATCGGAATTCACGGCCAGGCTGAGGATGTCCTGGATACGGGCGTCCGGGGCGTCAAAGCTCACGACAATCCTGTGGCCTCTATTTTCGGGCTCTTTGATGACGCTGCCTTCGGCGATGATCAGCGAGCGGATAAGCGTAGCGCGCACAGGATGCAGAAGAGTGTTTCCATTCGTGCCGTCCACGGTGGCTGAGAACTCCGTGTGCAGCGGCACTGGCCTGCCAATCTTATCGAGGGAGAAATCGGGAGTGTCCGTCTCGCCGTCGACCTGAAGCTCCGCGAGTTCCCCGGTAAACTTTCCCGTGGAAGACAATATCCCTGCGATGCCCGGAAAAGGGCCGAGGTCTGCATCGGTGAATTTGTAAGAGCCGGAAACAGGCGTGGAACCCGGATCGTCGAGGTCCCAGGGACCGAAGTCGCCGCTCGTGTCGATCTCGCCTTTGGGCTTGGCATTTGTCAGGGTTCCGTGGAAGTGGAACGGCTTGTCCGCGCTGGCCTCAGTCAAGTTGAGATCATGGATGTCCCATTCGAGCGGCTCCTTTTGTGGTTTACCGGGGTCCGGTTTCCTGGGCAGCGTGATGATGGCGGCGTCCTTGCAGATGACTTCATCGAGAATTACGGAAAGGATCAGTTTGTTTGCCTTTCCGGCGCCGCTGACTTTGGAACTTCTTTTTTCTTCGCGAGGCGGAATCGTGATGGTCATGTTCTCGAGTTTCACGATGGAGATATGGCGTGGAAGGCGAAAGACGGCGAGCCAGCCAAGTCGGAAGGTAAGTTTGTCAATATGAATGAGCGGTGGAAGATCCGTGCGATCGTCGAAATGAATCGACAGTTCTTCACCGGTAACGCCCAGTTGAGGAAATCCGGTGACGTGAACTGCGCCGAGTTCGACGCGGCCTTCGAATTGTTCGCTCAGCGTGCGAATGACCCATAGGCGAACACGCCCGTCCATGTGCCGAGTGCGCGAGAAGAAAATTCCAGCAGCCAGAATAAATACTGCCAACAAAACTCCAGAAATGAGGAGCCACTTTCGAGAATTCCTTCCAGTACTGCTCATGAAGAGATTCTCCCAAAAGCGGCAAGCCTTCTGCCTACAGAGAAGCTTGTAGAGCGACCGCTGTTTATCTGTAGCCGCACGCCTTTGTGGAATCGAAAGCTGGAACCACGGGCGAGAGAGTCTGGCGAGCTATTTCGGAGGGAAAAGTTCCGGGTGTACGTGTTTCGATTCGGAAGCGGATGCCGCCACATTCACGGTCGCATCCAGAGAGAGTGTAACGGGAGGCAGGCAGATTTCGGTGCTGCAAGCCTGATAGCGAAGCTTGAGAGGAATGTGTTGCGCGCCGAGAGGAGCACTTGCGAGCGCGCTGACCGGGAAACGGAGAGTGATGGTGTCTTCGTAGACGTTTAGCGGCTTCTTCGAAAACGTGAAGGTGTGCAGCGCGCCTTTCGGATAAGAGACTTCTCCCAATTGAAAACCGGCGGGCGCATCGGCGCGGAGATCGGTGGCGATCAGATAGTCTTCTGATTTTTCGCGCGCGTTGACATGGAAGCCTGGGCGGATTTTCAGGACCACGGCAACTTGAAACTGGCTGCCGCGGCCTACGGGATCGAGCGAGACATAGCTTGTGGGAGCAACAACGTCCTTCGGCGAAGGAACCTGCTGCGGCGCGGAAGGCAAAGCCGCGACAGCCACCAGGAGCAGGATGCTGACGAAGATGACGGCGGCGAATTTCATAGTTTGACCTGCGTACCGAGTTGTTGAGAGACAACACGGTTTATGACTGCAAAAAGATCCTCACCAGTTTTTTCGAGCACGAACGTGTTCTTCAGTTCCGACCATCCGAGCTTGAAGGAAGTGGAAAGCGCGGAAATCCAAATTTCCCGAATCGGCGTGTTCGGGGAAATGACGAACTTCACTTCCTCGGGCTCCTCGAAGATCACCTCGAGTTTCCCGCTTTCGCCTTCGACATCGAATCCATGTTCGTCGGCAAGGACAAGCAGGCGTTTCTTCAGTTCCGCGAATGCAGCGTCCGCTTTTCTCTGAAAATCTTTTTCGTCCAGCATGGTTTTAGCGTATCAGAGTTGCGATTCGACGGCTTTGTTCATTTCGTCCGGGCCGATCATGCCGGTGACGCGCTTAATTTGCTTGCCGTCGCGAGAGATGAGGATGCTGGTGGGATAACCGAAGAGGCCGCCGAATTTATCGGCAGCATCGTCGTTGCCGATGAGGATCTTGTAGCTCATAGGCAGCGGCTGTCCATTCACCTCGAAGCGCTCTTTGGCAACAAAAGGCGCGACGACGCTTTTCCCTTCTTCGTCGAGCGCAATGCCAAGAATGACAAATCCCTTGGGACCGTATTGCCTCTGCATTTCGATCAGCCAGGGAATTTCGACGCGGCAAGGTTCACACCAAGTGGCCCAGAAGTTCACTAAGACAACTTTGCCCTTGTACTCACTGAGGGAGACGTCTTTTCCGTCGAGGTCCTTGAGAGTGAGTTCGGGGGCGGGCAGGCCTGCGACCTTTTCATTGGGGATGGCAGCGCCAGCAGTTTCCGTGGTTTGCTTTGGCACTCGCGTGGCCCGGTCAGCGAGGGCCGTTACCGCGATAAGAAGAGCGACAGTGACCACGATCAAGACAGTCTTCCGGCCCTGGAAAGAACTCACCGTTCTCCAATTCTTCCAAAGAGCGAAGACAACGATGGCGAAGGCCAGCAACCCGAGGCTCAACCAGAAAGATTTCGCACCCACTCCTGTCGTTAGCGCGTGTTCAAGCCATAAAACCGTAGACTGCAGGAACGTGAGTTTGCCCGTGAGCCATTTGAGGTTATCGAAGAAGATCAGGCCGCCGACAAAGAGCAGCAGAACACCGCTAAATACTTCGACCGCGTGCAGGTATTTTCGGAAACTCTTGTAGAAGGTCATGAACTGGCTGATCCCGAGCGCGGTGAGGAGGAAGGGAATGGCCAGACCAGCGGAGTACACCGAAAGGAGGAACACACCGCGGCTGACAGTAGCGCTGGCGGCTGCGAAACCCAGGACCGTAGTGAGAATCGGGCCGATACAGGGAGTCCAACCAAACGCGAACGCGAAACCGAGGAGGAAGCCGCTCCCAATGCCGGGCTGCGCGACGCTGCTGCGGAGGTGGACATCGCGATTGAGCCAGCGGGCCAGCGAGGGGCCGAAGAAGCCGATGACCGAGAGCGAAAAGAAATGAAGGGCGCCGAAATCAGCGAAGAGCGGGGCGTGGCGGACGAGCGAGATCACGCCCAAGACCACCAGCAACGCACCAAGGATTATGCCAACTCGAAGGCTTAGTTTTATGAGCACCCCAAGGAGGTGCAGGCCAAACAGAAGGATGAGCGCGCCTGCAATGGGCGTCAGTGTATGGCGATGCGCGTTAAGAAAAGCACCCACAGCGCTCGCGGCAGCGCCGAAAGAGATGAAAACCACGGAAAAACCAGTGACGAAAGCAAGTGCGGAGGAAAAAAGACCTGAGCGCGGAACCTCGCCCTGTCGAAGTTGCTCCATGCCGACGCCGGAGAGCATGGAGATGTAGCCGGGGACAAGGGGAAGAACGCACGGGGAGAGAAATGACACAAGCCCGGCGAGAAAGGCTCCTGCGAGAGTGACTTCATTGTTCATTCGATTTCGATCCTCAAACTGGCCCTCGATAGACTGCCGTTCATTGCGCGCGAAAGTATCGCACTTGGTAGACCACGAAAGGCGACTCTTTATTCTCCCATAAAAGACTGCGGCATATTTTGGCCGCGGGAATTATTGCTCCGCAGGCATGGGAGGCGGTAGCACGGGAGTTTCCCGAGGCGACCTAGCAACCCTCCATTAGACGCGTGCGAGTCGCATTAGATACGTATGGCAGGGAACTGGCGACAGATGAAGGGTTTGGCGGACTCGACGGGAATTCAAATTTGCGGAGAGGCTCGTAAGTGACGGGAAATGAACTCTTTGCATGGCCCAGGGTTGGCAGGGCGGTTGCGAAGTGACAATTGGGCGCTTTTCAGGGCGCCCGGCAGGTTGGAGCTGGTGACTATGCAGTGGACACCGAACAAAGTGACTGCGCTGCGGGTAGCGGTAGGATTTGCTGCGGTGAGTTTGTTTGGGCGAGGGCCGTGGGCAAATCTCGCGGCGGTTGGGCTGACGGTGACGACGATTGCGCTCGACGCATTGGATGGACACATCGCGCGGCGCAAGAATCTGGCGACGCCGGTTGGGGCGCAGATCGATATTCTCGGCGACCGCATGATCGAGAACGTCTATTTCACTTATTTCGCGGTGGTGGGGATGGTGTCGCTGTGGCTGCCGGTTTTCTTTTTTGCGCGGGGTGCGGCTACGGATTTTTTGCGAGGGCTGGCCATGCGGGCGGGGCGCTCCGGCTGGGGCGCTAACGCGATGCTGCAAACGTGGTGGGGACGAGCGCTGGTGGCGTCGCGCTGGAGCCGAGGTTTGTATGCGGCCATGAAGTGCCTGTGTTTCTGTTATTTGGGGCTGGAGCTGGCGTTGACGCGAGGACCCGTGGCGCTGCTGGGAGGAATGACGGGGGATTTGCATGCGTTGGTGCGCGGCGGCGCTCATGTGCTTACGTGGATGACGGCGGGGTTTTGTTTGTTGCGTGGATTGCCGGTGTTGGCGGAAGGGTGGCGATTTGTTTCAGGCGTTGGGCAGGTTCGGAGCGTGAAGAGAATCGCGCAGGGAGCGATGTGATGGCGCAGAAGGAGTTCAAGGTAAAGGAAGTAAAGGAGAAGAATGGTAGTGTCGCAGCGTTTTTTGATTTGGATGGAACGCTGATGCCATTGCCGTCGATGGAGAAGAGATTTTTTTCGATGCTTAGGGACCGGCGAATCATTGGGATTCGAAATTATTTCTTGTGGCTGACAGAGGCGGTACGGATGATGCCGCGCGGGATCAATCAGATTGTGCACGCGAACAAGATGTATTTGCGTGGCGTGCGAGTGGATGTGGAAGGCGACGGTACAGACATTCCTGTCTGTCTCTGCTCGGTAGATCAGGCAGGAGAAAAAGGACAAGGAAGGAGAGGAAAAGGAGGAGAAAGACGGAGACAGGCAAGAATGCCTGTCCCACTTTATCTGGAGGCGATTGAGCGTGTGGTGTGGCATGCGGAGCGCGGGCATTTGATTGTGATTGTTAGTGGCACGCTGGAAATGTTGGCGGAGCGAGCGGCGCGCTTGCTGGAAGCCGAGCTTCTCGGACGCGGGCTGACGAGCAAGATTCGCGTTTGTGCGACGCGGTTGGAAGAGAAACACGGACGATGGACTGGACGGATCGTGGGGGAAGCGATGTTTGGTGAGGCCAAGGCGCGGGCCATCGGGCGAATCGCGGCGGAAGCGGATTTGGATTTGCAACGATGCTTCGCGTATGGAGACAGTTCCAGTGACAAGTGGATGCTTGAGGCGGTCGGAAAGCCGGCGGCGGTCAATCCATCGAATGATTTGTGGCACATCGCTGGGAGGAATGAGTGGGCCGTGCTTCTGTGGGGAGAAGAAAACGATTTTACACAGAGGACGCGGAGGGCGCAGAGGACGGACGAAACCTGCGAGAGATTGGCGGCCGAGCACGGGAAACCGGGATACGGGGCATGAGCAGACTGAGGAGAAACGAGTACAGAGAGCAAGAGTATGCGGTTGCTTGGCGCGAGGGCCTTGTTCAGAGCGCCGAGACGGCGGCGACTGTTGAATCGGATGGGCCAAGCCTAAGCAGACTGGTGTTGCGGGAATTGGCGGGGGCGTGGGCGGCGTGCGGGATGTTCGAGTGGGTGGCATTCGGGTACTTGGGAGTCTCGAGTGCGCTGATCCTTTTTTTTGCCGAGAACCTGGCGCATCCGGTGCGGATGATTGGGATGCAGACTTTGGTGGCTGTGGTGATTTTGGTTTTGTGCAGAACTGAGGCTCGTGTTTTTGAAGGCCAAGGGATTGGTGAGCGACAAAGGACAGGGACAGACAGGAGTGTCTGTCCTACTTTGGCGCATAAGTTCTGGCATTTTTGGCGGCACTGGTATCCGCATTTGTTTTTTTTGTTCTGCTTTGAAGAGCTGAGACGGCTGGTGCATTTGGTGCAGCCGGGGTGGCAGGACGCGAAGCTGATTGCATTTGATCACTGGCTTACCGGGGTGAATCCTTCGCTCTGGCTGGAGCGCTTTGCGCATCCGGCGCTCAACGAGTTCATGCAGTTTGCTTACTTTACGTATTTTTTGTTTTTACTGATTTTGGGGGCGCTTCTCTATCACCGTAGGGAATGGGGAAGCTATTGGGCGGTGATGACGTACTCGGCGGTTGCGTATTCGCTGGGGTACATCACCGCGACGGTTTTTCCCGTGCAGAGCCCATGGTTCATGTTTGCGGGGATGTGGCACGGCGAGCTGGCTGGCGGGCCTTTTACCGCATTGATCAATTTAATTGAAAAGTGCGGGCGCGTGCATGGGGCGGCGTTTCCTTCGCAGCACGTGGCGGGAGCGATGGCGGCGTTGTGGGGCGCGTGGCGGCACCGGCGGTGGCTATTTTGGGTGTTTCTGCCGTTCGTTGTTTGCATGTGCGTTTCCACGGTATACGTGCGGAACCATTATGTCGCGGATGTTTTCGGGGGGATGTTCACCGGAACGCTTGGGTATGTCATTGGCCGATGGTTGGTGGAGCGACGGCTGCGAGCCGGAGAGAGCACAGACTGAAGTCTGTGCCACGGAAAACGGTTAGTTAACCATAATCACCACCCCCTCCCCCGTTTTTTGTAAGTGTTGATTCTAAATAGTTTAGTGTTTCTGTAAGCCTCCCCTTGTCGATCCCTCGCAACGAAAAGCGTGTCGAGGATGTCAACAGAGCCAGTTGAGCGTTAGAGATAAGCGATCGGAAAAAGAAAGAGGGCACGATGTATCGTGCCCCTACATGCCCGAGGGGCGGCGTTGGTCGGCGTGGACGCGCTCGAAGGCGTGAGCGATTTGCAGGAGGAGATGCTCATCGGTGACGGCGCCGATGAATTGAAGGCCGACCGGCAGACCTGCGGGGGTGAAACCGCAGGGAACGGTTATTGCGGGAACGCCTGCAAGATTCGCGGGGCGATTGGAACGAAGCAGCAAAGCCCGCGTGGAATAATCCTCTTCTCCGATGCGGATGGCTTCCTGACCTATGAGCGGGGCTGTGATGGGCGTGGTGGGAACAGCCAGGGCGTCAACACCAGTGTCCGCCATGACCAGATGTAATTGCTGGATGAACATTTCACGCATTTCTAGAGCGGTCAGATAAACGGTTGCCGGGACCTGCGTTCCCAACGCGAGGCGGGTTCGCACGTCGTCACCATAGTCAGCGGAGCGCGCAGGGAAACATCCGGACTGCTGGTGGTAGTGAGTCGCTTCCGCCCAGGCAATCTGATTTCCTGCATATTCGGTTTCACCCAAGAGAGACAATGAGACTTCCTTCATTCTGACCTTTTGCGGAGAGAAGGACCGAAGCGCTTCCTCGAAAACGAATCGAACTTCGTCCGAAATCACATCAAAGAAAAATTCGTGAGACACCCCAAGCGTGAATTTGCGGGGCTTGGCGGAAGATTTTTCGAGAGCACGAGGACTGGGCTCGCCTTTCACGCGAGGGAGGATTGGTTCGAGGAGAAGAGCTGCGTCGTGGACCGTGCGAGCTAGCGGGCCGACACAATCGAGCCGTGGAGAAAGCGGAATGACGCCTTCCACACTGACGCGGCCAAGAGTTGGTTTGAGGCCGACGACGCCGCAGAGAGCAGCAGGAATGCGAATGGAACCACCAGTGTCGCTCCCAATGCTGCCGTAGCAGAGGCCTGCGGCAACGGCGGCAGCGGAGCCGCCGCTGGAGCCGCCTGGAATGCGCGATAGATCCCACGGGTTGTGTACGGGGCCGTAGTGCGGATTGTTGCTGGTGACGCCGTAGGCGAACTCGTGCATGTTGGTTTTGCCGAGAATGACCGCGCCAGCTTCCTGGAGCTTTGTGACGATCGTGGCGTCGTGTTGCGGAATGAACTCGGAAAGAATTCTTGAGCCAGCAGTGGTGGGGATGTCTTTTGTGTAGATGTTGTCTTTTAGAGAAATGGGTATGCCGTGGAGAGGGCCGCGGTCGTGATTTGCTTTGCGGCTCAGGAGCTCGGATTCGGCTTTTTTCGCCTGGGTAAGAGCTAGTTCGGCAGTCATCGTAATGTAAGAGTTCAGCTTGGGATCGAGTTGCACGATGCGGGAGAGCATGAGTCGTGTGAGCTCGACGGGAGAGAGTTTCCGCTTGCGGAAGAGGCGAGCGACTTCTTCGATGGTGGCGAAGGCCAGGTCGGCGTCTGTCGTTGGGGGCATGGGAGATGATGTGAAATGGGGAATTTAACACAGAGTTCACAGAGGGCACAGAGAAGAGGTAGGGGGAGAAGACAGAAGAGTTAAAAGATGTGTTCCTGGCGGCGGAGATTTCCGAAGGAGCCGATGTTGGCAATGATGAAGGTGGCTGAGAAACGGTTTTCGGTGCGAACCTGGCCGAGGTTGATGCGGCGGTATTCGAGGGCGAGGCCGCAGCAGCCGCCGTTGTAGCTGACTTGCACGAGCTGGCTTTGCAAGGTGTGGTTGGTGAAGTCGTAGCTGACTCCGGTAGTGAAATTGAATCCCTTGCGGGTCAAATTGCCGTAGCCGAAGAGGGCGCGGACCTGGTTGGAGAGCGGCTGCTGGAAGGGGACGAAGCCGGGCGGTGGCGAGGGAGGGAGATCGGCTTGCACGGGATTGTCGTTCAGACGGAAGTAGGCCACGGTGGAGAAAAATTCTCTGTAGGGCTTGATTTTCAGGAGCGTGCCGATGGTGACGAGACGCTGAATCTGAGGATCGTACTGGAGAATCTGCTCGAGGTCATAGAGTCCTCCCGGTGTGATCTTAAAATCGCTGACGATGGGAGACCAATTGCGAGGCCCAAAAGCGAAGGCAAAAGGCGAGATGGAGTCGAATGCTTCGAAGACGTTGCGCTGGCCGTTCAGGATGGCCCCGCCGAAAGTGGGATCGAAATAGTGCTTTTGCGCAATGCTCCAGGAGATAAGCTCCTGCGGCTGGTCGTCGCCCGTTTTGGCGAAGAGGCGCTGGGTGATGCCGTATTCGACTTCGTTGGTGTCGGTCAGAGTGGCATCGGAATCGAAGCGGATGAAGTCAGCGAAATTGTTTACGCCGGTGACATAGCGGTACGTGATGGTGGGCTCGATGGTGTGTTTGTACCTTTTGTGCGGCTTGGATTTGTCGAGAGGGGAGCGATCGAAAAAGCGCTCGAGGGTGGCCGGGCGGAGCTCGACGGTGAGTTCGCCGGTGTTGCGGGTGATCGATTGGCCGCTTAGTTGGCCCGTTGAATTGTAGGAATCACCGTAGTAGGTGGTGCGGAACGCGGCGGACGTGGTGATGCCGAGCCAGGCGCCAAAGTTCAGGGGGATGGTGACTTTCGGGGCGAATTCGGTGCGGGAGACGAACGCGGGCGTGTTCAGAGGAGTGTCATCCTGGCGATGCAGGGCGCCGGCAAAGGCATCGAAAGAAAAATAGAACGGGAGTTTGTGCCAGGGGGCTTGTTCGACGGAGCCGAAGCGGACTTCGGGGGCGTTACGCAGCGAAACACTGACGGCCGGGGTGGTTAGGCCGGTGGTGGCGGAGGTGACCGGGATGCTGAGGAAAGTTTTGTCGGCGAGAGAAGCAACATTCAGGCTGAAACCGCGGAAATTGTTGCTGAGGAAAGTAGCGCTGCGGACTTCGGAAGTGATGGCATCGCCAAAGGTGTCGGCAAAGGCGAGACGGAAAGTGAGCGAAGTAAGAGCGTTGACGTCTGAGACAAAGCGCCAACCCTCGGGTAACAGGGACAGAACTTCGAGTTGCTGCTGGTGGCCGCCTTGTTTTTCCACGATCGTGGTGTCGTTCGGTCCGGGGAGAACAAGGCCGCGATCGATCACGCCAAAATAGGTGTATTTGATGGAAGTGTTCTCGAAAGGGCGCGCGCGGAATTCGCCTCGTTCGGCGGAGCCGCGCTTCGTGAGCAGTTCGGCTCCCATCGTGGCATCAAACCAGGGTCGCGGAGCCAAGTAAATGGCATCTCCGAGAACGAAGCCCTTGCTGTTGCTCTGGGCAATCACCGGAAGCAAGATTCCAGATTGACGAATCTTTTCTCCAGCGGGAGCCGTAGCGTAGGGCAGCCAGACCAGAGGGACGCGGAAGAGCCGGAAGTTGGCGTTGACGAGAGCGACGCTTTTATTAAGACGAATGCGGGCGTGCGGGGCGTAGAACTGCCAGGTGGGATGCTGCGGGTCGCAGATGGTGATCCAGCCGCGGCGAATGAAGTAAATGTCGCCGGGGAAGCGTTCGACTTCGGGAGCCTGGAAATAGAGAGGATTCTGAGAAATCAGGATTAAAGGGTTGGCACGGCGCTCGATTTTGACGGTGCCGCGAACGTTGGTGAAGGTGCCGTGGCCAGTACTAACGTTGTAGCGGGCTTCCTCGGCTTCGAGGTGTTCATCGTTGTAGTCGAAGCGGACATGGCCGCGAGCGAGAGATTCCGAGGTTTTTTCGTTGTATTCGATATGGTCGGCCTGGAGGCGCTCGTCGCCATAGTGAATGTCCACGTCATCGTCGGCGATAAAGAGGTCGCCGCGTTTTTGTTGCGGGCCGCGAGACCAGATTTCAACATCGCCGGCCTTGCCGGAGCGCAGGCGGATCTGTTGCGCGCGGGAAACAGGCAAGGCCGAGCCGAACAGAGAAAAAAGAAGCGATGTGAGGAACAGAAAGAATCGGAGCGCGGACATCATCCGGGCATGGGAGTGACGATTCAAACGGAACATTTGTGCAATGAAAACAGTTGGATAGCCTAGCATGCGGCTGCGGGGATGTGTAGCCGAGCTGGGAAGGACCGATCGCCCCCGCGCGCGCAGATGGCAGGGGGCGCCGGAAACATCGGAGCGAAACGCGGAGTGAGTGCGGCGCGTCTGTCTGAACACGGGTTGGTTGACCATTCCTGAAACAATTGATGCGCGCCGAGGCATTGAGGAGGTATGATGCCCGGCCTTGCACACTAGGGGGAAGAAAATGCATCGTGCTTTGTCTGCATTGAAGATGAGTTTGGCCGGAGTGGTGTTTTGTTTGGGATTGGCGAGCATTGCGCCGAGCGGGACGGCAGGCCAATCAAATCTTACCGACAAGCTAAAGAATTTGGAGTTTCGAGAAATTGGGCCGGCGGTGATGGGCGGGCGGATCGACGATTTCGGTGTCGTCGAGAGCAATCCGAACATTGTGTATGCAGGCACGGCTTCGGGTGGGGTCTGGAAGACGACGAACAACGGAACGACGTGGGAGCCTGTATTTGACAAGGAGAGCGTGTCGACGATCGGCGACATCGCGATCGCGCCGTCTGATCCGGCGGTGGTGTGGGTGGGGACAGGAGAGCCGAACAACAGGCAGAGTTCTTCGTGGGGAGATGGAA
>Ga0209736_1000146_pt1 | contig 22071 bp, 21 predicted proteins | sample BlaSpr_A8_Ref_M3_FD_187992 | JGI IMG/M metagenome (GOLD analysis project Ga0209736, IMG submission 187992) | Forest soil microbial communities from Thunder Bay, Ontario, Canada - Black Spruce, Ontario site 2_A8_Ref_M3 (SPAdes) (version 2) | ecosystem: Environmental > Terrestrial > Soil > Boreal...
CGTTTCAATGATCAGGCGTCCACCTGTCGGCATGGCATCCCGCGCGTTCACCGCTAGATTCATAATGATCTGTTCCATCTGGCTGGCGTCGGCGCGAATCGCGCCCAGATCTGACGCCGTGCGAATCCCCAACTCCACGTCTTCGCCAATCAGCCGGGGCAGGAGCTTGCCCATATCCTCAACGACCCCATTCAGATTCATCACCCGCGGCTGGAGAACCTGCATGCGGCTGAACGCCAGGAGTTGCTTCGTTAACGCCGCCGCACGGTCCGCCGCGCGATCGATCTGAGTGATTTTTCGTGCCATGCTGTCCGCGGGAGGCAGTGCATTCATCAAGAGCTCGGTGTGTCCCTTGATGACCATCAAAAGATTATTAAAATCGTGCGCAACGCCGCCCGCCAACCGGCCAACAGCCTCCATTTTTTGTGCCTGACGCAGTTGCTGTTCCAAAAGATGGCGCTCGCTTATGTCCTGCGCCACGACCAGGCGCACCCTCCGCCCGGCGTAGTCGAACTGGTGCGAAATCAACTCGACTTCAAAAACCTTTCCGTCCTTCTTGCGGTGTTTACACGTGCCCTGATAACGGCCGGCGGCGCCATCTTCTTGGGGATGCACTTCGAGAGACGCCCCTTTCTCCTGCGGCCCAATGTCGAACATGGTCATCTGGCTAAACTCTTCGGCCGCAAAACCATACTGCCGCACGGCTGCATCGTTCACCTGGATAAACTGCAGGCTATCGTCATCCATTACCCACGTCGGAAGCGGGTTATGCGAAAAGAGAAGCCGGAAGACCGATTCGCTTTTGCGGAGCGCTTCCTCGGACCGCCGCCGCTCAATCGCGAGAGCAATGTGGCCACCGACGGAATCAAGAAACTCGAGGTCCCGCATGTCGTAAACGCTTTCGTTCTGATAATGCTGCACGACAAGAACGCCGATGGTCGCTCGCGGTGTTTTCAGCGGCACGCCCAGCCACGCAGGCGACGCCGAGCCGACTAGTTCGACCTCTCCCTGCTGAACAAGTCGGTCGAACTCGGACTGGGGAATAAGCATCGCAGTGCCTGTGCGAAATACAAACGCGGTGCAGCTGCGCCCAACTTTCTGGGGCGGAGGCGCCATGTCAAACTGATCTACAAGAAAGGGAAAGTAGAAAGTATCTTCTTTGGGATCATGGAGAGCAACGAAGCAATTCTCAGCGTAGAGCACCTTTTTTAAAGCCTGGTGAATGCCGTCGAGCAACTGGTCCAGGTTGGCCGTTTGATTTAACGCGTGAACGACTTCCGAGATGACCTGGCGCTCGGCCTCCATGCGGTGCAACGTTGTTACATCCAAAAAACTCGCCACCAACCCGTCGACAGACGGATTGCTCAGGCAACTGCTGATCGTCGCCTCGAACCAGCGCCACTCTCCCGTCTTGCTACGTAAGCGGCAGCGCCCTTTCCGCGTTTCGTTCGGAGTGTCAGCGACTCCTCGCAGTCGCTCGCTAGTCTGGTTCACATCATCGGGGTGCAAGAAATCTGAAAGGGCTCTTCCAACGAGTTCCTCGGGACGCAAGCCGAGTGCGTGCATTGATCCCGCGCTTGCATGTCGGACAATTCCATCCGTGCCGAGAATGGTCAGGAGTTCGCGGGCGCAATCGAGCAACGTCGAGAGCTGCTCCGGAGTGGCCGATATGTTCTGTTCAAGAGAGGTGCGTTGTGGCATAGGGTCGCTGCTAGAGAAACGTTTTCGTACCCCAAGGGACCGCGGTGGATACAAACTCCTCCGCCTTACGATCGCGTTCTAGAACGACCTTACGGGCTGTGGATTAGCGAATCTGTTTAATCATAGCGGACGCAGGATAAATAGCCAGGACATAGGTCAGGTCTGTTGCGAAAATATGACTGTACGCAAGTACAGGCTGTGCCCTCCACCCACACTATCGACACGGCCCGCTTTTCCACAAATGGAGAGCGTGCTAACCTCCCAATCGATTCAGCACAATTCTTGGTGAGCCCGATTCTCGAAAATATCCAGTAGGCGCTAGGAGGAGATGTGCCAACACATGACATTTGGAAAGACATGTTCGTCCTGGGGATACCCCTGCTGGAGAAGATCCTCCGGCCGATTATCGTTTACATGTTCCTCGTCGTGAGCCTCAGGCTTTCCGGCAAGCGCGAACTCGTGCAGCTCAATCCTTTCGACTTGGTCGTATTGCTCACGCTTTCGAACACGGTGCAAAACGCCATCATCGGCGACGACAACAGCGTTTCAGGTGGTCTGATCGGCGCCACCTCCTTGCTGCTCATCAACTATCTCGTGGTGCGCTTTCTCTATGGCCACAGCAAGCTGGAACAGATCGTGGAAGGACAATCCGATGTGTTAATCGAGAACGGAAAAGTGCAACCTGCGCGTTTGAAGAAGGAGTTAATTACCACGTCCCAGCTTGAGGCCGCTGCTAGGAAACAAGGGTTTGACTCCCTGGCAGAGGTCGACCGATGCACCCTTGAACCCAGCGGCACTCTGTCCTTTACGGCTAAAAAGCCGGCCACCGAAGACCTTCGACATCAAGAATTACTAACCCGGCTGGAAAAGGTAATGGAAGAACTTGGCCGCCTCAGAGCATCGCAACCACCGGCGCCTGCCTAGTCCTCGCGCCTCGCGGAGTCTCACCCTAGATGCGCCCAAAATACAATCAGGGCAAGCGCGACGCCGCCTGTACCAAAAATGCAGTCAGAGCGAACGCGACGCCTCCGGTTCCAATCAGCATGCCTGCAATCCAGTATCCTCGCCGCTTGGTGAGTAGCGTCATCGAACTAATCACCAATCCGACCTCGATGAGGGCCTCTCCTCCATCAAATCGGTCCGCACGACGGCTGACAAGGTCGCGTTCCTTCTCCAATTCCTTGGCTTTTTCGCTGATGTCGTCTTTGTCGCCCTCGTAGCGTTCAACTTCCTTCTTGTATTTCTCGTGCAGCGCGGCGGCTTTCTCCTTGTCGGCTGGAGCCAGCGCGCTGAGCATGTCCGCGACGCTTTGCATTTCGTGCAAGCGAATATTCTTTGCCTGGTAGTACGCCCATTGATCGGTCGCTTGCGACTGGAGCAGCAGCTCTTCCGTGTGCGCGCGATGGCCGAGCAGCGTAACCGCCGCTACGAGTACGGCGAGAATGGAAATCGTGACCGAAACAGGAACCAGGAACGGGTTTTCTCCGTGTTCGTCATGCACTTCTGGCAGTTCGACACCTTCAGGCATGGTTCAGGTTCTCCTTTGAAAATTAAGCCTTTGGTTCAGCCGCTATGGCCTTCAAGGAATCTCGCGCGGCCGCAATCGTCCGCGAAATGTCGTCGGACGTATGCGCGGCGGAAACAAACGCAGCCTCAAATTGCGAGGGAGCGAGAAACACACCGCGATCCAGCATCTCACGGAAAAATCTTGCATATCGTTTTGTGTCCGAGCGTTTCGCGTCACTGTAGTTACGCACCGGATCCACAGCAAAAAAGAGCGTCGCCAGCGATCCCGTTGCGTTAACTTGTCCGGGAATCCCAGTTTCCGCAAGAGCTTGGCGCATTCCGGCCACAAGCCGGCGAGCCTGTTCGTTAATGTCCTCGTAGAGTCCTGCGTGCGTGAGATGCTTGAGCGTGGCAAGTCCAGCGCTCATTGCCAGAGGATTTCCCGCTAGCGTTCCAGCTTGATAGACGGGCCCGAGCGGGGCCACATGGTTCATAATTTCCGCGCTCCCGCCATACGCCGCGACAGGCAGGCCTCCCCCAATAATTTTGCCAAGTGTGGTCAGATCAGCCTGCACTCCAGCAAGTTGCTGCGCCGCTCCGAAGTGCAATCGAAACCCGGTAATCACTTCATCCACGATGAGCAGTGCGCCGTTGCGTTTCGTAATTTCTCGCAACCCCGCCAGAAATCCAGGGGCTGGCTCGACAACGCCCATGTTCGCGGCAATCGGCTCGATGATGACCGCCGCGATCTTATCCTTATGTTGCGCGAAGAGCCGCTTTACCGCGCCCAAATCATTGTAGGGCGCGTTCAACGTCAACTCAGCAAGCGCCTGTGGGACGCCTGGGCATTCCGCGATTCCTAACGTGGCAAGGCCCGACCCAGCTTGCGAGAGAAAACTGTCGGCATGGCCATGGTAGCAACCTTCGAATTTCAAGATAAAATCGCGCTTGATAACTCCGCGAGCCAGGCGCACCGCGCTCATCGTGGCTTCCGTCCCGCTGGCAACGAATCGAATCTTTTCGATCGCTGGAATGGCTTGCGTGATCAGAGTTGCAAGTTCGACCTCGAGCTCCGTCGTCGCCCCGTAACTCGTCCCGCGCTGCGCTTGTTCGGAAATCGCCTGTGTCACCGCGGGATGCGCGTGCCCCAGCAGCATAGCTCCCCAGGAACATACATAGTCGAGCAATTCATTGCCGTCGGCATCGTAAAGAAACTGCCCACTGCCGCGCTCAATGATGAGCGGCTCGCCTCCCACGGAACGAAACGCTCGCACCGGGCTGTTCACGCCTCCGACGAGTATCTTCTCTGCGCGTTCGAAAATCTCCCGCGAACGCCGCCGTTCGACCTTGGATTTTGTGGGTGTCGCGCTCATGCAATCTCCGCGGAAAGCATTACGCCTTGAGCCATCGCGCGGCATCCTTGGCGTGATACGTCAAAATAATACCTGCGCCAGCCCGCTGAATTCCCGTCAATATTTCCAGCACGACCCGCTTCTCGTCCAACCAGCCCTTTTGCGCGGCTGCTTTGACCATCGCGTACTCTCCACTTACGTTGTAAGCCCCTACGGGAACGTCAAACGCGTCGCGCACACGCCGGATAACGTCGAGATACGGCAGCGCCGGCTTCACCATCACGATGTCAGCCCCTTCTTCCAGATCCAGCGCAACTTCCTTCAAGGCCTCGCGCACGTTCGCTGGATCCATTTGATAGCTGCGGCGATCGCCGAATTGCGGCGTAGAATCCGCTGCTTCCCGAAACGGTCCGTAGAAACCTGAACAGTACTTAGCGGCATACGCAAGAATGGCGATGTCGTTGAATTTGTGCTCATCGAGCGTTTCCCGAATAGCCGCTACACGCCCATCCATCATGTCCGAAGGCGCGACGACGTCCGCTCCGGCCCGCGCATGCGACAAGGCCTGCGCTGCAAGAATCGGCAGCGTCGCGTCATTCGCAACCTCTCCATGCTCAATCACGCCGCAATGCCCGTGATCCGTGTATTCACACAGACAAATGTCCGTAATCACCAGTAATTTTAGATTCGCGCTTCGAATAGCTTCAATCGCCCTTTGGACCACGCCTTGCCCGGAAGTTGAGATCGTGCCGCGCGCATCTTTGGACTCCGGCAAACCAAAAAGAATTACTGCGGAAAGTCCCAGAGCTTCCACTTCCCTGCATTCTTCAACTATCTGGTCCACCGATTGTTGGTACACTCCCGGCATGGAGCTGACTTCCTTGTGAACCTTCGTTCCCGGACACACAAACATCGGATAAATCATTCCCGCAGTCGTGAGCCGCGTCTCACGTACCAATCCGCGTAGCGCTTCGCTTCGCCTCAATCGCCGTGCACGATGGGTTGGAAAGCTCATCCCTCTTTTACTCCAGCAACGGAGCGCTTTTTGGTCCGTGCGAGATGCCCTTCTAATGCCTCAACGACGGCTTTCGTCGTAGTATCCACTGCCCGTGCAATTCTTTGGACCCCCGCCGCGCTCAACGCGTTTGCGGTCGTAGGTCCGATGGCAACCATCAATACTCTTCCCTGCAACGTGTCCAACCGCTCCCGCCCCAGCAACTCCAGAAAGTTTTGTACAGCGCTAGGACTGTAAAACAAAATACTATCAACTCCATTTCTCAGGGTTTCGTGTAGTTTTTCTCGATCCGTCGTGCTTGGAGGCAGGTTTCTATAGGCAACCACTTCCGTCACAAGCGCCCCGCATCGTCGAAGTGCCGCGGGCAATTCGGGGTTCGCTCGGTCGCTTCGCGGCAGAAAAACCTTTTTGCTCCGCAACTCTTCTCCAAGTTCCCGGGCGAGCCCTGCTCCGCTATGGTCAGCCGCCACATGCTCTACAGAGAATCCGGCAGCTTCGGCCGCATCGGCAGTGACCGGTCCCACTGCAGCGGCGCGCGGCAGCTTCACAGCCCTATCCAGACCGCGGTTGAGTTCGTTTCCGCGCCGCTCTACCGCCTGAACCGCGTTTACACTCGTAAACAGAACCCAATCAAATGTCTCGATACCGGTCAACGCCGCATCCAGCGCATCGTAATTTTCCGTTGGCGAAAAGGAAACTAGCGGCAGAATTTTGACGCGGGCGCCTCGAGCGTTGAGTTCCTCACACAGCTCGCCGCTCTGCGCAGCGGCTCGAGTTACCATGACTATCTTTTCCCCAAGAGGAGACCCACTCATGCTAATCACGTTGCCGGCTCACTTCCGCAAGGATGCTCTGCGCGCCAGCTTCCATCAGCAGGGTTGCCATGTGTCCGCCGAGTTCTGCAGCTTGCTCAGGAGTCGATGTCGCCCGTTGTTTTATATACTGCACTCCGTCCACGGAACAAACGCATGCTTCCATCACTAATTCACCACGCTCGATCCGCGCCCAAGCCCCAAGCGGCACCTGGCACCCACCATGAAGCGCGGCAAGCAACGACCGCTCCGCAATAATTGCCGTGCGCGACTCGGCGTCGTCAAGTCCCGCGACTACTTCCGCCGCTTCGGTATCTTTCAAACGGCATTCCACTGCTATCGCTCCCTGCCCCACTGCCGGCAGAAAAACTTCCGGAGATAGCGTTTCCGTAATACGTCCGCTCCACCCTAACCGGTCTAGTCCTGCCTTCGCGAGCATCACTGCTTCATATTCCCCGCTCTCCACCTTGCGCAGGCGAGTATCCACATTCCCTCGCAGATCGCGCACGTCCAAATCCGGACGCATGTGCCGAAGCTGCGCCTGCCGCCGAAGACTTCCCGTACCAACGCGCGCGCCCTGGCGCAAGCTAGCGAGCGTCGCCCCGTTCGGCGCAACCAGGCAGTCTCGAACGTCTTCGCGCCGGCACACCGCCGGAAACATCAGCCGTGACGGCGTGTCCGTCGGAACGTCCTTGACGCTGTGCACCGCCAGGTCAATCGTTTCCTCCAGCAGCGCTTCTTCGAGCTCCTTGATGAAGATTCCCTTCCCGCCGATTTGCGACAATGGCGACATCTGCTGCTTGTCGCCCGACGTTTTGATAATGACGATCTCGGTTTCCACGCCCGCGCCGGCGAAAAGCTGTTTGCGCACGTACTCCGCCTGCCACTTGGCCAGCAAGCTCCCGCGCGTGCCGATGCGCAGGTGTCTCACGGCTTCTCCCGGTTCGACAGGAAGAGATCCCGCAGCGCTTCTACGTTTTGAATCTTGCGGCGCAGTTCTTTCTCGCCGCGCAGACGCTCCGCCGGTTGCAGCAACAGCTTCTCCAGCAATTCGTCCATCATCGATTCCATGCGCTCCCGCTCCGCCGCGCTCAGATGATTCATGGAGTCCATGCGCGCATGAATGAAGGCCGCCCTTTCCTCTCGCAATCGTGCGCGGAGCGCGTCCACCAACCCAACCAACTCCACGCTCGCCTGCCAGGAAAGAAACTTTCCGACGTGCTCGTCCACGATCGTTTCGGCGCGCGGGATTTCGCTCTCGCGCGCGTTCCGGTTTTGCTCTACGATTTCCGTGAGGTCATCGATGTTATACACGTAAATGTTATAGAGCTCCGCGACAGACGCTTCGATGTTGCGCGGCAGCCCCAAATCCATCAAGAAAAGCGCGCGGTTGCCGCGTGCGGACATGGCCCCTTGCAAAATCTCTCGCCGCAACACCGGTTCCTCTGAAGCTACCGAGGAAACCACCACGTCCGCCACTTTCAAAGCAGTTTCCCATTCCCCCCAGCCGACAACTTTCCCGCCAAAGCGTATAGCCAGTTCATCGGCACGATCCCGCGAACGGTTCATAATAAATAGCCGAGCAATACCCCGGTCTCGCAGCTGATTGACCACTTGCTCGCTGATCGTCCCCGCGCCAATCACCAGCGCGCTTCGCTCATTCATTTTTCCGAAGATTCGCTCCGCCAGCTTCACCCCTGCCGAAGCCACGGACATCGGCCGCGTTCCCAACTCCGTTTCCGACCGCACTCGCTTTCCGACCTCCAGCGCCCCCTGAAACAATCGGTTCAGCACGGGGCCTGTGGCACCATACTCGTGCGCAAAGCGATAAGCGTCGCGCACCTGCCCCAGAATTTCCGCCTCACCGAGAAGCATCGAGTCCAGCCCCGCGGAAACACGGAAAAGATGCCTCACCGCCTCGCGGTCGTAGTGATGATAAAGCGAGAGCCCCAGCACATCCGCCCGTACAGCATGAAACTCGCTTAGAAAAGAAGACAGTCCCGGAGCGCACTCATGCGAACTCTCCGGTGGCACACCATAGATTTCGCTCCGGTTGCACGTCGAAAGCACCAGCGTTTCTTGCAGGATTCCTCGAGAGCGCAACTCATCCGCCGCCTTCCGCGACTGTTCCGCCGTGAAAGACACCCGCTCGCGCACCTCGACGGGCGCCGTGCGATGGTTCAATCCGACGAGAACAATTTCCATGCTCCGTCCGTGCTCCTAGAAGTAACGATGACTCTGAGACAAGTAAAGGTTCACCACCGTGAAACTCATCACCACAACAAAAAAATTAAAGATGCAGAGCTTTGACGCCCGCGCTCCTCGCCAAGAAGCCGTCCGCGCCAAATGAAAATAAAGCACATAGAGAAGCAACACCAACAACGTGATGACGTACTTGGGATCGTAGTACCAGATCTGTCCCATCAGCCGGTCGACCCACACGAATCCAAGCGCCGTGCCAATCGCAATGGCCACCAGCCCCACCAGAACGCTCGACCGGCTCATGCGTTCGAGAAGCTCAAGCGGCGGAAGCCGCCACACGATATCGCCGAGCTTGTGGCTTCGCAGAAGCCGCTCCTCACCTAGAAAAATCAAACTAAAAACGAAGGAAAGCGCAAACGCCGCATAAGCAAGGATGCTGAGGGTAACGTGGAAAGCAAAAATCACCCCCCGCGCAGGGGCTGGAGACAATCGATCCGCAGGCGCCAAATGTGCCGCGACAAAAAACACGATGATGAACGGTAAAACAAACGCTCCCACGGAACGCTGTCGGTGAAAAAGCTCCAAACCCAGATAAGTCAACGCCAGAAGCCACCCAAACAACGACATCGATCCGTAAAGATCATGATAAGGAACGGTATGCAGCCCCCGCGAACGTTCCAGCAACGCAAAGTAGTGTGCCACCAGCCCGAGCCCGAGAAAAAGCGTTCCGAGCCGCCCCGTAATCTCCTTCCCCGTGTTCAGAAAGCGAAGATAGAGAGCCAGACTCCCCGCGTACGCAGCAATCGTCAGAATCAGGAACAAGTCTTTCATGGACTCTGCAAGCCTACTTTTTCGTTAGCCGCGCGCCGAGCCACTTCAGCCGCACCGACAACGTACCTGCCGGCGACGCCAACATAACTCAAAGTATAGCCCACCCAAGACGCGCCCCGCACAAGCCTTGCCCCGTTCTGCAATCATCTCTCGGATTTGCTATCCTCTTCGACAGGCGCAAGATGACCACGACCTCCGCTCCTCTCAATCGAAAAGACTTATTCCTCCGCGCGTGCCGAGGCGAGGCTCTTCCGCGCCTTCCCGTCTGGATGATGCGCCAAGCCGGACGTTATCTACCCGAATACCGCGCCATCCGCGCAAACCACGCCTTTCTAGAGGTTTGCAAGACTCCCGATCTCGCCGTCGAGGTCTCACTTCAGCCCTTTCGCTTGCTCGGCGTAGACGCCGTCATCGTTTTCTCTGACATTCTTATCCCCGCCGAAGCCATGGGGCTGAAGCTGGAACTCGGCGACGCAGGGCCTAATCTTCCGGAACCCGTTCGCTCGAAACGAGATGTCGACAAGCTGAAACTTTTCGATCCAGAAATCGAAACCGGATTCCTCCCGGAGGCCATCCGCCGCATCGTCCGCGAAGTCGGCCCCGAAGTCCCCGTCCTGGGTTTTGCCGCCGCTCCCTGGACTCTGGCCTGCTACATGGTCGAAGGCCGCACAAAAGAAGGCTTCGCCACGGTAAAAAGCTTCTTGCTACGCGAACCGGTTACCTTCCGCGAACTATTGCACCGCCTCGCCCAAGCGACCATCCCCTACTTAAAAGCCCAAATCGCTGCCGGAGCCGCCGCCGTTCAATTGTTCGACACCTGGTGTGGCGAGTTGTCTCTCCGTGACTACGAAGAGTTTGCCCTGCCTGCCACGCAAGAGATCATTTCCGGCTTGGGCGGCTCTACTCCCGTCATCTATTACACCAAAGCATCTCACCATCTATTGCCAGCCGTGGCGCGATCCGGAGCAAATGTACTAAGCGTCGACTGGCGCGTGGATATGCACGCACTTCGCGAGAAACTCGGCCCACGCATCGCCCTGCAGGGGAATGTCGATCCCGCGGTGCTTTTCGCTCCGCCGGAAGAAATTCGCCGCGTAACCCAGGAAGCCATGGCGGCGCTTGGAGGAGTCGGCCACATCTTGAATCTTGGCCATGGCATTCTCCAACACACTCCAGTCGAAAATGCTCAGCTCTTTATCGAAACCGGCCAGCAAATGTTGTTGCAAGAAGCCAAACCCGCTGCGAATTGGCGTTAGGGGACCCTTGTCGTGACGCTCGCAAATCCAAGTCTGCAAAGCATGCGCGAAGAGCTTCTCGTCAGCGAAGAGTTTCTCGCGCGCTATAACCGTCCCGGCCCGCGTTACACCAGCTACCCCACCGCGCCCGTTTGGAACGACTCCTTCGGCCCTGCCGACCTCGAAAAAGTCCACGAAGAGGCCGAGCGCGCCAAATCCCCCGTCTCTCTCTACATGCACATCCCTTTTTGCGAGAGTCTCTGCCTCTTCTGCGCCTGCAACGTCATCATCCAAAAAGACAAGCGCGTCTCGCCCCCATATTTGGACATACTGAAGCGAGAGGTCGAACATATCAGCCGCAGCGTTTCCAGCCACCGCCCCGTGGTGCAGTTCCACTGGGGCGGCGGCACTCCCACCTATCTGACTCCGGCGCAAATCGAAGACCTTTTCGGCTTCTCCCGGGATCACTTCACGTTCGCGCCCGACGCCGAAATCGGCATCGAAGTCGATCCGCGTGTCACGTCTCGCGAACACCTCGAAACCCTCCGCAAACTCGGTTTCAACCGCCTCAGCATGGGCATCCAGGATTTCCATCCACTAGTTCAAAAAACAATCAATCGTGTCCAACCGTTCGAACTTACCGCGGGCCTCATTCAATCCGCCCGCGCTTTGGGCTTCGAGAGCGTTAACGTTGACCTCATCTACGGCCTTCCCTACCAAACCGCCGAAACCTTTGCCCACACGGTAGATCAAATCCTCGAACTCAGTCCCGACCGCGTCGCCCTCTTCAGCTACGCCCACGTTCCCTGGCTCAAGAAGCAGCAAGGCTCTTTCGAAGGCCATCTCCCCGAAGGCATGCAAAAATTCGAAATCTTCCGCACCGGCCTGCTGAAATTCCTCGAAGCCGGCTATCTCTATATTGGTATGGACCACTTCGCCAAACCCGGCGATGAGCTCGCCGTCTCCCAACAAAATCGCACCCTCCATCGCAACTTCCAGGGCTACACCACCAAAGCCGGCGCCGACCTCTACGGCATGGGCATCACCGCCATCAGCGGCATCCAAAACGCCTACGCCCAAAACCAACGCGACATCCCCAGCTGGGAAAAAGCCGTCAACGAACGCGGCATCGCCACCATGCGCGGCTATCACCTCTCCGAAGACGACCGCCTGCGCCGCGCAGTAATCAGCCGCCTCCTCTGCCACACCATCGTCTTAAAAAATGAAATCTCGCAAGAATTTGCCATCGACTTCGACAGCTACTTCGCCGACGAACTCGCCCGCCTCGAACCCTTCCGCGAAGACGGCCTGGTCCTCCTCGACCCCACCGAAATCCGCACCACCCAGCTAGGCCGCATCTTCATCCGCAACCTAGCCATGATCTTCGATCCCTACCTCGAAAAGCAGCACCTCAACGCCAAGCCCCTCTTCTCCAAAACCCTCTAACCCGTCACCAAAGAGCACCACGCTCTACGCCGTCGGCTGGCGCGTCAGTTTCCGGTAACGGCGTTACCAGGACTTGAGCAATTGGGTTCGAGTGGCTAACAGGCCGGGAGATGCTTGCGCGCGGGAGTACTGTGCGATCGCTGGTTGCCCCAGTTCCGGGGCACCGGCAGTCGAAAACAAGCGCAGTCAGCGGTGTAGTCCAGACTGTGAGTTTGTTCAGAACGAGACGCGCGTCGAAAACATCCAGCGATGATTGTAGGTATGGAACTGGGTCGCCGCGATTTGCATGCCCACTGCGGAAGACACCCGAAATCGTCCCGCAAGGTGCGCCCGCCCAAATCCAAGTCCAGGTGTCAGGAACAGTTGTGCCTCGCCCGCATATTTGCCAGTTGTGTAGAACGTGGAGTTCGCTTCCAGTTCGGGCCAGATTTTCCAGGCCGCCCGATACTGGAACGCCGTGTTCCACAGCAGTTGTCTACCCAACTTGGACGCTTCTCCCACAGGCAGATTGATGCCCAAGGTCGACTGTACGTCAAATCGCCTCCAGCCCTTACCGAATGCCATCGTTGGCGTCACCACGGCTCCTCCTGCCCCATACCGATGCGAACCCGTCGGCGCAGTTGCTGCCAATAAAAAAGTCACCAAATAATTGCCTTCCGCACGCTCGGCCGAAGAGATCCGGAATTTCAACATCAGGGGCAAATCACCGAATCCGCCAGGCGCACCATTCGGAGACACCAGCGTGTAGGTCGGCACGCCTATCAGGAGCTGCGTCCGCGAACTGGTTATGAACTCCAGGCCCTTGTTTCCACCAAATTGGTAACTCCTATTCCCGCCGCTGGCAGGTTGGTCCCAAATGTCATAGCGGAACTCTTGTTTCAGGCGTCCCGACGTGGTTGCCAGAGGAGAAAGCCAGTCCGGTTGCGTCGCTTGCACCTTGTCCCCCAGGTCGAGCCACGCACGAAACAAATTCCGTTCTTTTCTCCTCTCTTTCTCAGTGGACACCTGCGCAGCTCCATCGTTCCGGCTCTCCTGGCATCCACCGGGACGCTCATCCGTTCCGCCTTTTCCTTGATTCACGCATGTGGATTCGCCTTTCTTCGGTCCGTCATCCGGTCTTGCGCTTGGGACAAGCACCATCACGGCTAAGGCCACGATGACCACGATCCTGCTGGCCCCACATTGGATTTTGCTGTGCACGACCCCTCCAAAAATAAAAAACGGCCACTGCCAGATCTAACTCTGACGGTGGCCGCTCAAGATCAGCTTAGAAAACTCTCTATGCCATCAGCCTCCACACGCCGTGTCGGAGACGCGGACAGCAGCACGAGGCTTTCCGGCCCTGAACACCATTGAATTGCAGTGTGAAGTTCAACATAAATCCTTCTACGTCGAATCCGCTACCAATGATGGAGCGGAGCGCCTGCAGCGTCCAATCCATTATTTGCATTCATTGTAAGAAGAAAAATGATTCTACTTTCTGCCGATCAGTCTAAGTGGAATCCGTCTATATACGAGGTCGCGCCCGAGAAAATTATCAGGTATCCGTCAAGGAGGCCCCGAAAGAAGGACTGTCAGCGGTGACATCAATCATAGTTGCCAGTTTCATAGATATAAAAAAGGCGGAAGTGGTCGCCTTCCAAATCTCGATTTGGACCACCACGCGGTAACTCCCAATTAGTTGCCTCACCGGAAATCTACCGGGATCGGATTATGTTCCCTTGAAAATTAACTCGTATTTCGCGGGTGGACTCTACAAGTGCAGCGTAATCCCGCGTCCCAACACGAAAATAAAAACGAGCGACAAACCTACGGCCACGATGATCCACGCATAATTCCTGCCAATGCCCTCTGATCCTCGCTTAGGAACAGTTCCTCTCGGAATGTAGTACATCAACCACAGAAGCCCGGAGTGCGCGCCAGCCGCCGCTGGCAAAGCGGATTGCCACATCAGCTGAATTCCAATCGGATTCAAGAGTCCAGCCACACTTAAAATCACCACCGCCGAGAAGTAAGGAATCCACGTGAGTCTCCGCAGCCGCCGTAGATCGTTCCTCGGAACTCCCATGTACCGAACCATTCCGATGCCCACCACCAATACGGCCCCGTAGTACGAAGCTATCCCGACGACGACGAGCAGCGTCCGCCACAACCAGTGCGCGGGCAAGCCATCAATGACGGCCGCCCAATCCCCGAAATTCGTGACGCCAGAGAAGAAAAAATACCCGGTGCCGGCAAAAAGGTTGAACGCAACACTTATCAGAAGAAAAAAGCGCAATCGAACCGATCCGCGCGTCACTTTGCTCAGGGCAATCCAAAAGACCAAGGCTGCCGCCAGGTTCGCCAGCGTTCCCCCCGCAGCAACAAGTCGCGAATCGCTCTCGCTGGACCACGCGACGGTTGACAACACACCCGATTTCGCGCCAGTGAGCAAAGCCACCGCAGCATGCCCCAACCCTTCGTGCAGCACATCGGAAAGCATCTCCGCAACAAAGCTGATGGCAACAACCGTCAGCACGTCGTCGTTCGCCTGCTCCGGCGCTGGGCTAACATTCGCCGCCATCTATCCCCCTCTTGGCATTCACGCAGCCTGTCTATCCGCGATGTCATCCCTTTGAGGTTCGAGGAAAGCCTAGCAGGAAAACGGCACCATAATTCTCATTATTGAAAACGCGAACCTTGCAAATCACATGTACGGTTACCGCGTTAATCAGACACTACAGCCCGTTCCCGTGGCTTTTCTTCCAAGGCGGCCAGTGCGGTAAAGAAGAGTCTTCCCTCGCACCAGAGATCTCAGGTAGGTTGTCGAAATGGTGTGACCACAGTGCGCCCGTTTGTCGAAAAAGAAATCGACGCCCGCCCTTCAGGGCTGCCCGCCAACCAATCCGAGTTAGAAGTTCTGGATTTCGCGGAAGGAGAGAATAACCTTAACCGGAAGCCCGCCGCCGCTGAGGGCGCTGTTAATCCAGCAGTGGTCGTAGTGAATGCCATCGCCGCCGCCGCCGCCCCAATTCACGCTGGGCGCGCCGAGGGGTCTCGCGTGCTGTAGCTGCTATCGGCCACCATCTGTTGCGGTTTTTTCTCCAGCCGTTCTTCGATGCGCTCCACCGCCGGCAACAACTGCGCGCTGTCCTCAGCCGCCTGCGTCACCGCCACTCCCACGATCAGCCCGTGCGCCGCGTCCGTGGAAATCTGCGCGTTGTAGCTCAGCGATAATCCTCCATCGGAGTGGTGCATCACTCGCGCTTGCGGATCGCTGGTGCTCACGCGCGTTTCGCTCTTGGCCTTCTTTCCGCCTTTGCGCTCCTGCAACTTCTGCAACTCTTCCAGCGCGCTTTCCAGCCGCTCTTCTTGCTCGCGCCGCGCGCGAGCCTGCGCTTGCCTTATTTTCGGGTTGCTCGCTTCGTTCCGCGGATCGCCCATCTCCTCGACGCGCTGCCGCGCCCGCTCCAGATGCCCCTGAATCGTTCCTTCCCGTTGATAACTCCGCGTGCTCGCCAACGCTTTGATCTTCGTGCCGTCCTGCATCACCTGTTCCAACGTGACCAGCCCTTCTTTGCTGAGCGCCGCCAACACCTGCGTGAACAACCCGTCCAACTCTTCCTGTTTCTCCACGCGGAAATCCGCCAGCGTGTGGTAGTTCACTTCCTGCAGCCCCGTCAGCCACTGGAACGCGGGATCGTACTCGCAGCGCCGTGCCACTTCGCGCGCCGAACCGATCCCCTGACTGTAGGCGTACACCCATAGACTGATCAGCAGTCGCGGATCGAACGCCGGACGCCCACCTTCTTCGCTGCTGCTTTCGATGCCTCGATAGAATGAGCTCAAGTCCAAGCGCCCCACCAACGTCCAGATCGCCCGTGCGGGATGGTCTTCGCCAATCAACCGTTCCACATCTACCGCACGCCAACTCATCTGCTGCCGGTTCACATAACGAATCAAAGGCTGTTTCGTTGACCGATTTTCTTGACTCATGCCGCGAGCTTACGACACACTTCTTTTTTTGCAAGAATGAAATTCGGAGGGTTTCTTCACAGCTTCGTTTTGCGTGTGGGGCTTTTTGTTTGGGACGATGGGGCCGAGGATTAAGTCGGGGTGCTGTTTCCTTAGGTCTTAACGGTAAGATTTTTATCCTTTCATTGATCGTCCAATGATCCTCCCTCGCATCCCATCAACTCCCACCAAACAAACGACTTACAGTTTAATCTTAACAAATAGTAACATTATGTTATACTATTCTAGATTGATTCGGGCACTTGGCCTCTGTGCCCGCATCGCTTATGCGTCCCCGCCAGCGGTCTTTCAAACTCCACCAAGACGTTCAGTCCCTCCCAGGTTACCATTTTATAAAAGCTGCCCTCCCCCAACCCATTCAAAATCAACACTTCTACAACTGTTGATTCCACTCCACTTCAACTCCCCCAGAATCAACACTTACAAGAAACCGGGGAGGGGGTCCGTCCTTTCCGCTCCAAAGGTTTACAACTCGTCACTACTCTCATGTCGCCTTTGTTCGCTCGCCACTGTTCCGCTAACTCCTTTCTCTGCCACTCTTACAGGCCACTCGCAACTCACTGAAAACCCAGCCGCTTTAAGTCCTGCATTTGCCACTCTTACGCGCCGCGTCAAGCATAAGCCCTTTGTTTGCCACTCTTACAGAAACACCGGGGGTGGGGGGTACTTCACTCTTTCAGGCCGCACCGTCTCAAGATGATAGGATGGCTTTCGCGCTTCATGACCACCCACGTCCCATTCCTCATCGTCGGCGCCGGTATCTCGGGCTTGGCCTGCGCCTACTACCTGCGTAAATCCGGACTCGACACCCAGGTTGTGGAGGCCTCCCCACATCCCGGCGGCGTAATTCGCTCCCAACGCCGCGATGGCTTCCTCCTCGAACTAGGCCCCCAGAGTTTCAGCGGAACTCCTCAACTCCTCGATCTCTGCCGCGACCTCGGCATCGAAAGTGAGTTGCTGGAAGCCCCTCCCCACGCGCCTAGATTCCTCCTAGTCAACGGCCAATTGAAACCAGCGCCTCTAAGCACACCCGCGTTCTTCGCCTCTTCGCTCTTCAGCGCTAAAACAAAGTGGAGCATCCTTCGCGACGCGCTCGGCCACAGCTCCCCGCCCGACACCGACGAATCCGTCGCCGCCTTCACGCGTCGCAAATTCTCCGCCGAACTCCTCGACAAACTCATAGGACCGTTCGTCTCCGGCATCTACGCCGGCGACCCAGAAAAACTCAGCCTCCGCGCCGCCTTCCCCCAACTTTTCGAAGCCGAACGCACCGCCGGCAGCGTCGTTCGTAGAATGATGCGCGCTGCAAAATCCAAAACCGGCCCAAAACAGCGGCCAACTCTTCAAACCTTCAAGAATGGAAATGAAACACTGATCAACGCCCTCGCCGCAGATCTCGGCCCTGCCTTACGCTGCGGACTAGAGGTAACAGCGATTCAGAAGGGCGGCGCAGGAACGCCGCAATCGGCTGAAACGTTTGCAGTGAGCGCCAACACCATGGATGCCACCGAAACAATCATCGCCGACCGTCTCGTTCTCGCGGTCCCAACCTATGTTGCGGCGAAACTCCTCCGCCCCGAAATCGCAGCTGCCCTTGGAGAAATCGAATACGCTCCCATCGCCGTAGTCTCGCTCGGATACCGCAAGCAAGACATAGGACATTCGCTGGAAGGGTTCGGCTTTCTTATCCCTCGTTCCGCAGGCCTCCGCACCCTCGGAACCGTCTGGAATTCATCACTGTTTCCGGGCCGCGCTCCTCAGAACTCTGTTCTCCTCACAAGTTTCATCGGTGGCGCGACAGATCCCCGAGCAGTGGCGCTCTCCGCCGAAGAGATAAGCGCGATCGTCCATCGAGAAATTTCTCAGATCCTCTCCATCCGCGGCGTCCCGGCCTTTTCAAACGTGCAGATCTACGAGCGCGCGCTCCCCCAATACAACCTCGGACACACCTCGCGTATCGCCGCTCTCGAACGAGAATCTTCTTCTCTTCTAAACCTCAAGCTTGTGGGAAACTATCTTCGCGGACCGGCCCTCGGCGCTTGCATCGACCAAGCTCTTGCGGTGGCGGAAGAAATTCGAGTTGGAGTTTCACGTACAAGTTCGGGCTGAGCGCCTAGTCATCCGAATTGCCGTTTGCGCCGTATAGTCTTTGAGGAGAGGAAGAAGCCGACACTCGTGTTCCTGGCGGCTTTCACATCCAGTGGCCCCCGTGAAGTGTCGCCTGACGCGACGCTGCTGTCGCGCCTTCTTCAAAGAGACGTGAGCGCCTTTGAACAGCTCTACGACCGCCACTCGCGCCTCGTCTACGGCTTGGTCCTGCGCATTCTCGAGCAGGCTTCGACCTCCGAAGAAGTCGTCCAGGACGTCTTCCTCCAGCTCTGGCGCAACGCCGACCAATACGACGCTTCGCGCGGCCCTTTCGTCCCCTGGCTGTGCACGGTCGCGCGAAACCGCGCCCTCGATCACCTTCGCCTAAAAAGCGAACGCCAGCGCCGCCGCGAAGATCAACCGGACGTGTTGCCGAGCGTCGTCATCGCGCCAGAGTACGAAAAAGCTCTCGACGAAAAGCGCCGCGCCGAACGCGTCCGAGCTTTAATGGCTTCGCTGACCCCGCAGCAGAAAAGAGCCATCGAGCTCGCTTATTTTGAAGGTCTAAGCCATTCGGAGATTGCCGCAACTCTGAAAGAGCCGCTCGGCACGGTGAAAAGCTGGATCAGAAACGGTTTGCTTCGCTTGAAAGAAGGATTGCAGGGAACAACGTGAAAAGCTGCGACCAATTCCGTGAGCTGATCGAAGGCTACGCTCTAGGTGCGCTCGATCCCGAAGACCGCGCCGCGCTCGAAGCGCACCTCGCAACAGGCTGCCCGGACTGTGCCAAAGCCGTCCAAGAAGCTCGCTGGCTAGTATGCCAACTCGCCTACGCAGCTCCCGAAGCGGCCCCCTCGGACATGCTCAAAGGCCGCCTGATGCAAACGGTCCGCGCCGAAGCACAAGCGAAGCCGCATGTGATGCCTGTCAAGAGCGCCATTCCCTTTTGGCTCTGGGCAGGCGTCGCCGCCCTTCTGGCCTTTTCAATCTATTCCGCTTGGAACACGCGCCGCCTCCAAAACGAAATCCGCCAAGCCAACGAACGCGCCGCCGTGCTTCAGGCCGAACGGCAGAAGACTGAACAGGAACTCGCCCTTGCCAAGCGCGAGGCCATGATTCTGATGGACCCAAGTTCCGTGAAAATTAACCTCAAGGGCAGCGACGCCCAAGGACCGCAACTGGAAGCGAAATGGCATTCCCAATGGGGGGTCGTGGTAATGGGCGAAAACATTCCCATGCCCTCTCCTCATCATGTCTTGCAATTGTGGTTTATTCCTAAAGCGGCGGGAAAAATGCCCATGCCCTCCATGATGATTCGCCCGGATGCAAACGGAAAATTCGTCCTGCTAGTTTCGAATCCGCCGGAATCCATGGACGCAACCAAAGCTCTCGCCATCAGCGAGGAGCCCGAAGGCGGCAGCCCCTGGCCGAGCAACCCGCCCCGCTATTCTGGCGGCGTCAGCTAATCAGCTGAGCGTCAATCAATCGTCAGCTAACTATGTGTCGCTTCCCGTAACGCAAAGCGAGCCGGACCTCGCGCCGTTTCGCTGCCTCTCGAAACCGTTGCCTCTCCTCGGCGGTCTTCAAAATCAGCGGCGCCACAGGCTTGGGAAGCCTGGTGAGCTGATCGATGGCCACAAAGGTCACATAAGCCGACGTCGTGTGCTTTCTCTCCTCCGTCATCGCATTTTCTGAATAAACCTCGACGCCCACTTCCATCGACGTCCGGAACACTCGATTCACTTGCGATTTCAAATTGACGATCTCTCCGAGGTTCACCGGATTGCGAAAATCAATGTAGTCCACCGACGCCGTCACCACGTAACTGTTCGAGTGCCGATGCGCCGCCATCGCCGCCACCATATCGACCAAGTGCATCACCTGGCCGCCCAGCAACTTCCCCAAAGGGTTCGTCTGCGCCGGCAATACAATTTCCGTCATCTCCGAACGCGACGCGCTCACCGGCTTGCCTTTCACCGCCGCTTCCTCGCTCTTCGCACTTTTTACTCGCTGCTTGCGCTTCATTCGCTCTCCGTTCCTCGGCCGCTTTCAGACGCAGTCTCATTCCCCGTATAATAAGTGAGCAAACCATGACAGACCAAAAGAAAACCCGCCGCCAATTGCTTGAAGAGTTCGTCGCTCAAAAACCCGACGACGCCTTCTCCCGCTATGGCCTCGCTATGGAGTGCATGAACAGCGGCGACCCCAGTGCAGCCGACGTTCATTTCCGCGCCCTAATCGAGCGTAACGCCGACTACATCCCCGCCTACCTAATGTACGGCCAATTCCTCGCCCGCGAGTCGCGCAGCGACGAAGCCAAGCACGTTCTATCGAATGGTATCGCCGCAGCCTCTAAAAAAGGCGACGACCACGCTCGCTCTGAAATGGAATCCTTCCTCGCCGAGCTGGCCTGACGCAAGATACCTTCTTCTTTGCGAAGCTCGTGCGGCATTCACCTCCAATTGACCCGCCCTCTGGTATGATTTGATCTGGCTATGCGGCCTGATCGTATCCCGCTCTTTCCACTGAACGTCGTCCTTCTCCCCGGCGCAGACCTTCCCCTGCACATCTTCGAGCCGCGTTACCTCGAAATGGTCAACCGTTGCCTCAAGGAAAAATCCGTCTTCGGCGTTCTCCTGGCGCTCCCCAAGGGCGTCGCCCGCGTGGGCTGCACTGCGGAAATCATCGAAGTCGTCAAGCCCTATGACGACGAAACCATGGACATTTTGACCGTCGGCCGTGAACGCTTCCGCGTCATAGAGTTCTTCGAAGAAAATCCGCTCGCCGAGGGACATGTCGACTACCTCGAAGACCGCGACGCCCCGGCCAACCCGTCGCTGCGCCGCGAACTAATCGAGCTATACGAAACCTGCCACACACTCGTCTTTGAGGACTATCCCAAGAATACGGGCACCGAGCAGTCGGCTCACATCTCGTTTGTTATCGCCGGCAGCCTGCCGATGGATCTGCTCTGGAAGCAGCAAATTCTCGAGCTGCGTTCCGAATCGGACCGGCAGGAGCGCCTCGTCGGGTATCTTCGCGCTTGGGCGCCGCATCTACAGAAGACAGGCGTCACGCGCCAGCGCGCCGGTGGCAATGGACACGGATTGAATTAGCACGGATTGGACTAGCATTGTATGCGTCCCTATTTACTAGGGACGCGGAACGGGGCCTCATGACGGCAACTACATCTCTGCAATCTGCAGGACATCCGAGAGCTCGCACTCTTGGTGAGCTCAAACGCATCCCGGACTTCGACGCGCGCACCGTCTCACGCTCAGTGAAAAACGAGATGCGCCAAAACCTGCTGCGCATGATCGAAAAGAACGAACCGCTCTTCCCCGGCGTCCACGGCTACGAAGACACGGTCATTCCGCAAATCATCAACGCGCTGCTCTCCCGTCACAATTTCATCCTCCTTGGCCTTCGCGGCCAAGCCAAGAGCCGCATCCTCCGTGGTTTGGCTCAGTTCCTCGATCCAGAGATTCCCGTCGTCGTCGGCTGCGAAATCAACGACGACCCGCTGCGCCCCATCTGCCGCGCGTGTCGCGAAAAAGTCGCCGCCGAAGGCGACAACACTCCCATCGCCTGGATGCCGCGCGATCACCGCTACGTCGAAAAGCTCGCGACTCCCGACGTAACCATGGCCGACATCATCGGCGATGTCGATCCCATCCGCGCTGCTCGAGGGGGCCGCGATCTTTCCGACGAACTCACGATCCACTACGGCCTCCTTCCTCGCGCCAATCGGGGGATTTTCGCCATCAACGAACTTCCCGATCTCGCCGGCAAAATCCAGGTCGGCTTGTTCAACATCATGCAAGAAGGCGACATTCAGATTAAGGGCTACCCGCTGCGCCTCCCGCTGG
>Ga0209736_1000147_pt1 | contig 21982 bp, 18 predicted proteins | sample BlaSpr_A8_Ref_M3_FD_187992 | JGI IMG/M metagenome (GOLD analysis project Ga0209736, IMG submission 187992) | Forest soil microbial communities from Thunder Bay, Ontario, Canada - Black Spruce, Ontario site 2_A8_Ref_M3 (SPAdes) (version 2) | ecosystem: Environmental > Terrestrial > Soil > Boreal...
TGGGACGAATGACCTGCTCGACAACGACTCCGCCGGACTTCGTCAGTTCGTAGGGGCCGGGGGTCGCGGAGACGTAGATGACTTGATTCATGCGGTGTTCGAACTCTTCGAACGTGAGCGGCCGGTTGTCCAGAGCAGAAGGCATGCGAAATCCATAATCGACGAGGGTCTGCTTGCGCGCGCGGTCTCCGTTGAACATGCCGCGCACCTGGCCCACGGTCTGGTGGGATTCATCAATGAACATCAGGAAATCCTGCGGGACGTAATCGAGCAGCGTCGGCGGAGCTTCGCCCGGCAAGCGCCCGCTGAGGTGCCGCGAATAATTTTCGACGCCGTGGCAGTAGCCGATGGTGCGCATCATCTCGATGTCAAACATGGTGCGTTGCACCACGCGCTGGGCTTCAACAAACTTTCCCTGTTTTTCCAGCTCTTTTTTCCACCACCACAGTTCTTCCTGAATCGTGATGATGGCGCGGTCGCGTTGTTCCTGAGGCATAACGTAGTGGGTTTTTGGAAAGATCGTCACGCGCGGAAGATCTTCCTGGCCACTCTTGACCTCGCCGGTCACCGGATCAATCTGGCGAATCTTGTCGATCTCTTCGCCCCACATTTCGAAACGGAAGCCGTCGTCCTGATAGGGCGGATAAATCTCGATCATATCTCCGCGAACGCGGAAGGTGCCGCGGCGCAAATCCTCGGAGCGTTCATATTGAACATCGACGAGCCTGCGGAGAAGCGCCTCGCGCGAAGTGTGCTGACCTTTCTCGAGTGTAATGAGCATGCCGTAATACGCTTCCGGCGAACCGATGCCGTAAATGCAGGAGACGGAGGCGACGATGATGACGTCGCGGCGCTCGAAGAGAGAGCGGGTGGCGCTCATGCGCAGCTTGTCGAGCTCGTCGTTGATAGTGGCTTCTTTGTCGATGTAAATGTCGGCCGAGGGAACGTAGGCTTCCGGCTGGTAAAAATCGTAGTAGCTGACGAAGTATTCGACGGCGTTTTCCGGAAAGAACGATTTGAACTCGTGATAAAGCTGCGCGGCAAGCGTTTTGTTATGCGCAAGAACGAGAGAGGGCCGGTTGAAAGCTTCGATCAGCTTAGCCACCGTAAATGTTTTGCCTGAGCCAGTCACGCCGAGGAGTACTTGGTGCTTCTCACCACCATCGACGCCGCGAGTAAGCTGCTCGATGGCCGCGGGCTGATCACCGCGTGGTTGATAGTTGCTGCGCAGCTTGAAGTTCATGGAAGGGGTCTCCCGGCACGAATTTCGTGCACTGCCGAAACCTTCATTATACTCCACGATGCAAATCGGTGCGGGTTGGGCCAGGGAGGCGAACCGATGGAGATTGGTGGGCTGCGACTACCAACTGTCTCCACCGCCGCGGGGGCCAGGCGCCCAGCGCGCGGCGTACTAGAGCCATTTGGCCGGTGTGGTAGCTATTGTGGGCTAATGTTTGCCAAAGAATCGCAAGGACGGAAGAGGTGCGCGTTTCCTGGTTTGGGTGCATCGCGGGAACTTCGCGGTTCAAGTCGTTCGAATCACTTTTCGCCATGGCGGCTAGAACGCCAATCAGTTCCGTGAATCGCGCGACTTCCTTTTGCCATTCAGTCTCGCTGGGCGGAGCGATGCTGGACGGCCAGCTTTCCGCCGCGTGATCCGGGTAATGTGGTTCTTCTCCACGGATTCTGCGAAGTTCGTAGTCGGTCCAGAAATCCAGGTGCCACACAATTTGCCAGACGGAGTGCGGAAGATTTTCCGCATGTAGGCCCGCCAATTCCACAGAGAGGTCTTCGACGCAGGCCAGCGGATTCGCGTGTGCGCCTTTTCCATAGAGAAGCTCGATCAGTGTGAGTTCTGGCATTCTCTTTTCCTTGGAACAAATCTTTAATTGCCCGTCAGGGATGATGGGCGGCAGTCTCCGAGAGGAGCAGCACTTGCGCATGGCTCTCCGCGTCGATCGTGTAATGCACGCGATTCGAGCCATCCGTCTTCGCGACGATAACGTTCATCGATTGATTCGCGTCTTCTGTCGCGCGGACAACAAGCCCGGTGTTAAGCGAAATATAGGTGATAGTCTCGTTCTTGCCTTTGGCGATCCCCATGGTACGCAGATCATGCAGCTTGTAGTCCTCAGGAGTGGCGTCCTTTTGAGACGATTTCTGTTTCAGAATCGCGGTTGTCAGAATCACCGCGCATTTTTCCTGGGCTTGCTCTCCAGCGGCGAGGTCGCCTTGCAGGGTCAGCTTCATCGCGCCGCAGGGCGCGTCGTTCACGTATTCAGATTCTTTTTCCCAGGAGAGGCCGGTCAGCAACGCATTGGAAATCGGCTCTTCTGCTTTCCACTTCTCGCCCGGTTTTACGCCTTTTTCAGGAAACGCGGCCCCGCCGCCAAATCGCGCCACCCATTCTTGCCAGGCGGCTTGCTCCTCGGCGGAAAGCCTATCAAGTCCCTCGACATCAGTAACCTGGCCGTCTCCATGAAGAGTGAAGCCGATGGTCTTTTCGCGGTTGGTAGATTTTCCAACGACATTCGGGTTCTGCGTGTTGCTCGTTGACATCCTGGCGTCCGACGCCGCGGCATTCGGGGTGACGACAGCGGGCTCGACGATTTGCGTGTGGAGACGCGCTACCGTCCTGCCGGCATCAGCACGCAAGTCTTCCACCTCGATAAGCAGTAGAAGAATCGCATTTGTCTGGCCACCGGTCGGGGCCATCGGTGCGGCAACGGTGCTTTCCGTACTGGTGTTCGTCGTCGAGCGATAGCCAATTTGATAGCGGATGGACTGGCCCACGGTGAGTTTGGGGAATAGTATGACGCGGTTTGCGTTATCGCGCGCTGCGCACGGAACCGCCATGGAGATCAGGCAGCAGCCGAACAATCGTAGAAATTTATTCATGGCAGGCCCCCTGCCGAGCATCATTTCTCCGGCGATTTGAAATGCTTGTCGAAGAACTCGATGGTTGCGTGATACGCGGCGAGCCACGTCCGATGCAAAAGGAAGTCATGAATTTCGTCTGGAAAAACCAATTGTTCGAAGTCAACGCCTTGTTTTCGCAACGCTTCAGCCAAGTCGACGGTTTCGGCAAACGGAACGTTGCGGTCGTCGTCGCCCTGGATTAAAAGGACGGGAGAGCGCCACGTGCTAACGGAAGAAAGCGGGGACGATTCCCACGCTAGCCTAGCTGCATCGGGCCGGTCCGAAGCTTTATAGGATGAAGCGAATGTAGGAATCTCGGTGTTCCAATCGTGGACACCGTGCATATCGACGCCGGCGGCAAAGAGATCGGAGGAGCGAGCGAGGCCGAGAGCAGTCAAATAGCCGCCATAACTACCGCCCCAAAGGCCAATGCGAGCGGGATCCACGTCCGCGCGCGAACGAAGATAGAGACCCGCGCCTTCGACGTCGTTGAACTCACTGGCACCGGCTGCGCCGTAGTTGAGCGCCTCGCGAAAATTGAGGCCATAGCCGATGCCGCTGCGATAGTTCACGGCGAGTACGATGTAGCCGCGGCTCGCGAGGTACTGATTCATGGCGTAGGCGTTGCTGTAGTAGAACATGTAGTGCCAGCCGAGGAGCATCTGGCGGCGCGATCCTCCGTGAAAAAAACAGAGCGCGGGATGACGCGCGCCGTCGCCGGCATAGCGCGGGAGAAAGAGCTGGGCGTGAATCTGCATTCCGTCCACCGAGGAGAGAATCACCTGTTGCGGCGTGACTAGGGCGTTGGCGGGAAAATCCGCGGGGAGAGATTCTGGTGCGAGGTCGCGGAGTTCGCCTTTGCTTGCGACGATGGCAGGGCGCATCGTGGTGTGCGCGTCGGAACGCAGAACCAAAACCGTTTTGTTATCGCTTGCGAGCACGGGGGCGGTTTCAATTCCACCGCCTGACGATACGGCTTCAGGATGGTCGCCTGTGGGCGAAACTTTCCAAACGTGGCGCCGGTCGATGTCCTCCTGATTCGAGGAATAGACAATGGCCTGGCCGTTGGCGCTGGCCGAGACAAATTCCACTTCGAAATTTCCCGGCGTGAGGAGCTTTGCGGCTCCGCCGCTTGTGGGAGCTGACCAAAGGTGAATCCATCCGCCGCGCTCCCAGGGAAAAACGATTCGGTCTCCGGCCGCCCAGATTAATTGATTCTCGGCGACAACTCCGTGAAAGACGCTGCCGCTTCCTGCATCCGCGTGCCAAATTTCCTGGCCTTTACCGGTGGAGGCGTCGGCGATTCGAATGGACCATGGCCGGCCTTCGCGGTCTGGGCTAAAGGGAAGTCTGCCCTTCGCCACGGCGATGCGAAGGAAGGCAATTCTGCGACTGTCCGGGGACCACACCGCTTCGCTGTCCGTGTCCACGCTTGGTTCGAGATAAATCAGCGATTTCGCGGCCACGTCGTAGACGCCGATGAAGCCGTGGTCTCCGCGGCGGCTCGCAAAAGCGAGTTTCGAACCATCGGGTGACCAGCGGAGCTCGCTTGCTCCGCCATTCGAATGAATCAACTGCTCCGCTTTTTCGCTGCCATCGAGCTTCGCGAGCCACACTTGCGTCTTGAAGATGAAAGCAACGCTGCCTCCCTTCGGAGAAACAGCGGGCGAGTGGCCTTCGGCAAGCTTTTTCGGTGCGCCGCCATTCAGCGAAACGGCCCAGATATTTTGCTCGACACCCTGCGGCGAATTCTGCGGATTGGGATAGGTGCCGTTGGCGAATTCGAGATCGCCGCCACGCGTGTAAACAATCGTTTCCGCATCCGGCGCCCAACTGATCATGCCGAGATCCTGGCCGTCGTCGTCCTTATATGATGTGAGCTGGCGCGATTTGTAGCTTCCGTCCGCTGCAGGTTCCGCGATCCAAAGATTGCGCGCACCCAACACGTTGAAGACCCAGGCGACGCGGCCCTTGGCGGGCGCGGCCGTCAATTCGGTTGGAAACGGGGCGCTCAGAAATTGTTCGAGCGTGGGCGCTTTTTGTGCTTTCGCCGCTGGCGAAATCATCAGCGCTGCAAGAAGCGCAAGCGGTACAATGGGTTTCATTTACAACCTCCACTTATCCCAGGATTTTGCCGTTCATTACCACTTTATCAAGAATCAATCCGCAGGCTGATGCACGACCGCTTTTTCGACTGAGACGCGCGGCTCATCCAGCGGCCCTGAAATTTTCAGCACGTGCCCGGCATCGTTGATTCCGATCGTCCTGCCGCCCCGTTTTCCTGGGCTCAAGGTCTCGATCGTCAGTTCCGCATCGCGCGCGAAACTCACCGTGCCCTGCAACGACGTTTGCTCGCCGCCGGAGTCCAGCTTCAAATTCTCGACGCTGACTTCGCGGTTGCGCATCGTAAACGTACCTGCGCCAGTTGTCCACCGTGATGTGCCGGTGTGTGGCGCGCCGTCGACAACGCTGGCGCTCACATCCCACCCTCGAAATTCCACGTTTTTCAGCTGGACTTCTCCGCCTCCAGCAAGCTTTTGCAAGAGTTCGTCGCGCCCGACGCCTTCCGTCTCGATGTGCAACGTACCCGAGGCCAATCCCGCGAGCCGCTCCGTGAATCTCCCCGGAGCTGGAATCTCCGCCAGATTCACATGATCGAGCTTTGCAGTAACATCATATTTCGGGAGAGGCGCAAACTTCGCATGAATCTGGGCATGCACGGTGCCGGCGGCCCACTGCGCATCCGCTTCCCGAACGTCGAGCTGCAGATCGTGCAAAACTCCTTCCGCGTGAACATTTGCGATCTTTAGCTTCTCGACCGTCAATTCGCCAATGTTCAGTTCGCCGTCGGCATTCATTTGACGAACGAGTTCGCTTGCGGCGGGGCTTGGCGAGGATCCGCCGAGCAGCGACGGCAGCAACCTCTGCAGCCAGTTTGGACGCGCGCGTGGACCGACCCAGCGGTCCAACTCGGCGGCGTTCATGCGGTCCGTGGCTAAGTTGAAATTCCATTTTGGGCGATTTTCGCCGTCGGCAATATCATTTTCCGTGATGGAACCCGACCAAGTGCCACCTAATCCCTCGACTTTGGTTATGTCCACGGAACGTTGTCCATCTTTCCAATTCAGAGTGCTTTCTTGCACCGTGAGGGGCTGGTTCAGTCCCGCGACCGCGAGTTTCGCTTTATTAAAAAGAATCCTGCCGTTCCAGCGGCCGCTGAAATTTTTTTGCCATTCCCATCGCGTTACCGCGAGTGCGTCCCCGGTGAGTTCCCATCCGTGATTTATCGGCCGACCGAAGGCGGCGGCGGCTTTCAATATCTCTTCGACTTTTTGCACGTGACCTTCGATGCTGATGGTGCCGGTTTGCGTGCTCAGATCGTGATTGAGCGTGATGTCCGCAGCGTTATCCATAAGCGTTGCCATCCGCCGCTTTTTGGGCGCAATGACGTCGCGAACGGCGCCGCCAAGAGCAATGCGTATTGGTTCTGACATCAGCAGGTTTCGCTCGCGTCCAACGCGCACCGGGCCGATCCGCACGGGGACTTTTAAGCCCGGCATTTTCACAACACCGCCGTTGCTGGAGAACGCGGCGCTTTCGAGTTCCAGCGGCCAGCCGCGGAGCGTCATCGCACCGCTGAAAAACTGCTCAGCCGAAATTCCATCGTCTACACCCGGATGAAAAGCGCGATACCATGCGAGCAAGTCCGTCGCCTGGATTCCCGAAGAATCCAGCTGCAGCTCGAAGCCGGGCGCCGGGCCGGCCACATAATTCGCCGCGCCCCGCAAATTCGAACGCGGGCCTTCGATGGTCACTTCTTCCGCGCGCAGGCTTCCTGCAGCGACGTTCCAGTGGCCTTTGACACCCAGTCTTAGGTGGGGATTGTCGCTTCGCTCGATCAAATCCCAGCGATGGATTTGCGCCGCGCGAGCTTCCGCGGAAAAAATCCATTGGCCCGGCGGTGTATCAGCGCTCGAACCGGAGCTCGCGTCGGCTGTTCCGCTCTTCAACGAACCGTCCAGAGTAAACGCGCCGCGCATCCCATAATCGCGTCCGCGCAACAGCCGGAACAAATCCGCGAGTGAGACTTCTTGCCAGTGCACGGTGATTTGCGCAGGCTGCAGCCGCGCCGAAGTACCTGCGACGTCTCCTTGCACTTTTACTGTTCCCGCGGACTGCAGCTCCACGCCGCTGCGCCACGGTTGCGCTTCAAGACGCAGTTGCCAGCGCCCTGGAGCAACCTGCTCCACACTTCCAGAAACCCCCGTCAGCGCGAACGGGAGCTTCTCATCCGTATTTTTGAAATTGACGCGGCCGTCATCGAAATCGATTCTCAGCAGCCGATTGACCGGGGCGATAGCTGACGGCGGTCCATAGACGCGCGCCGTTGCCTCCGCGGCGGCTTTCGCCGGCGGCAGCCAGCGCTCGAGGTTCCATCTCCCCTGGTTGTTGCGCACAAGGATCAAGCTTGGTCGGCCCAGCGAAAGTGTTCCGAATTCGAAATGACCTCGGAGCAAGCCAGTCCATCGGAGTCCAGCGGATAAGTTGTCCGCGCGCAAAAAATACTCGTTGCCGAATGCGGGATCTTCGCCAACGGACACTCGTTCCGCATACAGCCGGGGAGTGGGCAGAAATTGCACCGCGAAATGTCCCACTTCGACTGGCCGCCCGAATGCCCTTTCCAGTTGCGTGGTCAAGTACGCGTGCATGCGGTGCGTGCGAACGAGCAGGGACACGCCGATCTGCACGGCCACGAGCAACGCCACTATCGTAAGCGCCAGCTTCCACCACTTGCGCGGCATTTTCATCTTGTCCGGAAGTTTCGCAGACTAGCGTGTAAATGAAAAGGTACTGCAAGGCAGACTGCAGTCTGCTTTCGTTTCGTTCCAGCGGCCAGCTTTCCTGGAATCCTTTCAAGAAAACGTGTCAGAGAAAACCCACGGACCTCAGTGCACCGTATGCAGCATTCGGCTCCAGCGCGTGCGGGCTGGTAGATGAGCGAGCGTGTCAAAAACGCCTACCAGCCGCTGGAAAAAGGTGGTTTGCGTGTAGTCGTTGCTCGTCGCGTCCACCGACCAATAGATCAGGAACGGACGGCCCATAATCGCGCTGCGATCCACGAAGCCCCAGTAGCGGCTGTCCGAACTGCGATCCCGATTGTCGCCCATGGCGAATAATTTTCCGGGCGGGACGATGATCTCGTCGCCTTGCATGTGGGTGCGAAGTGTTTCCCTCCAGCCTGATTCCGGAACAACCTGCGGGGAAATCAGCATGCCCTTTAAGGGCGGGAAGGAGTAATTGAAGTTGTCGTAAGGGGCCATGGGGTCGTGCACGACGTACGGCTCGTTCAGCGGTTTCCCGTTGACGTACATCCGCTGGTCCACGAGCTTAAGGCGGTCACCTGGAAGGCCAATCACTCTTTTCACAAAATGCTGATGGTCGGCGTAGGGATACTTGAAAACGATAATGTCGCCGCGCTCCAGCGGCCGGTAAGGAAGCAGCTTCTCGTACCACGCTCCGCTGCCGCCGAAAATGAACTTGTTGACGAGCAGATGGTCGCCGATCAGCAACGTCCCCTCCATCGAAGCCGAGGGAATTTTGAACGCCTGAACCACGAAGCTGGTGCCGAACAGCGCCAGCAACACAGTCACCAGCAACGATTCCAGGTACTCGGAAATCGTGGTCGGATCCTCGTGAGGCTCTTCTTTTTTCGGCTCTACTGGCTTAGCAACCGAATCTGCCGGCTCTTCGACTTTCAGCGCAGTCTCTTCCGCCATTCGCTCTCAGCCTTTCCGTTTCACCCGCACGTCACATTTTTTCCAGGAGTTCCATCGCGGTTCGCGCAGCTCGCTGCTCGGCTTCTTTCTTTGTGCTGCCCTCGCCGCTGGCCATTCGTTCTCCGTTAATCCAGACTTCCACCTGGAAGATTTTCTGATGATCAGGACCGCTTTCGCCTGAGAGCCGGTATTCGGCAGGCGGCTTTCCGCGCCCTTGCAAAAATTCCTGCAGCGCGGACTTGCGGTCTGAATCCGCGATTCGCTCGCCACGCTCTTCGAGTGCCTGTTCGAAGAGCAGCCGCTTAAGCATCTCCCGCGTGGCGTCCAGCCCGGCATCCAAGTAAACCGCGGCGACTACCGACTCGAAGGCATCCGCCAGGAGCGTTGGCTTTTCGCGGCCGCCTGACTTTTCTTCACCGCGCCCGAGCCGCAAATGTTCGCCGAGCCTGATGCGTCGCGCGACAATTTCGAGAGACTGCGCATTTACAATTCGCGCGCGGCTCTTTGAGAGCTGGCCTTCGCTCCACTCGGGAAATGACTCGAGAAGATATTCCCGGGCCAGCAATTCCAGAACGGCGTCTCCCAGGAATTCCAGCCTCTCATTATCCTGGATGCCCGCCGCTTCCGCGGATTCTTCCTTGTGCTCTGCACGCAACTCCGGCGCCGCGGAGCTGTGCGTCAAAGCGCGCTCGAGGAGTTCCGGCTTTTTAAACCGATAACCGAGACGCTCCTCGAGTTGCTCTGCGTCACTCTGGGTCATTTCCTTGAACAGTGCGTCCTTGAACGGCTCTTGCGCGTCCAGTGGCGACGATTACTTGGGTGCGCTCAATTGCGTGGCTCCCAGCTTCTTCGCCTCATCGGCGCCGTTCTTGCACGTCGGCTGCAAACTGCCGGGTATTGCCGCGCACTTGGTGAACGCCGCCACCGCGGCATCAAAATGCGAAGTCTTCTCGTCCGCAATTGCCAAGATGTAGAAGGTCACGGGATCGGCCTCAGGATTCGGATCAACTTTCGCGGACGCCTCAAATTCCGGAATCGCTTCGTCATACTTGCCCCGGCGGAAATAGACGAGTCCCAGCCCACTATGGGCCATCGCCAGCGTCTGGTTCTTGGCGAGACTGAATTGTGCGTCCGTCATTGCATCGGGCTTGGGAATCGTGGGAGTGAGCTCGATAGCGGACTTGGAAAACTTTTCCGCTTTGTCCAATTGCTGGGCGGCATTGGGCATCGCCGAGCTCCACGCCCGCGGAAGCGTCTGTCCAAGTATTGCCAGCGTCTGCACATCATTCGGAGCCAGAACCACTTCCTTCTCGCCAGCGTCTTGCATCTTCTGGATCTCGTTTGCCGCAAGATAGAGTTTGACGAGGTTCGAATACATTGGCGCAAGATAGCGGCTCTGCGGGTATTTCTGCACAAACGCTTCGCCCGCCTGAATTTTCTTGGTCCCATCGGTTATTGGCATGCTATCGAACGCTTTGAACGCAGCATCTTCCTCCGCGTTTACTGGAGGCGCCGGCGTATCGAGCGTCAGCGTGTTCGCCTTGTCTTTGTCGGTTTGTTGCGGCGCAGGCGGCGAACTTTGGCTGCTCTGACCGCTTTGGCCGCTGCCGCTCTGTGCCGCGGCCCCAACGCATCCCAATAAGAGCAATGCTGCAAAAGCCCCTGCTTCTATCCACTTCCTCCACGTCCCCTTCATCGCCTGCCTCCTGTGTGCTTCTTCAAGTTGTCGCTCGAGTCCCCAGGCCCGAGCTTTACAGTCTCGTTCTTCCCAAAGTTCTTTCGTTTGCCTTCCAAAATCTAAGGCCGTTCGGCTGGTTTCTCAAGATTGACAGCTTCGAGCCCCTTTTGCGCTGCCTGCCTTGCCTGCTCCGGTCCTCCCGGCACCGCGAGCGCCGCTTGAAACTCGCCTTTCGCGAGTCCCTGCTGTCCTTCATCATCATAAATCCGCGCCAGATAAACATGCGACCAAGTCAACACCATGGGGTCCTGCGTGGCCGCGTGCTCTCCCGTCGTCAACCTGCCAAACACTTCCTTCGCGCGCGGGCCATCGTGATCGAGCAACGCCACCAATCCTAGCCCGTACCACGCGCGGATCTGGTCCGGATATTTCGCTAACACTTTTTGAAAGGATAGCTCCGCGGCTCGCGGATTTTTCTCCGCGATTCGCCGCTCGCCATCCGTCAGAGCTGCGATCGCATCGAAATCGTTAGGCACCGTCGTAGGCTGTGCCACTTTGTGCCGGGTCACTTCTTCGCTGGCAGGGTCGTCCGCGTTCTGCCCGCGGTCCGCCGATGCAAACTGAATTCCTTCTATCCGCTTAGTTTCTGCCGGCAAATTGATCCCTCTTACGAGATCGGGAAAATAGAGCGCCATCGATGGCTCGGAACTCTCATACTTCGCGAGGCCGAGAAAGATCGGCCTTACGAGAACGTAGCCATCCGCGTCATCGCGATCCATCGCCGCTTCCCTTTCGCCAGGCGATAACCGCTTCAGTTTTAACTCCACCGCCCGTACCATGCACTCGGCGAAATACGACGAAAAATCATCTTTCAAATCCGGGGGTAGCCGGGGCGCCTGCGCCGCCTTCTCATAAAGCTGTCGTTTCACCGCCAGGACATGCGGATACTGCAGGGGAAGCGGATCAAGCAGGAAATGCAAGAACGCGTGCCTTACGATGTCCGTGGGGATGTCATCCGAGCCGCTCAGAACGATCGAGTAATGCTCGCCCGAATTCCGAACGTTGGTGATGCGTCCGACCAGAGGCTCGAGGATGATAGTAAATGTCCGCGGAGTCGTGGCATCCTGAAGCTGCCGCAGATAACCCGTCGTCACAAAAACGATTTGTGACACAGGGTCATGAACTTTTTCTATTTCCCTGTTGTAGATAGGCTGTAAGTCCCTCCAGAGGCGCCCGATTTTTTGCTCCTGGTAATAGTTGGAGAGGATTTCGCTGAAGCCGTCGAGCGCCAGCACTTCCGTCGGCATGTCGTCTCGCCGAAGCGTCATCTGGAACTTCGGCGCGGGTCCGGATAGCAACCCAAACCAGATATAGCGCGAGAGCGTGGCCCCCGAGTCGCGAACTACATGCTCCTTATAAAATTCCCTTACCGCGTCTACCGCCGGCCCCTGCTGATGCTGCATCTGCTCCCGAAGGCGGGCACGCAGGGGATGCCAGTTCTCCGCGCTCACCTTCGATTCGAATCCAGCCGCCAGCAGCGCGCACATCGTCGTGAACATGGCCTCGCTACCGTCCACCGTTATGTTAGTAACCGGCGCAGCTCGTCGGGGCGTTGGGGGTAAAGGCATCTGCACGCTTGCCGCCAGCGGCCCAAGCAGAAACACTGCTGCCGCGCACAACGCCGCCAACACCATTCGCTGAAATTGTTTTGTCATGAACTTTGCCGCAGTTCTCGCTTTACAGCTGTTACTTCAACCTCTGAGGCAAGACAGACGCCCGGGTCTGTCTCCCAACTCCCCGCTAAAGTCCCCTGGGGCGCTCACTCTCCTGTGGCAACTCTGCAGCATCTTGTCAATTTACAAGCGCACTTCCCATCCGTCAAGGAATCAGCAGGTCACCCAAGCCGCGCACCATCCAACTCTTGCAACTCTCCCAAGCATCTGTTAACAGTGAGGATGCGTTCACACCCACCGCGGGATGGCTCGACGTTATGAGTTCCCTTCTTGCAAAAATAATTGGTTTTTTCTTTGTTGCTTGTCCTCTCTTCGGGTTTCTGCCATGGGCGCTCGACGCCCAGATCGTTCGCGAAGATGTCGCGCGGCATGCGGAGCATCCTGCGGCTCAGTCCTCCGTGCCGGACTCGAGTGCCGCGTTCACTCCGTCCGGCAAGCTCCGCGTATTGCAAGAAGTTCAGCTTACTGGGGATTCGTTGTGGGTTGACACTGGCATCGACGTGCAAGCGGGTGAACACGTGGTAGCCACCGCGGCCGGAAACTTACGGTACGCCGATCAGCAGACCGACACCACCCCCGTGGGCATTGCGCGTGGCTTCAAAGATCTTCTTCGAAATCTGCCCTTCAACGAAGCCGGGCGTGGTGCGGTTATTGGGCGCATCGGCGACAAGGAGACCTCGCAACCGTTTCTCATCGGCGCCAAACGCGACCTCGTCTCGCCACTATCAGGCCGCCTCTCGATTGGCATCAATCAGCTCAGCACCGACACGGGGGACGGCACCTATTCTGTTCGAATCGAGATTTACCCGGCCGATGCCAATACGGTCCTCTACACCGCCAAGACCGTGCCCTTCATTCGCGGCGCCGACGATGATCTCTTCTCCAAAATCCCGCGACGCATCTCCGATAAAGCCGGCGATCCCGGCGACATGGTCAACTTCCTGATCATCGGCTCCCAAGAGGCCATGGAAAAAGTTTTCACCAACGCCGGATGGGTCAAGGTCGACGCCAACGTCAAAGAGACCGTCCTCAACGGCTTCCTCGCAAGCATGTCCATGGAGTCCTATCTCACTATGCCGATGAGCCCGCTCTACCTCTTCGGTCGCCAGCAGGATTATGGGTGGGCGCACGCGGAACCAATCTCCGTCGTCGCCTCTCGCAATCATCTGCGCATTTGGAAGGCAGGTTTCGAGGTCAACGGCCGGACGCTCTGGGTTGGGGCAGCCACCCACGACGTCGGCTTCGAAAAGGATCAACGTAACAACGGCCTTACCCACAAAATCGATCCCAATATCGACCTTGAGCGCGATTATGTGGAAAAGACGCTCACCTCCACTGGCTTGGTTGCGGAAGTCACCCACGTACTGCCGCATAATCCCATGCAAGAAGCCAAGACCGCCACCGGCGGCAACTTCCACTCGAATGGCCAAGTCCTCGTTTTGAAACTTGGAGAATCGCCGCGGCAGAAGTGAGCAGAGCGGTCACGTCAATTTTAGGGCCGTGCCAAGCAAAACAAAGCTGCACAGGGAATCTTGGCCTCTCCGAAACCTCTATAATATATTGTAAATAAACGACTTAAATTTTCATTAGAGTATATTCTGAACGCGTTCAGAATAGTTCTTGACAAGTCTGGCATGCCTGCCCTATGATTTGAACATGTTCAATATAGCCCCAACCTCCTCAAAAGCCCAACTCACCCGCTCCCACATCCTTTCCACCGCCCTCCGTGTCTTTCGCGAACGTGGCCTTGAAGCCGCCACCATGCGCGAACTTGCCGCTGCTGCGGGTGCCTCTCTGGGCTCCGCCTACTACTATTTTCACAGCAAGGAAGCCATCATCCAAGCCTACTACGATGATGTTCAGGCCGAGCACGCCCGCCGTGTGACCGCAGCCCTCGCCGAAAGGCATCTGGATCTCAAGGATCGCCTCCGTGCCGCCTTCCATGCGAAGCTCGACATTCTCCAGAGCGACCGCAAACTTCTCAGCGCCCTGTTTCGCTATACGGGCGAGCCGCAGCACCCGCTCTCCGCCCTCGGCGACGGCACGCGCAAGAATCGCCAGCAAAGCATGTCCGTTTTTCTCGCAGCACTCGGTGACGAGCGCTTCCCAGACGACATTCGGCCCGTTCTCCCTGTAGCCCTTTGGGCGTTGCATATGGGCATCATTCTTTACTTCATCTACGACGAATCGCGCGAGCAGCAGCGCACGCGCCGCCTGGTCGACGGTGTCCTCGCCTTAGTCGTCCGCGTCCTCGCTCTCGTGCAGTTTCCACTATTGAAACCCGTCCGTGGCAGCATCCTCGCGCTCCTCCGCGATGCCGGTCTTTTGCCGGAACCGGATTCCCCGCAAGTGCTCTCGTTTCAGGAGTCACAATCATGACCACAAACTCATCCAATCAAACGAAAGCTACGCCGCAGCAGAATGGCTACAATCCAATTACGTTCGATGACTTACAAAGACCAACGCAGTCTTCCGCCGAGGATCTTTTTCGCGGCCTTACCAATCCCGCGCCTCGTTGGGCCGTTGCGCCTCTCTTTGGCTTCGCTTTCTTCTACATCGAAAGAATGCCCTTTTTCGCTCCGTTAACGATCCTGATTCTGCTCAGTTGCCTGCTCTCGCGCATGGAAAACGATGTTCGCAAAATCGCCGCTGTCCCTTTGACTCTTTCCGCCATCAAGCTCTCTTTCGAAATGTCCTCTCAATTGGCTTACAATTTTTGGGTTCCGGGGACGCCTGGTAGTTCAAATGATGTCGGCTTTTTGTGGCTGCCGATATTCTTCTCCGCTTGCCTCGTCTTCATCCCCGTGCGCGAGAGCGTCACATTCAGGATCGTTCTCGCCGGTTCTTGCTTGCTCCTTGCGTCCGGACTTCTCCCCGGACAAGGATTTCTTTGCATCTTCTATCTGATTAACTACTTACTCTTCATCGCGATTGTTGCCGGGATCTTCGTGGATTTGAAGACGCACCTGCCAACCCAAGCCCGGCCTAATCTTGGTGCGGCACACTAGCTGGTTGGGCAACGCCCAAGTCCGCTAGAAACAACGAAAGGCGGCGCCTCGAATCTCCGGGCGCCGCCTTTCTGTTTCCGGAAGAACTTGATTGGCCCAGCAGGTATTCGTGCAAGCGCCTCCGCAGGACTCTGCTCGCGCTGTGCTTTCTAGGTCCTCTTGCTTTTCTCCCGCCGCCGAACCGGCTAGAGAGGCAAGTTGACCGCGGTTGGAGTATGATGGCCGCCGCTGAAAGCCTTCACCGGCCCGCCAAGTTCTACCGGAGCCCATCATGTCCGCAACCAAGCCATTCAACGAAACAGCCCGCCTCGCCGCTCTCGAACGCTACGCCATTCTCGATACCGATCCGGAAGAATCCTTCGATGATTTGACTCAGTTGGCTTCGTTTATCTGCAAAACTCCGATCGCGCTGATTTCTTTGATCGACGGCGACCGCCAATGGTTTAAATCGCGCGTAGGCCTCGCAGTTACTGAAACGCCTCGCGCGGTTGCCTTTTGCTCCACAGCCATTCTGCAATCGGAAGTCTTTGTGGTTCCAGACGCGCTCCAGGACGAGCGCTTTCGCGATAATCCGCTAGTCGTTGCGGAACCGCACATCCGCTTCTACGCCGGAGCACCGCTCATCAACGAGGATGGCCATGCGCTCGGCACGCTCTGCGTGGTCGACCAAACGCCCCGCGAATTGGCGCCTGAACAGAGGGACGCCCTCAAAGCCCTGAGCCGCCTGGTGCTCGCCCAAATGGAATTCCGCCGCAACTTAATCCTCTTGAAAGAAGCGCTCAGCGACCGCACGAAAGAAGAGCACGAACGCGAACAAGAACTCCTCAAACTGCAGGCCACCCTGGTACGCGTCCTCGGCCTGCGCCACTCCGTCTCGGTGGAGCAACCGCGCTGAACCGCGAATTCATGATCGATCCGCGGCTACTCTGCGAATCTCTGCGCCTCAGCGTTATCGCCAGCCTTTTCTGATTGTTTTCTTGAGCAGTTACGGAGCGCCAATCGCCCGTCGTAGCACATCCCGCGAAATATTTGCCCCGCTCACAACCAGCACAATGTTGTCCCCGAAGTTCGCATCCGCCTTCAGAAGCGCAGCTGTACTGGCCGCCCCAGCCGGTTCGGCCAAAACGTGCTCTTCCACAAGAAGAATCTCAATCGCGCGCAACATCTGCTCCTCGCTCACAAGCACCACGTCATCCACGAGGCTCTTAACATCGCGCACATTCGCAGCATCGGGAGTGCGCGTCGCCAATCCGTCCGCGATTGTGTCGCACGTCTCGGTCCCCACGACCCTGCCTTCCTTCCACGACCGGTAATATGCCGGCGCCCGTTCCGCCTGCACACCGATTATCTTCACGTGTGGCGCAAGCTGTTTCGCCGCCGCCGCGATCCCCCGAATCAAGGCCGTATCGCCCATTGGCACCACTATCGAGTCAACCTCCGGAAGCTGCTCGAGAATTTCGCAGCCGATGGTCCCCGGCCCCGCCGGCAAATCCGGATCCGTCGCGTCATTCAAAAAATAAACGCCAGGCCGCTTCGCGTACTCCGCCGCCAACTCGAACGCTGCCGCCAAGTCCGCCCCGCCGCTCTCAACAATCGCCGCCCCAAGCCCGGCAATTCGCCCGCGTTTGACCGGATTGCATCCCGCAGGCAGAAAAATCCGCGCCTTCAGTCCAAGCAGTTTCGCCGCGTACGCCACCGCCGCCCCATGATTCCCCGTGCTCGAAGCAACGACTTCCTCGACCGCCCCACTCTTCAGCCTGCGCGCCAAGGCATACAAAGCTCCCCGCACCTTGAACGACCCCGTCGGCAACTCCGTCTCCAATTTCAAATAAACGCGCTTCCCTGCCCTGTCGCTCAAAACCGACGCAGGAATCAACCTGGTCGGCTCAAAGTACTCCGCCAGAAATCGTTGAACCTCCCGAATCGCGGAAATATTCGGCCGAATTTGCAAACTCGCCTCACCCGCCACAGGACTCATCCCGCCACCGCCATTGCCGCCTCTTGCCTTGTCATCTTTCAGCCTCTCGGCTCCTACGATACCTGAATATTCGGCCTCAGAGACTGCTGACCCTCCGGGAGTGCGAGTTGACCGCTTCGGTGCGACACCTGAAATGCCCAGACCGTCGGCGATTCGCTGGCGTGGCAACCGTCAAGGAAGAAGATATTTGACGCCTTCTCTCGATTAGTGTATATACGTTAATGTGTTCTCTTGGGACGCTGGGAAAGCCCTGAGCAACCTGAAGAAACACGGCGTTTCTTTCGAGGAGGCCGAGACGGTTTTTAGTGACCCTGCAGCACTCGACTGGCATGATCTCGAACATTCTGATTTTGAATATCGCTGCAAACGCCTGGGTCTCTCGATCATAGGCAGAATTTTAGTCGTAGCATACGCACCACGGAGGTTAGAAGATGGCAAGGAAATCGTCAGGATTATCAGCGCGCGCCGCGCGAGCCGCAAGGAGCGCCAAGCATATCCCTGACAGCGAGATCGACTTTTCCGACATCCCCGAGTCTACGGATGCCGAACTTCGCCGCGCCCGCCGCGTGGGCCGCCCCGTTACCGGCAATGCCAAACAATTGATCGCCATCCGCATCGCTCCGCGGGTTCTCGCGCGGCTCCGCCGCCTCGCCGCCAAACAATCCAAGCCCTACCAAACCTACATCCACGAACTCCTCGAGCGCGCCGCAAGCAAAAAAGTGGCCTGAGTGCGTTTTTCTTTTCTGGCTTTAGGGGTTTCTTTGCCTAATTACTTCCTAAGTTCTCACCCTGCGGCTGCAGCTTCTTCTCTTACCCTCGAGGACTTCCAGAGTTGGATGTAGGGATGTAGGTCCTTCATCATTTTTTGGAATTGTGGGATGTCCAGCGATTGCGCGCCGTCGCTGATCGCTTTTTCCGGCGCGGGGTGTACTTCCACGATCAAGCCGTCCGCGCCAATCGCAACGCCGGCGCGCGAAACGGCGGGTACCAGGCTGCGCTTCCCAGTTGCGTGGCTCGGATCCAGAATCACGGGAAGATGAGTCAATTCATTTAGCGCAGGAATCGCCGCGATGTCGCACGTATTGCGTGTTTCGGTTTCAAATGTGCGGATGCCTCGTTCGCACAGAATCACATCGGAATTTCCATGCGCCACGATGTATTCAGCGGACATCAGCAGTTCCTTGATCGTCCCGCTCATGCCGCGCTTCAGGAGCACCGGTCGGCCGCATTTTCCCAGCGCCTTCAGCAGCATGAAATTCTGCATGTTCCGTGCGCCCACTTGCATGATGTCCGCGTACTGCGCGATCAAATCCACATCGCGGTCGCTCATCACCTCCGTGATAATCGCGAGGCCTGTAGCTTTCTTCGCCTTCTGCAATAACTTCAGGCCTTCTTCTTCCATGCCCTGAAAATCGTATGGCGAAGTGCGCGGCTTGAACGCGCCGCCCCGCAGAATTTTTGCTCCCGCCGCCGCCACGCCCTCTGCCGCGCGCATGATCTGCGCTTCCGACTCCACCGAGCACGGTCCCGCCATCACCACAAATTCCTCCCCGCCGATTTCCGTGCCGTTCACGCGCACGCGCGTCTTCCCTGCGCGGAATTGTTTGCTCACAAATTTATACGGCGCGGAGATGCGTACCACTTTCTCTACCTGCGGCATGGACTCGACGGACTCCATGCACGCCGTGACGTCTCCCACTCCCACCACGCCGATCACCACGCGCTCTTCTCCTTCAATCGAATGGACTTTGTAGCCGAAATGTTCCACCTGGTTGCGCACGTCATCGATCTCCTGACGCGTGGCGTGCAGCTTCATCGAAATAATCATGGCTTGTTCCTCTCACGTCCATTTTTTCTTCCCAAACTTCTTCTTTCCGCAACTTCCCCGAAAAATTCTCTGTCCCAAAATAAAAAACCCACTCGCTGCGAGTGGGTCGAAACTTTCTTGCACTGTTTCTAATTACAGAATCGCCCCTCGCCTCCTAGATGGGTGGGTACCAAAATCGAAACCAATACGAGTGTGTGCCGCGATTCATGGGCATAGTGTATTTCGTCTTTCCCGCAGAAACAACAAATATTTCATCCCGCGCGGTGCTTGCCGGCCTCAGCCGTTCAGGCACGGGGCACCGCCAATTAGGCGGAAGGTTTATCGCAGCCACGATTAATTTAGCAGCACGGCGATGCGGTAGCGGGTGAAACCAGCGGTATCGCCACCTCCGCATGCGCCGACAGCCGCTTTCCGATGCGCGTGGCTCTTGACCCTTTGCAAAAGATCGTCGGGAAGTTTGTTGAGATCTGTCACTTCAAAACGGATTACGTACAACGCGGGCGCACCTTCTAACCCGCGTGGCAGTTTACATGTTTTGCGCGCATCGTCTGTTGCGTTCGCGCCCGGTAGACCATTGCTCTTTAGCAGCGAAATCACCTTATCTTCCTGCTGCTCCAGGTTCAAGGCTGCGACCGGGCGGGAAAAATCTTCCACCGCGAATAGGCCGCCGCTGCCCCTCATTGTTGCGATGCCCACCGCACTGACGTCGGCATTGAGGATGTTTTTACGGTGGCCGGGAGAGTGCATCCATCCGTTATGAATGGTCTCGGGATTGGGACCGACGGCGATGTTTTCCGCGATCATCGAAAACTTAGCACCAGCCTTACCGGCGCGCTGGTCCAGCGGTGGCTCATCCAAGCACTGGTGCAAGAGCAGATTCTGACTCACCATGACCTGGGCGTGCTGGCGCGCGGCGGCGGCAAGTGCATTATCCCACTTGAGAGGTTGCAGTCCGGCAGTGGAACGCTCATGGTTGACGGCGTCGAGAAGGAGTCTCTCCTCAGCTGAAGGATGCGATGAGAGTGCCGGAGTCGGAACTGGCGGACGATTCTGCTGGCGGTCTCGCGAATGAGCGGAAGAAATGCAAAAAAGAAAACAGAGCACGGCTGCCGCGCCTCTGAACGAGCGCCCAGTTTTCATGGAAAACTAGCCGCGGACGCGAACAGCGCTAAAGCTGAGGATCACGTGGCCGCCGGAAGTCGGCCGGCCAAAGCTCATCATCGGACGGAAGCGAGAAAAAAGAAGCATCTGGTCAAGTTGATGGCGCAAATCAGGGCTGGTGGGTCCGGAAAGAATCTGGTAGTCAGCCATCTGGCCATGGGCGTCAACGGTTACATCGACGAGAAGGCCATGCGGAAGCGAAAGCTCAACCTCATGCTGCTCGGGGGCCCAGGCCTGCGGGTAGTCCGACAACGTCAGAAGCTCGGCAGGGCGCAGAATATTGAGCGGCACATCGTTGGAGACGGCGCGCACGGTGATACCTGGGACCATCAGTTGCAGGACGAGGACGAAAACCACGATGGCGGAAAAAACTCCTCCGGTAGCTGGAACAGTGAGCGGGCGAAAAACATTGTCGAGAAGAATCTCGGCGCGGTCGCGCATTTTGCGCAAACGGCTGGACCAATTATGGGAATGCTGCGACTGAGCCGCAGCGACTTTAATGCGCACAGCCAGATCGGCAGGCGGAACACTTTTCGGCATGCGCGAAAGCAGGACAGATAGCTTGCGAAACGACTGTAGCTCGGCGCGGCAAACGGTGCAGCCATTCAGGTGCTCGCCAATCTGCACGCGCTCCGCGACCGACTCGGCGCCCGTGATGGCGTCGTCGAGATAGCCCGCCAGTTTTGTCCGTACCGTGGTGCACTTCATGGAAGCCCCTCCCCCGCGGTACTTGCACGCAGGGAACTCTCTTGCGAAGAATCATTTACGCGGCGCGCGGCAGAATAAGCGTCGCCGAAGGGCGACGGCTGCGGCTCGACCACGGAACTATGCGCACTCCCATGGGATGCACTGCCTTGCACAGCGCCGTGCACGGTAGCCTGCGAACCAGCACGCGGTTCGTGCTCCCGCAGGAGCGGCTCGAGAACTAGCCGGAGAGCGCGGCGGCCGCGCAGGATGCGTGACTTCACCGTGCCGACGCTGCACTCGAGGACTTCCGCGACTTCCTCGTAACTCAATCCTTCGAGATCGCGCAGAATGACCGCGGTGCGAAACACGTCCGGAACTTCCTGCAAAGCGTGTTGCACGGCCACTTGAATTTCTCGCGAGGCTAGCAGCTCAAACGGTGTTGCGCCGAGATCCTCAATTTCGATGGAAGCGTGGCCTTCTTCCGGCTCGGCGTCAATCGAAACATTCTTTTGCAGATGGCGCTTGAACCAGCGCTTGTGATTGAGCGCTTCGCGAATGGCGATGCGGTAGAGCCAGGTTTTCAAAGAGCTGCCTTGCCGGAACTTGCGAATCCCGCGAAAGGCCTTCAAGAAAACTTCCTGCGAACCGTCTGCGGCGTCCGAGGTGTCGCCGAGCATGCTCAAAATCAGGTTATAGACCGGTGCGTGGTAATGGGTGACGAGCCAGTCGAATGCCGTTTCCGAGCCGGCTTGCAGCTCAGAGACGAGTTCGGCTTCATCGCGGCCCCAAGAAAGGGCGCCTGCCCATTCGGACACTGCCGGCCTTTCCGGCCCGACTAAACGGCTCGGGCCACCCTGCTGATAGGTCCTACCTTAGAACGGTGGACCCAGGCCTTCTTGCAAGTGCGATCCCCAGTTCAGCATTCTGGGATCGACTTGCTACCGGGGACGGCGTTCTGGCATTGCCGCGCCCGATGTCCGCTCTCCTTATATTAGACACCGGAAGGAGCGGAGATGTTTCCGCATGGCCATGCTCGTTTCGGCCATTGACGCCATTCTGGCACCTCGCAGGCAGAGGCGCAAGAGTACTCCCCTCCCATCCAGCGTGGTGGGTCAGTTTCGATAACGGCGTTCTATAAAGGGGAGAGTCAAGAGAAAAACTTCCCCGGCGACCGGAAGGAGCACAGATTTGTGTCCGGCTCTCCAGCCCATGT
>Ga0209736_1000148_pt1 | contig 21904 bp, 17 predicted proteins | sample BlaSpr_A8_Ref_M3_FD_187992 | JGI IMG/M metagenome (GOLD analysis project Ga0209736, IMG submission 187992) | Forest soil microbial communities from Thunder Bay, Ontario, Canada - Black Spruce, Ontario site 2_A8_Ref_M3 (SPAdes) (version 2) | ecosystem: Environmental > Terrestrial > Soil > Boreal...
CGACGGGGTCGTCTCGTGCTGTGTCGAGGGTCGTTTGATCGTCGAGAGTCAGATAGGGCATGCCGTCGCCAGCGAGTTTTTCGGCAAGAGTTGTCTTCCCTGATTGCCGTGGACCTGAAATCAACACGACGCGCGTATCGGTTAGAGCATCCCGCACGCGATGTTCGATGAAACGGGGATACATGGGTTACGATTTCGGTTCGAAAAGCTTTGGCGGATTGTCAATATGGGTCCGGCGGATTGTAACTGGAGATGCGGCTAATTGATATTCAAAGTTCGGCGAATTGACAGTGCGAGCCCACGAATTACAATTATACTAGCTAAATGAAAGGCTTAGATCGCCGACTGTCCGTCGCCCCCATGATGGAATGGACGGATTGCCACTGCCGATTCGTGCATAGGCTGTTCGCGCCGCACGCTTTGTTGTACACGGAGATGATCGTGTCGACCGCGCTGGTGCGCGGCGACGCGCGCCGGCTTTTGGAGCACAGTGCAGCCGAACACCCGGTTGCGTTGCAGTTGGGGGGCTGCGATCCGAAGGAACTGGCGGCTGCTGCACGCATCGGCACGGCCGCCGGCTTTGCCGAAATCAATCTCAACGTGGGCTGTCCCAGCGACCGGGTCCAGAATGGTTCATTCGGCGCATGTCTCATGCTGAAGCCCGCGCTGGTGGCCGACTGTCTCAAGGCCATAACCCTGGCAACGCCGTTGCCGGTCACCGTCAAATGCCGCATCGGCATCGACAATCGCGACGACTACGAGTTCTTTGCCGCCTTCGTCGACGCTGTCGCAGCGGTCGGGATCGCCGCGCTCATCGTGCACGCCCGCTCCGCCATCCTCGGCGGCCTGACCCCCAAGGAGAATCGTGAGATTCCGCCGCTCAAGTACGACTACGTGCACAAGCTCAAACGTGAGCGGCCGGAATTGATGGTGGTGTTAAATGGCGGTTTGTCCCAGGTGGCGGAAATTTGCGGCCATGTAGCGGCGGGGCTCGACGGCGTCATGCTCGGACGTGCGGCCTACCATCGCCCGGCCTTGCTCGCGGAATTGGAGCAGGCCATGATCGATCCGGCATGGCGCGTACCTGAGCCCCAGGAGATCATCGAGCGCGTCGTTGCCTACGCCAAGGTCTGCGCACGGCGCGGTATCCGCCTGCACTCGATTACGCGGCACATGCATGGATTGATGGCCGGGCGCGAGGGCGCACGCGCCTGGCGGCGGTTTCTTTCCGAAGTCGCCGCGCGGCCGGGGGCGGTGCCTGAGACGCTGTATTCGGCGCTCCCAATAGTGAATCAGGGAATTGCCGCATAAAACGGCTGAAGGCGGCCGCGCCGGATTAAGTATAATGGCCTTCGAATGGGCAAAGAAATAGAAGTCGCCATCGTCTTCGCCGATGTGGTCGGCAGCACCAAGCTATATGAACTGCTGGGGGATGCGCGCGCCCGCGACATGGTCGGTATCTGCATCGATGTGATGCGGGCGGCGACCGAGCAGAATCACGGCACGGTCATCAAGACCATGGGGGATGAGGTCATGTCGACCTTCCCGACCGCCGACGACGCGCTCAATGCCGCCGCCCAGATGCAGAAGCAAATCACCCTGCACCCCGAGCTCAAAGTGGACGAGCAGACCGTTGCCATTCGCATCGGCTGCAACTTCGGTCCAGTCGTGCTGGAAAACCGCGATATCTTCGGCTCCGCGGTCCACACCGCGAACCGCATGACCAGCCAGGCCAAGGCCGGCCAGATCATCACCACGGCGACCATGGTAGAACGCTTGTCGAGCGACTGGCGCGCCTCGGTGCGCCAAATCGACATCGCCACGTTGAAAGGACGCAGCAGCGAAGTGGCGTTGTTCGAAGTGCTGTGGCAGACCGAGGACATCACCAGCATGGTGCCCTCGATCGCCATCAGCTCGCGCGAGCGTGAACGAGCGAATAAAAGCCAGCGTCTGCGCTTGCGTTATCAGGGACAGGAGGTGCTGGTGGACGATGCCCGTACCAATATCACCATCGGGCGCGCCGAAGAGAACGATCTCGTCGTGAAAGGCAATCTGATTTCGCGCTTGCACGCCCGAGTGGAGATCAACCGCAATAAATTCATGCTGATCGATCAGAGTACGAACGGCACCTTCGTGCTCAGTAAGGACGGCGAAGAAGCGTTCGTGCGCCGCGATTCCATGCAGATTCGCGGCGAGGGGCTGATCGGTCTCGGCAAGGCGCCGGACAGCAATTCCTCCCAGGTGATCCGCTATACCTGCGAGGAGTGAACCCGCTGCAACGCGCTCTTGAGTTCTACTTTGAGCGACGGCGGCACCCGCTCGCCGAATTGGCCAAAATACTGATCGATGCCGGCGAATTCCTCCTGCCACAGCGGCGGGCTCACGTTGAGCAGTTCGTCGAGCGCGCCCGCCGCGATGTCGAGGCCTTGAAGGTCCAAGTCGGCGGGGTTCGGCAGATGGCCGATCGCCGTCTCACGCGCCGTGGCGGTGCCCTTGCATCGATCAATGACCCAACGCAATACGCGCAGATTTTCGCCGAATCCCGGCCATAAAAATTTGCCGGCATTGTTTTGGCGGAACCAGTTGACGTGGAAAATCTGCGGCGGTGATTTGAGTTTGGCACCGACACTGATCCAATGCGACCAGTAGTCGCCGAAGTTGTATCCGGCGAAGGGTTTCATGGCCATCGGGTCGCGGCGCACGACGCCGACGGCATCCGTGGCCGCGGCGGTCGTTTCCGAAGCAACTCCAGCCCCCACCAATACCCCATGCAGCCAGTTGCGCGCTTGGTACACGAGGGGGGCCAATGTTCGGCGTCGACCGCCGAAAATGATGGCGGAAATGGGCACCCCGCCGGGTGCATCGGCCATCTTCGAGTAGCTGGGGTTCTGCCGGGCCGCGACCGTGAACCGGGAATTCGGATGCGCCGCGGGTCCGTTCGCCGGATCGTAAGTCCGTCCCTGCCAGTCCTTGACGGGCTTGCCCTCCAAACCCTCCCACCACGGTTGATCGTCCGCAGTGAGCGCGACATTGGTGAATATCGTGTCGCGACGAATCATGTCGTAGGCATTGCGATTGGTTTTGGCATTCGTGCCCGGAGCGACGCCGAAGTATCCGGATTCGGGATTGATGGCGTACAGCCGCCCGTCCTTGCCGGGGTGCAGCCACGCAATGTCATCGCCGACCGTCCAAACCTTCCAGCCCTTGTAGCTTGCGGGGGGGATCAACATGGACAAATTGGTCTTGCCGCAGGCGGAGGGGAACGCGCAGGCCAGATAGTGTATTTCTCCCTGCGGATTTTTGATGCCGACAATGAGCATGTGCTCCGCCAGCCAGCCCTCAGTGCGCGCTTGCCAGCTGGCGATCCGCAAGGCATGGCACTTCTTCCCGAGCAGCGCGTTGCCGCCGTACCCGGACCCGAAACTCTTGATCGAGAGTTCTTCCGGGAAGTGCATGATGAAACGGCGCTCGGGGTTCAAATCCCCCGTGGAATGCAGCCCTTTCACGAATGTGCCGTCATGCGTGATGCGCTCGAGCGCCGCGCGCCCCATGCGGGTCATCAGCTGCATATTGAGCACCACGTAGGCACTGTCCGTGATTTCGACGCCGCACCGGGAAAACGGCGAATCGATCGGCCCCATGCAATAAGGAACGACATACAGGGTGCGTCCTTTCATGCAGCCGGCAAATAAGGCATCCATCTGGGCGTGAGCTTGTGCGGGAGCAATCCAATGGTTATTGGGGCCCGCATCGTCCTTGTTCTTGGTGCAGACAAAGGTGAGGTGCTCCACGCGCGCCACGTCCGAGGGATTGGAGCGCGATAAAACGCAGCCCGGAAAACTCTGCGGATTGAGCGGCAGCAATTCCTTGGAGGCGATCAACTCGCGTTCGATCGCTTGGAACTCAGGCTGACTCCCTTCACACCAATAAATTCGTTCCGGCTGCGTGAGCCGCGCGACCTCGTTGACCCAGGCCGAAACGTCGCGGTTCATGGATTCGAGTGAGGTGACGAGTTGGGGTGCGGTGGCCATGGGGGCTCCTTCATCGCTTGAGCATTATTAGACTTAGAAGGATGACAGATGCCTGGGTTCACCGCCAAGCCTGCTGAGCCAAGGATTTTGCGGCAGCACCCAGCCAAGGATGTACCCGCTTCGCGGCTTGCCTATAAGTAATTGATTATAAATATTACAATGGCTTGGAACCATGAGCACCCCTGCCTCAATCGGGGCCCTGTGCGGCGCACTATTATCGCTATGTCTCGGCGCGATCACGCTTGGGCAAGTCCCACCAAGTCCGCTCGAGATCAAGTCCATAGCGGAGGTCGAATCGAGGTCCGTCCGGGCGGGCCGCGAGGTTCCCAAGCTGATTCCAGCCGATCGAGTGGTGCCCGGCGATCATGTGATTTACACGCTTGAAGTACGTAACGCGGGTGCAACGGCCGTCGAGGCGCCCACCGTCACCTACGCCATCCCGGAGCATATGCGCTATGTGGCTGATTCTGCTGTGGGCCCGGGCGCCGAGGTGAGCTTTTCGGTCGACGCTGGTCATAATTTCGAGGCCGCCGATAACCTCAAGGTGCGGGCGCCCGATGGCCGCCTGCGCCCCGCCGTCGCTGCGGATTACACCGACATCCGCTGGCAGCTCAAGAATAGCTTGAAGCCCAATTCAGTGGCGTTTGTGCGATTTCGTGCGCTGGTCAAATAGTCGGGCTGAAAACCTCGTAGGCTAGGCGCTCCCCCAAGCGGCAGCGAATGAACGGCGAATTTCAGTGAACAGCGACTACAACGATGTCTTCAACCTCGGCGGGCCGCTGGCGCGAGCCTTGCCGGGCTATGGCTATCGCCCCGAGCAAGCGGCGATGGCGAGGGCGGTCGGCGGGGCGCTGGCGCGTCTTGAGCCCTTGATCGTCGAAGCCGGCACCGGCACGGGCAAGACCTTCGCCTACCTGGTTCCGGCACTGTTGTCGGGGCGCAGTGTGATCATCTCCACCGGAACGCGCACACTGCAGGACCAGCTCTTTCACCGCGACGTTCCGCTTTTGGCCAGAGCCTTGGGACTGCCGGTGAAGATCGCCTTGCTCAAGGGCCGCGCCAACTATCTGTGCCGGCATCGGCTGGAGCTTGCGACGCAGCAAGGATCCTTATTGGGGGACGGGCGCGGCGTCGCGCGCACGCTCGCGCGCATTTCGCGATGGGCTGCGGCGACCAAGGCCGGCGATCTGTCCGAACTCACCGATTTGCCGGAGCAGTCGCCGGTATGGCCGCAAATAACCTCGACCCGTGAGAACTGCCTGGGGTCCGAGTGTCCTCAGTTCTCGCGTTGTCACGTGGTCGAGGCGCGGCGCAATGCCCAGGCTGCCGACATCGTCGTCGTGAATCACCATTTGCTGCTGGCGGATCTCGCGCTCAAGGACGAGGGCTTCGGCGATCTGCTGCCGGGCGCGGAGGCCGTCATCCTGGATGAAGCGCACCAGGTGCCGGATATCGCGGCGCAGTTTTTCGGCCAGGTCTGGTCGGCGCGCCAGGTACAGCTTCTGATGCGCGACATCGCCGCCGAGATGACGGCTGCGGGCGTGCGGGCTCCGGCAATCACCGCAGCCATCGCCTCCGTCGATCCTTTGCTCGAGGAGTTGCGCGGCGCCTTGCCGCCGGCCTCAAGGCGCCACGAATGGGCCAATCTGCCGGATTCTTTTCTGGACGTGTTGCCTGAACTTAAGACCGCGATCAGCGGCATCGCGGGCGAGCTCGACGGTCTCGGCGCGGGCGCGGGCCTGTCGAATTGCGGCCGTCGCGCCGCTACTCTCGCCAACTCCCTTGCCGCCTTGAGCGATTTGTCGGATGACACGGGATTGCGCTGGGTCGATGTCAATGCCGGCGGCTTGCTGCTGCAATTCACTCCCTTCGAAATTGCGGAACGCCTGCGCGAATACGTCGAGTGCCGGCCCTGCGCCTGGATATTCACCTCCGCGACGCTCGCGATCGGCGAGGATTTCTCGCATTTTGCCGCGAGAATCGGTTTGCCGGAGGCGCGCACGGTGCGCATCGACAGCCCGTTCGACTATCGCCATCAAGCGCGCATCTTCCTGCCGCCGCACATGCCGACGCCGCAGGATCCGGCCTTCGCCGCCAAGTTCATCGAGGCCTGCGCGCCGCTGCTCGAGGCCAGCGGCGGGCGCGCATTCCTGCTCTACACCAGCTATCGAGGTTTGGCGGAAGGGGTTCGGGCGCTGCAGGCGCGCTTCCCGGACCCGCCGTTTCCGGTGCTGGTGCAGGGCGAGGCGCCGCGCGAAGCGCTGCTGAACCGGTTCCGCGAGCTTGGCACTGCCGTGCTGCTGGCCACGGGCAGTTTCTGGGAAGGTGTCGACGTGAAGGGCGAGGCGCTTTCCATCGTCGCCATCGACAAGCTGCCGTTTGCGTCGCCCGACGATCCGCTGCTCAAGGCGCGTCTGGAAGGCATTCGCCGGCGCGGCGGAAATCCTTTTTTCGACTATCAATTGCCGCAGGCGGTGCTGGCGTTGAAACAAGGAGTGGGGCGCTTGATTCGGGATTTCGATGACTTCGGCGTGATCGTCATCGGCGACCCGCGGCTCAAGACCAAGGCGTACGGGCAGGTGTTTTTGCAGGCGCTGCCGCCCAGCCCCGTCATCACCGAGAGCGCCGCGGGTGCCGCGTTTCTCGCCGAACGATTGGCGAAATCGCCTCCCGCGGCCGTCCCCGCGTCGCAGACAGGCTGAGGCTCCCGAGTGCGCGTCCTAGCGGTCGACACGGCGACCGAGGCCTGCTCGGTGGCGCTGCTCAGCGGCGATGAGTTGATCGGCCGATCCGCGCAAGGCGGGCTGTCGCATGCGCAGCAAATTCTCGGCATGGTCGATGCGGTGCTGGCGGAAGCCCAAGTGTCGCTATCCATGCTCGACGGCATCGCCGCCAGCATCGGCCCCGGGGCCTTCACCGGTGTGAGAATCAGCGTGGCGGTGGCCCAAGGTCTTGCATTCGGCGCCGGTCTTCGCGTCGCGGCCATCACGACGCTGGAAGCATTGGCCGGCCAAGTCCCGCACGGCGGTCCCGTCATGGCGTGTCTGGATGCGCGCATGGGCGAGGTCTATTGGGGATGCTATACCGGGGACTCAAGGCTCGGCGTACTTAGCATAGGACCGGCAGCCGTCGGGCCGCCGGAGAGCGTGATGCTGCCCGTGCCCGGCGCCTATCGCGGCATAGGCCGCGGCTTTGCCGCGTATCCGGTCCTCGCCGCGCTGCCCGGGCTCCTGATCACGGACAGCCAGGCATTGCCGAATGCGCGCGAATTCGCGCGGCTCGGCGCATTGCGCCTGAAGGCGGGACAGGGGCTCGATCCCGCCGACCTGACTCCCCTGTACTTGCGCGATAAGGTAGCGTTGACCGAAGCCGAGCGCCGCCGGCAAGCCCCGTGAGGGCTGTAACCGAACTGTCACAACCGAACGTTGTAATAGTGGGCTAAGGGAATCAAGGGGCTAGATTAGATGACCGCCAAGCGCATCCTCATAGTCGAAGATGAAAAGGCGATTCGCGACATGGTCGCCTTCGGCTTGCGCCGCGCCGGCTACGAAGTTCGGGAAGCGGAGGACTGTCGTGAGGCGCGGGCGCGGATCGTCGACGTGCGGCCGGATCTGATGCTGATCGATTGGATGTTGCCGGACATGAGCGGGCTCGAACTGACTCGATCGCTGAAGCGCGCCAAGGACACTGAAGAGATCCCGGTCATCATGCTGACCGCGCGCGCGGAGGAACAGGACAAGGTCGGCGGCCTCGAAGGCGGAGCGGACGACTACATTACGAAGCCATTTTCGCCCCGGGAATTGCTGGCACGCATCCAGGCGGTGCTGCGGCGCGCCGCCCCGGCGGGCGCGGCCGACGTCGTGGAGGCCGATGGGCTGAAGCTCGATGACTCGAGCCACCGGGTGAGCGCGGGCGAGCGCGAAATCGCCCTGGGACCCACGGAATATCGCCTGCTGCACTTTTTCATGACGCATCCCGAGCGGGTGTTCTCGCGCGGTCAGTTGCTCGACCGGGTCTGGGGCGGTAATACTTACGTCGAAGAGCGTACCGTGGATGTGCACATTCGCCGGCTGCGCAAGGCACTCGAACCCTATCTGCTGGAGCGGTTGGTGCAAACCGTGCGTGGCGCCGGCTACCGGTTCTCCACGCGAGACGCATAAGGAGGGCAGGCTGGCAGCGATGTGGACTTTCGCGCTCGCGCGGCTCGCGGGCATTCTAGCGTTGGGCCTCTGTTTGGGCCTGCTCATAGGACCTATTTGGCTGTGGATTCTGGCGGCCTCCAGCTTGTACTTGGGTTGGCAGCTGGTCACGCTGTACCGGCTCGACCGCTGGCTGCGCCTGCGCTCGCAGATCGATCCGCCGGACCTCGGCGGGATTTGGGGCGATATCGTGGCCCAGGTCGTGCGGCTGCACCGGCGCAAACAGTTTCACAAGCAGCGTTTGATCCAGCTGTTTCGCGAACTTCGCCGCTCCACGGCGGCGCTGCCCGACGGCGTCATCATTCTCAGCACCCAGCGCGAGATCGTCTGGTTCAACCGTCAGGCGGCGCGCCTGCTGGGTCTCAAGCGGCCGATCGATGTTGGCCTCCGGATCGATAATCTCATCCGCTCTCCGGAGTTCGCGCTCTACCTGCACGGCGATGATTTTGCGATGCCGCTGTTGATCCGTCCGCCGGTGCAATTGGATTTGTACCTGGCGCTGCAGGTGGTGCCCTATGGCGGGGGCCAGTCCTTATTGCTGGTGCGCGATGTGACGCGCCAAATGCGCCTGGAGGCGATGCGCAAGGATTTTGTCGCCAATGCCTCGCACGAATTGCGCACGCCCTTGACGGTGATTTCGGGGTACTTGGATACTCTGGCGGACGATTCGTCCATCGACCCCGCATGGTCGGGACCCATCCGGGATATGCGCGCTCAGGCGCAGCGAATGAATGCCATCATTGCCGACCTGCTGGTTTTGTCGCGCCTGGAGTCGACCGACGGCGAGGCGCCACGCGATGCCATTGACGTACCGAGCATGTTGGAGCGGTTGCATCGCGATGCGCTCGCGAGCGCGGATCGACCGCGCCAGATACTGCTGGAAATGGAGTCCGGCGGCGGGCTGTTCGGCGCCGCCCACGAACTCGAATCCGCTTTCACCAATTTGCTGGTGAACGGCATGAAATACACACCGGCGGAGGGCACGGTGCGGATTCGCTGGTGGACCGACGCGGAGGGTGCATATTTTTCCGTGATCGACAGCGGCATCGGCATCCCGGCCGAACACATCCCGCGCCTGACCGAGCGATTCTATCGAGTGGACGAGGGCCGCTCCCGCGGCCAGGGCGGCTCGGGGTTGGGCCTGGCAATCGTCAAGCATGCCCTGCAGCGGCATGGCGGTTGGCTCGATGTGCAAAGCGAGGAAGGCAAGGGCAGCACGTTTACCTGCCATTTCCCTCAAGCCAGAGTTTGGCAGCAGCCCGCGCGCGCCGCAGCCGCGAGCGCTTGAAGTCACAATTATCGCACGCAGTGTTGACGCGCGGTCCAATCGGATGTAAATGAAAGCGCGCGAGGAGCCGTGCGGAGTGCGCGCGCAGCAGTTTCGAGTGTTCTCATGGTTTGAGCTCTAAGGTAATTTTTATGGAAACGGCCGACCTCACCCACCACATTTCTCGCCGCTTCAACGAAGACCTGGAAAAAGTCCGCAATCAGGTGCTGCAGATGGGTGGCTTCGTGGAGCAGCAGCTGCATAAGGCGATCACGGCGCTGGTCGAAGGCGACAGCCAATTGGGCGAATCGGTCGCGACCGACGATTACAAGGTCAACGGCATGGAAGTGTCGATCGACGAGGAGTGCAGCCGCATATTGGCGATCCGGGCGCCGGCCGCCGGGGATTTGCGGGTAATAGTTGCCATCATCAAGACCATCACCGACCTCGAGCGGATCGGCGATGAAGGCGAAAAAATCGGCTACATCGCCTCCCGGCTCGCCACCATGGAGAGGCCCGCGGACAAATACCGCGAGGTAAAGCACCTGGGGAGGCAGGTCGCGCAGATGGTGCATGACGCGCTCGATGCCTTCGCCCGCATGGATTCGCAGGCCGCGCTCAAGACTGCGAGGGAAGACAAGATGGTGGACGAAGAGTACGAGTCGATTCACCGTCAGTGCATCACCTTCATGATGGAGGACCCGCGCACGATTCGGCGCGCGCTCGAGATCATGTGGATCGTGCGCGCGTTGGAGCGCATCGGCGATCATGCCAAGAATATCTGCGAGTACGTGATTTATATGGTTCACGGCAAGGACATTCGCCACACCTCGCTCGAGGACGTCGCCAGGCAGATCGACGCCGCGCACGCATCGCGCGGCGGATGACCCGGCGCCAGGGGAATCTGTGCGGATTTGCGGCGTGCGCGGGCCTGCTGGCGTTCGCCTATTACGCTCAATTCGAGCTGCACCTGGAGCCCTGTCCGCTCTGTATCTTCCAGCGTGTCGGCGTATTTTCGATTGGACTGGTGTTCCTGATCGCGGCGGCGCACGACCCGGTGGGCTGGGCCAGGCGCGTGTACGCCTCGCTGCTCGCGTTGACCGCGCTCGCCACCGGCGGCATTGCGGTTCGGCAGCTCTATATTCAGAGCCTGCCCGAGGGCAGCGTGCCGGCATGCGGAGCATCGCTCGACTTCATGCTCAAGGTGTTTTCCTTGAGCGAGGTGCTGGTCAAGGTGCTGACCGGCTCCGGAGAATGCGCCAAGGTGACCTGGCGCTTCCTTGGGTTAGCGATGCCGGGCTGGGTGCTGATCGCGGCCGTCGTTCTGGGCATTTTCGGCGTATGGATCAATTTGAGGCACCAGGCTCCGGTATTGCGCTTCTGATGAGCACGCCGCCGAAGTCCGACACCCTGCATCTGACGGAGGAATTGATCGCGCGTCCCTCGGTCAGCCCCGCCGACGGCGGCTGTCAGGCGCTGATGATCGAGCGGCTCGAGGCCATCGGCTTTACGGCCGACAACTTAAGATTTGGTCCGGTCGACAATTTCTGGGCCAAACGCGGGCGCGGCGGCCCTGTATTTTGTTTCGCAGGTCATACCGATGTGGTGCCGCCGGGACCGTTGGACGAGTGGCATAGCGATCCCTTTCTCCCGGTCGTCAAGGACGGCGTTTTGTACGGGCGGGGCGCGGCCGATATGAAAAGCGGTCTCGCGGCCATGTTGACGGCCTGCGAAGAATTCGTGGGCCGGTATCCGTCCCACCGCGGCACGATCGCCTTCTTGATCACCAGCGACGAAGAGGGGCCATCGGTCGACGGCACGCGCCGGGTGGTCGAGGTGCTGCGCGAGCGGAAGGAAAACATCGATTGGTGCCTGGTCGGTGAGCCGTCGAGCGAGAGCGCGCTCGGCGACACGATCAAGATCGGCCGACGCGGCTCCTTGAGCGGTCGCCTGACGGTGCATGGCATTCAGGGGCACATCGCCTATCCGCAATTCGCCGATAACCCGGTGCATGCCGTGGCGCCCGCGCTGGCCGAGCTCGCGTCGCGGACCTGGGATCGCGGCAACGAGCATTTTCAGCCGACCACCTTCCAGGTGTCGAACATCTCCGCCGGCACCGGCGCGCCCAACGTGATCCCGGGCGAATTGAAGGCACGCTTCAATCTGCGCTTCTCCACCGAACAGACCGTCGACGGACTCAAGACCGCGGTCGAGGATCTGTTGCGGCGCCATCGAGTCAACTATTCGCTGGAGTGGTTCGTGTCCGGATACCCGTTCCTGACGGTTCCCGGCGAACTGTCGAAGGCCGCGATCCGCGCCGTGCAGGAGCAATTGCAGATCACTCCGAAACTATCGACCGGCGGCGGCACCTCGGACGGACGTTTCATCGCCCCCATGGGCGCGCAGGTGATCGAGATCGGCGTGATCAACGAGACCATCCACAAAGTGAACGAGTGCGTACGCGTTGCGGACATCGACGGGCTGCATCGCATTTATCTGCGCATTTTGGAACTGTTGCTGGCGCCCTAGCCTTGCCGCTCGCCGCCGCCGGCGGGCTTAGACCGGCGGGCTTCGACCGAACGGAATCGGAGAGAGCCGCAACAATACCGTGAGCTTGGTTCCCTCGCCGGGCGTGCTGTCGATTTTGAGCTCTGCCCCGATCAGATCAGCTTGTTCGCGCAGCCCGATGATGCCGTAGTGGTCGGGAAGGTGCGCTCGAGGGTCGAAGCCGATTCCATTGTCCTCGATGCAGAGTTCCAAGTGGGTGCCGGCCGCGGCCAGCAGCTTGACGACCACCCGGGTTGCCCGAGCGTGCCGCTCCACGTTGCGCAATGCCTCCTGCGCCATGCGCAAGAGCGTCTCGGCGCGCTCATCGCCGAATCGAGCAGCTTCGGTATCCGAGATGAATTCACCGGTGAGGCCGGTCCGGTCGATGAAGCGATCGAAGACGTTCGACAACGCCGGGCCTAAGCCCGTTTCGCGCACCGCGTTGACGCGCATCTGCGTAATGGCGGTGCGCGCTTCCTTCAGCCCCTCATGAGCCACTTCCTCGGCGTGGGCGAGCTCGGCGGCCACCGCGCCCGGATCACGGGAGTGAAGCTTTCGCAGGAATCGAATCTCGCTGAGCATCGCCATCATCGAATGCGCGAGGGTGTCGTGCAGATCGCGGGCGATCTTCAGGCGTTCGCGCACGATGGCGGCATAGCGCGATTCCTCAGCGAGCCGCTCGACTTCACGGGTCCTCACGGCAACGCGCCGTTCGAGTTCGCTGCTGAGCGATTTCAGCTCGGTTCGCTCCTGTTGAAGATCGTCGAGAATCTTGGCGAATCCGCGGGCGAGCTCTGCGACCTCGTCGCGCCCCTCTGGCACGTCGATCCGCGAAACTTCGCCGCGCCCCACGGCCGCCACGGATTGCGTCAAGCGAGTCAGGCGTCGTGTCAGATGCAGCGCCCCCAAGGTTCCCAGAAACGCCGTCGCCGCACCGAGACCGAGCGATACCCAGAGAATGCGCAGCGCCAACGCATCGGCCCGCTGGTAAACGCGTTGATTGGGCTCGAACAACAGCACCTGCCAGCCGAGCGGCACAGAACCGCTCACGCTCAACGCGGCTCGGGACACGAGGACCTGCTCGTTGCCGCGCAGGCGTTCGAAGTGCGGCGCGGACGCGGCGGCATCGGCTTCGCCCACGGGAGTTCCGCTCCAGGGCCTGCCGCGGACGTCTTCGGGTCCGATGAGAACGGTTCCGTTGCGGTCGAGAACATACGCTTGCGCCGCGGTCTTTGGATCCGACTCGTCGGTGAGCCGCAGGGGATGATTCGGTGCGCGCCGCCAGCTGATGTGCGAGGCGATGACCCCGATGACCTGACCGGACTCATCGCGGACCGGAGCCGCTAGATCTCCGAACACTGAATACTGCGCCGGGGGCCGATCGTCGATGACGCCGAGCCAGGGCCCTTGCATTCCCTGCGTGAACCAGGCGGTCGCATCGACGCGGCTGCCTTGTCGCAAGGCGCCGTCGGCGTTCGCGACGCCGCCGCCGGTATCGGCAATCGCAATCCACTGCAGCTCCGGATAGGCGGATTCCAGTTCATCGAACAAGGAGCCCAGCCTGTTCTGCCGGTTCGCGACGGCGGCGCGGTCCAGGAGGATTCGAGCGGCCCGCAGTGCGCCGAGCCGCGCAGCGATCGCCTGACCCAGCTCGGAGCTCAATTGATCGGTTTCAAGCGCAAGCCGTCGAACGTGCTGCTCGAACACCCCGCGGCGCGCAATGCTGCCGACCCAAACCGCGGCCGCGGTCGAAAACGTGACCGCCAACGCGACGATCAGCCACATAACGCCGGCCGCCAAGCTGCGCCGCGGGTCGATGTCCCACCGGCGCGGTTTCGGTGCCCGAGTGATGGCTGGGCTCGTCATAGGTGCACGTTAACAGGTGACTTAAGTCACTTCCAAACGATGCCGGTTGAGCCGCATCATTGTGCCGGAAGCCCGTTGACCCGAGGTGCTGACCGTGGTTCACCCAAACGCCGAATCGCCGGCTATTCGCATAGTCATAGCCGAAGATCAAGCGCTGGTACGGCGCGGCGCGGCCCTCCTGCTGGCGATGGAGCCGGATATGGAAGTCGTCGGCCAGGCGTGCAACGGCGTCGAAGCGGTGGAGCTCACGCAATTGCTCCGCCCGGACGTGGTGTTGATGGACTTGCACATGCCGCTCAAAGGCGGGGTGGCCGCGACGCGTGAAATCACGCGCGCGCTGCCGGGCACGCAGGTTCTGGTCCTGACGACGCTGGATGACGACGAGACCGTCTTCGAAGCCGTGCGCGCGGGCGCGCATGCGTACCTGCTGAAGGACGCGGCGGAGGACGAACTTTTGGAAACGATCCGCGCCTTGAGGCACGGCGAGTCCCGCCTGACACCACAGATCGCGCGCAAAGTGATGGATCAATTCCGGCGTCTTGCGCAATTCTCCAGAGCGGATTTGCCGGCCGCCACGTCCCCTGCGCTGCTCACGGAAGCTCTCACCGACAAAGAGGAAAAGGTTCTCGAACGCATCGCCGAAGGCATGAGCAATCGCCAGATCGGCGCTGCGCTGTATCTCGCGGAAGGCACCGTCAAGAACTATGTCAGCCGAATCATGGAAAAGCTGCATGCCAACACCCGGACCGAACTCGCCATACTAACCAGAAAGCAGCGGCATCCCGAAAAGTGACTAAAGTCATATTTATCCGCGTGGCAATAGAGAACCCGGCATGTCCGTCGTCGAAATAGCTCTGAAGCGCCCTTACACCGTGGTGGCGGCGTTGATCCTCGTCTGTCTCATGGGGATTGGCGCCGCGTTGCGGATGCCCATCGATATCTTTCCGGAAATCGACATCCCGGTGGTCGCGGTCGTGTGGACGTACAATGGGATGAGCGCCCGCGACATGCAAAACCGCATTTTGACGCTGCATGAGCGGCAAATGGCTTCCGTGGTGGATAACATCTCGCGCATCGAGGCGGTGAGCTACCAGGGCGTCGGCGTCGAGAAGATCTATTTGAGTGAAGGCGCCGACGTGACGCGGGCCGTCTCGCAGCTCGCCAGCAGCGCATTGGTCGTGCTCAAGTACATGCCGCCGAACATCACACCGCCGCTGGTGTTGCGGTACGGAGCGACGGATGTGCCGATCATTCAGCTCAGCCTGTCGAGCAAGTCGCTGCCCGACACCAAGCTCAATGACTTGGGCCAGAACATCATTCGCCCGGCGCTCGCCGTCGTGCACGGTGCAGAAGTTCCCTACCCGTATGGCGGCAAGCCCCGCGTGATCATGGCGGATCTGGATTCTCAGGCGCTGCAGGCGCGGGGTCTGTCTGCCTCGGATGTGAGCACCGCGCTGCAGCGCCAGAACGTCATCCTCCCGTCGGGCGACGTGAAGATCGGGGACAAGGATTATTCCTTGACGATGAATAATTCGCCGGATGTGATCGAGACGATCAATGCATTTCCCATCAAGCAAGTCGAAGGCCGCACGGTGTTCATGCGCGATGTGGCGCATGTTCACGATGGATTTCAAGTGCAGACCAACTCGGTCTCGGTCAATGGCACTCCCGGCGCATTGATGGTGATTCGCAAGACCGGCGGCGTGTCGACACTGGCGGTGATCGACGGAGTGCGCGCGGCACTCGAGGACATCAAGAAGGTGTTGCCGCAGGGCGTCTCCATCACAGCCCTGTTCGATCAGTCGGTATTCGTGAAGGCCGCGCTCAACAGCGTGGCCTTGAGCGCGTGTATGGCGGCCGGATTGACGGCATTGGTCATCATCCTGTTTCTCGGCAACATGCGCCTGTCGTTGATCATTCTCGCGGCGATTCCGCTGTCGATCATCACCGCCGTGCTGTTCATCTATCTCACCGGTCAAACGCTGAACACGATGACCCTCGGAGGCTTCGCGTTGGCGATCGGTATCCTGGTGGACAATGGCACCGTCGTGATCGAGAACATCGAGCGGCATGTCGCCATGAACGAACCGCTCCGGCAGTCCATCGTCGACGGAGCGAGCGAAGTGGCCGTCCCCACTTTTCTGTCCACCCTGTGCATTTGCATCGTTTTCGTGCCCGTGTTCCTGTTGCAAGGTACGGCAAAATATTTATTTTCGCCGTTATCGCTGTCAGTCATCGGGGCGCTGCTCGCGAGCCTGGTTCTCTCGTTCACCATGGTCCCGGTGCTCTTCAACATGCTCATGCGCCGATCGGTGAACGCCTTCCACGCCGAGGCGCACCACCGGCCGGTCGGGCAGCACGCTGTTTCGAGGAATCCCCTGGTGCGTTTTCAAGCCCGTTTCGAGCGCGGGTTCGAGCAATTCCGGGAAAGGTATCGCAACACCCTGGCGTGGACTCTGTCGCAGCCGGTCATGACCGTCGCGGCATTCGTCATTTTGATCGTGGTATCGGTATGTCTCTTTCCCCAGCTGGGACGCGATTTCTTCCCTCAAGTGGACGCCGGCCAAATGCGCTTGCACGTTCGAGCGCCCGCCGGCACGCGGCTCGAGAAGACCCGCGAATACTTTGCCGGGGTCGAGGCCGAGATCCGGCGAATTGTCGGCAAGGATCAGATCAACGTCATGCTCGACAATATCGGCTTGCCGTACAGCGGTATCAACATTGCGCTGAGCGACTCGGCCACGGTGGGTCCGATGGACGGCGAGATCCTGATTTCCCTGAACGAAAATCACACTCCGACGGCGAAATTGGTCGCTACGCTGCGGCGGGAACTGCCGGCGCATTTCGCGCAGCTGCAGTTCTTTTTTCAGCCCGCCGATATTGTCGATCAAGTATTGAATTTCGGCCAGCCGGCGCCCATCGATGTGCGGATATCCGGGCCGGATCAAGCGGAGGCGTTCGGCTTGGCATCCGCTATTGCACGCGACTTAGCGCGCGTGCCGGGCGTGGTGGACTCGCATGTCTTTCAAGTCCCGAATGCGCCCGCGCTCACCGTGGACGTGGACCGTGCGCTCGCTACGGAAGCCGGGGTGACGCAGCAAGAGGCGGCAAACAACGTGCTCGTAGCAACCAACTCGAGCGCACAGACCGCACCGAATTTTTGGGTGGACCCGCGCAACAGCGTGAGCTATCCCCTGGTGGTGCAGGTGCCGGCCTATCGTATCGGCTCTTCGCAGGATCTGGAGACGATGCCGGTGACATCCGGCGCCGGCAATGGGCAAGGGCAGTTGCTGCTCAATCTCGCTGCGTTCGGGCGCAACGCGATTCCGATGGTCACTTCGCAGTTGAACATTCGGCCGGTGTTCGATGTGCATGCCGACGTGCAGGGTCGCGATCTGTATTCGGCCGCGCACGACATCGATGCAGTCCTGGCGGCGCACCGGCCGGATGCCGGCAAGGCCTTGTCGGTCATCTTGAGCGGCCAGGTCGAGACCATGCGGGAAAGCTATGCCGGCCTGTTTACGGGCATCGCGTTGGCCATCGTCCTGGTGTATTTGTTTCTCGTGATGAACTTCCAGAGCTGGATCGATCCGCTCATCGTGCTGATGGCCGTGCCGTTCGCTTTGGGGGGCGTGCTATGGATGCTGTTCCTCGCTCAAACACCCATGAGCGTGCCTGCGCTCATGGGCACGCTCATGTGCATTGGATTGACCACGGCCAACAGCATTTTGGTCGTGAGCTTCGCCAACCAGCGCATGGCCGCCGGGGACGATCCGCTGCAAGCGGCGGCCTCCGCCGGCTACACCCGCCTGCGGCCGGTATTGATGACCGCCGGCGCGATGATCCTCGGCATGGTGCCGATGGCCTTAGGGATAGGCGAGGGCGGCGAACAGAACGCGCCGCTGGGCCGGGCGGTAGTCGGCGGCTTGTTGTTCGCGACGTTTGCGACCTTGATCTTCGTGCCCACGATGTACCGTTTGCTGCGCCGTCGGCCAACCACAGTTTCCGAACCGGACGTTACAGGCAGAGCCAATGCAACCGCATGACCCGGATGATCTTTCGCCGCTTCCCTCGCCGGGCGAGGCTGCGCCGCGCGCTGAAATGCCCGATGACACCTCGCGTACGGAGCACGATGCGGTTTCCACGGACTTTGAGCCCGGTACGGGAAGGACTCTGAAAATCGGCGCGGGGGTCGCAGCGGTGGTCTTGCTGCTGTGCTTCGTTGTGGTCAAAGTGATTCGCCTGGTCGACGCGCATTCCCTGGCAAAGGCTGCGGACACCGCGTACGCCGCAGCGCCGCCGGTCGACGTAGTCACCGCCCGTCCGGCCTCGGTGGGGCAGGACCTCGTGCTTCCCGGACAAACGGCGGCTTGGTTCGAGACCACGATTTACGCGCGAGTCAGCGGCTATGTCGCCAAGTGGTTGGTGGATATCGGCGATCATGTCAAAAAGGGTCAGGTGTTGGCGACGATAGAGACTCCCGAACTCGACGCTGAGCTCAGTGCGGCGCGCGCGCAGTTGAATACCTCGGAGGCTCAAGTCGCCGCGCGCGAAGCGGAAGCGGAATTCAGCAAGACCACCAACGAACGTTGGCGCGACTCGCCCAAGGGCGTCGTCTCCGAGCAGGAACGCGAGTCGAAGAAGGCGGACTACGAGAGCGCAAAGGCGCGCCTGTATGCGGCAAACGCACAAGTTGCATTGGATAAATCGAAGGTTGACCAATACAGCGCGCTCGCTCAATTCAAGCAGGTGGTGGCGCCGTTTGACGGCACGATCACCGAACGCAAGATCGACATCGGCAATCTCGTGACCGCAGGCAGCGCGTCGACGACGACGCCGCTGTACCGGATGGCGCAGACGGACCCGCTGCGGGTGTTCGTGGATGTGCCGCAGAGTTCGGCGGGCGAACTGATCAGGCCCGGAGTGCCCGCAGAGATACGCTCGACCGGTTCCCCGGGGGGAGTATTCGAAGGGAAAATAACCCGATCGGCGGAATCGATCAATGCGCAGGCTCGCACCATGCGCGTGGAAGTCGATATGCCGAATGCCGACCACGCCCTGCTTCCGGGTACCTATGTCAACGTGGCGTTCAGGCTGCAGCCCAAGGGCTTGGTCGAAGTTCCCGCGGCCGCCCTGGTGTTCCGCCCCACCGGCACACAAGTGGCGCGCGTGGACACGAACGGCAAAATCAGCTTTCAGGACGTCACCATAGTCCGCGACAACGGCAGCTTGGTCGAACTGGGGTCGGGCGTGGAACCCGGCGACAGGCTGGTATTGAACATCAGCAGCCAGATCGCCTCGGGCCAGACGGTGACGGCGAGCGAGGCCGGCGTCGCTGCCAAACAAAGCCTCGGCGCGAAACGCTAGGCTCCCGGGCTCACCGAAGTGCACACCGTCCCACGAATTGCATGCGCCTTACTCGCCGGTTTGACCGGATGCGCGGCAGGTCCCAACTATCGTATGCCGAAGCCCGATGCCCCTCCTGCGTTCGCAGCGATTACTGTGGCGGGCATCACCGCAACGGCCACGCCGGCGGCGGCCGCGCCGGATCTTGCGACTTGGTGGCACGCGCTCGACGACCCCGAACTTGATTCGCTGGTCGAGCGGGCCATCAAATCCAACCCGGATCTGGATATTGCCTTGACGAGACTGCAACAGGCACGAACTTACGAGGCCGTCGTCCTGGGTCATGCATTGCCCGAGGTGGACTTGAGCGCTGCCGCGGGCCGCGGCACGGGCACGGACTTGGCACGCGGGCGTGCGGAACAGGGTCTCGTATCCGCGGACACCAGATCAGGCCTGCAACGCATCAATACGATTGCCGGATTCGACGCAGTATGGGAACTCGATGTGTTCGGAAAATACCGCCGCGAGATCGAGGCGGCGCACTACGATATGCAGGCCGCAGCGGCCGCACGCAATATGGTCGTCACGTCGCTTATTGCGGACGTCGTGCGCGCATACATCGATCTTCGTGGTTTTCAGGTTCAAGCAGGCATATTGCGCAGCGCCGGCGATATCATGCGCGAATCACTGCGCATCGTGAACATCCGCTATGAGCGCGGAATCACCAACGAATTGGACGTGGCGCTCGCGACCCGGGAGCTCGACACGCTCCAGGCGCAAATTGCACCGCTGGACGCCCAGGTGAACGCGGTGCAGTACGCGCTCGCCGTGTTGTTGGGCGAGTACCCCGAGAACATCATTCATGAATTGTCGAACCCCAATCTGATTCCATCGATGCCCGCACCGGTGGCGGCGGGCGTTCCGCTGGATCTCTTGAAGCGTCGGCCGGACATTCAGCAGGCCGAGCGCGAGCTCGCGGGAGCCACGGCGCGCATCGGCGTCGCAACTGCGGACCTGTTTCCACAGGTGGCGCTGATTGGTGCGATCGGCAATCAAGGACAGTTGGGCACAGGTCCGAGCCTCGCCGGCCATATCTGGTCGTTCGGCCCGGGTGCCGTTTGGCCGCTGCTGGATTTCGGAGCGCTCGATGCCAAAGTGGATATCGCACACTTGGCCGCGCACGCGAGCCTCGTGAATTATCGCAAGACGATATTGAACGCCGTCCAGGAAGTGGACACCGCTCTCGATTCGTATACGGCTCAACAGGACCGATTGAAGAACTTGGGCGACGCAATGGTTGCAGGCCAACGCGCAGTCGACTTGGCGACCGCGAGGTACAACCGCGGCTTGACGGATTTCCTCAACGTCGTGGACGCCGAACGCCAGTTCTATGATCTGCAGGAACAGTACGCCGCAGCGCAAGTCGCCCAGGGCGAGCAGTTCGTGAAGTTGTATAAGAGCCTGGGTGGCGGATGGCAGGGTTATCAGGACGTTCCGGCTATCCGGCGGCCGCAGCCCGCCATAATTGCGGCGTTCCGGCGCACGTTGAGCAGCTCGGCGCCGTAATGCGCTCCTCGATACGGCGACAAGCGGAACCAAGCGCTGCTCGGTCAAGACTTAGTATATGCATGGCAAATCCTAAGCGGTCAGTGTCTCTGCGTTAGGAATCTGGCTCTTGCGCGTGATCCGTGCACATTGCCCAGCAGCAGAAATCCTCAAACAACCCGCCCTTATCGATGCGTTTGCGCAACAGCCCCTCTCGCTGCATTCCAATCGTGGCCAACACGCGGCCCGCGAGTGGATGCCGCGCCAGCTGCAAGGCGTAGAGGCGGGTAAGACCGAGGACTGACAGCGCATGCGTCACGATGGCTTCGGACCATTCCACGGCGCAGCTGAAGCGTTCAGTTCCGCACCCCACCCAAAAACGCAACTCACCCTGACGCCGATCGATGTCAATTTGGTTCAGTCCGGCATAGCCCACCATACGGTTATCGCCGATCTCATGAACCGCCCAATGCAACGCTCGGCGACGGTCCCATTCCGCCGGGTGCGAAGAGATCCACATTCGGGCAAATTCCGGGGTAAAGGGGTGAGGGACGCCAATACTCGTATCTGCTATCCGATGTTCGCCGGCGAGCGCGACCAACCGTCCGATGTCTGCAAGCACGAATGGGCGAAATCGAAATCGCCTGGTGGCCAGCGCCGGGTAGGAAATTGACGTATCACGGTCAGCGCTCCGCGCGGGAATGGTCGTTGACATGGCTACCCCACGCTGTAGTTGCGCCCCTCCAAACACGCGCGTTCGGCGCGAAGGTAGTCGGCACGCTGTCTCGCCGAGTCAGCAGTTGCCGACGTCTTCGGCGCGGATGTCGGATCAAACCCAGCTACAGTTACCGCCCAGAGACGGCATTCGGAACGGTCGCGCGCCTGCTGTTCCTGTGTCTGGCCGCCTTTTGGATACGTGAACAGTTCGGGGTCGACCGGCGTTTGCGTCTTGATTTGGTCGGCGAGGCCCGCAGGCGGCGGCACGGTCTCGTACCCGGCCGAATCGCTGTTCCACTGGTAATACACGTCGTCCGCGTAATAGTACGGCGCGCCATTCCACCAATAGGTGTCGTAGTACCAGGGGAGGGTCGCAAACAAAAGGC
>Ga0209736_1000149_pt1 | contig 21834 bp, 22 predicted proteins | sample BlaSpr_A8_Ref_M3_FD_187992 | JGI IMG/M metagenome (GOLD analysis project Ga0209736, IMG submission 187992) | Forest soil microbial communities from Thunder Bay, Ontario, Canada - Black Spruce, Ontario site 2_A8_Ref_M3 (SPAdes) (version 2) | ecosystem: Environmental > Terrestrial > Soil > Boreal...
ATAGGGAATCCGCAATAAATCCCGGCGATCCGAGTCTTAGTTCGAATCCTCATGAACGCGCTCATCGGAAAATAATCCAGTAACAGAAAGCCCTAGATTGCGGCGGTAGCGTGGCGCCAGCGACGCCAAACTAGCCAGGCCGGAATGAAGAATAAGAGAAGCCAGAAGACGAGAACTGGGCCGTATTCGGCGAAGAAGAGAATGATGGAGAGAAGAGTGTCGGCGACGTTGCGGTAGCCATTGACGGCGGCATTGTGGATTAACGTGGAGATCGCGGGGGCTGGGGAGTCGAGCTTGGCTTTGTATTCTTCGGAGAGTTTTAGATCGATGGTGGCGAAGTCGACGCGGTGCTCGAGGTTTTTTTGTTCGGCTTCCATTTGTTCGATTTCGCCGCGGACGCGGGCGATTTCCTGCTCGACTTCGAGGACGTCGCTGATTTTTCCGGTGCGCTGCGTGAGGATGGCTTGGAGGCGCTGTTCGGTTTCGCGGGAATTTTTGAGGCGTGCGACCAGATCGGCGTGTTGCTGAGTGACTTCCTCGCCGTTTTGGTTTTCGGCTTCGGCGCGGCCGAGGGCTTTTATTTCGACGAGGGCGGCCGGGAGCTGTGGCGCGGGGATGCGCAGGGAGGCCTGGAGCGTGCGCGCGGCACCTTGCGGAGTGTTGACGCTAAGGTTAGCGGAGTAGCCGTTGTGGCGAGCCACGATGGCGTCGAGCGACGCGCGCGCGGCGCCGAAGTCTTTCGAGATGATGGAGAGCGAGACGGTGCGGGCGATCAGGGGCCCGTTTTGAATCCAGGTTTGATAGGAGTCTCGCACCTCCTTCATCGCTTTCTCTTCCGCTTGCAGCTTGCCAAGTGATCCATTGCCGAAGCCGCTGCCGGTGGCGACCGAGCTGTCCAACTGAGATTCGAGGGCGTCGCGCGAGCCATCCTTGTTGTTGACTCTTGCCATGTCGACGACCACGCGCTGCGCTGCTGTAAATCTCGACGAGCGCGTGGACATGTCATATCGGCCCGCCCTGAGGCCAATCAACATGATTAGCAGAACAACCAGGACAGCGGAAGCCGTGAGCAATTTCCAGCGCAGACTTGGGAAGATCTGAGCTTTTCGTCCGCGCGAATCGCGCAGCCTGGAGGAGGCGTTGAGCGGGTCGGCGGAAAGTTGATCCGCGAACTTGGCGCTGACAGGCGCAGGGGCGACGGTCCAGCTGGAGAGTGAGTGCGAGGTGTTGCGCAGCGAGGCTACGAGTTCTTGGCAGGCGGCGCAGGAGTCGATGTGAGTGGAGACGGATTGCGCGCGGGCGGGCGAGAGTTCGCCGTCGAGGTGGGCCATGATTTCTTCTGGTGCGATGGGATGTGCGGTGGCGCTCATAGACGAAAGCCTTTCTGTGGCATTGTGTGCGGGGCGCTTGGCGACGCGGCCTGTTCGGCTGATGGCACGGCTTCGTTTGGAGAGGATGCGGCCGATGGCTCGAGTAAATTGCGGAGGGCGGTGCGGGCGCGGAAGAGGCGGGAGCGGACGGTGTTGACGGGGAGATGGAGGAGGTCGGCGATTTCGGCGTAGCTGAGTTGCTCGAATTCGCGGAGCTGGAGGATTTCACGGTCGATGGGGTCGAGCTTTTCGACGGCGCGGCGGACCCAGAGGCCGGACTCGGTGGCGTCCTGTTTGGCGGGATCGGGGATGTTTTTTGTGTGGCCGAAGAACGTGGCGCGGAAGGCGGCTCTGCGGCGGTGGGCGCGAAGAATTTTGAAGGCGATGGCATAGAGGTAGGTGCGGAAGAGGGCGCGGGGCTCGTAGCGGGCGGCGGCGCGGAGGAGGACGAGAAAGGCTTCTTGCGTGAGTTCTTCGGCGTGAGAAGGGGCGGCGGTACGGCGGCGGAAGAAGCCGTAGATAGGCTGTTTGTAGCGGAGGAAGAGTTCGTTGAAGGAGTCGGCGGAGCCTTTGGAGAAGGCGAGCATGAGGTGCTCGTCGCTAGCGGGGCTGGCTGGGGAGGCGGGGATGAGTGGCGTGTCGTTCATGGTGGTGGGCGGAAGAGCCTCCGAGTTTAGAACGAGAGTTGGGAGTGCGTCTTGCATGAATGGCGGCTTGAGCCTCCACTAACGGTAATGTCGCCAGAGGTGGAAAAGTTCCATTAGAGGCAGACAAAAGATACCGCAGAGACGCAGAGGAGCGCAGAGAAGATTCCGCGCCGTGAGATGGTGTCAGGATGTCCAAATTCAGACTTAACGGGGCAAGAGAAACTACATCACCAGGGAAAAGATAACGTCGACGGTGGTATCGACCTCGACCGGCTCGCCGTTTAGAAGTGTGGGCTTGTATTCCCATTGGCGAACGGCTTCGAGTGCGGCCTTCGCGAGAACCGGGTCGCCCGAAACTATTTCCAATTGCTGGACCTTTCCCGCAGTTGACAACACAACATGGAGCCGGACGGTGCCTTGAATTCTGTTATCCCGAGCCTCCAGGGGATACCGAGGCTGAACTTTGTGCTTGAGCTGGGACTTCGCGACGTTGCCGCCAACTCGGATTCGAGGGACTCTGGGCTTCGGCGCTTCTTGCGCGGCAGATTGCTCTGATTTCGGGGAATCTGGAGCCTGGGCAGAGTGGCTCGCCAAGGGAGATAGCAACAACGCGAAGAGTAGAGCACAAATCACCAAGCACCTCCGTAGGGCTGGGAGTCTAGCGCGCATGAGCGTGAAAATCCAACACCAAGGAACTAGATGAAAGTCAGGTAGGAAAATAAGGGACACAAAAATAGGGCTTGACATATTCCCATATCGGAATGTATTGTGGATTCATGGCACGAGCTGCTACCACTTCTGACGCTTTCAATGCTGTGGCGGAGCCACGGCGGAGAGAGATACTCAACTACCTTGCGCTGCAGGAGCGGCCGGTGGGGGAGATTGTGGATGCTTTGGAGATGGTGCAGCCTTCCGTTTCGAAGCATTTGCGCGTCTTAAAGGATGTGGGGTTGGTGCATGCGCGGCGGGACGGCCGGCAGATGTTTTACCGGACGAATGCCGAGGCGATCCGGCCCTTGCACGAGTGGGCGGGGACCTTTGAGCGGTATTGGAAGCTGCAGTTGATTCGCATCAAGGAACGTGCCGAAGCCAAAAGCGGCGCGGTGAAGAAGGATTGAGGAGAATTCTGTTTACGTCTAAGGAGGAACGATGAGCACGATGGCAGCGGCAGTGGTAGCACTTGAGAATTTGACGTTGAACATTACGCAGGAAATTCATGTGAAGGCTTCGCTGGAGGTGACGTTCGAGGCGCTGCTGGAGCAGCTTGGGCCGGGGAACCAAGTGATGGACGGGACGCCAATGCCGATGAAGCTGGAGGCGTGGCCGGGCGGGAGATGGTTCCGCGACTTGGGCGATGGGAACGGGCACTTCTGGGGACATGTGCAGGCGATCAAGCGGCCGACGCTGCTGGAATTTACCGGGCCGTTGTTTATGTCGTATCCGGTGGCTTCGAATGTGCAGTACCGGTTGAGCGAGACGGATGGCGGGACATTGATCAAGTTTCATCATGCAGCGCTGGGGCTGATTCAGGACGATCATCGGAGAGGGGTGACTGGCGGGTGGGGGGCGATGAACGAGCGGGTGCGGAAGGCGGCAGAAGCGCATGGATCGTTCGCAGCAGGAAGTGGGAAGAAACAGTAGTGCGCAGGGAGCGCATTCCGCTTCCAGCGAATAGAGTTTTACTTTCGGAACAAGAGGAGAATCAACATGTCGATTGCACAATCAATGCTCGCAGAGTTTGAAGTACAAGCGCTTATCACGCGGAAGTATCTGGAGCGGCTGCCAGAAGACAAATTGACGTGGAAGCCGCACAACAAATCCATGTCCGCCGGGCAGCTCGCCTACCATCTCGCTTCCGTGCCGGGCGGGGTCGTTCGCTTCGTGCAAAACAATCCGGTGCAAGCTCCAGAGTTTGCGAGCTTTCAGCAACCAGCGAGCCGCCAGGAAATCCTCAAGACGTTTGAGGAAAGCATCGGCACAGTGCGGAGCGAATTGCCAAAGTACGATGACACGGCAATGAAGGAAACCTGGCGGATGGTTGCCGGCGGACGGGAAGTCCTGGCGCAACCTCGAGCGGAGTTTCTGCGCGACGTGATGCTGAGCCACTGGTACCAACACCGGGGCCAATTCAGCGTGTACCTGCGAATGCTCGACGTGGCCGTGCCGGCAAGCTGGGGACCGAGCGCGGACGAACCTCCCGCTTTCGCGCAAAAAGCCCAATCGGCCTAGGTGCCCTTTAGGAGAAGCTTATGTGTCCTGCATGCATGGCGACGACAGCAATGCTGATCGCATCGGCAGTTTCAACGGGCGGAGTGGTGGCTGTGTTGGCGAACAAGCTTCTCGCGCTGAGTGGGATGAGCCTGGCCAATAGTTCCGTGGAGAAAGCAAATCAAAAGGAGGAAATATGGGAGAAGCAACGCACGAGCAAGTGAACTTGATGTTGAGGCTGTATGAGGAGCGGCGCGAGCCCAAGCTGCGGGAGGCACGGGACTGGTTCGCGGCGAACTTTCACGTGAAAACCGCGGAGGACGTAATGCGGCTGTGTCCTCCCGGGAGCCAGGAAAACACGTACATGCGGATGGTGACTGGGTATTGGGAGATGGCGGCAAGCATCGTGAACCGCGGGCTGATTGACGAAGACCTGTTCTTCGAGAATTCCGGCGAGCAATGGATGGTGTGGGAGCAGGTGAAGCCAGTGCTTGGAGCGTGGAGAACGATGTTCGGAAGCCAGAAGGTGTTCGCGAACATGGAAGAGCATTGCAAGCGTCTAGAGGCCTGGCGGGAAAAGAACAGTCCAGGCTCGAACGAAGTCCTGCGCAAATTCCGCGCGGAAATGATGCAGAGAGCGCAGGCGCCGAAAGCGCAGGCGGCGAGCAACTAGCAAGAGAGTTGGCGGATGAAACAGAACGTGCTGAGCGGTGCGGGGGCTTGAGGCAGATGGAGCCGCGGGCTCCTGCACCGACAGAGTGGTCGAGGGGAAAAATTCTTGTAAGGAGATTGGATCATGAGTGCAAGCACGATGGAACAACCGAAAGTAGTATCGCAAGCAGAATGGATCGCAGCTCGTAAGGAGCTGTTAATCAAAGAGAAGAAGCTTACGCGGCAGCGGGACGAGTTGGCCGCCGAGCGGCAGAAATTGCCGTGGGTGAAAGTCGATAAGAAGTATGCGTTTGAGACTGCTGGCGGGAAGAAAACTTTGGCGGAGCTTTTTGGCGGGAAGAGCCAGCTCGCGATCTATCACTTCATGTTGGGACCGGATTGGGAGCAGGGATGCCCGAGCTGCTCGCTGCTGGGGGATCACATGGATGGGATGGCGATCCATCTTGCACAGCGAGACGTGAGGTTGATGATTGTTTCCAGGGCGCCGCTTGCGAAGATTGAAGAGTTCAAGAAGCGGATGGCGTGGAAATTTCCCTGGGTATCGTCGTACGGGAGCGAGTTCAATTTTGATTTTGGCGTTTCCGTGGCGAAAGAAGACATGGGGAAGGAGCTCATCTACAACTACAACCCAAGCAAGTTTCCGAGTGATGAGCGGCCGGGGATGAGCATCTTCTACAAAAACGCGAACGGCGAAGTGTTCCATACCTATTCGATGTATGCGCGTGGGCTGGAAGACTTGATGGGCCTGTATGCGATTCTCGACCGGGTGCCGAAAGGGCGGGATGAGGCGGGGTTGCCGCACGGAATGGCGTGGGTGCGACACCACGACCGGTATCCGGAGAGCAACGTCGTTGAGGTAAAGGCCGCTAAGACGTAACGGCTTATTCAGCGGCAGAAATAGTCGGGACGAAGAAAGCGGCGGTTTGCTCGGGCGAAAGCTGGAGTGAACCGCCGTGTTTTTTTTTCCCGCGCTCGAAGGAAAACATTTTGGGTACAGAGAATATCTCCCAGAAAAATGTCAGGCGCCGATGGAGGAGCGGAGGGCGTTGGCCAAGGACTGGGAGAAACGCTGGACGTCGGCGTCGTGTTCGGCTTCGACCATGACGCGGGCGAGCTGCTCGGTGCCGGAATAGCGGAGGACGACTCGGCCATTTTCGCCGAGAGCGGATTGGGCTTCGGCGAGTGCGCGGGAGACTTCGGGAAGAGTTTCGAGAGGGGGCTTGGATTTTACTTTTACGTTGACGATGATTTGCGGGTAGTCCTTGAAGCCTTCGACGAGGGACTCGATTTTGCCGTGCATGGAAACGAGGGAGGCGATTTTTACGGCGGTCAGGAGGCCGTCGCCGGCAGGGCTGTCTTCGAGAAAAATGACATGGCCGGATTGCTCGCCGCCGATGACGTTGCCGCTGCGAAGCATCTCTTCGAGGACGTAGCGATCGCCGACGGAAGCGCGGGCGAGCGTGATGCCTTCGCGGGCGAGGACGCGTTCGAGGCCGAGATTGGACATGGACGTGGCGACGACGCGATCGCCTTTGAGCTTGTTTTGGGATTTGAGATGGCGCGCGACGGCCAGGAGAACGCCGTCACCGTTGACGATTTTTCCGGATTCGCAGACGAAGAGGGCGCGGTCGGCATCGCCATCGAAAGCAACGCCGAGACGGGCGCGCTCGTGGACGACGCGTTTTTGCAGGCCATCGAGATGGAGGGAACCGCAGGCGGCGTTGATGTTGCAGCCATCGGGCGATACGCCCATGGAGACGACATCGGCGCCGAGAGTGCGGAAGAGTTCGGGGCCGAGTTTGTAAGAGGCGCCGTTGGCACAGTCAAGGACGATGCGGAAACCAGAGAGATTGGTTCCGGGGAGGACGCGGGTGCGGAGAAAATCGAGATATTCCGCGTCGAGGGATGCGTCGGCGACGAGGAGAGGTGGATTTTTTGGCGGAGGATCAAAGCGATGCTTGAAAATGTCGGCTTCGAGGGTTTCTTCTACGGAGTCCGGGAACTTCATGCCGGCATGGGAGAAAAGCTTTACGCCGTTGTCGTGGTACGGATTGTGGGAGGCGGAGATGACGACGCCGGCTTGAAAATTATTTTGGCGGACCAGGCAGGCTACGCCGGGCGTGGTAATGACACCTGCAAAGGCTACAGATGCGCCGGCTTGCGCGAGGCCTGCGGAGAGGAGAGCGGCGATGTGAGGACCGGATTCGCGCGTGTCCATGCCGATAAGAACGCGGGCGGCGGAGTGTTCGCGGAGCAAATAGGCCGCGAGAGAACGGCCGGTGGCGAAAAGGGTGGCGTCGTCGAGCGGCGGAGTGCCGGGAACGCCGCGAATGCCATCGGTTCCGAAGAGTTCTTTGGGCATGAAAGGCTCACGTTCCATTCCAGAACGGGTGAGATCAAGAAAGTTTAGCACACGGTCGAGAGGGCGCTTGGAAGGGCGTGACAGGAGTTCGCTTGCGTAAACAGCGAACAAAAGGAGCGCTTCGTGGACGCCCCGTGAGCGGGGTTCTTTGCGGGGCCGATTCGAAATACGAAACGCGGGCCAGCCATGGCATTGCCAGCTTGCATGAGTATGCTAACGTGATGGGAACGGAGTGCCTCGTGCCAGAGATAGAAGCGCCAACATCCACGGTTCGAATAGCAGGATCAACCTTCAGTTTGCGAATTCTCGCCGCGGCGATCATCCTGCTGTTTTTCTATTACGCAGCGGGCGTGGTGATTACCGTGCTTTTGTCGATTTTGCTGGCGTATTTTCTGGATCCGGCGGTGGAGTTGCTGGAGAGAATGCATCTGCCGCGGACGGTGGGCGCCATGGTGATGGTGCTTTTGTTGATTGCGGTTCTGATTGCGGTGGGGTACGGATTAGGAACACGGACTGAGGATTTTGCCGCGAACTGGCCGAAATACGGCGCGGTGCTGAAACAAGCGGCAGGCGCAGTGGAAGGAAAGATCAAAGGAATCGAAGGGAAGGTTTCGGAGATCGCGCCAGAAACAGCCCCGCAACAAGGGGGCGGGGAGCGGCCGGAGGCGGCAATTGTGCGCACTCTTTTATTCCGCGGGATAGGGTCTCTGTACGCACTGTTTCTGGAAATTACGTTTGTACCTTTCTTGGTGTTCTTCATGCTCGCGGGCAAACACGAGGTATGGCACGGAACGCTGCAACTGTTTCCGGCGTCGCAACGGACGCGGGTGAAAGAGACGCTGGAGGACCTGCGGGATGTTCTGCGGGACTACCTGGCAGGAATGACGCTGCTGACTTTGCTGGTGATTGCGGCGAGTAGCCTGTTCTTCTGGATTCTGGGGCTGGATTTTCCGATTATCACGGGGATTGCGTCGGGTTTGCTGAATATGGTGCCGTACATCGGGGCGGTACTGGCGTGGCTGCCGGCGTTCATCATCGCGCTGGCCAAATGGAAGACCTTCGGGCAGTTCGCGTTGATTGCTGGAGGATTGACGGCCATTCATGTCCTGGCGTTGAATTTGGTTGCGCCGCAAATTGTCGGGCGGCGGGTGCGTCTGAATGCCGTGGCCATTACGATTTCGCTGCTTTTTTGGGGTTGGGTGTGGGGAGGAATGGGATTGCTGCTGGCGATACCGATTACGGCGGCGCTGCGCGTGATTTGCGATCACACGGAATCCTGGCGGCCGATTGGACGCTGGCTCAGCGCGTGAAGCGGTGACTGGTGATTCGTGACTGGTGGCGAGTGGGATCTTCCTTCATGTATAGCGCCGCACTTTTTTTGTTCAAGTAACCTTCTTTCAGCTACTCTTCTTTTGATAGTGAGAAAAAAATTTGGGAATGAAGGCTGTCTCTCAAGAAATCATACGTGTTGAAGGGGAGCTATCGATGAAACGGTTTGGGGCTTATTTGAGTTCTCTATGCGGGCTGATCTTGCTCTTCTGGCCGTCAGCGACACTTGCGTGGGGATGCAAGGGCCACCAGACAGTGGCATTGATCGCGGAGAAGCATCTGACTCCGGAGGCCAAACAATTCGTGCAGAAACTGTTGACGGAGAATCCCATCGATCCGAGATTGAACCGTTATTGCGGTGGGGCTAGCCGCGATCTGATGGCAGATTCTTCGACGTGGGCAGACGACGTGCGTGGAGAACGAAAGAACGGACCGTGGCACTACATCGATGTACCGCGAGGGTCGCAGCGCGGGCCCCTCGAACAATATTGCGGACAGGAAGGATGCGTGACGAGAGCGATCAGCGAGCAAGTAGCGATTCTGAAAGATGCGAAAGCGGATGCGGCGAAGCGCGCGGAGGCCTTGCGCTACATCATCCATTTCGTCGGGGATTTGCACCAGCCGCTGCACACCGTTACGAACGCCGATGAAGGTGGAAATTGCGTGCCCGTAAAATATTTCCGGCGAAGCGCGCACGAGCACAATCATTCGTATTCGCCAAACCTGCACAGCCTGTGGGATACGGCGATTCCCGAGCGTGACGCGGAAGGCGCGGATGCGGCGGAATATGCGGAGACGCTTGACGCGCAATTCGCGGCAGACATTGAAGGTTGGCAGAAGGCGGGGATTCGCATCGATGAATGGGTGTGGGAAGGCTACGATTTTGCAGAGAGCGTGGTGTATGGAGCCCTGACACCAAAGATCGCCATTGAGCCGAACGTCCGCATGCACAGTTGCTCGGACGACAACAATATCGGCGAGCGCTTGCTGCGTCAGAACATTGCGGCGGGCGAGGCGTACCAGGAAAAAACGGCCCCTGTGGCCGAAAAGCGCATTGCCGAGGGGGGCGTCCGGCTGGCGATGATCCTTAACGAAGCGGCGAAGGCAAATCCATAGCTGAATCTGACGGCGATTTCGGCGGGGGGCCAGCTCCGGGATCTGTTGCGGCGACTCCGAGCGATTTTATGTAGCTGACGAGCTGCCAACGCTGCGGCTCCGGCAATTTGGACCAGACCGGCATACCACGCCAGACAACGCCGTTGGTCAAAATCCAGAAAATGGCGCCTGGCTCGGCGTTCTGAACTTCCCCAACAAGAAGGCTGGGGCCTTTCCTTCCGCCTTCGGCGAAATCGCCGTGGCATTCGGTGCAGTGTTGTTCGAAAAGGTTTCTTCCGGCATCTACTGCGTCGGGATCTGTTTGCAAGGGATTGCGCTTGGCGCGCGCCTTTTGCGGGGCTTTGGCGAGCTCGGCGTAGACCAGCGCGTCTTTATGGTACTTGTATGTGGGAGGCTTCCCCTGCCGCGCGAAGGCCATAGATACGCTGAGGAGGGCGGCGGTGGCGGCGAGAGATGCAAGATGGGCCCTCATCGGTGGCCTCCGAACATGCGGCTGAGCATCGAACCGAATCCTGGGATTTCCCGTGAAACGCCCCAGCGCAAGAGGAAGCGATGGCTATTGTTATTTAGACCAAAACCGGCGGAGAGCCGCAGCATCCAGTCCGAAGGAAGATTCCAGGCCACGACGGGAGCGAAGTAGTGAGAGGTTTCGTGCAAGCCGAAGCTATGACGGTCACCGAGGCCGCCGTACATTTCGGCACCGGCGATGAAGTTTTGCCGGCAGAAAGAGCAACGCTTGGCAGAAGCCTTCAGCGCAAGAGGACGGCTCGCTCCGAGGGAATAACCAAACTCCCAGGGTGAGTTTGATAGATTCTTAGCTGCGAGAGTGTTTTCGACGAAATTCCAACCTTTGAAGGTGCTGGACAAGAGGAGTTTCAGCTCGATTTCGTTGATGTGCTCTTTGCGAGCTTCCGCATTGTGAGTGAGGAAGTCTGATTCGACGTCGTGGCCTTCGCCCTCTTTGAGGATTTTATCGGCCCCGCTCTTGTGCTCGTATTCCACGTAGAGGACGGGATTGATGAAATGTTCGCGCTTCAAGACGCGAAAACGGTTTTCGATACGGAACCCCGTGAAGAGGGTGGAATCGCCAAAAGTGGTCTGACCGTCCACGTAGAACTCGGTGGTCCACCAGGCGGTGGCGCCATACTCAAACTCCATCCAGAAGGCATGGAAGTCATTGCCGGCGCGCTGGGTGCCAAAAGTAGAAAAGTACTCGATTTCGAGGTTGCCAGGCTCTTCGAGATAGTGGTCATAGGCAACGATGTAGGGGTTTTCCTGGGCGAAGGCATAGCCTGGTAGGAAAAGCCCGAGGAGAGGTAAGAAGAGAAGGACGAGAAAAGGGCGAAAAGAGGGAATGGACACGCTTTCTCCTTGCAATTGATTTGCAACTGAAATGAGACTAACTTAGTCCGATATGAGATGCAAGTAATTCACAACTGGAAATTCCTCATCACCTGGTAGGGAACCGGGCGCTGAAGCGGCTGGCTGACGTGATGAAGGAGCAAAGCCGTCCGACAGACGTGGCGGCACGATACGGCGGAGACGAATTTCGAGTGGTGTTGATCGATTCCGATCAGGACATGGCACAAAACGTGGCGCAACGTATCGAGGCGCGCGGGACGACCAGGAAGAGCCGCGTATTAGCGTGAGCATTGGCATGGCGGCGTATCCGGGCGAAGGACGAACAAGAGCTGCTTGAGGCGGCGGATCAGCAACTGTACGGGCAGAAGAGAAAGGCGCAAAGCAAGAATGTGACAGTCGAGTAGGCAAAATCCTCTAACCGGATGCTGGATGAGACGATTGCGGGCTCCGTATGCGGCTAGGAGTTAGACTTGAGCGCGACCGTGAAGCGGTCTGACCCATGCGGGGTGTCCAAACCCCGGCGGAATCGAGGACGCCTTGAAGACACAGGAACTGGTGCTGAAGCTGTTCGATGAGGCCTACAAAAAGAAAACCTGGCACGGACCCAATCTGAAGCAAGCAATCCGCGGAGTAAGCGCCAAGCAGGCTGCATGGCGGCCAGGAGCGGGGCGACATAACATATGGGAAGAAACAGTACACGCGGCGTATTGGAAATACGCAGTGCGGAGGCGGATCGAAGGCGGAAAAAGGGGGTCGTTCGCGCTGAAGGGGAGCAATTTTTTCCCGCGGCCGGAGAAGGGTAAGGCGAGCGAGCCTGCCTGGAGCGCGGATAAGGAGTTGCTGGAACGAGAGCACCGGGCGTTGCGGGCGACCATCGAGAAGATTTTGGGCACGCCGCGCGGAGCAAAGTTTCTTCGACAAATCTATGGAGTGGCTTTGCACGATGTGTATCACGCAGGACAAATTCGTCTGCTGCGCCGGTTGATGTCGCGCTGAGATTTACGGCAAATCAGCCTTGGACTAGAAACTTTGCTGACGAAAGGCGCGGACAATGCTGGCGGGATCGGCGGAATCCTGAAACAGGCGGATGGCGGCGATACCGGATGCACCGGCCGAGAAGCATGAGGGCGCGTTTTCGGGCGTGATTCCGCCGATTGCCAAGATTGGAATTGATACAGAGGTACAGACTTCGGCGAGACGTTCGAGGCCTTGGGGCGCACCATATGCAGCTTTTGAAGGCGTGGCAAAGACCGGGCCGAAGAAAAGGTAGTCCGCACCAGCGATAGCGGCGGATTGGGCGGCTTCCAGAGAATGGCAAGAAACGCCGACGAGAAAACAGGGTGGAGGCGTTTTTGCGGCGGGGGATGCCAGCAAAAGACGTTTTGCTTCTTGGATTGGCAGAGAGTTTTCGCCTAGATGGACGCCGCCAGCTTGTTCGGCGAGGGCCACGTCGAGGCGGTCATTAACGAGAACGCGCGTCGCACCCCGCGCGTGGCTTGCTTGCTGCGAAACGCGCCGCAGTGCTTCGCGTGCGAGCGAGGAAGACAGTTTCCCCGACAAATCTTTCTCGCGCAGCTGAATCCAATCGACGCCAGCGGCGGCGGCGGCTTCGATCTTTTCCAGAAGAAGCTCGATCCAATCATTTTGGGGCGTGACCGGCAAACTGCTGCGGTCGGTGACGTAACAGAGGATGGGCTTTCCATCCGGAAGAGATTTGGAATCGAGCGCCGAACTATTTGGGGGGGACACTGGAAGGACCAGGACGCGAACCGATAAAGCTGAGAGCCAACAGAATATCCAACACCCCGAGACCGCTGACAGCCCCACGGAAGGAGGGATGAAGCACGACGTGAATGAGCGAAGGAAAATGGCTGAGAAAAAAGTTGTGTTCCCAGAAGGCAGACCACGGGAGATAGAGGAGCAGGGCTCCCATTTCGAAACAAACGACGACCAGCAGTGCACGAAAGACACGGTTCATGGTTAGAAGGGAATCGCCTGCATCAATGGGTGCCGGGTATCAGCGGATGGGCTTCTGGAGAGCAGCGATGCGATCGGCGACGTCGCGATAATCGATGTTCATCGCATAGACCTGAGAAAAACTCTTCAGCGCTGCTTCCGGCTCACCCGCGGATTCCTGGGCAACACCTAAATCATACCGCAACGCGAGAATGCTTTCCGGTTCGATGCCGGGGGTGAGGAGCGCTCGCTCGTACCAGATGGCGGCGATGCCCGGCTGGCCTTTTTCCATGAAGGCGAGACCCAGGAGCGTGCAGCACTGCATGACGTAGCGAAAGGGTTTGCCGCGCTCGGTGGCTTTGGCGACTTTTTGGAATTCGCTGATGGCTTCGTCGAGGAGGCCCATTTCGCGGAAGGCGGTGCCGAGATTGTAGTGGGTCTCGAGGTCTTCATCCTCGGCACCCATTTCGCCGAGCTCGGCGCGAAAATCGTCAAAGACTTCCTTGAGCGGGCTGTGCTCCGCCGGCCCGGTGGGTCTTTCTTCCGGTTTAGGTGTAGCTGCTTGAGGCGCAGCTTCCGAGTGGGAAGGCGTGAGCGCGTCGAGGCCGAGGTCGTCGATCTCTTTTGCGAGGTCGGCGAGAAACTGGTCAGAGGCAAAACCAGCCGCAGGCGGGGCAGCGGTAGAATTCCTGGCTGCATGGGCAACATCCGGTTCGGGCTTTGGGAGGACGATGGGTGTCTCAGGCGGCTTCTGGTCGTACGCGGGAACGAGTGGCTCGGGCTCCAGCACCAGCTCGAAATCCTGGTCGAGCTCGAATTCGGGTTCCGGTGAAGTGGCCGCAGGAGGGGCATGCTTTTCGTGGGCTGCTGGCTTTTCAGGAACGACTGGCTTTTCCGGGACTGCGGGGGCGTGACTTTCCTCGACGGGTCCCTTGATGTTTTCCGTTTCATGAACGGAAGGAAGCTCAGCGGAAATGTCCGCAAAGGCATGAGATTCTTTTTCGTGTACGTGGGGCTCTCCAACAGGTAGTTCGAATTCCGCGGCCCCATGGGAATTGGGGGTTCCAGCTCTGACTGGCTCTTCCGTGATCGAGAATTCTTCGCCGGTAACCGGCTCCGCGGCAACTTCGGGAGGAGCTGGAGGCGCGGCGGGCCTTGCCGGAGGGGGCTTAACGGCAGGCTCGGCCGGATGAGAGTCTTCGAGCATTGAATCCCATTCATCGGAGAGGTCGACCTCTTCCTGAACACCGGAGGCATCCGATGAAGCATTGGCCTGAACCGTCTCGGCAGGGGCGGGTTCGCCTGCCACCCGTGTTTCAAACTCAAGCACAGGTTCTTTGCCGATTGGCTCGGGCTCGGCGACTTCCATCATCGGGACTTCCGGGATGGTTGCCGCGGGAGCTTGCTGCTTAGCAGGCGCGGTGCTCGCTGCCAATTCGGCGTCGGTAAGACCGGCGGCGCGCTGGAATCTGCGGCGAAGTTCGCCGAAGCGCTCAGCGCCGCGTAGGTCGGCGCGGTCGATATGGATTTGCTCAAGTTGGGCAGCAAGCTCGGCGGTGCGGCGGTCGTCGCCGGCGCCGAGGACGAAGTCGAGAAGCTTTTCGAGGGTCGGGGTGTGGCGGGGAGCGCGGCGCAAAATGGCTTCGAGGAGGCCGATCGCTTTTTGAGTGAGGCCGTAGCTGGCGAAAAGGTCGACGTCGGTGAGGGACTGCGCGATGAATTTCTGGGTGTCCTCGTCGAGCTGAGGCTCCGCCGGGGTAGAGGCGGCGGGTTTGTCGCCAGCGACGGGTGCAAAGGTGGTTTCTGAGTCGGGACGCAGCTTTGGTGCGGGAGCCTTGGGGATGTCTGCCTGGAGGTCTTCTTTGGGAGCAGGCGGGACTGGTTCGGCGGCTAACAAGCCCATTTGGCGGAGGACGCTGTCCAGTTTACGCTTTGCGGAATCGCTATCGGGCTGGCGATCGACGAGCTGTTCAAAGATGATTTTGGCACGCTCAAGGTGATTGGCGGCGGCTAGTGCGTCACCCAAATGGGCGAGGGCGTCGGGAAGACGGAAAGAATCGCTGGTGCGGCCGTAGAAGTCGACGAGCCATTCGAGGGGTTCGATGCGGCCCGGCATACGGCCGGCCAGCTCGTTTTGCAGGCGGCCGATGACTTCATGTTCGCCGCCGTCGATCATGGGGACGCGAATCTGGCCAATGATGGCCATGGCGCGGTCGCTTTGACCTGATTCGAGAAGGGCCTCGACGATTTTTTGCGCTGGGCCAAAATTTTTGCTGTCGGCTCCCAATACGCGGAGCGCGAGGGCCGTAGCTTTATCCCAATCTGTGTTTTTTAGGTAAAGATCAAGGAGCAGCTCGGTTTGTTCGCCGCCCTTTTCAAGATCGGGGACGTGTTCGAGGAGCTCCGCCGCCTGCGTGAGATTGCCTTGGGAGGAAAAGGAACGGGCTTTCACAATCGAGGCAGCCAGGCAATTTGCATCGATCTTTAAAGCCTTGTCGGCGAGCTTATCGGATTCGGTCTGATCTCCGCGGGCGAGAGCGCGCTGCGCGGCGGAGACGTAAGTGTCGACGGCTTCGCGCGACTGGCCCATGGCCTGATAGAGATCGGCCAGGCGAATCTGAATGCGGAGGTTGTCCGGTTCGGCGAGGAGAAGTTTTTTCAGGAGGCCGACGGCTTCCGCCTGCCGGTTATTCTTGAGATGCATTTCCGCGAGTTGCAAAAAGAGCGGGCGGGCTTCGCTCATGACCCCCTGCTGGACATAAAGGTCGGCCAGCTTTTCCAAGGGGCGGATCTCTTCGGGGGCAAGTTTGGCGATGCGCTTGTAAACGGCTATGGCTTTTGTGAGAAAACCGTCCCCGACAAAAATCTGAGCGAGGCGCTCGAAATAATCGATGGCCTGAAAGGTTTCGCCCTGCCGGATGTAAAGCTCGCCGATGGTCATTAGAGTGACCTGATCTCGCGGCTCAAACTTGAGAATTTGCTGGTATTCGGCGATGGCCTGAGGGACCTTGCCCTGATTCAGCAGCTTCTGCGCGGATTCGACGAATTTGCTTTTGGTATAGGCCATTCGCGTTCTCAGACAATACGCGGCCTACGTCTGCTAGAGGACATGTCCTCCGCCCAAGGGCGCTGAAAGGCAGACACAAGCCGTGCTTGCTAACGCTAGCAGGCAAGGAAAAGGCAAGTCAACGAAGCCAGAGATGGGTGTGAGCAGCCAGTTATCCCCTTTAGGACTAGGAAACTAGGCGGCGAAGACGGGGCGAAGCGCGGGTAGGGTGTTTTTTGGGCTTTTTCGGAAAGGGGATTGGGGAAGGAGGCTGGCGGAGAGAATGGAGCTTGAGGCAAGGACTTGAACAAACGGGCTGTTACTCACGAGCTTTGAAGATCTCGTCGGCGGCGACTGCAGTGCCATCGCCGCTCCAGTGCGTGTCATCCAGAAAATAGAGATATTTTTCCTGATTGAGAAGGACGGTTGCGTCGTGAGCGTAGCGGCGCTCGAGAGGGACCGTGAAGACGCCGGCGTTTTGGAGTGCATCGGCAAGGTCCTGTAGTGCCGCGCGAGATGCAGAGACATCGCGGGGCTGGGCGAGAAGAGGCGCGTAGATAGTCGTGCGGTTGGGAACCAGAAGGACCACCAGTTCAAGGCCATCCTTGCGTAGTTCCGAGGAATACCAGGCGAAATATGCGGCCCAGCGTTCTGCCGCTTTGCGCGGATGGTTCGGGGATTTGAATTCCGCAGGAAGAAAGACAATAGGCTCGCCGTTGCGCAGCCTTTCTTGGATTACGAAAGCCGCGAAAGAATTAGGGAGCACAGTATCGTCTTGGATTTTCTTCTGCAGCTTGGCCGAGAGCGCCCGCAGCGGCGAAGCGTGGAGCTCATTGAGCGGAGTTCCGAGACGGTCCGTCCACTGCGGACCCATAGCGCGAAAGAAAAATGCCTGGGCTGCGCCGCGGGCGCCGTCGGGGGTGGCTGCGGGCGGATCTTGCAATGTGCGGGATTCCAGGAACTCAAAAATGACCAGGCCGCGATGAAGATTGAGGCGCTGGGCTACGACCTCCAGACTGCGCAAGTGAAGGGGTTGCGGTGCGCCAGCGTTGTAGAAATACCCACCGAAGCGCTCGGTGAGTTGAGCGGAGAGGGACTGGTCATCGGGGAGTTCGCTGCCGACGGCGAAGGAGTCGCCAATCACGATGCCGATTGGGTTGCTCTGCGCCAGTGCAGGAGGATTGTGGAAACCATAAGCGTCCGTCGTGAAATCGACGGAGTGATAATGGCGAAGGGCAGGAAGGCTTCCAATTCCGGCCACGCCACCGTAAGAATTGTCGCGATGATAGTGCTTGTTGGGAATGAACGGGCCGACCGCATTCGGGTAGTGGCGGAGCATCGCCTCCCAAGCCCGAAAGGTGAGAGGGTCAACCGGAACGAAACGCAAAATGACGTCCAAAAGGAAAAAGAGAAGCATCAGCCGCGGTAATAGGTGCCCGATGCCCCAGATTCTTCCCCGATTGGCGGCCGTATCGTTCATTTGAGGGATTTCTCCTCTCCAAGAGTCTGCTAAAACTGAAAATAGAGAAATGGTGATTGCTGGCCAGACGCTATGGCCAGGAGCGTTGCCGTGTATCCAAGACAGAGACCTGCAACGGTCCAGGAATTCCATTCGTGATTCATTTCAAATGTGTTCCGTGCGAAGTGCGCGATGGCGGCGGCAATGGCCAGTGCCACGAGCAAGCCAATGAGCCCCGGAAACAGAACGCCAGTGGAAAATGTGAACATACGTGCGAGCATCCCCGCGGCCACGGAGAAACTGTCCGAGCGAAAGAAAACCCAGCCAACCACTACGAGGAAGAATGTGCCCGCGCGCTGAAGAGCGACCGGGAGACGGTCCCAGAACTTGCCGAACAGCTTGTAGAGACAGAGCAGGACGCCGTGGTAGCCACCCCAAAAGACGAAAGTCCAGTTGGCGCCGTGCCAGAGACCGCCGAGAAGCATGGTGATGAGAAGATTGCGGTAGACAAGCCAGTTCGCGGAGACGCGGCTGCCGCCAAGCGGAATGTAGAGATAATCGCGCAAGCAGGTGGAGAGCGAAATGTGCCAGCGGCGCCAGAAATCCGAGATATTGAGCGCTTTGTAAGGTGAATTGAAATTCTGTGGGAGGCGGATGCCGAAAAGATAGCCGAGGCCGACGGCCATGTCGCTGTAGCCAGAGAAATCGAAATAGATTTGATAGGTGTAGCCAAGAACGCAGAGCCACGCACCGAACGTGGAAAGATGCGCCGCATCCTTCCAGGCAGAATTGATGATGGCGGCAATGGTGTCCGCAAGAAGAACCTTTTTCATCATGCCGATGGCAAAGAAAGACCAGCCAATGTCGAGCCAGCGAGTGCGGTCGGCGTGATCGAGGTTGTCGAGATCGGCCTCGACCTGGCGGAAGCGGACGATGGGCCCGGCGACGAGCTGCGAAAAAAGCGAAACATAGCAGGAGAATTCCCAAAAATTGCGCGTGGGAGTGATGACGCCGCGGTAAGCGTCAACCATGTAGCTGATGGTGTGAAAGGTATAGAAAGAAATACCCACGGGAAGAATTATGTTCAGGACAGGCGGGTGAACGGGCACGTGAAGCCATGCGGAAAGCTGGGCAAAGCTGGAGACCGTGAAATTAAAATATTTGAAGAAGCCGAGGAGGAGAAGGTCGATGGTGACGGGGATGATCAGGAAAAGTTTGCGACGGCGAGGATCGGCGGCGCCGAGCAGGCCGAGGCCGGCAAAGTAGCTGACCGCCGTGGAGAAGGCCATGAGGGCGCAGAATTTGTAGTTCCACGTGCCGTAAAAAATGTAACTTGCACCGGTGAGCCAGATGTAGCGCTGCTTTTTTGTGCGGAGACGCCAAAAGCCGAAGTAGACGATCGGCAAGAAAAGAAAAAGAAAGACGAGGCTGTTGAAGAGCATGTGCTGGCGTCAGAGTTAAGCGCTCCGGGCCACCATGGAGGAAGCGCCGCGGACGGTCTCCGGCGGGGACGATGATAAACGCATCTGTACCGATTTGCTAAAGGAATGACGCACAGCGAAAAACAAAAGGGCTCGCTATTTTTCGGAGGCCCAGTAAATCGCAGAGCCGTGGGCGGGAAGCGTGACAACGACAAATTCCTTCGAGCCCAGGTCTACGTGTTCCCAAAGATCGCGGAGGTTGTAGTTCGGGCGTTTGAGGCCCAAATCCTTCCAAGTGTAATGAAACGACTGCGGCGCGGCATCGAGGTTGAATACGGCAATGTAGGCGCCATCGCCGGACTCAGGAGTGGCCAGCCAGACCGCTGCCTTGTCGGTCGAGATGAGGGCATGGTTGCCGGTGGAATGTTGATCGACGCCGATCAGCTCCGCGTTGGTCAGCGCGGATTGAGTCCACTCGTCGCACAAAGTGAGATTGCCTCCCATGATGAGCGGCGAGCGAAAGATTGACCATAGCGTGAGGAGAGTACGCTGCTCGTCGTGGGTAAGGCGCGTTGTGCGCGGCTTCTCCCAGCCCGCGGCAGGTTCCAGGCGTCCGAGCGGAAGCATGTCCGCGTCGGGCCAATGTCCGGGACCGGAGAACGCGGCCCATTTTGCGGCGCGGGCAAACTGATTTCCGACGCCCTGCGGAAAATCCTTGTCGCTGTACCACACATCCCAAACATCGTCCGAGATACGCCACATTTGCGAGTGGCGGCGCAACTCGGTGGCTTTCTCAAGAGGAGCCGCACCGGGCGAGAGGCTTATAACGATGGGCCGGCGAACTTTACGGACCGCCAGGCTCATCATGCGGATTTCGTAGCCCTTGTAAGGACGGCTGGAAATGCAATCGACCTTGAGGAAGTCGATGCCCCAGCCGGCGTACAGCCGCACGATGGAATCATAGTAGGCCTGAGCGGCGGGCGAGTGGGCGTTCAGGCCGTAATTGTAGGTATTCCACGAACAAGAATCGTTGATGTCCGCGGCGGCCTTGGCGTGAAAAGAGGTCCCTTCAATCGGCAAGTTTCTGAGCACCGCTTCTTTGGGAATGCCGCGCAAAATGTGAATGCCGAATTTAAGGCCGAGGGAGTGAACGTAATCCGCCAGCGGCTTGAAGCCAGCGCCCTTTTCCGCCGAAGGAATGGTGTTGACGGCGGGAATGTAACGGCCATAGGCATCGAGACTGAATTGCGCGGAGGGCGCCGGGGTTCCGGCGGAATGATTCGTCACGTACCAGCCTTCATCCACGACGATGTATTCCCAGCCGTAGGATTTTAGATGCTCGGCCATCCAGGCCGCATTTGCTTTGATATCGGATTCGCTTACTGTTTCGCCGTAGGAGTCCCAACTGTTCCAGCCCATGGGTGGGGTGGCAGCGAGAAGAGTCTGTGCTTCGGCATCCGAGGAATTAACGGCAACATGCGTAACGAGAGTCCAGAAACAAAACATCGCGCATGAAATCAAAAGAAGAACCACCACGCGGCGCGGGATCCATTTCCGTTGCATCAGGTAGACCTCTGAAATGTCTGGTGGAGATTTTATGTGACGCGCTAGAAAAGGGGTAGAGGAGTTTGCGTGGCTCCGGCGGCCCAGCAATTCGCGTCGCGGACGGGCGCGAAGGAATAGCGATGGAGCGGAGAGGGGCCGTGCTGACGCAGGGCTTCGAGGTGGTCGGGCGTGGCGTACCCCTTATGGCGCGCGAGGCCGTATTGCGGGTAAACGGCGTCCCACTCTTCCATGCACGCGTCGCGATGGGTTTTGGCGAGGATAGAGGCGGCCGCGATAGAAACGCTGCGCGCGTCGCCCTTGATGAGCGACTTTTGCTCGATGAGCACGTCCAGCTGCATGGCGTCGATGAGCAAATAATCCGGCTGAATAGAGAGTTGTTGCAGGGCGGCAGTCATGGCCTGGCGGCTGGCTTGATAGATGTTCCAGGCGTCGATGCGCTGGGCATCGATTTCGGCGACGGCCCAGGCGATGGCGTGCCTATGAATGCGGGCGGCAAGTTCGGTGCGACGCTCCGCAGGAAGTTTTTTTGAATCATCGAGGCCGACAATGCGGCGCTTGGGATTGAGAATGACCGCGGCGGCAACAACCGGGCCAAAAAGCGCGCCGCGGCCGGCCTCATCGAGACCGGCAATGCGCATCCAGCCAAGTTGTCGCGCCGCTCGCTCAAAACGGGAAGAGCAGAGGCGGCTCATTGCGCGGAGATTTTAGCATGGGGCGCGGACGGCGCGCGGTTACTCGTAGCGCAGTGCGACCATGGGATCGACCTTCGTGGCGCGCCGCGCGGGGATATAGCAAGACAAAATCACCACCACGGTGAGGCCTGCGGCAAGCGCTGCGAAAAGAGCTGGATCAAATGGCTTGACGCCGTAGAGAAAGCTCGTCATGGCGCGATTCAAGAAAGCGGCTCCCAGTGCGCCAGCCACGATGCCTGCGAGAGCCAGCCGAATGCCTTCGCCGATAACGAGGCGGTGGAGATCGCGTGGTCTCGCACCAAAGCTCAAGCGAATGCCCATCTCCCGGGTTCGCTGAGTAACCCAATAGCTCATGACGCCGTAGATGCCGACCGCGGCTAGAAACAGAGCGAGCGCCGCGAAGAGCGCAAGAAGCAAACCATACGAACGCGTCTCGGCGGAATCCTTGTGCATACGTTCGCTCAAGGTGGCCACATTGTAGACAGGGATCGCCGGATCGATGCGTTGCATCTCCTCACGCAGAGGGCCGAGCATAGCTTCCGGCGAGCTATGCGTGCGCACGACGAGACTCATGTTGATGATGACTTCGCTTTGGAGCAACGCGCCGTAGATGACCGGCTCGGATTCT